>Ga0163152_10000425_pt1 | contig 74560 bp, 68 predicted proteins | sample OliLakLV19MP8IB2_FD_148635 | JGI IMG/M metagenome (GOLD analysis project Ga0163152, IMG submission 148635) | Freshwater microbial mat bacterial communities from Lake Vanda, McMurdo Dry Valleys, Antarctica - Oligotrophic Lake LV.19.MP8.IB-2 | ecosystem: Environmental > Aquatic > Freshwater >... | reverse complement strand
GGCGGGCGGGATGGTATGATCTTCCATTGCGCCCGGTGCCGTTCATCGAGGGATTCACCCATGGTTGGTCGTCTTCCGATTGCCGCTTCCCGCTTCGCGCGGTTGCGCCTTTCCCTATCGGTCCGTTAGACGGCAATTGGAAGGCTGAGGTACTCTTTTGGCACTTTTCGAGGGAGGCTCAATTGTCGGATTCTAATCTCCCATTTCACCGAGACCGCGACATCATGGGTGGGACCCTTGTCTTTGTCGGCACTCGAGTCCCCGTGCAGACTTTGCTTGAATACCTTGAAGCTGGCGATCCGCTCGACGAGTTCCTGGTCGACTTCCCGAGCGTTCGACGAGAGCAAACTGTTGCCGCGCTGGAGATTGCCAAGGAGCTGTTGCTCCAGCGGGTACCGGCAGCATAGATGAGGGTGCTGCTCGACGAGTGCATGCCCAAGCGGCTCCGCCGGGATCTTCCAGGAATCGAGGTTTCCACGGTCGCTGACGAAGGCTGGCTTGGACGCCGCAACGGCGACTTGCTCCGCTCGATGACCGAGGCAGGATTCACGCACTTGGTCACGGTAGATCGAAACCGGGCATTTCAGCAGAACGTAGCGGTGGCTGGTGTGGCCGTTATCGTCATGCATGCGAGAACCAACCGGATTGCCGATCTTCGGCCGCTCATGGGGAATGTCATCGAAGTACTGACAACGACGGGGCCGGGCCAGGTCATACATGTTGGTGTCTAACCAAGAATTAGGACCAACGAAGCCGTTCACGTCCTCGCGGCTCAATTCTGGCAGCTAGGCCGCAATGCGAGGTGAGGCGTGACGGTGACTGACCCGCTGGGGATCGATGTCACCAGGGTACCGCTCGACGCGATAGTCAGTCTGCGGGACGAGTATCGCCGCGCCATGAACTGTCAGATTGTCCACGACTCCTATCACGCGCGCGGATTCACGCATTCGTACCTCATCCGGATGCACGGGCAGGTCGTCGGGTACGGGTCCGTCGCTGGCGACCCGCAGGGGGCGAAAGAAATCATCAAAGAGTTCTACGTGCTCCCGGTCTGCAAGGGCTCGGCATTGCCGCTCTTTCGAGCACTCATCGCCGCCACCCAGGCGCGTTGGATCGAGGCGCAGACGAACGACACGCTTCTGTCGCTCATGCTATTCGACTGTGCCGTTGACGTCGTGAGCGACAGGATCCTGTTCGCAGATGGATGCGTCACGAACCATGCCGCACCAGGAGTCGTGCTCCGATCGGTGACGCCGCGGGACCGAACCGGCATGTTCCCCCATACTACGGAACCCGTCGGGGACTGGGGACTTGAGCAGGGTGGTGAGGTTGTCGCCACGGGCGGACTGATGTTCCACTACAACCCACCGTACGGCGACATCCATATGGAGGTGGCGGCGCCGTATCGCCAGCGGGGCTACGGCAGCTACCTTGTGCAGGAATTGAAGCGGCTCTGCCACGAGATGGGGTGCATTCCGGCCGCGCGCTGCAACAAGGACAATGTCCCGTCGCGGCTGACTCTGCAGCGCGCCGGAATGCTGCCGTGCGCTCACATTGTCCGCGGGCGCATTGCGGCCAGGCGGCGCCCCGCGTTCAGTCTACCGGCTGGGCGGCGGCCTTCGGGGTTCCGGCGCTGATTGCCAGCATGCGTCGCAGCGGCAGTTCGGCGCGGGCCCGCAACGTTTCCTCGAGCGTAATCTCCGGCGTCAGATCGCGCAGCGCCAGGTAGACTTTCTCGAGCGTGTTCATTTTCATGAACGGGCAGTTGTTGCAGGCGCAGCCGTTGCCCGCCGGCGCCGGAATGAAATTCTTGGTCGGCGCCAGCTTCTTCATCTGGTGGATGATCCCCGGCTCGGTGGCGATGATGAACGTCATGGCCGGACTCTTGAGGACCTCGGCCAGAATGCCGGAGGTCGATCCAACGTAATCGGCATGGGCCAGCACGCGCTCGTCGCATTCCGGATGGGCCAGCACGGGCGCTCCCGGGTTCCGGTGCTTCAGATGCACGATCTCCCGTTCGTTGAACAGCTCATGAACCAGGCAGGAGCCGGGCCAGAGAATCATCGGCCGGCCGGTCTGTTTCATCACCCAGCGGCCGAGGTGCTGATCGGGCGCGAAGACGATCGGCGTTTCCCTGGGTACGGATTCGACGACGGCCACGGCATTGCTCGATGTGCAGATGATGTCCGAGAGCGCCTTGACGGCCGCCGAACAGTTGATGTAACTGATGACCGTGTGACCCGGAAAGCGCGCCAGGAACTTCTCGAACTGCGGGGCCGGGCATCCCTCGGCCAGCGAGCAGCCCGCATCCAGATCGGGGAGGATCACGGTCTTGCCCGGGTTCACGATCTTGGCCGTCTCGGCCATGAAGTGGACGCCGGCGAACAGGATCACGTCGGCATTGGTCGCCGCGGCCTGCTGGCTGAGTTGCAGGCTGTCGCCGACAAAATCGGCCACGTCCTGGATCTCCGAATCCTGGTAGTAGTGGGCCAGCAGCACGGCCTTCCGTTCCGTCTTGAGGCGCCGGATTTCGGCTTCGAGGTCGAGTGTGGCGGAAACGGTCATGTCGAAAGTCTATCACCCCGGACTGGCGCAGGGCACCCGGCGGGGCCATCCGCCAGGTCGATGGCCGCACGTACCGTTGCGTCGTTCCGAAAGTCGATCTATAGTGACCTTAAGGTGGCCGATCCCCGAATGTTTTTCCGCCCTCTCGGTCGCCGCAGCCGCCCCTCCGGTGTCATCGACTCTTTTGGTCATCGACAGATGGTCCCTGTTCGCCATCGAACGTCCCGACATGATGCCGGGGCGTGGACGATCGTCCGCGGAGGATTCCATGACCGTTCGCCCGGCACGCGTGGCGGCCCCTCACCGCCTGATCCATCTCGTGATGTTGCTCTTGGTGGCCCTGCCGCTCGCGGCGGCAACCGGTTCCGTTGAGGCGCGCCCGGCGCCCGGGGAACGTTTCGATCCGGGCCGCCTGGTCCAGTCGCTTTACGCCCGTCGGGACCCCTATGTCTTCACCCACAACACGGCACTGTTGACACTTCAGCTGACCAACTTGGGCATCATCGGAAATCCGTGGATTCCCGAGATCTCGGCCGGCTGGCGGGGCGGGGAGTACCTGTTCCAGGCCGGCCTCTGGATCGGGGCGATCGGTGAGGACCAGGAGCCGCATGTTTCCACGTCGATTTTCCCGAACGATGTGGAGTTCCGGCCGTCACTCTTGCCGGTGGACACGATCTACGAGGCGTTCGAGGGAGGTCGGGGCGGCAATCGGAGTACCGAGGCTTCCAACGCTGACGACGATGGCGATGGCTTCGAGGATGAGGACTTCCTGAACGGCAAGGATGACGACTTCGACGGTCAAATCGATGAAGACTTCGCCGCCATCGGACAGCAGATGCTCGCCTGCGAGTATCGTGACGACACGCCGGAGGCGGCGAACCAGATCAACTCGCATCGACCGCTCGGCTTGCTTGTCCGCCAGCGTTCGTTCCAGTGGTCCACGGTCGGCATCAATGAGTTCACCGGATTCGACTTCGAGGTGATCAACGTCGGGGATCAGCGGCTGCGCGATATGTACATCGGTTTTTTCGTCGATGCCGACGCCGGTCCGAAGGCGGCCAGCAACTACTGGATCGACGACCTTGTCGGGTTCCTCCAGGTCGACACGCTTCTCGCCGATGCAGGCCAGTCCGGGCAATGCGCGCGGCGGCAACTCCGGATGGATATCGCCTACATCTATGATGCGCCGGACAACGGCGGCAGCATCGTCGGCGGCGATGTGCCCGGATACTTCGGCGGAATGTTTCTCGGCCACACCACCGATCCGGCCGGGATCAAGGCGCCGGTGCGGGTGGGGCTGTCGACGGTCCGCTGGACCGCTTCCTCCGCGCCCTATCCCGAAGGAGACCCCGACACCGATGTCGAACGATACGATTTGCTCTCGCGAAGCGGCGTGCCGACCCGACCACCCTCGAAGGCGGATGACTACCGCTTCACGCTGGGTGCCGGTCCTTTTCTCTCGCTCGAGCCGGGAGAGCGCATCGACTTCCAGGTGGCGTTCGTCATTGGCGACGGCCTTTCCGGCATGGTCGAGAACGCCGTCAACGCGCAGATCGTCTTCAACGGCCGTCATCTGGATGTCGATGGCAATCCCGAGACGGGGGTGGGCGGCCGTGAGCGCTGCCTGACCGCCGCGGATCCCCGCTTCCCGGTGTTTTGGGATGATCCATGCGACACCCTGAACTCGACGCAGGCGTTTCAATTCACGAACTGCGTCCCGGCGGCCTTCGTGGACGACGACTGCAATCCCTGCACGGGCGTTACCGGGCGGGAGAGTCTCCTGAACTGGGTCGGAACCACGGCGCCGCCACCGCCTTTGGCCAACACCGATCCCGACCTTTTCAGGGATATTGATGCCCCCGCCATGCCAAATGCGGAGATCTATGTTGGCGCTCCGCAGGGTGACCGCCGGATCACGCTCCAGTGGGACAATGCCTCCGAGATTTCGCGCGATCCGATCAGTGGACTCGATTTCTTCGAGGGATACCGCATCTGGAGGGTGGACAACTGGCAGCGTCCCGAGGGCGCGATCGGACCCACACCCCAGGATTGGATGCTGGCGGCCGAGTTCCGACGACATCCCGTGGATGGCCTGGGGAGCGAGTCACCAAACAGCCTGCGGCGCGTCCTGCAGAGCGAGCGCGATTCCGTGAAGGTGATGACCGATCACGGTCCGCAGTATTTCATCGGCCGCTACGAGTGGGATGACGAACGGGGGGTGATCAACGGTCGCGTCTACTTTTACGCAATCACCGCTTTCGGCGTCCTGACACGGCGCAACCCGATCACGGGGCTCCTGGAGACGGTCGAGCTGGGCGGCAGCCCTTCGGCGGTTCAAAAAGAGATGGTCGCGACGTCCTGGGCACCCGGCAACGGCTGCGATGCCGTGAAGGTCGTGCCCAATCCGTATCGCGGGGGCGCCGACTGGGACCTCGGCGTTTCGGACTGCGACCCGACGGGGACGAAGATCGCCTTTCGCGGCCTGCCGGCGGACTGGACGCGGTTGAAGATCCATTCCCTGGCCGGCGATCTGATCATCGAGGCCTATCCCGGCGATTCAAGGGTCATCGGCGCCTGCACATCGAGCGACGCCAATCGCCAGTCGGGCACGTTTTACTGGGATCTGATCACACGGAGCGGCCAGAATATCACCTCCGGCATTTACCTCTACGTGGTGGAGGCGTCCGGAAGCGCCTGCCGTGGGCGGTTCGTCGTGATCCGTTGAGTAGTACACAATATTCTACTAGACAGGCGATTAGTTTTGTGTCACTCTGCCGGGCATGGCGGTCACCTGCCAGCCCGTGACCCCAGGACGTTCCTGTCCCGGTCGGGCCCGTCACTCGAGTCGCGTTTGACAGCTCGCGCGACATCGACCTAACGTCAGTAATGGACCACCCGTCGCGAGGAGAGGAACCATGTCGACGAACATCGGACCCAATTCGGCAAGCAGCAAGGAAAAGCAGAAGGCCTTCGACAACGCCATCGTGAACATCGAACGTCAGTTCGGGAAGGGCTCGATCATGAAGCTCGCCGGCCCCGATTCGGCGCGGCAGCGAGTGGCATCGATCTCGACCGGGTCGATCGGCCTGGACGCCGCGCTTGGCATCGGCGGCGTGCCACGCGGTCGCATCATCGAAATCTTCGGCCCCGAGGCCTCAGGCAAGACGACGCTGGCGCTCTCGATCATCGCCCAAGCGCAGAAGCTGGGCGGCAACTGCGTCTTCGTCGATGCGGAACACGCCCTCCCGGCCGAGTTCGCCGAATTGCTCGGCGTCAATCTCGAAAACCTCCATGTCAGCCAGCCCGACACGGGCGAAGAGGCCCTGGAGATCACCGACCAGCTCGTCCGTTCCGGCGCCATTGACGTCGTCGTCATCGACTCGGTGGCGGCGCTGGTGCCGAAGGCCGAAATCGAAGGTGAAATGGGGGACAGTCATATGGGCCTCCAGGCCCGTCTGATGAGCCAGGCGCTGCGCAAGCTCACCGGCTCCATTTCCAAGTCGAATACCTGCGTCATTTTCATCAACCAGATTCGGATGAAGATCGGGGTCATGTTCGGCAACCCGGAAACGACCACGGGCGGCAACGCGCTCAAGTTCTATTCGTCGATCCGCCTCGACATCCGCCGGATTGCCTCGATCAAGAGCGGCGAGGAATCCATCGGCAATCGCTGCAAGGTCAAGGTGGTCAAGAACAAGGTGGCCGCACCCTTCCGCCAGGCCGAGTTCGATCTCTATTTCGACGAAGGGATCAGCAAGGCCGGCGAAATGCTCGACATCGGCGTCGAAAAGGGGATCATCGAGAAGAGCGGCACCTGGATGTCGTACGGTGGCGAACGCCTCGGGCAGGGTCGTGAAAACGCCCGCCAGTTCCTCAAGAGCCATCCCGATATCATGAACGAACTCGACGCGAAGGTCCGTGCCGCACTCGGTATTGGCGAGCCGATCCCGGTCACCGAGGCCGAAGGGGCTCCATCCACCGAGATCGAGGCCGCCCTCGAAGAGGCCGCCAGCGGCGCCCGCAAGGGTGGCAAGCCGAAGAGCTGAATGGCCGGGGCCGGGACGTGAGCCTGTCGGGTGTTGATGCCATCCGCGAGGAGGCTCTCCGCGCGCTGGAACGGCGACGCCGCACCCGGTCCGAAGTGGCCACGATCCTGCGTCGGAAGGGGGGCAGCGCGGCCGAGTTCGATCCCGTGCTCGATCGCCTGACCGAAGTCGGCCTGATCGATGATCTGCAATATGCCCGTGTCTACCTCGAGCACCGCGCGGCCGGAAAGCCGCGCGGTGCTCGGTTGTTACGAAGCGAATTGCAGGCCAAGGGCGTGCCGGGGCCGTTGATTGATCAGGCGCTGGCGGAACGTCGCGACGAGCATGATCCGCTGGATGATGCGATGAAAGCGCTCCGGCCGAAGTTGAACGCGCTGTCGCGCTTGCCGGAACGCGATCGAAAACGGAAGGCCTGGGAATTCCTGGCGCGCCGCGGGTTTTCGGGGGATGTGATCGAGAGGGCGGCGCTGGCGGCGTTTGCGGCGGGTTCGGGGTTTGAAGCGGGGTCCGGGCTCGAAGCGACTCCCGGTCTGGATGACTGAGCGGAGGCCGGCGAGGCCGGCCGATCGGATTCGAAGGGCTGTATGGTCGGGCGAATGAACTTCAACTGGCAAACTATCATCGTCAGAAGTGAATTCGTTCCGGAACGAGTCCGCTCGACGCGCGTCCCATCGCACCAACTCGCACCGGTGCGAGTTGTGTTAGTCAAGGCTGACAAGACTCGGTCCGGGCCGATTTGAACGGCCGGGGTGGAGCCTTGACCAGCGTTGCTGTATCGCAACTCGTGATGCCCGCGGTGGTGGGCTGGCTCCTGATGACGGCGCCTGGTCCGATGGGTGCGTCGGCTCCTGGCACGCGTTCACTGGACATGGCCGACATACTCACGCGCGAGGTGCCGTCGGAGCCTTGCGTGTCGCCGGATGGGGTCGTGGTTGCCTTCGTAGTCAGCCGGGCGGATACCCACCTCAATCGGCGCGTGGGCGATGTCTGGAGTGTCCGGATCGACAGCAAGACCATGGCGCCACGGCAGAAGACGCGCTGGACCGAGACGCCGGATATCGAGACCGAGCTACGTTGGGCGCCGATCGGCCACGTTCTCGGATTTCGAAGTCGGCTGAACCGGGGGAGCGGGGTCGATGGCACTCGAGTCGATTCAAGTGCTGCGGCCCGATCGCAGGTGTGGATCCAGAGAATGCCCGCGGGTGCGCCGCTTCGCCTGACGAATGGGCTGGAAGGGGTGGAGAGCTACCGATGGCTGCATGATGGGAGTGGGGTCATCTACAAGACGCGGGAGTCGCTGTCGACCACCGAAAGTCGGCAGCGGGTGGTCGAGCGTCGACGAGGATTCGATGGGGTCACTGCCGGGGCCGACTCCCGGCCGTTTGAATTTCGACTGCAGCCGATATCCGGTGGCGATCCAATCCTGATCACGACCGTTGACTACGGGCTCGGCGATTGGGATCTCTCCCCGGACGACCAGCGGATCGTCTACGCCACGAACGGCGGTGATCCGCATGGCGAAGAGAGTCCGACGGACTTGTGGCTGTTCGATCGGAAGGACGGTGTGCGGCGCCGGCTTACAACGCGCTGGGGTCCCGATACACGGCCAATGTTCGTGGCCGACGGCAGGAGGATACTCTGGAAAGCGGACCAGGACACGTCCATCACCTACTCACAGGAGGACCTGTGGGTGATGGACGCCGACGGTTCGAACCAGCGTTGCCTGTCGGGTGCGGTCGATGTCGCGTTGGATCCGGTCGGTTGGTTTCAAGAGGACCATGGGTGTGGCCGGATCCTGGCCGAGCGAGCCATGCGGGGATTCAACCAACTGACAGAGTTGTGTATCGAACCGAAGGGATCGTCGAGGACCAGGGGGCTGGAAGCCTTTGACAGTGAATTCTCGCCGGTCGTCGCCGGAGGGCGCATCGCCTACATTTCCGAGTCGCTGCGGGAGTGGCCGGAGGTTTGGATCAGGGGGATGGAATTTGGTTTGGTGCTGGGCTTGGACTTGGTGTCTGATTCTGACCTTTTCCATGCCCCGCCAGGGGCGAACCCTCGCGTCCTGACGGAACTGGCTCCCGCCGCGGGGGATCCCCGAGAGCCCGAATTCGTGATCATCCAGACGACAAGCTCGGATGGCGTCATCACCGAAGCCCTCCTAGCCCTCCCCGAAACCACCATCTTCGGCCCCGGCCCGTACCCCACCATCACCCAGCTCCACGGCGGCCCCTACAACCGGAACACCTTCCGCCTCCGCGACAACCCCACCGCCCTGGTCCTCGCTTCCCACGGCTACCTCGTTTATATGCCCAATTTTCGCGGCAGCAAGGGGTATGGCAATGCCTTCGGAACCGCCACGAAAGGCGATTTTGCCGAGGGCCCCTGCCGGGACGTCATGGCCGGGCTGGACAGCCTGATCGCACGGGGATTGGCCGATTCATCACGGCTCGGTATCATGGGGGGCTCGTACGGCGGGTACCTGACCATGTGGTCGATTTCACAGAGCGATCGGTTCAAGGCTGCCGTCTCGATGTACGGGTTTTCAAGTCTCATCACCGACTTCGGTAACGGGCAATCGCCTTCCTATGAACTGGAATTTCTGGGCGATCCGTACTGGAAGGGGAATCGACTCTGGACGGAACTGTCGCCGGCATGGCATGTCGATCGAATTCATACGCCGCTCCTGCTTCTGCACGGGGAGCACGATCCGGCCGTGGGGATTTCGAACTCAAGAGAAATGTGGACGGCCCTGACCGTGCTCCGAAGGCCGGTCGATTTCATCACCTACCCTCGCGAGGGACACGGCTTTCGCGAACCGAACCATCGGATCGACGCCTCGCGGCGGACCCTCGCCTGGTTCGATCGGTGGCTTCGGTAGGTAATGCGTTCCGGATGCCGTGGCCGGTGTCGGAGCGCGCTCACTCGAGGTGGGCACTTTTCGTCCCGGTCGCCGTGGTGCTACTTGTCTTCGGGTGGACGGGTGCCGTTCGATCGGTGAATGCTGCCGAGCCGGACCTCGCGGCCGAGCCGGGCCTCACGGCGGAACCCGACACCACCCCTCCCGCCGACCGACTCCCAACCTATCCCTTGCCCAATGCGCCGACCACGATCGCCGCCACGCCGTTGACGGTCCTGTACCAGGGGCGGTTGACCGATGGGTCCGGCACGCCGATACCGGGGCCGGTCACGCTCCAGATTTCCCTGTTTGGTGTGGCTTCCGGCGGGTCGCCACTCTGGACCGAAACACATCCAAACGTCGGCTTGACGGGGGAAGGGATCTACAGCCTCCTGCTCGGGAGCCTGACCCCCTTTCCGGTGAACGCCTGGAGCGATCCCGATCGCTGGCTCGGGACTTCGGTGGGCGGGGGAGATGAACTTGAGCCCCGGCTGCGCGTGGCCTCTGTTCCGTTTGCCATCGAAGCCAATCGTCTGAACGGGAAACGATCGACCGATTTTGATCCGGTGGGGGCGGCGGACATCGCCGCTGCCGGTGTACGGGCGCAGCTCAACGGGAACGACGGGTCGGTGCCGAACCTGGGTTCGAATCAGGTGCACTGGAACAACCTCTTCGGTATCCCTGAGGGAATCGCGGACGGCGTCGATCAGGTCGGGGAAGGTGTACTCGATCACGGCCAGCTCTCCGGGCTCGGCGACAACGATCATCCTCAGTATCTCCTGGGGGGGGCGGCCGCCACCACCGACGGCAATCCTCCGAACCTCGGTTCGAATCGCCTGCATTGGGACAACCTGGCCGGCGTCCCTCAGCCGCTGGTGGATCGGCTAATTTCAGCCGAATGGCTGCCGGCGGGGGTCATCGATTCGACGCGCCTCGGCGATGGGCAGGTGCTGGCCCGACACCTCACGGCCGGTGGCATCGGCAGGGCGCAACTGGCACCCGGGGCGGTCGGGAGCGAGCAGATCGCCGACGCCTCGATCAATGGTGACGACATTGCCAACTCCAGCGTCACCGGCGACGACATCTTGAACGGCACACTGACCGGTTCGGATATCCAGGACGGCACCCTGAGTGGCACCGATATCCTGAACGGCACGCTCACCGGCGGTGATCTGGCGGCTTCCACCATCAATGCCACACACCTCCAGGATGGCTCCGTGACCGAAGCCAAGTTATTCGACGGAGCCGTCAGCGGTAACAAGCTGGCGCCCGGCTCGGTTGGTTCGGCCGCCCTCGCCTCGAATGCCGTGGGAGCCGCCGAGCTCCAGCCCGGATCCGTGACGGGGGCCGCGGTAGCCGGCCAGTCGCTGGGGGATGTGGTAATGGCCAACTCGCCGGGCCTCGACTTTCGATCCATTCCGGGCTTCGCCGACTCGGTGGTCAGTACCAGCGGCCAGACAATCACCTCGATCACACTCGATGTGCCCGGACCGGGGTGGATCCAGGCCTCCGGCAACATGCAGGTGTTCCTGCTGCACGACACCGGCCAGGCCTCGCGCGTGACGCTGGCGTTGTCGACCGTGGCGGACGACGTACCCGACTCGACGTCCTGCCTGCTCGGTCTGCCCGGCAGCCTGCTCTCGGAACTGTTCAGCTTCCCGGCACAGGTGCAGGGAGTTTTCCCGGTCAACCTGGCCGGACCGGTCACGATTTACCTGACAGCCAGGAAGGGGACGCAGCCGCGTCAACCGAGCCTGCATAACGTGCGGTTGTCGGCGATCTACCTGCCGCGGAGATATTGACGAACGGCCCGCGCGCGGGAGCAATTTCTCCGACTTCCTTCGCCCCGAACCTGCGCCCGGCATCCTTCTGACTTCCATCCCCGGCACTCGTCTGCTTACCTCAGCCTCTTGATGACATGCCAACCGTACGGGCTCTTGACCGGTTCGTACTCGGCCACATCGATACCGCCGACCGGCAGATTGAATCCGACGTCGCCGAAGCCCGGAACAAGCGCCTCGCGCGGGTATTCGTTGTCCGATTGATTGGGCGAAACCCCGAAGTTGCTGATGCCATAAATCCCCGGAAACTCGTCCTCACTGTGATTCATCACCAGTGTGTCGAAGGAGGCACCGGCCCGTGCTTCAAGAAGCAGTCTATCGGCGAGCGCCCTGGCGGCATCCTTCGATCGCGTGATCATTCGGCCGGGGATGGTGCTATGCCCTTCCGACTGACCCGGCGCCGGTTCCTTGAGAAATCCAATGAGGACATGCTGCACCTGGATTCGCTCGGGCATCATGGGGGGGCCCATGGAGTCTGATCCGTCATCGTCGCTGCACCCCGCGGGAGCGAGCAGGAGCAGGATCAAGAGGGCGAGCCATCGTCCGGGCTGTCGGCTCATTCGGATCGCCTCCGGAGAACAGGTTCGGGCGGAAGGGCGGCGGAGATCACACGGGCGAAATGCCGCGACGCCCTGGCGAAACGCCGCGGCGCCCGGACGGTCACGTCCACCGGGCGCCGCTTGCGAAAGGTTTCCCGTTACTTCAGCCGCTTGATGATATGCCAGCCGAACGGACTCTTGGTCTGATCGTACTCGGCCACGTCGATGTTGCCGACCGACAGGTTGAATCCGACATCGCCGAAGGCCGCGACCATGCCTTCCCGCGGGTACTCGTTGTTGGCCTTGTTGGCCTCAACCTTGAAGTTGCTGAGGCCGTAGATCCCAGGGAACGAATCCTCGGTGTATTTTTTCACCAGCGTATCGAACGGCGCACCGGCCCGGGCCTCGTCGAGAATCTTGTGGGCGAGCGCTTTGGCCTCGTCCATGGACCGGGTGATCGGCTGGCCGGGGACACTGCTCATCCGCTCCTTCTGGCCCGGTGCCGCGTCTTTCAAGAAGCCGATGAGGATGTGTTGCACCTGGATTCGTTCGGGCGTCGTGGCGGGCTTCACGGGCATGGTTCCTTTCACGGCTTTGGTGGTGGTGGCGGTGGCGCTCGCCCTGGCCTTGACGGACGGCTGACTGGCGGCCCCCTTCGGGGTCTCGGCCGTCACCGTCGAAAGTGTTGCGGCCACCAGCAGGGTGGCGAATCCGCCGACGGCCAGAGCCGTGCGGGTGAATCGTGTCGAACGGGTCATCAGGATTCTCCTCGATGTCAGTTGTGATGGGGCGCCAGCCTATCGCCGACGCTGGACGATGTAATAACCATAGCGGCAGGTGGTGTTGTTGGGAACCACCATGCCGATGTTGCCAATGCTCATGCCGAATGCCAGGTCGCCCACGGCCGGCTCGACCATCCGGCGGGTGCGCTCACCAGGACCCGGGCGGACCCCCTTGTTGACCAGGATCACGGGCTTCTCGCGGGGCTGGTCGCAGGCGGCGAGTTTCAGGCTGTCGAAGTCGGCGCCGCTCCGCGCCCGTATCAGGAGATGACGCGCCAGGCTGTCGGCCTGATCGCGCGTCCGTCCAATGTCTTTGGACCGGATGCTCCCGTCGAAGGCCAGGAAAATCATGGCCACCTCGACCCGTTCCGGAGGGAGAGAGGGAGCCTGAATCAACGAATCGACGATGGCCCCGCCCGGAAGTTGGGCCCGGGCCGCCGGTGGCGTACGGGCCCCGACGCCACTCAGCAGCAGGGCGAGCGCCGCCAGCAGCCAACAGGGGCATCTTGGCGGGCCGAATCGGGACAGGAACATGCGACAGACCCCTGAAATGCACACAGGCGGAAGGCCTGAATCAGACACAGTCGAAAACCTGAAACAGTCACAGGACAGGGCCGACAGGCCGGAAAGTATAGCCCCGGCCGACCCGAGACCGTATACTCCATCGCTTCATGACCGGTCCGGCAGATCCGCGCCCGGCTCATCCGGTGATCAATCCCCGACAATGGGGCGCCACAAGCCGAATCGACCCGCCGGCGACCACGGGGCCGCCGCCTGAAAGCGAGTTCGACCGATGATCCGTTCCGCCGACCTGCGCCACCAGTATCTCGAATTCTTCGCTCAACGGGATCACCGGGTCATACCCTCCTCGTCCATCGTTCCGAAGGACGATCCGACGCTCCTCTTCACCTCGGCTGGCATGGTTCAGTTCAAGCAGTTGTATGCCGCCACCGGGCGCCTGGAATTCACCCGCGCCACCTCGGTGCAGAAGTGCTTCCGGGTCACCGATCTCGAACTCGTTGGTCACACGCCGCGCCACTGCACCTTTTTCGAGATGCTCGGCAATTTCAGCTTCGGCGACTACTTCAAGCGGGAGGCCATCGCCTGGGCATGGGAGTTCTGCACCGATGTCCTAAAGATGCCCTCGGATCGTCTCTGGGCATCGGTCTACCTGGATGATGACGAGGCCGCAAACATCTGGACCAGCGAGATCGGCCTTCCGGCTGATCGAATCGTGCGTCTTGGCAGGAAAGACAATTTCTGGGGTCCGGCCGGTGCCAGCGGCGCCTGCGGTCCCTGCAGCGAAATCTATTACGACCTGGGCCCCGCCTTCGGTCCGGACACGGCACGCCCCGGCGATGAGCACGATCGCTATCAGGAATTCTGGAATCTCGTCTTTCCTCAGTTCTTCCAGGACGAACAGGGAAACCTGGGGCCGTTGGCCAAACGGGGCATCGACACCGGCATGGGTCTGGAACGGTTGACCCAGATCCTGAACGGCCAGGCTTCCGTTTTCGAAACCGACGCCTTTCGGCCGATCATCGAGGCGGCGGCCGACATGGCTTCGGTCGATCCGGATTCGGAGGCGGCCCGTATCCCGCTTCGAATAATCGCCGAGCATGCCCGTGCACTGACCGTGGCTACCAGTGAGGGGATCTACCCCGGCAACGAGGGACGCGGCTACGTCATCCGCCGCCTCCTGCGACGCGCTGCTCGTCGCGGACAGATGATCGGCCTGTCGGAGCCGTTTCTGCACAAGCTCTCGGGCGTCGTCGTCGATATTCTCGGCGATCATTACACGGAACTCCGGTCGACCCGCGAGCGGGTGGCCCTGGTCCTCCGGGCCGAGGAGGAACGGTTCCTGGCCACGGTTGCGCAGGGAATGCACCGCTTCGAGGAAATTGCCGGCCGGCTTGGCGCGCGTGGTGAAACGGCCCTGGCCGGCGCCGACGCCTTCCTGCTTTATGACACATTCGGATTCCCTTTTGATCTGACTGTGGAGATGGCGGCCGAGCGCGGCCTCTCCGTGGATCATCCGGCCTTCGAGAGCGAGATGGCCCGACAGGTCAAGCGAAGCCGTGCCGCCAGCAAGTTCGAGACGGCCGCCGGTGAGTCGGACCAGCCGTGGCAATGGCTCGCGCCGGCGGATGAGTCGTCGTTGCACAGCGAGTTTGTGGGCTACGAAGGGCTCCTGGCCCCGGCGTCCCTTGTTGCCGTTCGAGAGGCGGGTGAGGCGATTGAATTTCTGCTCGACCGTACTCCGTTCTACGCCGAGGGGGGTGGCCAGGTGGCTGACACCGGCCTTCTCGAATCGCCGACCGGGCAGATCCGGGTCGATTCGGTGCGGAAGAATGACAAGGGGGAATTCGTCCACCGGGGGACGATCGTTCGCGGTGAAATCACGCCGGGACCCTGGTCGGCCGAGGTTCCGGGAACTCTCCGCCGGGCCACCGAACGAAATCACACGGCCACCCACCTGCTCCACGCCGCACTTCGGCAGGTACTGGGCACGCATGTGGCCCAGGCCGGTTCACTGGTGACGCCTGATCGGCTTCGATTCGACTTTGCCCACTTCGCGGCGATCACGGCGCCCCAGCGGGAAGAAATCGAGCGGCTGGTCAATGAGGCCATCCTGGCCGATCTGCCCGTCGTGACGGAATGGGGTTCACTCGATGCGGCGCGCGCCAGCGGGGCCATGGCCCTTTTTGGCGAGAAGTACGGTGAACGGGTCCGCCAGGTGATCGTGTCCGATGTCAGCCGCGAATTGTGCGGCGGCACGCATGTCCGGCGCACCGGGGAAATTGGCGCGTTCCGTCTCATCGCGGAAGAATCGGTGGCCTCCGGCACGCGGCGTATCGAGGCGGCCACCGGTTGGAAGGCGCTGCGTCTTCTGGCCGAGGATGAGGCCGTCCTCGACCGGATGGCGGAGCGTCTCAAGGCCGGACGGGGTGATGTCGAAGAAAAACTGCAGCACCTCCTCGAAGAGAACCAGCGACTCCGCCAGGAACTCGACGGACACAAGAGTCGCGCGCTTGCTGAAAAGACCTTTGAGCTGACGGACCAGATCGTTGACCTTGCGGGCATTCGTTTTCTGGCCGCCGAGGTGCCGGCCGACAGCATGGACAGCCTCCGCGATGCCGCTGACACGATCAAATCGACACTGCGGAGCGGAGCGGCCGTGCTCGGGGCCCGCTTCGACGGCAAGGCGATGATCATCGCCGTCGTGACTGACGATCTCGCGCAATCGGGGCGACTCAAAGCCGACCAGATCGTTCGTGAAGTCGCCCGGCTGGTTGGCGGTTCGGGGGGCGGCAAGGCCAATTTCGCCACGGCCGGCGCCAAACAGCCGGATCGCCTGCCCGAAGCCATCGGCAAGGCGGCCGGGATTGTGGAGCAGCTCCTGTCATGACACCCGTGCAGATTCACCTGGCGCTGAATCACCTGCCGGTAATCCTGACCCCGGTCGATATATCAATGAGCACGAGGAGGCTGCCGTCTGGGGATTCAGGCTGCTCCTCGTAAGCGGTACACTGGCGGCGGTGGCGCTCTTGTTGACCGGGATGAAGGATCGCTTCGGCCGGGTGCCCTACCTGGTGTCCTGCCTGGTGCTTCTGGTGGGACTCGTGACCTCGGCCACGACGTTCCGCGTGGGTCACCTGGGTGGCCTGATCCGGCATTCGGAGTTGAAGTCAGCCGCGATCGACGGCGAAATTGAGACCGATCGGCGTTAGAATGACGTGCGGGACCGTTCGCACTTTCCCCCGCGACGCGGGACACGGAAACCACTCTTCTGGAGATTACTTGAGATGATCATGTCAAATCGCCACTGGCTGAGCCTTGTACTGTGCGCATCCCTCCTGTTCGCGGGATGCTCCGACGACGATTCTGACCCGATCGACCCGACGGTTCCGGCCGGCAGCAATGTCGTGATTCAGTGGAATCAGGTCGCCATCCAGGCGATCCGGGATGCCCGGCCCGGCCCGCCCCAGGCGGCCAGGGCATTGGCGATTGTTCACACGGCCATGTATGACGCGTGGGCCGCCTATGACGAACGTGCCGTCGGCACGATGCTCGGCGACAACCTGCGACGACCCTCGAATGAATACTCCGCGGGGCGGAAGAGCATGGCGATCAGCTATGCCGCGTTTCGGGCACTATCGGATCAGTATCCAACCGAGGTGATGAAATTTCGCACCAGGATGAGCGAACTTGGTTACGACCCGGACGACAACTCGATCGATACCACGATGCCGGCCGGTGTGGGGAATACCGCCTCGGCCGCGATCATCGCATTCCGTCATTTCGACGGGGCCAACCAGCTGGGTGACCTGGCCACCGGAGCCTATGGCGATTACACCGGCTACGTGGCACACAACCCGGCCATCCGGGTTGACGTGCCGACCCCGCTGGCATCAATTCCCTTCCCATCACGCTGGCAACCGCTGACGTTCGAAAATGCCGCCGGAGCGACCGTATCGCCCGGGTTCATCTGTCCGCACTGGGGCCGGGTCGTTCCTTTTGCCCTGACCAGCCCGGGCATGCTCCGGCCCCCGGCCCCGGCATCGATCACGTCCACGAAATTTCGCCAGGAGTGCGAGGAACTCATCACAATGTCAGCCAACCTGACGAATGAACAGAAGGCCATCGCCGAGTACTGGGCGGACGGGCCCTCCTCGGAACTGCCGCCGGGCCACTTCAATCTTTTCGCCCAGTGGATCTCCGATCGGGACGATCACACGCTGGACCAGGACGTTCGGCTGTTCTTCGCACTGACCAATGCCGTCTTCGACGCCGGTATTGCCGTCTGGGATGCCAAGGCCGTCTATGACTCTTGCCGACCCATTACGGGCATCCGCTACCTGTACAACGGCCAGACCATCCGGGCGTGGGGAGGTCCGGGGCAGGGAACCGTCGACATGGACGGCGCGGCCTGGCGTCCGTATCAGCCGTCCTTCTTTCCCACGCCGCCGTTCGCCGAGTACACCTCCGGCCACAGTGCCTTCAGTGCCGCCGCTGCCGAAGTGCTGAAGCGATTCACAGGCAGTGACCTCTTCGGATTCACCTGGACATTCACGGCGGGCAGTTCGAAGGTCGAACCGGGAATCGCCCCGTCGGTGACGGTCAGCCGCACCCTGGGCACCTTCAGCGAGGCGGCCGACGAGGCCGGCATCTCGCGCCGATACGGTGGCATCCACTACGAGGAGGGGGACCTGGTCAGCCGGACCATGGGGCGCCAGTCCGGTGTCTTGTCCTGGTCCAAAGCCAACGCACTCTGGGCGGGATATGATGTCAATGCGCCGGCGTCCCCACTGGCCTCCCGCTAGGTCTTGGTCTCGTGTCCGGTTGGTTACTCGATCGCCGGGCTATTTCCTGCGGGGATGATTTCAATGTTGAAACCAGGACGATTCCGTTCCGTGGGCCGGTTGCTCCTGGCCGCCGCCGCCTTTCTGTTTTTCGGGTGCAGCGATGATGACGATGGGGGTACAACTGTCGACGGGACGGCCGTCAAGAATGCCGGCATCACCCTCTGGCGGTCGATCGATGCCGCGCTGCTGGCCAACACCGCCGCCCTGGATTTCGATGCCGGGCGGCACGGAGCGGGACGGCCGTCGAGAGTGCTTCCCACCACCATCGTGCGCGGTACCGATCGCCTGCCGCCAATCCCGCTCGCACCCTCTCATGAGTACGGCCTGGACTGCCCGGACCTTTCCGTCGGCGTCATGCTCACCGAGCTTCGGATTTTCATGGTGTATGGCGATAGTGGCTGCACCTCGGAACTCACCGGTGTTACCCACTCCGGCTACGCCGAACTCAACGTCTCACCCGGTCAGCGAAACGGCACACTGACGGCCCATTCCCTGACGACCGGCGAGTACCGGGTCGAGGGGATCATCGGGGCTTCCTACCTGGATTCAACGGTCACGATCGATGCCCGCGATGTCACTGTCGTGAGCCCCGACGGGAGCGTCTCATTGACCTCCTGTCTTGGCATCACCTGGTCAAAGGGGGGGAGCCGACTTCTCCTGTCGGATGATTCGTGGCGCATTGAAGGGACGGGCGTCGTGAATACGCTCAGTTTCAAGTCCGGCGCCATCTACGACGTGGAGGTGGTCCCGGGGGATCACCTCCTCGTGGTCAGCACCTGCCGATGGCCGGTGGCCGGCAGCCTGACCATCGAGCGGCGGGAACCCCCACTGAACGCCCGCCTCGATTTTGGAGACGGAGCCTGCGATGCCCTGGCCACGCTGACACTGGCCGGGCGGAGCCAGACCATCGACCTGGAGGCGCACTGAGTTCCAATTCCATGACCAGTTGAATTGACACAAGATGTTCTCCAGTGATATGTTAGCGCCGTTCGTTCAAGTAAGGCGGCAAGGTGTTTCGACTCGTGCGAACCGGTCGAAGCCCCGTGTGACCCGCTGCCTCCGGGTGACCCGGACCGACTCAAGGGGAGGAGTGACCCATCAAAGCCTTGATCCTCTCCGGGGGACGCGGTACTCGCCTTCGCCCCATCACGCACACCAGCGCCAAGCAACTGGTGCCGGTGGCCAACAAGCCGATCCTCTTCTACGGCATTGAGGCCATCCGCGACTCCGGCATTACCGATATCGGCATCGTCGTGGGGGATACACGTGAGGAGATCAAGGCCGCCGTCGGCGACGGATCGGCCTTCGGGGTCAAGGTCACGTACATTCATCAGCAGGATCCGCTGGGCCTGGCCCATGCCGTTCTGATCTCCGAACCATTCCTCAAGGACGATTCCTTCGTGATGTTCCTGGGGGACAACCTGATCAAGGACGGCATCACCGGTCTCGTCGAAGAATTTCGTCGCGAGAAGCCGAACAGCCAGATTCTGCTGGCCGAGGTCAAGAATCCGCAGGAGTTCGGCGTGGCCGAGCTGGCCGGCGACAAGATCGTGCGGCTCGAGGAGAAGCCGAGGGAGCCACGCTCCAACCTGGCCCTGGTCGGTGTCTACATGTTCGACTCGCACATTTTCGAGGCGGTGCACGCCATCAAGCCATCCCCGCGGAATGAGCTGGAGATCACCGATGCCATCCAGTATCTGATCGACGCGAAGTATGACGTTCGCTCCCATGTCATCACCGGCTGGTGGAAGGACACGGGCAAGCTCGAGGACATGCTCGAGGCGAATCGGATCATCCTGTCGGGGCTCCACAAGAATATCGAGGGAGAGGTCTCGGACGATACCCGGGTGGAAGGGGAGGTCGTCATTGGAAAAGGAACAACGGTCGTTGGTTCGACCCTCCGCGGTCCCATCGTCATTGGCCGGGATTGCATCATCAAATCGGCCTTCGTGGGGCCGTTCACCTCCATCGCCGACCAGTGCCGGGTCATCGACAGCGAAGTCGAGCACTCCATCATCCTTGAGGGGTCGTCCATCACCGGGCTCCGCCGGCGGATGGAATCAAGCCTCATCGGCCGGAATGTCATCGTGACGCGTCAACCGGACCGCCTCCCGCAGGCCTATCGCCTGATGGTCGGCGACTCCAGCCAGATCGAGGTATTCTGACCGGCCCGGGGCCGGTGGGTGGAATCCGATGCGCATCCTTGTGACGGGACATACCGGGCTTCTGGGCACGGAACTGGTGCCGGTTCTTGCCGCCGCCGGACACCAGGTTCACGGATGCTCGCTGCCGGACCATGACATCACGGAACCCGCATCCGCCCGTCAGGCCGTGGACGGGTGTCGCGCCGAGCTCGTCATTCATGCCGCCGCCTGGACGGCCGTCGATGCCTGCGAAGCGGACCCCGACCGGGCCTACCGGGTGAACGCGCTCGGCACGCGGAACATGGTCCTGGCGGCCCGGGAGGCCGGAGCGGCGTTCGCATTCATCTCCACCGACTATGTCTTCGATGGAACGAAGCACGAACCCTATCTCGAATACGATCCGACGAACCCGACCAGCGCATACGGACGATCGAAGTGGGCTGGCGAGCAGTACGTCCGCTATCTGCACGACCGTTACTACATCGTTCGAAGCGCCTGGCTGTTTGGCGCCGGTGGCCCATGCTTTCCCGAGACGATCCTCAGGCTCCTGCGGGAGAAGGATGGGGTCGACGTGGTCACCGACCAGATCGGAAATCCAACCTGGGCGGGGGATCTCTCCCTGGCAATCGCACGGATCGTGACCTCGGGCCTTCATGGCACCTACCATGCCGTGAATTCCGGCCCCACATCCTGGTACGAGTTTGCCCGCGAGGTGGCCCGCACCTTCGGCTATCCGTCGGGTGTCGTGCGGCCGACCACCAGTGAGCATTTCGTTCGCCCGGCGCCGCGTCCGGCCTACTCGGCACTCCGTAACTTCGTGCTCGAGCAGTCCCTCGACTATCGGATGCGCCCCTGGCTGGAAACACTGCCGGAGTACGCCGCCTCGACCGGTGGCCGCTTCATGGAATCGGCATGAGCCACGACGGAACCGGGATGCGCCCCGTCGATCGCGATCGGGTCGCGGCCGCGTTCCGGGAGTCGTCCCGGCTGTTCGATTCAATGGCTGCCGGGATGGCAGAGGAAGTGGCGCTGGCCGCATCCCTCCTGCACGATTCACTGGCCCGGGGCGGAACGCTTCTTTGCTGCGGCAATGGCGGTTCGGCCTCCGACGCCCAGCACATCGTTGCCGAGCTGGGGGGGAAATTCTATCGGAAGCGGCCGGGACTGCCGGCCGTGGCGCTCACCGTGAACAGTTCCATGCTGACCGCCATCGGCAATGACTTCGCCTACGAGGAAATATTCAGCCGGCAGGTCGAGGCACTCGGACGACCGGGCGACATCCTCCTGGCCATCACCACCAGCGGCAACTCGAGGAACGTCGTCCGGGCGGCCCGGGCGGCCCGGTCAATGGGAATTTCCGTGATCGGCCTGACCGGCGCCGTTGGCGGTGAACTGGCCTCTCATTGCGACCGGATCCTCCTGGTCCCCTCGACCGACACGCCGCGGATCCAGGAGGGGCACATTGCCATCGGCCACCTTCTGTGCGAACTGGTCGAGGAACGACTGTTTCCGGAAGGCTCCACGGCCCCACGTCCGGGATTCGCGGCTGGCGGATGCTGAAAAATCTCCTCATCGAAGCCCGCCCCTGGCAGTACACGAAGAACCTGATCCTTTTCGCCGGCCTCGTTTTCGCACACCATCTGCTCGAGCCCGGTTACCTCGTCCGAAGCCTCATCGCATTCGCGTCATTCTGCCTTCTATCGTCGTTCATCTACGTGTTGAATGACCTCGTCGATCTGGAACGCGACCGTCGCCACCCTCGCAAGAAGAACCGGCCGCTGGCCTCGGGGCACATGTCCCGCCGCATCGGAATCGCCTGGTGCCTCACCCTGCTGGTGGGTGGAATGGGTCTTGCCATCGGACTGGGACACTTTTTCATTCCCGTGGCGATCATTTTCGTGCTGCTCAACGCACTCTATTCGTTTGTACTGAAGGAGATGGTCATCCTCGACGTCATGGCCATCGCTCTGTCATTCGAAGTGCGGGCCATCGCCGGCATCGAGGCGCTCAAGGAGCTGGATCCGACGATCACCATCTCGCCGTGGCTCCTGGTCTGCACCCTGTTCCTGGCACTTTTCCTCGGCTTTGGAAAGCGACGCCACGAGCTGAACCTCCTGGCTGAAGACGCCGGCGATCACCGTCCGACGCTGGCCGAGTACTCGGAGCGCTACCTCGACACGCTCATCAGTATCGTCACCGCCGGCGCGATGCTGGCCTATGCCATCTACACCGTCAGTCCCGAAACGGTCAGCAAGTTTCACACGACGAACCTGGTCTACTCGATCCCTTTCGTTGTCTATGGGGTCTTTCGATACCTGTACTTGATTTACGAGCGGAAAAGCGGTGGAAGCCCCTCCGAAATTTTGCTGACCGATCTTCCCCTGGCACTCACGATCGCCGGGTGGGTCGGCTCGGTCTTCTGGGTCATTTATCGTGGGGCGCCACCTCTCCGGTGAGTCGAGCCCGGCTCCCGGCCCAGGGGGCGCTCGTCGCGCGCGCGCCGGCCAAGCTCAACCTGGGGCTCTGGATTACGAGGCGTCGCCGGGACGGTTATCACGATCTGGTCACCCTCTTCCAGGCCATCGATCTTTACGACCGGCTTATGGTCCGGCCTCGAAAGCACGGCCTTCGACTGACAGCAGATGCCAGGGAACTGGCGACAGACCAGACGAACCTGATCATTCGGGCGGCCCTGGCGCTGGCAGCCGAAACCGGCGTCACGGCCGGTGCCGAGTTCGAGCTCCAAAAGAGGATCCCCTGGGGTGCCGGACTGGGTGGGGGGTCGAGTGATGCCGCCGCGGCGCTGGTCCTCCTCGACCGCTTGTGGGGGACCGGGCTCTCCCACCGCCAGCTGGCCCGGATCGGCGCGGGAATCGGATCGGACGTTCCGTTCTTTCTGCAGGGGGGGCTCCAGCTTGGCCGGGGTCGAGGGACTCGACTCAGACCACTGATTACTCGAACGCGATTTGAATTCGTGGTGGTGCACGGCCGCCAGCGCATTGATACCGGATGGGCTTACTCACGATACGAAAGGGAGTTGACAGGTTCAAAGCCCCCACCTAATATTCTGGCGCTGGCTGAGGGCGGTTCGCTGTCACGGACCGATCTTGCGCATCTGGAGAACAACCTAGAAGCTGGCCTGGTGCCTGACGTGCCGGACATCACTGAACGCAAGCGGCTTCTGACGTCCCTGGGCGCCCGGGTTGCTTTGCTGACGGGGAGCGGAGCGTCCGTGTTCGGAATCTTCGCCACCCGCGAAATGGCTCGTCGGGCCCGTAACCGGGTCATCCGTCGGGGCTGGAGCGCGGATCTGTGTCGATCGGTTTCAAGCGGTGTCGTGGTAGAAGGTGGGTGACCGGGTGCAGATAACCGAGATCCGAATCGCACTGCGCAGCGACGACAAGCTGAAGGCCTTTGTCAGTGTCACGTTCGACGATGCTTTTGTCGTGCGAGGCATGAAGATCATCGAGGGGAAGGACGGGCATCTGTTCGTGGCCATGCCGTCGCGCAAGAAGCCTGACGGCACGTACCAGGACGTGGCCCATCCCATCAACGTGGACTTTCGACAGTTTCTGGAGGACCAGATCATTATCGAGTACGAAAAAGAGAAGATGAACCAACCGGCCTAGCCGTTCGCGGCCGGGTCCTTGGTGAAATCGACGAATACAAGCAGCGTCCCGATCCATGGTCGAATCCAATCCGCGACCCGCGGTCCTCTGATCACCGCGTTGGGGCGTCGCCTAGTGGTAAGGCAGCGGCCTTTGGAGCCGCCATCCGGAGGTTCGAATCCTCCCGCCCCAACCAGTTCCGACAGGTTCATGAACGTCCCCGCATGGCGGGCGGCTTTTCATTGCCGTTTACCAGGGGAGAGGAGTGTTTTCGTGGAAACCATGATCAAGGTCTTCAGCGGCAATGCCAACCGGCCGCTGGCCCAGGAAATCGCGCGTTCGCTCAAGCGCCCCCTGGGTGACGCCACCGTCACCACGTTTTCGGATGGCGAGGTCAACGTCAAGATCGACGAAAATGTGCGCGGCACCGATGTGTTCGTCATCCAGCCAACCAACTCGCCGGCCTCGAACATCATCGAACTCCTCGTCATGCTGGACGCGGTCCGCCGCGCCTCACCCCGGCGGGTTACCGCCGTCATCCCGTATTTCGGGTACGCGCGGCAGGACCGCAAGGACCAGCCCCGCGTGGCCATCACGGCCAAGCTGATGGCCAACCTCATTTCGACGGCCGGCGCCGACCGAATCCTCACGATGGATCTTCATTCGCCGCAGATCCAGGGATTTTTCGACATTCCGTTCGATCATCTGTTCGCGTCGCCGGTATTCATCGACCACCTGAAGAGCCGCCTGCCAAGCGATTTCGTGGTCGTGGCGCCGGATATCGGTTCGGTCAAGATGGCCCGGGCTTACGCCCAGCGCCTGGGGGCCGGACTCGCCCTTGTCGACAAGCGGCGGCCGAAGGCCGACGAAATCGAGGTCATGAACATCATCGGCGACGTGGCCGACCAGAACGTGGTCATCTTCGACGACATCATTTCCACCGGCTCGACCCTCGTGAAGGCCGCGGCGGCCATTCGGAAGCGGGGGGCGAAGAAGATTTTCGCCGCTGTCACGCATGCGGTTTTTGCGCCGGATACCTCGGCGCGAATAGAAGATTCGGCCCTCGAAGAGCTGGTCGTCACCGACACGATTCACCACCCGGCGGCTGAACTGTCGGGCAAGATCACGGTTCTGTCCGTCGGAATGCTCCTGGGCGAGGCCATCCGGCGCATTCACGAGGAAGAATCGCTGAGTTCGCTTTTCATCTGACGCGATAGCCCGGTAGTGGAGCAGTACCTCAAAGATCGCGCCGCGCGGCGCGATTCATCTCGACAGGAAAGGAACGTAACATGGCCATCATCACTCTCAACGGCGAGGTTCGTGACCGGCGCGGCAAGGGAGCCGCGCGTGAGTCCCGGCGCCAGGGCAAGACACCGGGTGTCATCTACGGGAAGGGGGAGGAGAGCCTGGCGATCAGCGTCGGCGCCAAGGAACTCCTTTCGGTTCTTCACAGTCACGCCGGTGCCAACGTCATTCTCGATCTGAAGCTGGCCGGCCAGGAAACTGTTGATCGGAAGGCACTGGTCCGTGAGCTCCAGAAGGATCCGCTTTCAGGACGCATCACCCACATCGATCTCATGCACATCTCGATGACCCAGATGATCACGGTCGACGTGCCGGTGCACGTGTCGGGGCTCTCCATCGGTGTCAAGGATTTCGGGGGCATTCTCGAGTTCATCATGCGCACGCTGGAAGTCGAATGCCTTCCGACCGACATTCCCGATGAAATCGTGGTCGACGTGGCGCCACTCATGATTCACGACTCGATCCATGTCCGCGACATCACCGTGCCCAACGGACGGTTGATCAATGACCCGGACCAGCTCGTGGTCACCATCGTGTCGCCGCAGGTCGAGAAGACGGCGACGCCGGGCGAGGAAGGCGTTGCCGCGGCTGAGCCGGAAGTCATTGGAAAGAAGAAGGAAGACGATGCGGCCAAGGGCGAGGCCGAAGGAAAGGACAAGGACAAGAAGTGATCCCGCCCGCCGACGACCGATTCTGGATCGTCGGCCTCGGCAACCCGGGGCTGCGATATGCGGACACCCGGCACAACATCGGGTTCATGGTGGTGGACGCGCTGCTCCGATCGGGCCGCGCCGAGAAGGTTCCAACGAACGCACCGGCGGAGGTTTTCCGGATGCACCTGGCGGAATCGGACGGCACGCGCGAACTTTGCCTCGTGAAGCCCTCGACATACATGAACCGGAGCGGGACCGCGCTCCGGGCGCTCGGCTGGAAGCCGGACGCGGAGGCGGAAGGTGTCGATCGACCGGCGCTTCCCCTTCTTTTGATCGTGGACGATCTTTATCTCCCGTTCGGGCGGTTGCGTTTGCGGGGGGATGGGTCGGATGGCGGCCACAACGGCTTGAAGTCGGTTACGGCCGCGCTCGGCTCGTCCGCCTATTCGCGGATCCGATGCGGCGTGGGGCCGCAGCCGGAAGGGGTGCCGGCCGAGGAATTCGTCCTCGACCGGTTTCAGCCCGAGGAACAGGATGAACTGCCCGCGTTCGTGTCGCGGGCGGCGGATTGTGCCCGCTCGCTCCTCGTCGAGGGGCTCGCCACGGCGATGAATACTTTCAACCGATGACTTGAGTGAAGGAGAGGAAAACGATGATCAAGGAGTACGAGACCATCTTCGTGCTCGAGCCGAACTTCGATGAAGCCTCGGTCGAGCTGGAGATCGAAAAGATCCGTGACATTGTCACCGGCAACGGTGGCGAGGTGGTGGCGGTGGAGAAGTGGGGTCGGCGCAAGCTGGCTTACGAGATCCGGAAGAAGAAGGAAGGCATCTACATCCTGATCCGGTTCAAGGCCGAGCCGACCGTGTTGCCGATCATCGGTCGGCGGTACGAGCTGCATGAGCATCTGCTGCGCCACATCATCGTTCTGTACGAAGCTCCACCGGTCGACTCCGGCGCCGGAATGAACCCCGGGTTCAATACCAGCGCCGCGGTGATCGAGGGCTGATCCAGAGGGCATGATGAACGTTCGACTTCCGTCTCTGAACCGGGTGACACTGGCCGGCCGGCTGACCCGTGACCCCGAGGTGCGTTACACCCCGGCGGGACACGCGGTGGCCACGCTCGCGCTGGCGATCAACCGGCCTTACAAGGACCAGGCCGGCACCTGGCAGGAGGAAACCTGCTACGTGTCCGTGGTGGCCTGGGATCGGCAGGCGGAAGCGGCCGGACAGCAACTGAAAAAGGGGAGCTCCCTGCTCGTCGAGGGACGCCTGACCAGCCGTAGCTGGGAAACGCCGGAAGGACAGAAGAGGCAGGTGCTGGAAGTCCGCGCCGAACGCCTCCAATTCCTCGACCGGCCGGCCGACGCCGATGCGCCGGGGGGCGCTGCCCACCTGCCGGATGATCCGGCGGGGGGCACCGAGCTCCCATTCTGATGTCATCACTTGATGAATGGAAAGGAAGGCAACATGGCTCGTGAAGGATCGTCGCGCGCGCCGAAAAAGAAGTACTGCAAGCTGTGCTTCGAGAAAGTGACGTTCGTCGACTACAAGGATGACCGCAAGCTGCAGCGATTCGTGACCGACCGCGGGAAGATCGTGCCGCGCCGGGTCTCCGGCTCGTGCGCCCGTCATCAGGCCCAGATCATGCGCGCCGTCAAGCGCGCCCGCGTTCTGGCGCTGCTCCCCTACACCAACGACCAGGCCCGCTGATCGGGCGGTTCATTGAGGAGATCGGACCATGGAAATCATACTACTTGAAGATGTCGGCGGCTTGGGCTCCCGGGGCGCCCGGGTCAATGTTTCGCCCGGCTACGCCCGCAACTTCTTGCTCCCGAAGCGGATGGCCATCGCCGCGGATGGCGCCAGCGGAAATATCTTCCAGGAGGCCGAGCGGCAGCGGTCGGTCCGCGAGAACAAGTCCAAAAAGGCGGCCACCGATGTGGCCGCGCGCCTGTCGGCCGTCTCGGTCACCATCGCCATGGAAGCCGGGGAGGAGGACCGCCTGTTCGGGTCGGTCACCACGGCCGATATCGCCGAGCAGATCAATGCCCAGGGATTTGATATCGACAAGCGGAAGATCCTTCTTGACGAACCGCTCAAGCAACTCGGGGTATACAATGTTTCCGTCAAGATTCATGGCGATGTCGAAGCCCAGGTCAAGGTCTGGGTGGTCCGCAAGTAGATCCCAGTCGTCCGGAGGTTCAGGTTCCCATGCGTCAATCCGGCCGTTTCGCGGCTCCCATCGTTTTGTTGACCCTGCTAGGTCTTGGTTGTGGTCGTGATTCCGGTTCCTCGTCCGGCAAAATCAAGAGCCCGGACGGGTCGCCCGTTCTGGCCCGGGTGGGCGACTACCTGATCACGGCCAAACAGGTTGAAACGCGCATTCGAGAGAGTGTGGGGGAATCCAGCTACGAGGAGTCGATCAAGAACCCTGACATCATCCAGGTGGGCCTCGCGGCCCTGATCGATCAGATCGTATGGGGGAAGGCAGGCGCGGACGCCGGCTACGACAAGGATCAGAACCTGCGGCGCCAGGTTTACCTGTACGAAACGGAACTGCTCGGCCAGCGATATCTGGAGGACACCGTCAACCGGCAGGTGGAGCCATCCGACGAGGAAGTCCTCGAATTCTACGAGAAGTACAAAGTCAACTACTCCTCGCCGGTCCGAGTTTCGGTTCGCCACATCATGGCCAGGGAACGGAGCCGGGTCGAGACAGCCGCCAGACGGATCCTGATGGGTGAGGATTTCTCGAAGGTGGCACGGGAGCTGAGCGAAGACGAAAACACCCGGGAGTTGGGTGGTGCGCTCGGTTACGTCTCGGCGCGCGAGGGGGCCCTGGGACTGGGCAAGGATGAGAAGTTCCTGGCGGCGGCCCTTTCCCTCCAACCGGGGGCAACCAGCCCGGTCATTCAGGGCGCCAAGGGCTATCACATCATTCTGTGCGAGGCCCGTGAAGGAGGCGTCGCGCTGCCGATGGAAGAGGTCCGGGACGATATCGTGAAGCGGGTCCAGACCGGCGGCAAGTTGGCCGAGGTTTACAACACGGCCCTGTTTGACGCGCGCGCGAAGTTCAAGGCGGAAATCTTCCAGGAAGCCGTCGATTCCTACACCGGCGTCAGCGATTCGGTCGAACGCCTCTGGGAAGTCGTGGAGATGCAGCCCAACGAGCGCGGCCAGATTGAAGTGCTGCGGCGGATCGCGACGGACTTTATCAAGCACGATCTGGCCGACGATGCCCAGCTTCGGATTGCCTGGCTATACGCCGCAAGACTCGAGGAGCCGCGAAAGGCCCAGAAGGCACTCGGAGCGCTGAAGGCCCGCTTTCCCAACTCGAAACTGCTTCCGGCCGGTGCCTGGCTCGAGGCTCACCTCGACGACCGCGAGATCGCCCTGGTGACATTCGAGGACCTGAAGATCAAGAAGCCCTCGTAATGATCGCGGTGAAGGTGTCTGGCCTGATCGTCGACGACGCTTCCAAGAGCCCGGTGGTCATCCTCCAGGAACTCGAGGGAGCGCGATACCTGCCGATCTGGATCGGCCCGTTCGAAGCCCAGGCGATCGCCAATGAGATCCAGGGAAAGCGCTTTCCCCGTCCGCTGACGCACGACCTGCTATTCACCACTGTGGGGAGCCTGAAGGCCACCGTGCAACGGGTCGTGATCAGCGATCTCAAGGAGAAGACGTTTTTCGCCAGCATCATCCTGGAGCGGGATGGCGAGGTCGTATCCCTTGACGCCCGGCCATCCGACTCGATCGCCCTGGCCGTGCGGGCCGGCGCTCCGATCTTCGTGGCCGAAAAAATCTTCACGGGGGAGGCCCTGGAGCGTCCCCCCGCGGGGGTGGAGCCGAGTCCCGAGGAATCGGCCGAGGAGCTTCGGAAACGACTCGAAGGGCTCGATCCCGAGGATTTCGGCCGCTTCACGATGTAGGCTTCTCCCAGGACGAGTTCGGGTCTCACCGGCCTCCTTTTTCTGGGCAAGTCTCCGTTTGGCCATCAGGATCGCAAGCGGGATGACCCAACATATGGAAAAGGGTTGGCCCCTACCCACAACATATGGTATCAATCCGATTCATGACCCACATCCCTCGAGACCAGCTCCGATCCATACCGGCCGTGGAGACACTTCTCCGAGCACCCGGGCTTGTGTATCTCTGTAAGTCGTTTAGCCACGAGTGTTTAGTGCGCCTCTTGCGGAAGATTCTTGCCGATGTCCGCACCGAGGTGTTGAGTGGCAGTTCCATGGCGGACGTCACGGAAGCGACCCTGGTGGCCCGGGTCCAGGCCAGCGCCCGGGAGCTTCTGGCGCCTGGTCCAATCCCGGTGATCAATGCCACCGGTGTCATCCTTCACACCAATCTGGGTCGGGCGCCGCTTGCCGACGCGGCGCTCTCCGCCATTCAGACCGCCGCTGCCGGCTATTCAAATCTGGAATATGACCTGGTTCGTGGCAGTCGTGGTTCGCGCATGGCTCATGTCGATCAGCTCCTCGTATTCCTGACCGGGGCCGAGGCGGCCATGGCGGTGAACAACAACGCCGCGGCGGTCCTGCTCGCCTTGAACAGCCTCGCCGAGGGGAAAGAGGTGCTGGTTTCGCGCGGCGAACTCGTCGAGATCGGTGGCAGCTTCCGCATTCCGGACATCATGAAGAAGAGCGGCGCGCGATTGGTCGAGGTTGGCACCACCAACAGGACACACCGAGCGGATTTTGAGAAGGCCGTCACAAAGGATACGGCACTGCTCCTCAAGGTGCACGCCTCGAACTACCGAATCGATGGATTCACCCGGGACGTGTCGTTGGCCGAGATGGCCGAAATCAGCGCAGCGCACGGCCTGCCACTCATGGTCGACGTGGGAAGTGGCGCGCTCCTCGACGTGGCCGATGCCGGCGTCGAAAAAGAGCCGCTCGTGGCCGAGTGCCTGGCGGCGGGAGCCGACCTGGTCACCTGGAGCGGCGACAAGCTGCTCGGCGGGCCGCAGGCCGGCCTCGCGGTCGGCCGGAAGGACCTGATTTCGCGACTCAAGGAAAATCCCCTCGCCCGCTGCGTCCGGCTCGATAAACTTTCCCTCGCCGCGCTGTCGGCAACGCTCCGGGTCTTCCTCGATCCGGATCGGGCCTGGCGCGAGATCCCGACGCTGGCCATGCTGCGTCGGACCGAGGCTGAACTCGAGGTCACCGCGACGCGGTTGGCCGATCAACTGAACGAAGCCCTCCGCGGGCGAGTGTCCGTCTCGGTCATTCCAGGCGAGGGGGCTGTCGGGGGAGGCGCATTGCCGCTGGCCGGGCTCAAGACCCGGACGGTGGCCCTCACGGCCCATGGCCTCTCGCCCGACCAGTTGGAACAGAGGCTACGGGCCGGCCGGCCCCCAATCATCGTCCGCATTCAGAACGACCGCGTTCTGTTCGATGTTCGTACCGTATCTCCCGATGAACTGGAGATGCTGCCCGGCCTTGTCGCGCGGGCCCTCGGGTCGTGACCGGCTGACCGCCGGCCGGCCCCGAAAGGAGAGTTAAAGGCGTGTTTGTCGACAAGCTCGAGGTCTTCGGCTTCAAGTCGTTCAGCCAGCGGCTGGAGTTATCCTTCGGATCGGGAATCTCTGGCGTGATCGGCCCAAATGGATGCGGCAAGAGCAACGTCGTCGATGCGTTTCGATGGGTGCTTGGCGAGCAGTCCACCAAGCAGCTCCGCGGTGACAAGATGGAAGACGTCATCTTCAACGGCACGCGCGACATCCGCCCGCTGTCGATGGCCGAGGTTCACCTGACGCTGGTCAACGACAAGGGCATCTTGCCGGTCGAATTTGACACCGTCACGGTCGGCCGCCGTCTCTATCGCTCGGGGCAGTCCGAGTACACGATCAATCGCCAGCCCTGCCGTTTGAAGGACGTGCGCGATCTCTTTCTGGATACGGGAATGGGCAGCCATGCCTACTCGGTGATCGAGAGACAGATGGTCGACAACGTGCTTTCCGATAACACCGGCCACCGTCGATTCCTGTTCGAGGAAGCCTCGGGGATCATGAAGTACAAGACCCGGAAGAAAGAGGCGCTCGGCAAGCTCGAGGCCACCCAGACCGACCTGACCCGTCTGTCCGACATCATCCACGAGGTCGGCCGCGAAACCGAAAGCCTGAAGCGCCAGGTCGGCAAGGCCGAGCGATACCGGGAAATCAGGGGCGAGCTCAAGAAGCTCGAACTGTCGCTCTACTACCGGCGTTTGTCGGATCTGTCGGTCCGTCTCGGTTCTCTGGCCGACTCGGGTGCCACCCTGTCGTCCGCCGAGCTGGCTGCCGAAGCCGCGCTGATTGCCGCGGAGGGGCGCCTGGAGCAGCTCCGCCTCGAGTCGATCATGGCCGATCGTCTGCTGTCAGGTGCCCGGGAAGACCTGGCCCGCCTCGACGGCGAAATCACCGATCGCAACCATCGGATCATGGTCCTCTCGGAGCGCGATGCCTCCACCCGCCAGCGGATCGACACGGCCAGGGAACGGATCGCGATTCTTTCGTTGCGGCGCGAGGAGAACGAGGCCGAGGGAATCCGCGCCGAGGAGGCCCGAAAGGGTCACGAAGCGGCACTGTCGGTCGAGTCCGAGCGGCTGACTTCGCTCGACGGCCGATTCCGCGAACTGGACAACCAGTTCCGCGAGCGCCGCGAGGATGTCGGCAAGAAGAAGCAACTCTCGCTGGACCTATTCCAGGAGCGGATGAAACGGGAAGGCGACCTGCGTCAATGCCTCTCCGAACTGGCTCAGATCGAGGTGGCCCAGGCGGCGCTCGAGGTCGAAAAGAGTGGGCTGACAATCCGCCGGGATGAGATCATGGGACGGCTGACCGAGGGGCAGGAGGCCGTGGCCGAGCAGATCCGTCAGATCGAGTCGGCGAACCAGGCAACAGCCGAGCTGGTTGATCGCATCGGGGTCGCCGACCGTCGGGCGCGCGAGGAGGCCGAGGTCGAGGCGCTGGCCCGCCAGGAAGCCGCGGGGGTGACGTCCAGCCTTAACATGCTCGAGAATCTGCGCCGGAGTTACGAAGGCTTTGATCCGGGCGTGCGCCGGATCATGCTCGATCATGGTCAGGAAGAGGCGGTCCTCGGCACCGTGGCCGACCTGGTGCGGGTTCCCGCCGAATGGGTCGAGGCGTTGCGCCCGGTTCTCGGCGGCTGGATGCAACATGTCGTGACGCGAAACGTCGACGACGCCCGTGCCCTGATCCGAAATCTCAGCGACGAATCGGCCGGTTATGTCAATTTCCTGCCTCTCGACCGGCTGGTCCCACAGGAGCACCCGCTCCTGCCCACCCATCCGGGTGTCATTGGCCAGGCGCGCAATTTCGTCACGGCGCCGGCCGAGGTCCGGGTGCTGGTCGATCATCTGCTGGGCGATGTGCTGGTGGTCGATCACTTTGACCGGGCGCTCGAGCTGGCCGCGGACGAGCAGTGGTCGAACTGGCGGTTCGTCACGGCCGACGGCGAAATGCTCGACGGCGTTCGCCTCGGCGGCGGCAAGGGGGGCGATCGGAGCGGTGATCTTCTCGAACGCGAGCGTGAAATCGCGAATATGGGTGCCCGCCTCGAGGAACTGGAACTCGACATCAAGCGCCACGAGAGGGCCCGGCAGGAGGCTCTGGGCGAACGGATCGTGGCCGATACCGCATTGGAGGAGGTGCGTCGGCGCGTCAACGGTCTCCTGGCTGAGCGGGCCGCCCGCGAGGCGGAGGTCGGGCGCCTTACGGGCGAGCGGAACGGTGTCGACGAACGCGAGGCGGATCTCATTCTTCGCGAAGCCTCCCATCTGGCCCGGCGGGAGGCGCTTTCCGATAATCGTCATCGCCTGGAGGGAGCGCTGCACGTGGCCTCGGATGACAGCCAGACCGCCGAGGATGCCTATCACCGGGAAGAAACTGGCCTCGCCCTGCTCGACAGCGAGCGCGAGGCGTCCCGGTCGGTGCTGCAGGAAACCCGGATCGCCGCGGCCACCCGCGAGGCGGCCCTGTCCGAGTGCCGCGAGCGCCTCGAGAGAGTCCGGTCCACCGCGCGCGAGCTGGCGGCGGATAACGAGCGCTGCCTCCTCGATGTGACCGAGGGGGAGGAGCGGCTGATCCAGCTGGCCGAGGACATCACCATCCTGGCGGTCGAGGTCGAGCGACTCCATGGCGGCCGTGACGGGCGCGTTCTGGCGGTGGCCGAGAAGGACCGCGTGGTTGCCGATCTCAACGTGTCGGTTGAGACAGCCGAGAGTGCGGCGCGCGAAACACGCAAGGCGGCGTCCGAACTCCGGGAACAGGCTCACGGTGAGGAACTGCTGCGGACCGAGCTGAAGGGTGAGTGGCGGAATCTCGAAGTCCGCCTGTACGAGGACTACGATCTGTCGACGAACGAACTGCTGCTGGTGCCACGTGATTGGCCGGTGACCGAGGCGGGTGAGGACGCGGTCCTCGAGGTCGTCGAGACGGACGTGGTCGAGCTGAAGGACAAGCTCAAGCGCCTTGGTCCCGTCAACCTGCTGGCCATCGAGGAATACGAGGAAAAATCGACACGCCTCACCTTCCTGAAGGAGCAGTTCGACGACCTGATCCGAGCCCGCGATTCCCTGAACGAGGCCATCCAACAGATCAACACGACGGCCGCGGAGCTTTTCCTCTCGACGTTCCGGCAGGTCCAGGAAAATTTTCAGAAGACGTTCCTGGTACTGTTCCAGGGCGGCGAGTGTTCACTGGCGCTGGTGGGTGACGATCCCCTCGAGTGCGAAATCGAGATCGTGGCCAAGCCGCGCGGCAAGAGGCCCCAGTCGATCGCCCAGCTCTCGAGCGGCGAGCGGGCGCTGACGGCCATTGCGTTACTCTTTGCCATCTACCTGGTGAAGCCAAGCCCGTTCTGCATCCTGGACGAAGTTGACGCGCCGCTGGATGACGCCAATGTCGATCGCTTCGTGGCCATGATCCGCGAGTTCAGCTCGCGCACCCAGTTCATCGTCATCACGCACAACAAGAAGACGATGGAGGCCTGTGACACGCTCTACGGCGTCACCATGCAGACACCGGGCATCAGCCAGGTCGTTTCGGTGAAACTGTCCGAGGCCGAAGGCGTGCTCGAAGGACGAAAGGCCGTGTCCGGCCGCGCCGGTATTCTCGACGCGCGCGAGATGCTTCCGGCGATGGCGTTGCCGGACGGCCGCGAGTTGGCGAGGGGCCTCGATCCGCTGGCCGGGCGCGCCGAGGCGGAGGAAAATGACAGGACCGCCGACCCCGCCACCCGGGCCCTCGTCGATCCGATCACGCAGTAGCCAGCCGTCACGCCACGATGTTTGATCTATTCAAGAAGCTCAAGAGTGGATTGGAAAAAACCAGGCAAAACCTGACCGAGGGAGTTCGGCAGGTTCTGGCCGGCTTCCGTCCGATCGACGAGTCCTTGTTCGAGGATCTGGAGGAGGTCCTCATCGGGGCCGACGTCGGCCTGGCCACCACCGAAAAACTTCTCGATCGATTGCGCCGGCGGGTGGCGAGTGCCGGGGTGCGCGATTCCTCCGGCGTCGAGGCCCTGCTGCGGGAGGAGATCAAGGCTCTCCTTATTGCCAGCACAATTCCGGCGGGAGCCGGAGCCTCATCCATCAAGCCGCGTGTGGTGGTGGTCGTCGGTGTCAACGGCGTGGGCAAGACGACCACGATCGGCAAGCTGGCCTACCGCCACGCGGGACGGAAGCAGAAAGTGGTCATCGCCGCATCCGATACCTTTCGAGCGGCGGCATCCGAGCAGCTTGGTATCTGGGCGGAGCGCGCCGGGGTGGACATCGTTCGTTCGAATCTTGGTGCCGATCCGGCAGCGGTGGCCTACGACGGCCTGGTGGCGGCCATGGCCCGGGAGGCCGATCTCCTCATCATCGATACGGCCGGGCGGCTCCAGACGAAGAAGAATCTGATGCAGGAGTTGGAAAAAATCGGTCGCGTCCTCCATGGCCTCATGCCCGGCGCGCCGCACGAGGTCCTCCTGGTGCTGGATGCGTCAACCGGCCAGAACGCGATCGTCCAGGCCCGCGAGTTCGGAAAGACGCTCGGGGTGACCGGCCTCGTCCTGACCAAGCTCGACGGAACGGCCCGGGGCGGCGTCGTGCTTGCCATCGCCGATCAACTGGGATTGCCGGTTCGTTGGGTGGGGTTGGGCGAGAAGATTGGCGATCTGGACGAGTTCGACGCCACTCAGTTCGCCGCGGCCCTCTTCGAGATCGATTCAGCTGGCTGATGGATATCGTCCTCCTCGAGGCAGGCCAGGAATGCCGTCACCAGCGCGGGGTCAACCTGGCTCCCGGCCACCCGATGCAATTCGGCCACGGCCAACTCGATCGGCAGCCCCTTCCGGTACGGCCGATCCTCGGTCATGGCCACGAACATGTCGGCCACGGCCATGATGCGCGCCCCCAGGGGAATGGCTTCCCCGCTCAGGCGATCCGGGTATCCCTTGCCGTCATAGCGCTCGTGGTGATGGCGAACCATGAGGGCGACCGACCCGAGCATCGTGATCGGCGCCAGGATATTCCATGACCATTCGACGTGGGCCTGCACCTGGCGCATCTCCTCCTCGGTCAACCGGCCGGGTTTCATCAGGATTTCGTCGGGGACCGCAATCTTGCCGATGTCGTGGAGCAGGCCGGCCAGATGAATCTCGTACAGTTCTTCGCGACGGAGGCCGACATGCCGACCGAGGCGCACCGACAGCCGGGCCACAGTCTTCGAGTGGTTCTGCGTGTGGGGATCGCGCGCCTCGAGCGCCGTGGCCAGCGCGGTGATGGTTCGTATCAGGTCGTTTCGTTCGGTCCTCTGCTTCGAATCGAGCTGGTACTTGAGTTCGTCCACGAGGCCCGACACGGTGTCGACGAGCTGATCGAGTTCGGTGGCCTGAACTCCGCTGCCGCGGGATGACGCGCCAATCCCGGCCGCGGCCCGGTGCCAGATGAGAGTCTGATCGTATTTCAGAGCCTGCAGCCACCGCCCGACCAGGCCGCGCACGAGCCAGTAGGCACTGGTGGCGGTCAGGATCGACGAGGTGTAGATCAGCAGCCCCACCAGAAGCAGATGCTCCCGCGACAGGAGCGGATCGATGACCAGGATCAGTGGCGTGGTGATGGCGCCGATGGCCAGCGACATGCCGAGAAACCCCAGGAACAGTCGCCAGGTTACGGTCAGGCCCGCGGCACGGGTGCCGGAATGTTCCGGGCGCGACGGTGCGTCTCCGACAAGGTCTTCAAAATCAAGGGTGGCGTCGGACTGGATCTGGGGGGCCTGCGACCGGCGGAACTTCGCCAGAAAGGGCTTCAGATCGACAATGGAGTCCGAGCGGGAACTTGACATGGTCTTTCTCCGTTCGTAGCCGACGCGCCGCATTGGGGCCGCCGGAGGCTCGTTAACATTATCGTCCCGACTTCCGGTGGGTTGAGGAAAAACCCCCTGTCCGGCTCACCCCCTGGCATGGCCGCCTGCTAATATGGCCGCCGCCCTGACTGACTAAGGAGGAGGTTTCCGCTGCAACCAACGATCATCGGCAAAGCCGGCCGGACCATCGTGGCCATGCTGGCCGCGGGGGCTCTGATCCTCTGTACGGGCCGGGGCATGGCCCGTGCCTCCCGGACCGCCGACCTTGTTTTCCGGGGTGGTCCGATTCACACGGCCGACGAGTCGATTCCCCTGGCAGGCGCCCTGGCGGTTAAGAACGGCCGAATCGTCTATGTCGGACCGGAAGGGGATGTTGAACACTGGATCGGCAAGTCGACCCGGGTCATCGATCTGTCGGGAAGGGCGCTGATCCCGGGGTTCGTCGATGCCGACGCCCGACTGCTGGACATGGGTCGGATGTCCGAAGGGTTGGACCTTTACGACACGAGAAGCTTCGAGGATGTCCTCCGAAAGGTCGCCCGGGCCGCCCGGAGCGCACCCCCCAACAGTTGGATACTGGGTTGGGGGTGGGACCAGGAGTCGTGGCGCGATTCCGGATCGATTCGTCTTCTCGAATTCCAGTCGTCCAGCGGTAACCGTCCCGTGGTGCTGTTCCACTCGACCGATGATGTCCTTCTGGCCAATATCCCGGCGATGGCCGCGGCCGACATTTCGGAAGACCTTCCCGACCCGCCGGGTGGCCGCGTGACTCGCGACAACCGCGGCATCCGCCAGGGGGATCTTCAGGGCGAGGCGGCCAGCCTTCTCATGCGCGCGATGCCGGTGCCGACCCCGGCACAATTCGAATCCTGGTACGCCGCGGCCGCCGAGTCGTGCCTGGCGCGCGGCGTCACGCTGGCCCACGACCTCAATGTGCCCATCGTCGCCCGCCCGGCACTCGAGTCGCTTTATCGGAATGACAAGAGCCGCCCGGCCCTGCAACTGTCGGTGAGCCTCGCGCCGCAGCCGCTGGAATTCGATTCGGTGATCGAACAACCGCCTGCAGACGGAAGAAAAACGCCGGGCCTGACGATGAACGGCATCACGTTGCGGCTTGACGGCGATGTCAACACCCGCGGCGCCTCGATCACCCACGTCTACGCCGACCAGCAGGGTAACCGGGGGTACACCCGCTACCAGGCGGAAGAGCTGATCGCTCTCGTGGCGCGCCTCAACGATGCCGGCTGGCGGCTGATTCTGGAGGCCCATGGGGACAGCGCCGTGAGCCTCGCGCTCCTGGCGCTTGGGTCGCGGGGGGAGGCGGGTATCGGGCAGCCCCCGATTCTGACGGGGCTCGAGCTGGTTCGCCCCGACCAGCTGGCGCTTCTCGCCGGCTCGGGTGCGGCTGGAATCATGACGCCGACACACCTGATCGACGGCTGGCACTGGATGGAAAGGCGGATCGGGCTCGAGTCGGCCGAGTCGGCGTGGGCACTCGGCAGCCTGGTGGCGGCGGGTTTTCCACTGGCCATCGGGACGGATGCCCCGTTCGCCGCAGGCAATCCTCTTCTGGCCTTCTACGGAGCCGTGACCCGGCAGGATCTGCGTGGCCGGCCGAGCGGCGGCTGGAATGAGTCCGAGCGCCTGAGTCGGACGGCGGCCCTTGCCGCCATGACGCTGACGGGAGCCAGGATTCTGGGACACTCCAGTGAGACCGGGAGCCTGACCGTAGGCAAGCGGGCCGACCTCGTCGTACTCTCCGGCGACCTGATGACGCTACCGGAACGGGAGCTTCCAGCGCTCCGGGTTACGATGACCGTGGCCGGCGGGCGCATCGTCCACGAACATTCCCCGGCCACGCGGAACTGACGCTGGCCACGACTCTCGTCCTGTTCGAAGATCACGAGTGGGGAAAACTCTACCCGCTGTCGCTGTCCCGCCCGGTCTATGACCTCCGGGTCGGCGTCACGACGCTGGGCCGACGGCTCATTGCCCAGATGGCCGCACGCAAGATCACGCGGGCCGCCTTCGTCTGCCGACCATGGCTGGTTCCACAGGTCGAGCGGGCGTTTCCCGGCGCCGTTGTCAACGACCTGCCCACCACGGACGATCTCTTCTTTCTCAACGGCTCGGCACTCTTTTTCAAGGGTGAGCTGGAACGATTCCTGCGGCAGATCAATGACCACCCGGCGCTTCAGAGCGGCGGGCGGCTGGTGGCGGCCCGGGTTCGTGGTGAGGATGGTTCCAAGCTGGTGGCGGCCCTTGCCGCCACCTGGGGCAAGGGGTCCCCCGGGGAGGCAGAGGGTCCACCTTCCTGGCCCCGCGGCTTCCGGCCTAAGGAAGCGTCCGAACCGGTACGGTTCATGACCCGACCCTGGGACCTGGTTCACGCCAACGTGGCCACGCTGATCGACGATTTTGCCATCACACGACGCGGGAAGGAGCCAGCCCTGCCAACGGCGTCACCCGGGGCGCACCTGATCAAGAAGGCGCGCATCCTGTCCCGGCCGGGAAGCCGAATCATGCCCGGCGCCATCCTCGACGCCTCGACCGGCCCGATCATTCTCGGCGAGGGGGTGCGCATCCTGCACCAGGCGGTGATTCTCGGGCCGGCCTACATCGGGCCCAACAGCCTGATCAAGATCGGCGCGAAGGTATACGGCGGCACATCGATTGGCCCGATGTGCAAGGTTGGTGGGGAGATCGAGGGCTCGATCATTCACGGCTACGCCAACAAGCAGCACGATGGATTCCTCGGCCACTCCTACCTGGCCGAGTGGACCAACTTGGGTGCCGGCACCGATACCAGTGATCTCAAGAACAACTATGGAAAGGTGCGCGCCTTCGCGCCGGAGGGCGAAATCGATACCGGTCACACCTTCGCCGGGCTGATCATGGGTGATCATTCGAAGTGCGGCATCGGAACCATGTTCAATTCCGGCACGGTGGTCGGCGTCATGACCAATATTTTCGGCGCGGGCTACCCGCCGAAGCATGTGCCCTCATTCAGCTGGGGAGGGGCGACCTTGCTCGAGCCGTACGATCTCGAGAAGGCCCTGGCCGTGGCCGTACTGGTCAGCGCCCGGCGAAACCGGGCGTTCGAGCCGATCGATGAGGCGCTGTATCGGCACCTCCATCAGGATGTCGGCACCAGGCGCGGCTAGGCGCCGCGTTTCTTCTCGGCCCGGGATAGAAAGCCCACCGCCACCAGAATGAAGGCGAAGGCCACCCAGTCCTGGACCTTGGGCGGACGCTGGCCGAAGAACAGGGCCAGCGCCAGCGTTGCGGTCGTGCCGGCCACCAGGCTGACCAGTCGGTTCACGAGCCCGGCAAAGGTGGCGGTCCGGCCTTCAAACATGAAGAGAAACACCGAGAAGAACGCCACGATCCCCCAGGGGATACCGGATAACACGGCGTCCCACCTCGGGTGCGTGACGGCCGAACGGAACTCCAGGGCGATCGCCCCGCCGGCGCCGAACAGGCCTTGCGAGAAGAAAAGGAGTATGCCGGCCAGCAGCAGGGTCAGGGACGCGGCGATCTGCTCGACGGCGAAGAACCCCTTGTTGTCCTGTTTCACACCGGCCGCCCGGGTGTTCTTGTAGTAATTCATGATATAGATGCGAATGGCATAGGCGACGATATACGATCCCATGATCAGAAGGGCGGGCCCGCTCGACAGGAAGTCGAAGGCCCCCAGCCGATCGCGATTGGACACGCCGAGGGACGCGGCCGCCGGAATGCCCCTCGCCTCGAGTGCGTTCACGATCGGGATGAAGAAAACATTGGTGGTCACGGCGAGAATTGCGAAGAGCACCGCCCAGTTCTCCTCGGCGAAGACCGTTTTCTTCAGGATTCCCTGCCGGATCTGGATGGCGTCGACGGCCCGGGAAATGATGATGACGGATCCGCGCATCAGCACCATCGCCACCATGACGGAAATGGGCAGGAGATACATGAGCGTGGTCGTCGGGATGATGACCGCGGTGCAGACACCCGATGGAATGATGTAGCGATACTCGCCGGGCATCCGGAGCCCGGCCATGGTGACAGGTCCGTTCGACTGAAGCCGGTACCATCCAAGAACAAGGACAGTCGTAACGGCCAGGATGCTCGACCCGGCGGTATTGTTCACCAGGTAGGCCAGTTCGGACATTGGGGGCTGGCGGATGGCCGTGAAATACTTGACAAGCATTCCGGTGGCCACGTACGACACGAAATAGCCGGCAGACAGCTCCAGAAGCTGGCGTGTGGAGCCCTTACCTGAATCTGATGTCACCGTCATTGGAAGACCCTAGCCCGGATTCCGTGACAAGTCCAGATGCCGTCGTCGGTTGCGCAGTTGCGAGTGCCGCCTCGCCTCCGTAAGATGCCCGGCACATGACGGAAGGTGCCCAGCGGCAACTGACGGCCGCCACGTTGATCTGGATGCTGGCGGTCCTGGCATCCCGTGTGGCCGGCCTCTTTCGTGAGATGGTCATTGCCCGGATGGTTGGCGCCGACGGGATGACCGATGTCTATTTTGCCGCGTTCACAATCCCCGATTTCCTGAACTATCTTCTCGCGGGGGGCGCACTTTCGATCACCTTCATTCCGATTTTTCTCGGCTTCCTCGTGCGCAAGCAGGAGGCGGAGGGGTGGTCGGTCTTCTCGACGGTCTTCCACGTCACCCTGGCCACGCTGTCGATCCTGCTTGTCCTGGGCTGGATTCTGGCACCGCTGCTCTGCCGTTGGCTGGCCGCCGGCTTCGACCCCGAACAGCAGCGACTGCTCGTCCGGTACACGCGCATTCTCCTTCCGGCCCAGCTCTTCTTCTTCGCCGGCGGTCTCCTCGGGGCGGTTCAGATGGCACGCGGCCGCCATGGCTATTACGCTGCCGCCGCGCTCGTCTACAACGCTGGAATCATTGCCGGGGGGCTGCTGCTGGGCCCGTCGCTGGGTATGGAGGGGTTCTGCTGGGGAGCCCTGGCCGGGGCGTTCGTGGGACACGGCGTTCTCCAGGTGGTGGGGGCGGCGCGTGCGGGCATACGCTTGCGGCCACATATCGACCTGAACTCACCGGCCGTGCGGCAGTGGATCGGCCTCACCCTGCCGCTCATCATCGGTCAGTCGATTCTTCTCACCGACGAGTGGATGCAACGCTATTTCGGATCAAGCCTCGCCCCGGCCTCGATCAGCTGGCTGAACTACGCCCGAAAACTGGTCCTGGTCCTGCCGGCCATCCTGGGGCAGGCCACGGCCGTGGCATCGTTTCCGGTTCTTTCCCGCCAGGTGACAGAGGGGGACTTCGGCGCGATGGGCGAGACGCTGTCGCGCGGGTTGCGACGTTCCGTCGTGCTCGCGGGGCTCGGCGCCGTCCTGCTCATCGTGCTGAACCGCGAGATCGTGCAGATCATCTTCGGTCGTGGCGCCTTTTCAACATCGGATGTCCTGACGACCGGTCGCGTGCTGGCCGTCATGGCCCTCGCGGTGCCGGCGCTGGTGGCGCAGTCGCTCCTGGCCCGCGGCTATTACGCCCTGGCCGACACTCGGACGCCGACGCTCATCGGAACCATCATCACGCTGGCGGCCATTCCTCTGTATGGTTTTCTGGCCCGCCGCTTTGATGACCCGACGACCCATCTGGGCGGGGGACACCTCGGGCTCGCCTGGGCCTCGACGCTGTCGCTCGTGCTGTATGGCGTTGTTACCGCCTTTTTCCTTCAGCGACGTCTCGATCGTCGCCATCCCGCTTCCGGTCGGCTCCTGCCGGCCGGTTTTCTCGGCCGCTCGAGCCTGGTCCTCGGGGTGACGCTTCTCGTCGCGGCGCTGGCCCGTGGTCAGGTCGGTCAATGGCTGCCCGACATGAGCCTGTTCCCCGCACTGGGCCGCACATTTCTCGTCGGGGGAGTGGCCGTCGGCGTCTTTGTCGCGAGCGCCCGCCTGGCCGGGCTCGACGAGGCTCTGGCGCCGCTCCGGGCCGTGGCCGCGCGATTCCGCCGTTGATGGCGAATTCCGGGTCGGCTAGAGTTGCAGGCATCATGCGCCTACTATCCCGATCTATTCGAATCTCCGATTTGCCCGGACTTTTGGCGTGTGCGCTGGCAATCCAATTTGCGGCCTGCGGTGACGATGAACCCATTGATCCCATGATGGGCGAGAAAACATCGTCGTTGCGCGGCCAGGTGGAACAGGGTGCCGGTTTCATCGGCTCACCCGGTGGCCCACCAGGAGCGGTGTCGCTCGATCCGGCTCACCTGGTCAACGCGGTGGTCACGATGCAGCGACTCACCGACAACGGCGTCTTCGAGGACGTGACGAGGGACACGGCCCGGACCGACATCAACGGAACCTTCCTGGTCTCGGCACGGACGGCGGACGAAGAGGATCTGGTGGTGCAGGCCCGGAAGGGAGACCTGCTCTATCGAACCATCGTCACGCGATCGGTCGCCTCGGATTCCACGATCACTGTGGGGCCACTCAATGACGAGACGACGGTCGAGGCCGGCATCTGGGCTGGCGTCCTGGCCGGCTCCGCTGCCGCCGTGACGTCGCGGATCAGCACCGGCCTCTTCGTGAACTCGACGGTGGCCAGCCTCCTGAGTGCCGACCCGTCCATTCTCGATTCGGCCGTCCCGCCGCTGATCGGCGAGTCGGTGGCTCATCAATCGGTCCTGATCGCTCCCGGCTTCGGCGTCGGGGCTGCCACACTGGCTGTCGTCGAGGTCGGACGCCGCGATGCGGCCATAGCCCTCGAGGAGCGGCTCGACCCGGCCAGTGAGAACAACCCGGCCACCACGGCGGCCTGGGAGGCCTTCTTCGTTGCCGAGCGAACCGCCTACGTCACGGCGGGAGTGTCGCTTTTTCAGCTGGCCGTGGCTCGCGAGGCATCCGCATGGGAATTGGTTCGGCGCGCGCAGGGTGTTCGATTCGATCTCCGAAGGGCACTCAACGAGGCCGCGGCCCTGCAGCGGGCGCGGACGACCGGCGGTGCCGTCAACGGCACTCTTTCGAATACGGGGGCGCCGAATGCCACGCTCATGGCCATCGAGACGTCCGGTCTCACCCTTCGCTTTTCGCTGTACGGGGGCATCAGTGAACAGCACATCCGGAACCAGTTCACGGCCTACGGCACCAGCGTCCGAACGGCGCTGACGGCGGGTTTCCCGACCTCCGCAGCGGCCATCCAGGCCGCGCACGAGGCGATCGTCGCTCCCGGCGGCGCCCGGTCCGTGCTCGTCCGGAGGCTGGCCGCCGCAAGATCCGCGGCTGACGTGGCCGCGGCCTTCGTGTCCTATGCCGGCGCCGCAGAGGGTGCGGCCGGGGCAATCCTGAATGAGTCGAATCTCTCCGAAGCGGCCCGGGTGCCGATCGCGCGGGTGCTCACGATGCTGGCCATGGCGGTTTGACCGCCTGCAATCGCTGTTCTTCGCAGACGCCCTCTCCGGGAGTGCGGACGTAGAGATAGGTCGGTTCGTCGCAACGGACCACGCATGAGGGCTCGATCGACATGGCCCGTGCGAGCAGATCGGCATCGGCCGCCCAGCGATTCGGCGTGAAACCGCCGAGCACCGACCAGAATCGTGATTCGACAACGAACGTGGCGCCGATGGCGCAATCGGCCAACGGGACCATTCGGGTCGGATCAATGGCATCGGGCACCCATCGCATCGGTTCCGGCCCGAGCACGGTGACTCCGCCGTGGACGAAACGGGCTTCCGGATTCGCGGCCAGGCAGCGGCGGCGCGCCGCCAGGTGCTCCGGCGTGTAGGCATCGTCGGAGTCGAGGAACGTGATCCATCGGCCGCGCGCCTCGGCGGCTCCCGCATTCTTGGCCGGCCAGACTCCTTCATGCGATCGCGGCAGCCAGACCAGGCGGCGCTCGCGTCGATAAGGGGTCACCATGGCGGCCGTGGCATCGGTCGAGCCGTCATCCACGATGATCAGTTCCCAGTCGTCGTCCGACTGGGCCAGCACGGAATCGATGGCGCGGGAAAGCCGATCGGCGCGATTCCACGTCGCCATCACGACAGAAAAAAAGGCCGGCATCCGGCAAGTCTAACCGAATGCCGGCGGAGGGATCACTTGACCGGGAAGTAGCCGACCTCCGTCACCAGCTGTTGTCCCTCGGGGGAGAGAACCCAGTCGATAAACGCCTTGATGGCCCCGTCCGGCTTCTTTCGGGTGTAGAAATACAGATCGCGAGCCAGTGCGTAGCTTCCGTCACGCACCGTGGCCTCGGATGGGATGACGCCGGGGTCGGCCGCATCCCGCTTCAAGGGTGGAATTCGGATCCCCTTCGCATAGGCCACGCCTCCGTAGCCGATGCCACGCGGATCCTTCGAAATTGCATTCACGATGGCGGCCGTGCCCGGCAGGGTCTGCACCTGCGGCGCGAAATCCTCCCCGTCGAGGACGTTGTCCTTGAAATAGACATAGGTACCCGAGCTGCTCTCGCGTGAATAGACCACGATCGGCTCGTCCTTCCCGCCCAGATCCTTCCAGTTGGTCACCTTGCCGGTGTAGATGTCCTTGAGCTGGGCCACGGTGATTCCGGCCAGCGGGTTGGCCTCATGGACGTAAATCGACAGCCCGTCCCGGGCCACCGGGATTTCGACGCCCGTCGTCTGGTAGCGGTCGCGCAGCTTCTTCTTCTCGTCGGGTTTCATGGGTCGGGAGGCCTGGCAGATGTCGGTGTTGCCGTTGATCAGGGCGGCGATGCCGGTCCCGGAGCCACCCCCGGTGATCTGGAGCAGCGCGCCCGGATGCGTGGTCATGTATCGCTCGGCCCAGCGCTGACCCAGAATGACCATCGTGTCGGAACCCTTGATCGTGACGGCCCGTTTCCCCGCGGCAACCGCCGTCGTGGAAGTTGCGAGGACGATGGCCGCAAGTGCCGCCATACGGATGCATTGATTCATCGAAGTTTTCTCCTTCATGTCAAAACTTGAACTGCGCCTGAACGGTCAGCAGATTGTCTTCGGAATTCGGCACGGAAACGCCGGCCGTCGATTTCACCTCCGGAATTTCGTACGCCAGGGTGAATCGCGTGTAGCCGTCATAGAACCAGTTGAGCCCGAGGTTCCAACGGGTGTACTCGTCGCCGTCGACTTCCGTGTTTCGATCAAACTCATCGTATCGGACGGCCGCCTGGAAACGGTCGCCCAGGTTCTGCACCAGCATCAGGTACCAGCCGAGGAACTCAGCGTCGAGATGCGCGCCGCTGACGCCCGGCTTGAGCAGCCGGACCGGAGCACTCGACGTCGGCCTTGTCGTCAGGACGGCCACGGAGTCAGGATTGAACTCCTCGCCGGTGTAGAACTCGCCGCGCAGCGAGCCACCGCCGGCCCGTGGAAACTCCCAGTACCCCTGGACATCGGCGCCGAATCGGGTCCGATCGACCTCGGCGTCCGGGCCGGTCAGGCCAATGACATGCTGGCCGGAGTAGGCCGACACGGCAACATCGATCCTGCCCAGGCTGGCCCTTGCACGGCCCATCAGGTCCTTGGCCGATGTGGGGTCGGTATTGGGATAATCTGTCTGCCCGATGCCGCCGCCGTTGAGTACGGCCACCACGGTCTCGAAACGATCGCTCCAGCGGTCGAACAGCTTGACGCCCCGATCACGTTCGCCCGGGAAGAGGACATTTTCGGCCCGGGATCGCTCCGGCAGTTCGCGCGCGGAGGAGGAGCGCTCGATCTCGTAGCCGAAGGGAACATTGAACTGGCCAATCGTCAGCTGGTGCTGCTGGTAAGGCGTCCAGGGATCCGACAGCTGCACGTAGGCCTCGATCACCCGGACCGCACGATCCGCACCACCGTCGATGTAGAGAACCCCCTGGGTCCGTTCCATCGGATCCCAGTTCACCTTGACCCGGGCCCGGCGAATGTGGAATCGATCCAGGTTGGCCGGGGTCAGGACCAGCGGGTTACCCGCGGCCCGGATCGAGTCATCGCTGGCCTGGCTCACGTCATATCGTGCCTGGACGTAGCCCGAGACCTTGATCTTCTTCAGCTTGTCGGTGTCGGACTGGAGCGTCTGGACCTGCTCGACCAGTCCTTCGAGCTTCGCCTCCATCGCCTGGGTCGCCGCAGCCAGTGAATCGATGCTCTGTGCCCGGACCAGTTTCGGGGCCAACAGTCCGAGAATCAGGCCCACCGTCGCCATCGTCAGCAATTGCCTCAAGGAATCCTCCATGTAGTGACATGGTCGCCGGCAACCGCCGTGGCGGATCACGCTACGTGGCGTGAGGGAGCGGCGACAAAATCATGTCATTCGTCACGTACGATGTATCGTGACCGTCCCGATCCGTTGACGTCAACGTGACACTTTGGTGACGCATGTCACGTTTTCCCGGACTTGAACCGTTTGACCGGCCTGCTAGGCTTGGTTCCATGACCCTGCCAACCAATCCCCTGCGCGAGGGACTTCCGCGTGAACGGATGCCCGACCCGGCAACGCTTGTCATCTTCGGGGCCTCCGGCGATCTGACCCGACGCAAGCTGATACCGGCCCTCTTCCGACTCTTCCAGCAGCGTCACCTGCCGCCGGGATTTCGGGTCGTCGGTGTCGGTCGCCGCGAAATGAGCGATGCCGAGTTCGCCGCCGAGGTCCTGGCGGCCATCGGTCCCGAGCCCCCGGCCCGGGGTGACGAGTTCGCCGCACTTTTCCGTTACGTGGCCGGCGACTTCACTCATGCCGACACCTGGCCGGCACTGGCCGCCCGATTGACAAAGGTGGAGACGGAGGCCAACCGGCCATCCAACCGGCTCTTCTACCTGGCCACGCCGCCGGAAGCTTTCGAACCAATTTTGCGCGGCCTGGCCGCGGCGCAACTGGTCGCGCGTGAGGCCAAAAAGTCACCCTGGTCGCGCGTGGTCGTGGAGAAGCCCTTTGGCCAGGACCTGGAGTCGGCCCGGGCGCTCAACGGGCTCATCAGCGGCATATTCGACGAATCGCAGATCTTCCGAATCGATCATTACCTCGGCAAGGAAACGGTCCAGAACATTCTGGTCTTCCGTTTTGGCAACGGCATCTTCGAGCCGATCTGGAATCGAAGTCATGTCGACCACGTTCAGATCACCGTGGCCGAGGAGGTCGGCGTTGAGTCGCGGGCCGGCTATTACGAGAAGGCTGGAGTCCTGCGGGATGTTCTGCAGAATCACCTGATGCAACTCGTTTCGCTGGTGGCCATGGAACCGCCGATGCCTTTTCGAGGCGAAGCCATTCGCGACGAAAAGGTCAAGGTGATCCGGGCGCTGAAGCCGCTTGACCCCGCCACCGTGGCCACGCACCTGGTGCGGGCCCAGTATGCCGCCGGCTCCATCGACGGCGGGGCGGTGCCCGGCTACCGCGAGGAACCTGGCGTGGCCCCCGACTCGATGACGGAGAGCTGGTTGGCCGTCCGTCTTGAAATCGACAACTGGCGATGGGCCGGCGTGCCGTTCTATCTAAGGTCGGGCAAGCGAATGCCCCGCCGTGCCACCGAGATCGCCATTCAGTTCAAGAAACCGCCCCAGCAAGTTTTCGAGGCAGTGGGGCCGGACGGACTGACCGCCAATGTCTTGACTCTCCGGATCCAACCCGACGAGGGTATCGCTCTTCGTTTTGGCGCCAAGCGCCCCGGTCCGGACATCCGGACACAGGCCGTCAAGATGGATTTCATGTACGGCAGTTCGTTCGGCACCGACATCCCGGAGGCATACGAACGGCTGATTCTCGACGCGCTGCTCGGCGACGCCTCGCTGTTCATCCGCCGGGACGAAATCGAGGGCGCCTGGGGATGGGTACAGCCGATTCTGGATCACTGGGCCGCAGCCCCGAAGACACGGCTTCCGACCTACGAGGCCGGTCACTGGGGACCACCCGAAGCCGATAGCTGGATTGCCGCGGATGGACGTGAATGGCGAAACCTGTGAGTGGCATCCCCGTTTTTCCGACCGAGTCCCGCTCCGTGTCGGTGCGCGCATTGGAAGAGGAACTGGCGTCCCTCTGGAAGTCGGTGGCGGAAGCCAGAGACCCTTCCGGAAGCACGCCGGTCACGCGGGCCGCGCTCCTCACGCTCATCGCCGTCGTGCCCGGAGACGACGCGGCGCAGTGGATGGCCGCGGCGGTTGGGCGATTGACCGAGGGCACTCCCTGTCGGGCGATCATCGTTCAGCTCGAGTCGGCGGGTGGGGTCCCGGAGCCGCTCGCGGCTTTCGTCTCGGCCCATTGCCATCGCGTGGCCGGCGGCCGCCAGGTTTGCTGCGAGCAGGTCACCATCCGCGCAACACCGGCAGGCGATGCCCACCTGTCGAACCTGGTCCTGCCGCTGCTGTTGCCCGACCTGCCCGTCGTCCTTTACTGGCCGGAGGTGGCTTTGATGATGGCGCCGGAAGCAAGGCCGGTCGAACCGGCGCGCGGCGCGCAGTTCCTGTGCGATCTCGATCCCTTCGTGGATCAGGTCATCCTCGACTCGGCGCTGGCCGCCGAAACCGGTGCATTTCTTTCCCGGGCGCTGGCCCTCGCGGAGCGTCCCCAGGGTCCCGGAATGCGCCCGATCGACCTCAACTGGGTCCGCCTGCTCCCCTGGCGCGAAGCGCTGGCCGATGCGGTCGACCAGTGCTCGATCGATCCCATGACGATCATCGGAGCGACGATCGAGACAATCAGCCAACCCGGCGGGTCGTTGCCGGTCCGCCCGCGTCTGCTGGCGGGGTGGCTGCGCGAACGCCTGGCCCGGTCGACCGGTGGGGCGTTTCGGGCCACGATTTCTCCGGTGGCAGGGGAGGGACCGGCGGGACGCATCGTCGGCGTTCAGTTCGACATCGCGGGCGGTCAGTCGATGGCGATCCAGATGGAAAGCGGGGCACTGGTCGTCACCCACGCGGGCGGCGATCCGATCCGCATTCCCCGGCCGATCGACCCCGACGACGATCTTCTTTGCCGGGTGATCGAGCGGCGGGAAACCGACGCCTATTTTGTCCGGGCGCTTCGAATGGCCGCCGCCGATGATTCCGACGGGGCGATCGACCCCGGGCCATGACACCGACGATCCTGGTCCTCCCGACGCCGATCGAGCTGTTCAGCACGGCCGCGCGCCGCGCCACGGCCTCACTGGGTGAGGCCATCGCCGCCCGTGGCGTCGCACACCTGGTACTGGCCGGAGGGGCGACGCCGGCCGGCCTGTACCAGAGACTGGCCATGCCGGATTCCCGTCATCGGGTTGACTGGAAGAATGTTCATTTCTGGTGGGGCGACGAACGGGGTGTGCCGATCGAGGATCCGGCCAGTAACTACCGGATGGCACGCGACACGTTGCTGGCGCATCTCGACCTCGAGCCATCACGGGTCCATCGCATGGTGGCCGATCCAACCGGGCTCGAAGCCTCTGCCCGACGCTACGATCAGCAGATCGAAACGAATGTTTCGAAGGAGCGGGGAAGCGTCCGCTTTGATCTTGTCCTCCTCGGCGTGGGCGCCGACGGCCATACCGCCTCGCTGTTTCCGCACCGGCCGACGCTCGGCATGACCGACCAACGCGTGGCGGCCGTCACCGGCACCGACGACTGGCCGCGGCTGACGTTGACGCTGCCGGTGATCAACGCCGCCCGCCATGTCCATATCCTGGCTTCCGGTATTTCAAAGGCCCGCGCCGTGGCCCGGGCCCTGACGGGCGAACCCGGTCCCGATTCCCCCGCGAGCCTCGTTCGTCCCGACCCGGGTCAACTCCTATGGATGGTCGACGAGGAGGCGAACCGGCTGCGTGATGGGTCCCGATGGGACGACGATCGGAGCGACAGCGGCTGACGATGACCCCGACATCCAATTTTTACACGGTCACGAAGCCGGGTCGGAAGAAATGAGGAGAGCTCGTACGGTTGTACCAGCGGTTCAGGCCAGCTATTGCCGTACGAGCTCTCGTTTGTCGTAGTTGGGTCTCCCCGAACCAGTCGGGTCGACTCTTGAAAAACAAAGCAACTTGCATGCCACGGCTGAGGAATTTCTGACAAGACCCTCAATTCGGGCATCAGCGGCGATCAGTCGGCACGTGACGCATCCCGTCAGATCAAATTGGAGTTGCGGCCGTTCAGTATGAATGGTTGAAACAAGGCGCACGCGGCGCGGGCACCCGGTCGATGCGCGGCACGGCGACCCGTCGCCGAAACTACCGCAAACGATGCAGCGACAGCTTCGGGGCGTCGGCGTCGATGGAAAGGCCGGGGTTTTCCATTCGGATCTTGACCTTGAGGTTGTTGGCGCTCTCGGCGTTGCGGAGGGCTTCCTCCAGGCTGATGACGCCGTCTTTCCAGAGTTTGTAGAGCGCCTGGTCGAAGGTCTGGCACCCCTCCTGGGTTGATTCTTCCATCGACACCTTCAGGGCGGCCACCTCTCCCTTGTGGATCTGGTCGCGGATTCGGGGCGTGGTCATCAGAATTTCCAGGGCCGCCCGACGGCCCTGGCCGTCCTGGCAGGGGATGAGTCGCTGGCAGACGATGCCGGCCAGCGTGAGGCTCAACTGGAGGTAGATCAGATCGTGCATTCCCCGGGGGAAAAAGCTGAGCACGCGGTCGATCGTCTGGTTGGCGTTCAGCGTGTGGAGGGTGCCGAGAACCAGGTGGCCGGTCTCGGCGAAGGTGATGGCCGCTTCCATGGCCACGGCATCGCGGATCTCGCCGATCAGGACGACATCGGGCGCCTGTCGGAGCGCGTTTTTGAGGGCTGCGTGGTACGAGTCGGTGTCCATGCCGACTTCGCGCTGGGTCACCAGCGATTTCTTGTGGGGGTGAACGAATTCGATGGGATCCTCGACAGTCAGGATGTGGCCCGAGTCGTTGTCATTGCGGTAGTCGATCATGGATGCCAGCGTCGTTGACTTGCCGGTACCGGTCGGCCCCGTGACCAGGACGAGTCCCTTCCGAAGCATGACCAGGTCGCGCAGTATCTGCGGGAGGCCCAGTTCGTCCATCGTCGGAATCTGAATCTTGACCAGTCGGATGACGAGACCAACGGCGCCGCGCTGCACGAAAATATTGACCCGGTAGCGTCCGACGTTGGGAATGGAATAGGCCAGGTTCATCTCGCGGGTGGCGCGAAATTCCTCCTTCTGTGTCTCGCTCATGAAAAAATCAGCGATGGCCTTCGTGTCGGCCGCCGTGATCAGTTCGGAGGCTGGCTGGCAACTGCCATTCACCCGGCGCTGAACCGGTGCGCCAGCCGTGAAATAGAGGTCCGACGAATTCGTTGGCACCATGGAGACGAGGACCTGAATGATATCGACCATTTCGGAGTCCCTATGCCGCTTTCTTCACCCCGGTGGCCGGCGCGGCGGCCGGCGCCGGTTCGGCGACACCACCCAGGAACAGGGCGGGATTGGTTGATTTTCTGGCGGCCTCCTCGCGGGTGACGGCGCCCTGCATGACCAGGTTCTTAAGACACTGATCCATGCTCTGCATGCCGTACTGCCCGCCGGTCTGGATGACCGACATGATCTGGGCCGTCTTGTCCTCGCGGATCAGGTTGCGAAGCGCCGGAACGCCGACCAGGATCTCGAGGCCCGCCACGCGCCCCTTCTTGTCGGATCGCTTGAGCAGCGTCTGACAGACGATGCCGACGATCGACTCGGAGAACATCGTCCGGATCTGGGCCTGTTGACTGGATGGGAAGATGTCGATGACACGATCGATCGTCTTGGCCGCCGAGTTGGTATGAAGCGTACCGAACACGACATGGCCGGTTTCGGCCGCGGTGATCGCCAGCTGCATCGTTTCCAGATCCCGCAGCTCGCCGACCAGGATCACGTCCGGATCCTCGCGCAGCGCGCTCTTCAACGCGTTGGCGAAGGAGTGGGTGTGGGGGCCGATCTCCCGCTGGTTGACGAGGCAATTCTTGGAGTCGTGAACGAACTCGATCGGGTCCTCGACCGTGATGATGTGGCCGCGGCGTTTGCGGTTGACATGGTCCAGCATGGCCGCCAGCGTGGTCGATTTGCCGGATCCGGTTGGTCCGGTCACCAGGATCAGCCCCTTCTCCCTCATGGCCATTTCGGCCAGGACGGCCGGGAGGGCCAGGTCCTGCATTGACTTGATTTCAGAGGGGATGACACGGAATACGGCTCCCTCACCGCGGCGCTGCACGAAGCAGTTCACGCGGAAGCGGCAGACGCCGGCCAGGTCGATGGCGAAGTCGAGTTCGTGATTTTCCTCGAAGGTCTTCTTCTGGACATCGTTCATGATGTCCCAGATCAGCGTGTGCAGCGACTCGCGATCAAGAGGCGGCATGTCAAGCGGCGTCATGTCGCCGTTGATTCGGACCAGTGGCGGCATGCCGCTTGAGAGGTGCAGGTCCGACGCGCCCTGGTTCTTGGTGAAGACGAGGAGCTCGGTGATGTCCATTACGCCGCCGCCCGACCGGTTTCCGACCGGCTGGAGTGGAGTCGGGCCGCCAGCGGCCGGTAGCCGCCGATGGCAGCGGCCAGCGCCAGGTCACGGGGATGATCCCCGGCGTCCAGGGCGCGGCGCAGCGGGTCGTTCAGCTCCATCAGGGCCGCCCGCGGGCGGCCGGAAGCGTCCAGATCGGATTCGATGATGCCCAGGAGTGCGCGCGACAGGAGGCTTCTCGCCCGACAGGCATCGCGTACCAGGGCCAGGGCCGACGTGGCGTCGGGGGCCATCACGCGGGCCACGATCAGGCGACCGCAGGCGGCCGCCATCAGCATGCGGTCCAGGGTTGCTTCGTCCCTGATCGTGCCCATGAAGAGGACATCGATTCCACGGGCTTCGATCGGGTCGAAGGCGCCCTGGCCCGACCCCATCGGCTCCGGGTAATATTCAGCGAGCGTCAGCACGCCCGGGACCGTGGCCGTGGCATCATGTCCCACCTGGGCGACGCGGCGATGGGTCCGATCGGATCCCCGCAGGAGCCCCTGCCAGACGGTCCGGACGGCCGCGTTGGGCGGTCCGGTCACGACGAGGAAACCGCCGGCGTTGGCCAGCCAACCCCGCACGGCGTGGGCCGATTCCTCCTCCTCGAACAGCACGGACAGGTCGGATTCGGACCCGCGCGTTTCATCCAGTTCCAGGATCAGCGATTCGCCGTCGCCCGACGGGACCAGCGTGAGCGCCAGTCGGAGCGAAGCCTCTGAGAAGGTCACCGTACTGGCCACGCGGATCGGGTCGGTCAGCGGAATCCCGTCACTAAAGGTGCGGCGGAGCCGGATCAACATGTGCTGGTAGTCCTGGATCGCGATCGATGGTTCCTCGTCGAGACGCACGCCCCGACGGAATCGCACGCGAACGGTCTCGCCTGCCGGATCCATGTGGATTTCGCGGACTCTCTCCTTCAGCGCGCGGGCCACCAGGTAGCCGAGAGGATTCGGTCGTGGGGACACGCCTTCCTCATCCGAGACCGTGGGCCGGGTGATCTCGCGAAAAAGGAGATCGCTCGAGTCGGGCGCATCGTTCTTTTCGGGGCCGAGCAGATCGGCGATGATCTTGGTCACCCGCCGGGGGCTGGCGATCGACACCTGCAGCGTGAGATGAGTCGCCAGCTCGATGGCGCGGATGGCCTCCCGGTTCGTCGGGTCGGCCACGGCCACGGTCAGGGCGTCGCCGACCTTGACCAGCGGCAGGACCTTGTACTTTCGCATCAGCTCCGGCTCGATGCTGCGCGCCAGGGTCCGGTCGACCATATCCAGAGTCAGATCAATATAGGGCAGGTTGAGCTGGGCCGAGAGCGCCCAGCCCAGATCGTCCTCGCTGACAAAACCAAGGTCGATGAGCGCTTCGCCGAAGAGCTTTCCGGTCCGGCGCTGCTCCGCCAGAGCCGCATCCACCTGGGCACGGCTGACCACGTGGCAATCTTCAAGGATATCGCCCAGCTTCTTGTACCGGTGCTCGTTCGCATCGCTCATCTTCTGTCTCCCGCAAGGTTTCCCGATCGGGACAAAGTCCCGGCCTTGTTATCGGCTACCCTGGGCCGGCCGTTAGCCGGATTACCGGTTGCCGGAGGTCTCATTGCGCCATCCACCGGGGCGCTGTAGACTGGACGATCCAAACCCCTGATGAGATGCCCCGCCTGCGGTCACCAGGAAGACCGCGTCATCGACTCCAGGGCCACCCGCGAGGGGCGGGCCATTCGCCGCCGCCGGGAGTGCCTGGATTGCACCCACCGGTTCACGACCTACGAATATGTCGAGGTCGATACGATCGTCGTGGTCAAAAAGGACCATCGCCGCGAGGCTTTTGACCGGAAGAAGCTTGTTTCCGGAATCGCCCGGGCTTCCGAGAAGCGCCCAATTTCGACGGGGGACATCGAGGAACTGGTCGATCGGGTTGAAACGGACCTCCAGAAGCTCGGCCCGGAAATCACCACGCGGCAGATCGGCGAGCGGATCATGGAAGAGTTGCAGCGGCTAGACGAAGTGGCCTACGTCCGGTTCGCATCGGTCTACCGCCACTTCAAGGACGTCAATCAGTTCATGGAAGAGATCCAGGGGCTGATGAAGCCGAGCGACGAGGGGAAGTAGGCCATCACCTCGCCCGATCGCGTCCCGGAGTCGATTCCCCGCCGGGAAAATTCCATTGTCCGGGAGATGTCGTTTCTCGACCACCTCGAGGAACTTCGCCGCGCCGTCCTCCATTCCGTCATTGTCCTCGTGGTTGCCGGGGCGGTGGCCTGGCCCGCCTCCGGTTGGCTGCAGGAGTTCGTCATCACCCACGTTTCCGGTCGGGTGGACAACATGGTCTTCATGGCCGGGAAGCCGCTCGGGCCCCTTTCAGCCCGACTCAAGGTCACACTGGCTGCCGCTCTCCTGATGGCCGCGCCCTTGATCCTGTTTCGGCTCTGGATGTTCGTGGCGCCCGGCCTCAAAACCACGGAACGGCGTTACGCGGTGCCCGTCATCGCCACATCGGTCCTTCTCTTTCATGCCGGGTTTCTCCTGTCTTTTTTCATCATGGGGCCGCAGGTTCCGGAGATCCTCCTCGGCTTCGGCACGAAGTCGGTTCAGAATTTTCTGGCCATCGATGATGTCATGTCGCTGGTGCTCTCCCTGAGCGTGGCCTGCGGAATCGTGGGCGAGGTACCCCTGGTCCTGACGTTTCTGGCCTGGATCGGTATCATCTCCCCGGAATCGCTGGTCCGGCAGTGGCGGCTGGCCGTCGTCCTCATTCTCATAGCGGCGGCCGTCGTGACCCCGGGCGACTACGGCATCACCATGCTTCTCATCGCCCTGCCGATCGCCGGCCTGTATGTGATCAGTATTTTTCTGGCCTACCTGGTTACCCGGAAGCGCCGGGCGGCCCGGGCCAGTTAGGAGTCGACATGCTCCTGGCGGTGGACATCGGCAATTCCCAGATGGTCGTCGGGATTCTCGACGGCCCGAAAATCGTCACGCAGTGGCGGTTGACCAGCCAGGCGACCAGAACCGCGGACGAGATTGGCCTCCAGATCCGCGCCCTTCTCTCCGATGCCTCGATATTGCCGGCCATGATTCGGCGGATGGCGCTGGCCTCCGTGGTTCCGGCCCTGACACCGGAGTTTCGACGCTTCGGCGCGGAAGGGCTCGGAGTGCCCACGCTGGTCATCGACGGCGACACGGTCACCGGCGTTCCGCTCGACGTCCCCGATCCGGGTTCGGTCGGGCCGGATCGGATCGTCAACGTGGTGGCGGCCCGGTTCCTCCACGGAGCCCCGGCCATCGTGATTGATCTTGGAACGGCGACGACATTTGATGCTCTGGACGAGCGAGGCGCCTACATCGGCGGGGCCATTGCCCCCGGGATCGGCATCTCGGCCGAGGCACTTTTCCATCGGGGGGCGAGGCTGGCCCGGGTGGAAATCCGGCCCCCGGAACGCGCAATCGGCCGTACAACCGAGGAACACCTTCAATCGGGAATTTTTTTCGGTGCCGTGGGTCAGATCGACGAGATCGTCCGCCGGATGGCCGCCGAGATGGGGGGAGAACCCCGCATCCTGGCCACCGGAGGCCTCTCCGGCCTGGTGGCCGGTTACTCGGCCACGATTCAGACGATTGATCCCGACCTGACCCTGCACGGCATTCGATTGGTGGAGGAACGACAGCATGCGGCGAGTGCCTGATCGCTTTTCAAAGGTGTGGGCCGGCACGGCAATCGTCCTGGCCCTCACATCGATCCTCGCGGCAAAGCCGGCCGGGTCTGATCCGAACGCCTGGCGGTTGGTGAACGTGTATGAGGTCACGCATTCCCTCGACAAGACCTGGTCGGCTCAAGTCTTTCAGAGCAAGGACTTCAAGCATCTCCTCGTTCTGCCGGAAACAGGGCTTGATGCCTGGGCGCTTGATCTGATGACCCTGAAGGGATATCAGCTGGCGGTGACCGAAATCGGTTTGACCGAAGGAAAGGCCCGCGTTCCGTCGCTGGCCAGGCGAGTCCCGGTCGCCGAGCTCCACCGTCAGGAGGCGAAACTTTCATTCGACGTGGCCGACGGAACCATCACGATGACACCGGGCGAGCTGCTCGTCGGTGAGGTGAGCCTGAGCTTGCTCCTGAAGCGGCGGCCGGACTACCTGGCCAGCGCGGCCCGATACATGCCCGATCCCAACGCCGTGGCGATTCTCAAGACCCGCAAGAGTCCGGCCGAAATCTATGTCGTCTTCGGCACCTGGTGCAGCGTTTGCAAGCGGGTGGTGCCGACCATCATCCGCACCATGGAACTGGCTGCCAACCCGGCGATCAAGGTTCGATATGTGGCGATTGACGAAGACAAGAGTCAACCGGCGGGGCTCCTCAAGGCGCTGGCCGTGAAGACGACCCCGACGATAGTCGTCCGCGCCGGTGGCAAGGAGATCGGCCGACTGGCCGGTCCACCCACCCAGGCGATCGAACGGGAACTGGTCAATTTGTTGACGAAGGCTCCCTGATCGGGAACCGAAAGCGGGTTCGTCGGTCCAAGTCCGGCCCCACCGCACCGGGTTGCCTTGAATTTTAACGCAGATCCTGAGGATTTCACCATATGACCATGAAATACAACGGCTTACTGGCTCTCTGTCTCGCGTTCATGCTCCTTCCAGCGGCAGTGAGCTGCGAGGCCCAGACCCGCGGGGGGGCCTCTCCCGGCTCCGCCCCGGCCAGCACCGCCAAATCACCGGGGGCGGCCGCCTGGAATGAAGCGGTCGGCTGGGACCTGTTCCAGGGTGGCATCGAAGATGCCGAGGCCCGGGTCTTCCAGAGCCCCGATTTTCAGAAGTATCTCCTCGTTCCCTCCGGTACCCTTGATGCCATGGTCCTGGGCCTCAAGACAAAGGACTTTGCTCTGGTCAAGCGAAGCCAGCTGACGCTCACGTCCGATGCGGCCACGATCAGTGGCGCGCTGCCGACCGCGGCCGGCAGCTTTGCGCGTGCCGGTTCGGACATCACCTTCAAGTCCGCGGGCGGCGCCTGGAAGCTGGCGCCGGAGCCGCCACTCATCGGCGAAATCAGCAAGGCCGACCTGCTGGTCAAGAAGAAGGACTACCTGGTGCTGGCGCGCGCCTACAAGCCGAAGAACGCCGCGGTCTCGCTGATCAAGAATATCCGGCAGCCGATCGAGATCACCGTCTTTTTCGGCACCTGGTGCTCTTCTTGCAAGCACTACCTGCCGGGCTTCATGAAGACCATCGAGATGGCCGCCAATCCCTCGATTACCGTCCGCTACATCGGCATCAGCGAGGACATGAGCGAACCGGAGGCGCTGCTCACGGCCAACGTGGTGACGAAGACGCCGACGTTCATCGCCCGGTCGGCGGGCCAGGAGTTGGGGCGCATTGTCGAGAAGCCGAAGGGCTCCATCGAGGAAGATCTGGCGCTTCTTCTCCTGGGCGCGCGGTAAGCTGGAGCTTCTTGGGCCGCGCCGCATCCGTTCGCCGTCTTGTTGTCGTCGTAGCGGCGCTCGGCCTGGCTGTCGTCTGGGGGAGCGCCGCCTTCCTCAAATCTCTTGATCCGGCCGCCTTCGCCGAACAGATCACCCGGCATCATGTGTCGCCCGAAGCCTGGAGTTCCGCACTGGCGTGGCTCTTCGTGGGAATCGAGGCGGTACTGGTCGCGGCGCATCTCAGTTTCTGGCGCCCACGGCTCGTTTTCCTCGCATCCGGATTGTTGCTCCTCGGGTTCATCGCGGTGACCGCCGTCGCGTGGGCCAACGGGAATACCGAGGGGTGCGGTTGCTTCGGCCGGCTCGCCGCGCGCCACCCCCGCGAGGTCATCCTCGAGGATCTTGGATTCCTGCTGATGGCCGGGGCCGGCTTCTGGGCCTCCGCAGGACACCCCGGCTTCCGAAGGTCGGGCGTGGTTTTTGCCGCGTTGCTGCCGCTCGCCGTGGCGCTCCCGATTGCGGGGCCGCATCTCCCCTTCGATTCGCTGGTCACGACGTTCAATCCGGGTGAGGACCTGACCGATCTCGCCGTGGACGATCTGCCGCAGGGACTCGATGAGGGGCAGGTCCTTCTGGTCCTCGTCGGGCCGGATTGCGCTTCGTGTGACGCCGGCCTTGAGTCCCTGAACCAGATTGCCGCCACCGACGGGGCACCCACGGTCATCGCGGTTTACGCCGGGAGCCGCGCAGAGGCCCGCAGCTGGGCGCTCGATCATGTCCCCGGTTTCGCGGTCGGCTCAGCACCGGAAAAAGTGCTCCGTCAGTACTACCGAAAACTGCCCCAGGTCGGGCTGCTCTCGGAAGGGAAGCTGGTCCGCGTCTGGCGCGGTGTCATCCCCGCGCCGGCCGACGTCAGTCCCGGATGAAGCGGGCCACCATTTCGACGTGGGCGGTCTGAGGAAACATGTCGACGGGAACGGCGGCATCCATTTGGTAACCGCCACTCGCCAGCCGGGCGGCATCGCGGGCCAGCGTTCCGGGGTTGCATGACACATACACGATCTTCGGGGGAGCCAACCGGACGAGACCCTCGGTGACATCGGCATGCAGCCCGTCCCGCGGCGGATCCACCAGGACCAGATCGGGCCGACCCGAGACGAGTCGTCCTTCCTTATCGACGAGGCCCGATTCGTGCAGCGCATCCTTCATGTCGATGGCCACGAACTCCACATTGTCGACGCCGTTGGTGACGGCGTTGGCCCGGGCCGCCTCGATCGATGCCTCGATCAATTCAGCCCCCACGACCCGGCGGGCCTGCCGGGCCAGCGGCAGCGTGAGAGCGCCGACACCACAGTAAAGATCCCAGGCCATATCGACCGGCGGACCGGCCAGTTCGAGGGCCAGCTGGAAAAGCCGTTCCGCCTGCTCGGTGTTCGTCTGGAAGAAGGTGTTTGGCCCGATCTCGAACAGCTTATCGAGCAGCCGCTCGCGAATGACCGGTCGGCCGCGGACGGTCCGCCAGGTCTCGCAGTAGGCCACGCTGGACTTACTGCCAGTGGTGCCATGAAGCAGGGAGGTCATTTCTGGATGGCGCGCGGCCACGGCCGCCAGGATGTCGTCGACGGCCCGTTCCTCGGCCGATCCGGTCGCGGCCGGCCAGGTGATCAGGTGGGCCATCCGCTCCCGTGTGTTGCGGCCGTCGCGAAGGACGAGGAATCGAAAGAATCCCTCGTGCGACCTCATTTGCGAGGGAGGAAAGCCGGATGCCACCGCCAGCTCGCGCACGGTGGCCAGCACCTCGGCCATCCAGGGTGGCGCCAGATGGCACTCGGTATTGTTCAGCACTTTATCGAATCGACCGCGGACATGGAGCCCCACGCCGAAGCGGCTGTCCGGCTCGTCCCAGGCCCGGTCGGCAAACGAGAACTCCATCTTGTTCCGGTAGCGGTAGGCCGACGGTGCGGGCAGGGCCGGCCGGATCGGCGGATCCTCGATCCCCCCGAGCCGGACGAGGCAATCCCGAACCTGCGCCGTCTTGGCTTCGAGCTGCCGGTTGTAGTCCAGGTTCTGCCACAGGCAGCCGCCGCACGGGCCGAAGTGGCGGCACGGCGGCGCGATCTCGTCGGGTGAGCGAATCAGCACCTCTTCGATGCGCGCCTCGGCGAAGCCACCCTTTCGCTTGATGATCCGGGCCTTCACCGTCTGACCGGGGAGACCCCCCTTGACGAAGATGGCGTAGCCGTCGAGATGGGCCACGCCGGCGCCGCCGAAGGCCAGGTCATGGACATGGACCTCGACTTCCTGGCCCACACGCACGGGGGGAGTTTTATTCGTCATGGGCGGGGATCATCGGCGGACCGGGCGGCGAACGCAAGGAGCCCCGCGGCAACGGCGGCCGGCAGCAGCACGAACAACGCACGTTTCAGCGAATTGGCGAAGTAACTGCCGCCCCCGCCGCCGAAGGCCGGATCGACCTGCTGGTAGAGGACGAGGAGCGCGAGGAATTCGATTATCACGAGGAGGATCAGCGTCCGGACTTCCTCGGGAAGGCGTCGCCAACGACGGACGGACGCCACGAGGCCCAATCCGAAGACAGCGAAGCACCAGCCGTAAAGTTCCTGCCGGGACATGGCGCCAAATGCGGCGGAAGTGGCGTCTGCCAGCAGTTTCAGATCGGGGAGCATCGACGATCGGAGAGCCGAGGTGCTGGCCACTCCGAGCGAGGCCTTGAGAAACAACTGCCAGCCGATGGCCACGGCCAGCGCCGGCGCCGCCATGAGGAGCGTCCGGGCGTGTCTTCGGCGCAGTGCGAGGAAGATCGCCACGGCCAGGGCCAGGACCACCGAATCGATCCGGAGAAGCGTGGCAAGGCCGAGCAGAAGCGCAGGTCTCCAGATCGATTGTCGTCCGGTGGCCAGGAGCGTGGCCCCGCCAATCGCTGCGGTGGCCGCCAGGTTGGTGAGGCCCAGCGACGCGTGTCGCCAGAACTCCGGCGCGGCGATCAGCAGAAAGACGCCGAGGAGACCGGTCAGGCGATCACTCCGCCGCGCTACAAAGTCGTACAGCAACAGAAGCAGCGCGGTGAGCCAGACAAGGTCGATGACCTTTCCCTCTGTTCCGCCAAGCCAGTAGACCAGGGCGAGCGACAGGGGATATCCGGGGGGATACGTCAGATTGCTCCGGCCGTCGAGTCCGGGCGTGTTGTAGATGGAAAGGTCGAGCGTTCGTTCGGCCACGATCCAACGCGCCCGCCCGTCATAAGCGTGGGCGTCCATCGCCGACACCGGATAGAAAGCGGCCCGCCACGCCGCCACCCCTGTGATCAGGACGATGACGAGGAGGAGCAAGGCTTCCGCGGGTGTCAGCCGCCCGCGCCATGGAGAAGCCATAAGCCCGGATGATTTCGGTAGGCGGTGTTTGCTGGCACGCCTAAGTCCGGCGGTGAGAGCCGCCCCGGCGACGGCCAGGGTGACACTGCCGGCCAGCCATCCGGTCAGCGGCACACCGACGACCCCCAGGAGGGTCAGCGCAATCAGAATCGCCCCGAGGCCGAAGAGGATCGCTTCGCCGGGATTCATGGCGCGCGGAGGTCCACGAGTCTCGACTCCGTACCGGCAATCGAGTCGGCGGGGACACCCAGGCGTTCGAGATTGTGCCCGCGGTAGACGAGGACGAAGTCGACCACGGGGCGTCCGTCACCCGTGATCTCCGAGGGGCGGACCAGCCGCCTCGGGTGCAGATAGTAGGAGCACCAGATCCGATTGGAGAGCGGGTCGGCCCCCTTCCCCTCCGGTATCAGTATCCGGGCGTCGGGTGGCGTACTGCGGCGGACTTCGTCGATGAGCCGCCATGGTTCGCCCAGGAGACTCTGGGCCCTTGTGTCGCGCAGGGAGTTGCGGTGACGGTACATCTGCCTGGCCGATGCCACGACGCTTCGGGCCCACGACCCCGTGGCGGGATTCAGGGCGTAGGCCGTCAACAAGATCAGGACGACTCCGGCGGCCCGCCGATCCGTCATGCCGTTCGGGCCGCCAGCTTCCGCTCGGCGTCATGAAAAAAGGTCAGGTAGAGCAACGACGCGACGACGTAAAAGCCCACCGTGATCATCATCGGGAGCTGGAAACCATTCTTCTCGATCATCCAGCCGCCGATCTGCGTGGAAATCATCCAGGCGCCATGCCAGGCAAACTCGACCAGCGCATTGGCCAGGGGTTGCTGCTCCGGTCGTACCATTTCCATGGTAAAGGCTCCGGAGATCGGCTGGTTCATGTTCATGAGCGCACCGCGCATCCAGAAAGCCATGATGGCCAGGTCGAGCCGCTGCGTGTACGCCATGGTGATGAAAAAAGGAATGGACAGGAGTTCGGTGGCGGCGATGGCCCGGATCATCCCGGTCCGACGGGCCAGATGCGGTCCCACCAGAAAGGCGACGACCGTGACGGCCTGGGCCACCGCGAAAATCGTGCCGATCCGGTCGGGCGGCAACAGGAATCGATCGCGGAAATAAAGATTGATGAAGGGAATGACCAGGCCGGCGCCCAGCCCCGTGATGAACTTGGGCAGCACCAGGCGGGTCAGGAGCCATGCGTCCGCCCGGCGGAGCATCCCCACGAAATCGGTGACGAGGCTCCCGTGTCGTACTTCGCGAATGGCCAGGTAGGCGAAGTTGCTTATCAGGACAAGCCCGGTGGCGGTGAGCAGCGTCATTCGATAGGCCATGACCAGGCCGCCGACCACCGGCTCGAGAGAGCGGGCCATGTATCCACCGCCCGCCGCGCCGATGACCCCGGCCATGATCTCGATGGCCGAGTGGGTGCCGAAGAGGTCGAGCCGCTCCCCGGGATCGGAGTTCCGCATGAAAAAAGGAGCCGCCGCTATGTTGTGTACGGAGAAGGCCGCGCTGGCCATCGCCGCGCCGAGCATGATCAGCGGCAGGGGGACCGGCGCGACCATGAGTGCATACCCGCCCGAGGCAACGGACGCCGCGGCGATCAGAACGATCCGGGTCGGGAACCGGGAAATGATCATCGCGGCCGGGAGTGCCGTCAGAAAGGTGCCGGTAGCGCCGGCCATCAGGACCCGCCCGATGGCGGCTTCGCCGTACCCCAACTCTTTCATATACAGGTTGAACAGCACCCAGTAGGTGCCGAGCCCGAATCCAACGAAGAAGGAGCCAATCAGAAAGAGATGAGCATTGCGGCGAAATTTGAACATCGGCCAAGTTTACAAGGCGCGGCCCGGCTCGTACCATCCGGGGTCATGAACAAAGCCCCCGGCGACCGGCTCGCCACATGGAGCCGCTTCGTCAAATTGGAGCACACCATTTTCAGCCTCCCCATGCTGGTGGCGGGTGGTTGGCTGGCCGCCGACGGCTTTCCCGGGTGGCGAATCCTCGGGCTCATCGTGCTGGCCGGGTTTGGGGCGCGCGTGGTGGCGCTGGGCTTGAATCGCCTCATCGACCGCCGGATCGATGCCGCCAATCCGAGGACCACCGTCCGCGAACTCCCCAGTGGGACCCTGTCGGCCCGGGAGGGTTGGGGCATTGTTCTGGCCGGCCTCGCCGTCTACCTGGTGGCCGCCGCGCTCATCGCGCCGATTTGCCTCCTCCTGTCGCCGGTTCCGCTGGCGATCTTCGTGCTGTATCCCTATATGAAGCGATTCACGACGCTGGCCCACTTCGGCGTCGGCCTCGGCCTTGCCGTTGCTCCGCTTGGCGCCTGGATGGCGGTTCGACAGACCTTCGAAGGCGTTGGTCCAGCACTGCTCCTCGGCGCGTTCACGCTTTTCTGGGTGGCCGGTTTCGATATCATTTATGCCACGCAGGACATCGAATTCGACCGGAACGCCGGACTCTTCTCGATTCCGGCCCGTCTCGGTGTGGATCGCGCGCTCCAGGTGTCGGGCCTCCTGCATCTGTTGGCCTTTGCTCTCCTGTCGACACTGTTCTGGTGGCAGCTGCGGACACCACTGGCCGGCGTCCTCCTGGTCCTGACCGGCATCCTGCTCCTGCTCGAGCATCGAAGGGGGGGGGATGTCGAAATGGCCTTCTTCCGAATCAACGCCGTGCTCGGCTTTGTGGTCCTCAGCTTCGTCATGGCGGGCACATGAGAATTTTGATCGGAATTTCGGGCGCGTCGGGGAGCACCGTCGGCGCTGCTTTTGTTCGGCGCTGTCCGGGTGACAAATACCTGGTGGTCAGCCCGTGGGGATGGAAGAACCTCGAGATCGAGGCGGGCCTCGGTCGGGCGGATCTCGAGCCGCATGTGAAGCGGATCTTCGAGGACGATGACCTGGCCGCGCCCCCAAGTTCCGGGAGCAATGCCTTCGATGCCACAGTCATCGTGCCCACGTCGCTGTCGACGCTGGCCAAGATCGCCGCCGGGCTGGCGGATACGCTGATCACGCGGATGGCCCAGGTGGCGTTGAAGGAGAGACGAAAGCTTGTCCTGTGCCTCCGTGAGACGCCTCTTTCGTCCATCGCACTCGAGAACGCGCTCAAGCTCTCACGCGATGGCGTCATGATCATGCCGGTCTGTCCGCCGTTCTACCGGAATCCCGAATCGGTGGATGAGATGGTCAACGGTTACGTCGACAAGGTGTTGATGGCCATCGGGGCCGGGGCGACGCCCGGGTGGCGATCGGAGCTGCTCGATTGATCGCCACGATCCTCGTGCTCCTCGCCCTCCTCGATTTTCGCGTGAGTCCGGCCATCGATCTCTTCTTCACCGCCCGGGCGCGAGCGGCCGGGGCCACGACCATCAACTCGGGGCCGAAGCTGCAAAAGGCCATCGACGAGATGGCCCGCCTGGAACAGGTGCTCGGCGGCAGCGCGCAGTGGGGGCTGGTCGAGGGAGCTCTGGCCGGCTGCGAGAAGGCGGCCGACATCCGACGTTCTTTCGGTTTCTTCCCGGAGGAGTACGTCTTCGGCACCCGCACCTTGAAGCTCAAATCGGCCACCATGACGCTGGCCGCGGCCCTGGAGGCCGCCGAGCCGGAGTTCCTGGCCAAAGTCTGGCCGAAACACAAGGCCCTCATCACGAAACAGAAAGCGGTCATCACCCGGATTCTCGGCCCCGCAGAGGCGGCCTGGTCCGCCGGTCTGACGACGCAACTGGACCTGGCACTCCCCGCGCAACCGGTCCTCACCTACCTGGTGGCGGAAGCCCCGCCTCCATGGGGGTATACGCGGCTCGATCGCGGCAGCCAGCCGATGATCATCATCGGGGTCGGCGGGGTGGAGGGGACGACACTGGCCGAGCTTCCGGTTCATGAACTGGTTCATGCCCTCGATGCGCGGCAGGGGGGAGAGCGGGGGGCGCTGCGATCACTGCGCCTGTTATTGAGCAATCAAGGCATTCCACAGGGTAGCGTCGAGAACAATCAGATCACGCACGCCCTGATGTACGTGGCCTCGGGCGAGGTCATGCGCCGAATCGTCGAAAATCGGCATCGGCATTTCGGTGAGACATACGGCACCTACGAACGGATGCCCGACGTGGCCCCGGCGCTCCTGGAATGGTGGAAGCGCTATCTCGACGGCACCGTCGACCGGGAGCAAGCCATCGGCGGCTTCGTTTCACAGTACACGGAGGGCCGTCGTTAGTGTCCTTCGCCCCGTTCGACGACATCCAGTCCTTCGCGGCACATCTCGAGGCCAGGGGCGACCTGCACCGGATCAAGGTCGAGGTGGATCCGATCCACGAAATTCCGGAGATTGCTTTCCGGTGTGTCAAGGAAGGACGCCCAGCGCTCCTCTTCGAACGGCCGACCGGCAGCCCTTTTCCAGTCCTGCTCAACATGCTGGCCACCGACGCCCGGATCGAAGCGGCGCTGGGGCGCCCCCCGGGCGCGTTTGGAGAGATGCTCGGCCGCATGGCCCACCGCCTCATGCCGCCGAAGCCGGCCAATGTCTGGGGCGAACGGTCCACGCTGCTTCGCGCGCTGAACATGCGCCGGGCCATGGTGCGCCGGGGTCCGGTCACCGAGGTCACCGGTCCGCCGGACCTCGATCAGTTACCAATTCTCAAGCTGTGGCCACAGGACGGCGGCCGATTCATCACCTTTCCGCTGGTCCTGACCCGTGATCCCGTGACCGGCGTGGGGAACATGGGGGTGTACCGGATGCATGTTTACGATCGGGCCTCCACGGGGATGCACTGGCAGATCCAGAAAGGTGGCGGCTTTCACTACCATCGGGCCGAGGCCATGGGGCAGCCCCTGCCGGTCGCGGTGGCCCTGGGCGGCGATCCGATCCTCCTCCTGTGCGCGGTGGCGCCACTGCCGGAAGGGATCGACGAACTGGCTTTCGCCGGCTTCCTGCGGGGTCGGCCGGTTCGAATGCTCACCGGCCCCGGTTCGGGTCTTCCGGTTCCGGCCGACGCCGAGTTCATCCTCGAGGGGGCGGTGGCACCGGTTGAACGACGCGTGGAAGGACCTTTCGGCGATCACTTCGGCCACTACAGTCATGCCGCGCCGTTCCCGGTCTTTCGTCTCAATTCCATCAGCCATCGAAGGAACGCCATCTACCCGGCGGCGGTTGTCGGCAAGCCGCCGCAGGAGGACAAGTACATCGGCAACGCGCTCCAGGAGATGACGCTGCCAATCCTCCGCCTCATGCACCCCGAGGTGGTCGACGCATGGGCCTATTACGAAACCGGTTTCCACAGCCTGTTCGTCGTGTCGGTGCGTGAGCGCTACCGGAAGGAGGCCATCAAGACGGCGCTTGGCCTGCTCGGCACGGGGCAGCTCTCCCTGACCAAGGTTCTCATCACGGTGGGGCCGGAGGTCAATGTCAAGGATTTCCACGCCGTCCTCCTTGCCATTCGCGATCACTTCGATCCGGTCGAGGACTTCCTGTTGTTGCCGGGGACGCCTTTCGACACGCTTGATTTCACGTCGTTCAAGATGAACATGGGAAGCAAGATGATCCTCGATGCCGTCGACCGGCCGGACGATCGACCCAATCCGCCGCGGGAACACGAGTCGTTCAATCCGACGGCCGTGCACCACCGCGCGGAACGATGGCGGCTGCTCGACGATACCCTCCTGGTCATCCAGGTGGAGCGGGACCCCTGGCCTGTGCTGGAAGCCTTTCAAGGTCTGCCGGAAGCGGACGCCCCGCCGCTCGTGGCCGCGGTGTCGCCCGATGTCGATCTGGACGACATGGAAAACCTGCTGTGGGGGATCTTCACCCGCTTCGAACCGGCCCGCGATATTCGGTTCGCCGGGGCCCGGATGGTCGGGGCAAAGCCGCACTTTGAAGGCCGGCTCCTGGTCGACGCCACCTGGAAAAACGGCTATCCTGACCCGGTTTTGATGGACCCGGAAGTGGTCCGTCGGGTCGACCGGCGCTGGAACGAATACTGGAAGTAAGCCCCGACCCTGCCCCAAAAGCCAGAGAGAAGGACGCGTATGCTCGAAGCAACCGTGCGGGACCCGAAGCTGATCCCGATCTGGAAGAAAGTGGATGCCGGCGAACGACTGACCGCCAGGGACGGATTGGTTTGCCTGTCGACGCCCGACATCCTGACGCTGGGGCGAATGGCCGACCAGGTCAAGCGGTCGAAGTCCGGTCGATTCGTCTATTACGTGTTCAACCGGCAGATCAACCCCACCAACGTTTGTGTCCTGGCGTGTCGCTTCTGTGATTTTGCCACCACGCGGCAGGCGCCCAACGCCTACGAGATGACGATGAAGGATATCCTGGCGAAGTGCCGGGGTGGCATCCGCGAGGTTCACATCGTCGGCGGCATGCATCCGGACTGGCCGTACGACCGGTACCTCGACATCATCCGGCAGATCCGGTCCAACTTTCCCGACGTCACGATCAAGGCCTATACGGCCGTCGAGATCGACTGGTTCGCCGAAATCAGCGGCAAGTCGATCGAAGAAGTCCTCTCGGATCTGGTGGCCGCCGGGCTCGACACGATTCCCGGCGGAGGGGCCGAGGTATTCAGCGAGCGGGTGCATCAGATCATGTACAAGCCGAAGATCGGCGCCGATCGCTGGCTGGCTGTGCATCGGGCCGCCCACAAGATGGGTATTCCCACCAACGCCACGCTTCTCTACGGCCACATCGAGACATTCGAGGAGCGAATCGACCATCTCCTGCTGCTCCGAAACCTGGAGGACGAGGCACCCGGCTTTCTGTCGTTCATCCCGCTGGCTTTTCAGCCGGGGCACACCGGCATTGTCGAACGGCAGACTTCGGCCATCGATGACCTTCGAATGATCGCCACCAGCCGGTTGATCCTGGACAACTTTCCCCATATCAAGGCCTACTGGGTCATGGTAGGGGAGGACACTGCGTCAATCGCGCTGAACTTCGGCGCCGACGATATTGACGGCACCATCGGCGAGGAGCGCATTGCTCACGCCGCCAACGCATCGAGCCCGCTCGGCCTAACCCGCCAGCGGTTGCTCCATCTGATCCGCGAGGCCGGCAAGGTGCCCGTGGAACGGGACGCCAAATACAATGTCATCACCATCCACGACGAGCACGCTGATCGCCCGGATCCCGTACCTCAACACTGAACCGTTCTACCGGACGTTTCAGGCCGCGGGATATGAACTTCTTGACCTGCCGCCCCGTCAGCTGGGCGAGGCGGCCGCGCGTGGCCGCGTGGTGGCGGGCCCCATGTCGCTGGTCGACTGGATTTACCTTGAAGACCGGTTCGAACCGCTCGGGCCATACGGGATCGCGGCGGCCGGCGCCGTCCGCTCGGTGCTCCTGTTCAGCCGAAGGCCGATCGAGGAACTGACCGGCGGCACCATCTCGATCACGGAGGACACTTCCACATCGGTCCGGCTGCTGGAAATTCTTTGTCGTGACTACTGGGGTATCCGCCCGGCCTCCTGGCGCCGTGGCACCGAGGAACCGACCGATGCCATGCTCCTGATCGGTGACGCGGCTCTCCGCGCCCGGGGCGAACGGGAAAAGGGCTGTTTGAATGACTATCCGGTGATGGTCGATCTCTCGGCTGCGTGGTACGAATGGCAGGAGAAGCCATTCGTGTTCGCGCTCTGGGTCGTCCGGAAGGATCTGCCGCTCGAAGAAAAGACGGTTCTGGCCATGCGCTTCGAAGATGCCCTGTACGAGGGGCTGAAACAGATTCCGGCCATTGCGATGGAACGCTCGGTCGACCTCGGACTTCCGGCCGCCGACCTGGAGCAGTACCTTCGCCATTTCCGCTACCGACTCGGTCCCGAGGACTGGGAAGGGCTCAATATCTTTCGGAGGTTGATCGATCGTGGCGCACACACTCGCGGATGACCTGGGAGCCAGGGTACTGGACGGCGCCCGACTGACGCCCGAGGAGGGACTTTTCCTTCTTCGTGACGCCGAAATGCTCGACCTGGGGAACCTGGCTCACCACATCCGGATGCGGAAGCATCCGGATGCGCAGGTCACGTTCGTCATCGACACCAATCCCAATTACACCAACGCCTGCACGACCGACTGCCAATTCTGCGCTTTTTACCGCAAGCCGGGCCACGCTGATGTCTACGTGCACTCCGTGGCTGACATGATCACCATTGTCCGGCGCGCCGTGGACCAGGGCGCCACGACACTCCTCCTGCAGGGCGGCCACAATCCCGAGATTCCGTATTCGTACTACCTGGAGATGGTGGAGGGGCTGCACGCCGCTTTTCCGCTCCTGGCGCTCCACCTCTGGTCGGCCTCGGAAGTCCACCAGATGGCGGATGTGGCCGGCAAGACCACCGGCCAGGTGTTGCAGGACATGTGGGATCGTGGCCAGCGCTCCATGCCGGGCGGTGGGGCGGAGGTGCTGACCGACCGGGTCAAGAAGCGGATCAGCCCCAAGAAGATCACCACGGCCGAGTGGCTTGATGTTCACCGTGAGGCACATCGAATCGGCATGAAGACCACCACGACGATGATGTACGGCCACGTCGAAACCGACGAGGACATCATCGAGCACCTGGAAGTCTGTCGCCGATTACAGGATGAGTACCAGGGGTTTACCGCCTTCGTCCCCTGGTCCTTCAAGCCATCCAACACCCTCATGATGCCCAAACAGACCGCCATCGCCGGCCCGGCCCGCTACCTCAAGATTCTCGCCGTCAGCCGCCTCTACCTGGACAACATCCCCCACATCCAGGCCTCCTGGTTCAGCGAAGGAAAGAAGACGGGCCAGATTGCCCTCCACTTCGGCGCGGATGATTTCGGCGGCACGCTGATCGAGGAACGCGTCCTGGCGGCAGCCGATCACCACAACCGGACCTCCACCGAGGAAGTCATGGCCATCATTCGGGAGTCGGGATTCGTGCCGGCGCAGCGGACAACGTTGTACGAGGTGTTGAGGACGTTTTAGGACGGCCACCGATTTATCGATAGGCACATCGATGAGCGAGCCCGCCGGCGCCGACGTTTCCCGTCGGCGCCCGGTGACAATCGTTCGACTTCCTGCGGCTACTTCACCATCACCATCCGCCGAGCGCTCGCGGGACGCGAAGCCAGACGGTAGAAATAGGTGCCGGAGGGGAGGATGTGACCGGCGTCATCGGTGCCGTCCCAGGCTATCTCGACCGCATCGATTCCGGGGGCCACCGCGAGGCGGCGGACGAGACGGCCGTCGGCGCCGAAGATCTGAATGGCCTCGCCGGCGTCGCGCTTCCCCTCGATGGGGATCATGGTGAGGGGGTTGAACGGGTTCGGCCGGTTCTGGAGCAACACCAGCGGCTTCGGCGCGCTGCTCCGGGTGGCGGACACCGGTCCGAAGCGTTCGATATCGCCATTCCGGCCGATGGCGGCCAGCTGGTACTGGTAGGCGATTCCGACGTCGGCGGTCCGGTCGATCCAGCTCATCCGGCTTTCGTCGCCACTCAGGAGGCGGTCGGAGACGGTGATCCACTCCGAGGCGTCATGGCGGCGTTCGATCTGGAATCCGGCGTGATCGACCGCGTCGGTGAACGACCAGCTGATTTCGATGCCGTCCGTCACGGCCGAGGCTTCCAGCGAGAGGAGTCGCACCGGCACGAAACCTTCCGTGACCGACAGGCGCTGGTCGGCCGCGACGTTCTCCATGATCTCGACCAGGCCGTTGGGCCAGCGAATCGTGACCCGATCGACGAGGGTGGCGGCCCCCAGCCCGAAGAAGGCGCAGCGCTCGTGGGAGGACATGTAGGATCCGGCCCCGATTTCCTGCATCTGGATCTGGCCGGCAACCTCGATGGTGATGCGGGTGCCGATGGCGGTGCGATTCGAAATGGTTCCGTGCGGTTCGATGACCAGGTAATGGTTGTTCAGGATCGGTCCCCCGGCGCCAGGGGCGACATCCTCGCCCTCGGTGCGGATTCCGGCCGCCTTCGAGACTTCGTCAAAGGTCCGATTGCGGTTATTCAGAAAGATCAGGCGCGAGCCGGCTTCGTACGGGCAATTCTCGCTGTGATTCCAGTCGAGATTGTTCTGCACGACCATGTCGACCCAGCCATCCTTGTTCAGGTCGCCGAACGCGGCGCCGCGGGCATCGCCAAAATCCTGGATGCCGGCATCGACGACACGGTTCACGAATCGGACCGGCGCATCCGGACCGCGATTCTCCCAGAGGGCATTTCCTTCGCACTCGACCTGGCCCCAGCCATTGGCGATCCATCCGTTGACATTAAGGATGTCGAGGTCGCCGTCGTTGTCGTAGTCGCGAAATGCGGCGCCCCAGCCGTTCAGATTCTCGGTGAGCCCCAGGTCATCGCGGTGCCAGCTGAAGGTGCCGTCACCGTCGTTTTCAAGGATCGAGTCCTGCCAGAAATTGGCCAGGAAGACGTCGAGATCCCCGTCGTTGTCGTAGTCGCCGAAATCGACGCCCATCGTGTAGCCCTTGTCCAGACCACCGGCCTCGATGGTGACGTTGGTGAACGTGGCATCGCCATTGTTACGGAACAGGGCGTCGTCACCGTCACGGATCGACTGGTCCTCGTTGATTCCGCCGTAGTCATTGGCCACGTACAGATCCATGTCGCCGTCATTGTCGTAGTCACCCGTGGCCACCCCCAGCGTCCACTCGCTCTGGCCGCCGCACCAGCCGATGCCCTTCTCGTCGGTCTTGTCGATGAACTGCGGGGTGCCGTCGGGAAGGTTGCCGACGTTTTCGTAGAAGTGATTTTTCGCCCCGATCAGCGTTACGTCGCCGCCCTCCTTCGGAATAATCTCAATGTAGTTGCCGATGTAGACATCGAGATCCGAGTCCCGGTCATAGTCGAAGAATGCCACGCTCGAGGAGAGAACGCCGGCCTTGTACGAGGTGAAGCCGGCGGCCCGGGTGATTTCCCGAAACGTGCCGTTTCCGTTGTTGAGAAAGGCCCGATAAGGTGTCGATGGCTGATTGGGGGGGTAGGGACCGAACGTGACCAGGAAGTCCTCCCACCCGTCATTGTTCAAATCGCCGCAGCCGAAGCCCATCCCGTTGGCGTTGAACCGGATGTTCCCCATGACCTGAAAGGTGACGTCGATGAACGTCATGTTCCCCTGATTCTGGAAGATTTCCACTTTGCCGTCTCGGACGGTCATGAAAAAAAGATCAAGATCGCCGTCCCTGTCATAGTCCATGAGGGCCGAGCCGGACCCCATCAGATTCGGGCCCGGTTCGTTTGCAGCCCGGGCGGGGGGGGGCAAGGAGGCGAGAGTCAGGAGTGTGACCAGGAGAAGTGTCGGGAGTGCGGTACGGCGGAACGAAGTCGCAAGTGTCATTTCCAACCCTCCAGGGCGAATGCGCGGAAATGGACTGGGATCACGGGGCAGGCAGGATTCCCCGAAAATGGTTCAATAAAGTTTAAACCAAGGATGTCAATTTTGTGTAAATGAAGTTTGCCTTACCCCCGCCTAAGTTGGACCGGGGGTAAGGCAAATAATGTTTTATTGTAGTAATACGATCTGAGCAGGGATGGCGCTGGGGATAAAGGTGCCATCCCTAGTCGATAATCATGAGTTTCCCTCCAGTGGCACGGCCATCGACGTCCACCCGGTAGAAGTAAAGTCCGGTTGGTAGATGATCCTTCTGGGCGGCCAGATCAAACTCATGTACCCCGGCCGGCCGGTCGGCATCAACGATCTGCCGGACCAGACGGCCGGCTGCGTCGAAGAGCCGGATGGCCAGGCGTCCCGCAGAGGACTGCTCGACGATCAGACCGACCGAGGCACCGATCCCTTTTGTCCGGACCGGGGTGCCTGGCTTGGGTGTAACGGAAAGCGTGACTTCCGCCATGAGGAGCCGGCCGTCCGAAAGGCGTCCTTCGAGACGAACCGGCACCAGGGTGGTACGGGTGATCCCATCGAGGAGCCGCTTCAGATCGTCGGTGGGAAAGGCCACGGCCAGTTCACGCCGTCCGTTGCCATCACTGTCGGCCTCGAACACCGTGCGACGGGCGTCGGCTGAAACGCGGTCGATCGAACCGGTACCGGTCGAGATCATGACCAGCGAGCGCTGGTCGACCTCCCCCAGGCGGAAACTGCGATCCATCCGCTCGAGCTGAACGACGAACCAGGGGCGCTGCGCGAACAGCTTGAGATCGCGATTATTGACAAACGCATAAGTAATGTCCCATACTCCCGCCGGGAGGTGAGGCATGCGTCCATTTGGAACTCCGGAGTCCCTTCATCGTCGTCGCTTGAAGGCCATTGTTCTCAAGCGCAAGGGCCTTGG
>Ga0163152_10000420_pt1 | contig 75810 bp, 66 predicted proteins | sample OliLakLV19MP8IB2_FD_148635 | JGI IMG/M metagenome (GOLD analysis project Ga0163152, IMG submission 148635) | Freshwater microbial mat bacterial communities from Lake Vanda, McMurdo Dry Valleys, Antarctica - Oligotrophic Lake LV.19.MP8.IB-2 | ecosystem: Environmental > Aquatic > Freshwater >... | reverse complement strand
CCCAGCCCCCAGTCCCTCATCCCCAACTTCCATGCGTCTCGGCCTATTCGGCGGCAGCTTCGACCCCGTCCATCGTGGACATCTGACCCTCGCGGCCAGTTGCCTTGCACAAGCGCAGCTTGATCGTGTCTGGTTCGTCCCAGCGGCCCACCAACCCTTCAAGCCTACAGGCCCGCACGCCTCGAATGTCGACCGAGTGGCGATGCTCAAATTGGCAACTGCCGATAATCAAGCCTTTGAGATTTCGCAAATTGAAATCGATCGCGGCGGCGTAAGCTACACCATCGACACGCTGCTTACGATCAAGTCGCTCTTGCCCGAGTCCCAGTTATTCTTGCTGATGGGGGCCGACTCGCTTATAGATTTCCCTCATTGGCGACGGCCCACGGAAATCTGCGAAGTAGCCATGCCGCTCGTCGTGAACCGTGCCGGCGAACCTGCTCCCAATTTTGATCCACTGTCAGAAATCGTTTCGTCCGAACGACTCGCCAAGATTCAGGCGAGCCAAGTGGAAATGCCGCCGATGGCAATCAGCAGTTCCGACATCCGGCACCTTATCGCCAGTGGTGGAGAGTGGGAACAAATGGTCCCTGAAAGAGTGGCAGACTACATCCGCGAGCACAGGCTGTATCTTTGAGCAAGTCATTCTGAACGGAGCTCCGCGACTTGAAGAATCGAGGTTCACCTGTCACACGTACAAGAATACGTGTAAAAGTTCAGGCCAGATCCCTCTGTCGGCAAGCCTCTCTCGGGATGACAAATCTTTGCTCCCTCCTGTAAAAATCCTTCACGCCGCCTTTTGCAGTGATTCTTGCAAACTTACTGCTAGCAGTGGGTGCAATTCGGCAACATTGAGTGACTGTTCAGCCCGCAGGGCGTCCAGCACGTCGCTGAGTTGCTCGCGATGGGTTTGGGTCATGTCCAGCAGCAGACATTTCTTACCATGGATCAGACAATGCCCGCCGCCAGCCCCGTCGAGCACTTCTTCCCGAATTTCGTAACCCGCCGACCTGACGGCCTCAACCGCAAGTGATAGCAACTTGGCGGCATTCATAGCTTTTTTCTCCTTTCCACTTTCCCATTTCCCCTTCCCCCTTTTCCGCCGCGGGATTGTATCGTCTTCGGTTTGAGTCGCCCAGGTGAATTCGTCGATACCTCTTACAGAGCTAAGTATAGAAATCAAAAGCAGTTAAAGCATTCCAGTCAGTCAAAGGGGGCGAGAACAGCCCGCCCCGGCAAACTACGCGATCTTTACCACCCAAGCCCAGGGATGGCACTCCCCGGGTCGAACCTCTCCCGGATGATCGATCATGCAAGGCGGCAACCCGACTCCCTCACAGGAAATCGAGCTTCTCAAACGACAGTTGGTCCAAGCCCAACGCATGGCCGCCCTGGGGGAACTCGTCGGTACCACCACGCACGAATTCAATAACGTGCTGATGACGATCATCAATTACGCCAAGTTGGGCCTGCGCCACAAAGACGAACCGACTCGCGATAAAGCGCTCGACAAAATTCTCGCTGCCGCGCAGCGTGCCGAAAAAATCACCAACAGCGTGCTCGGCTTGGCCCGCAATCGCAAGGAAGAATTCGCCCCCACGCACCTCCATCAGCTCATCAGCGAGTCGTTGGTGCTTTTGGAGCGCGAGATGCAAAAATATCGCGTCGCGGTGCGCTGCGAATTTGCCGAGATTCCCCCCGTGCGGGCCATCGGCAATCAGATTCAGCAAGTGCTGCTGAACATGATGACCAACGCCCGCCAAGCGATGCCCAATGGCGGCGAGTTGCTGCTGCGCCTCGCACATGATCCAGCGAGTAATGCCGTGGAGCTCACGATCCGCGATTCAGGCACGGGCATCCCGCAGGAAAGTTTGCCCAAGATTTTTGACCGCTACTACTCCACCAAGAGCGGCCCGGACGAAACCGGCAAGGGGGGCACGGGAGTGGGCCTCGCCACTTGCAAGGACATCATCGATGCCCACCAAGGCCGCATCCGCGTCGAAAGCAGTCTCGGCCGCGGCACGGCGTTTATTATTCGCCTGCCGGTTTATCAACAGATCGTGGCACCTGCGATTCCGATCCCAAGACTTGGTGTGCCAACCGCCATACCATCGCGCTAAAGAATAGACAACACCGTCATTCCCGCGCAGGCGGGAATGACTGGCTAGCGCGGGAATGACGAAAAAAGAAGATTGACTCTCTGTGCTCTCTGTGTACTCCGTGGTTAAAATCTTACTGCGGGGGATTCGCAATACGATCCTGGATATCGAGCAAAATCTGCGTTTCGATTTCACAGTCGCGCCCCATGGGAATCCAGAACTTCGAGAGCTTTGTGCGGCTCACCCCTTCGTCCAGTCGGCTCGGGATGGAATTGTCGAAACGAAACGTGGCCGCCCCTGTGTTGGCATTCTCCGGCCGCGATAAATCCTCGAATTCCTTGTAAACAACCACATCCACCAGCCAACCCCCTTGCTGGGGCACGACACGTACCTCGCCCCGCCGGCGCACGCTTTGGAACGTACTCTCGGCCAAGTTATAGCGGCCCACCGAATCAAAGCGATTCGGCTCGAGCACGGTCGCGCCGACTTGAGGAAAAGTCTCGATCCGCCCTTCGGTGACGACGTTGCCCACCACTTGCACGCGGTTCTCTTGATCAACGTCAAAATAATCGTCCACCACGTCGACGATCAATTCCCAAGCATAATCCTCGTTCGTTACGGGGATCACAATCGTCTTCGCCGCACTGGGGTCGTTCGCAGCCAATTGTCCCGGCGCAAGAAAAGCCGGTCCCTCAGGATTAGGTGTTCCCATTGTCGTCGGCGACACGGCTACCGGCTCGGTCTGCAGCGAGTGGCAACCGCCCAACATCATTGCGACAAAAATTGGTAAACGACCGTACATCAAGACCTCGCGCCTAGCGCCATTCAACGAGCGCCTATTTCGGGCCGCGAATCTTCGTGAAACCATGCCAGCACCGCAAGGGCGAAACATACCCGCTAGCACCTTGCCACCCGAAATGACGAGATGGTCGCCAAGCGACCATTTTATTTGCGCCAACACGGCTTGAACTTGACCACCTAGCAAAAACGTCTGAAAAACCAGTACTTTTATCCATCGGCACGTCCTTTGCAAATGTCGCACTCGGTCAACTATTACCCAATTCAAGGAGACAAACATGAACACTCGCGTCGCCAATCGTGCTGGCAAAATCAAATACGGCATTTTTGCTTGGTTACTTGGACTGCCTATCCCCATAGTTATTCTATTGCTGTTCTTCCGCGGCTGCGACTTTTGAGTGTGGCAAGCCATGGCCATCATCGCTTCCAGCGACTATTCGTTTGATTGGTATCGACTCCTGCTCGGCGAGCATCCACCGATCTACATTCTCGAAATCGTGCTGCGCGTTGTCCTTATCTATTTTTTCACGTTGCTGCTCTTGCGCTGGTCCGGCAAACGCACCATTGGTGAGATTACTTTTTTTGATTTCGCCATCATTATCGCCCTCGGCACGGCCGTCGGCGACGGGATGATCTATGACGATACCCCGCTCATTCACTCATTTATTGTGATTTTCGGAGTTTTGGCCCTCCAGAGGTTTATGGCTAAGCTCACGGAAAAGAATGAACTTTTGGAAAACCTTATCGAGGGCAAGTCGACTTTGATCGTCGAAAATGGTGTGATCCGCCTTGATAAGCTTCATGAAGAATCTCTCTCTCAAGAAGAACTCTTCGAAAGCCTCCGCTACGAGGGCATTCACCAACTCGGGCAAGTTGCCCTGGCCTATCTCGAACCGACTGGAAAAATGAGTGTCATCAAAAACACCCAGGAACGACCCGGGTTGTCGGTTCTGCCCGAGGGTCGCCGACTTCTTGATTCCACGGACCATGAAGTGTTGTGCTGTAAAAACTGTGGCTGTTTGGCGGAACAACAAGAGAAGCTCTGCCAGACCTGCGGCAATCACGAGTGGCAGAAGGCTACTCTCACTGATTCTTAGAATATTCAGCCAACGAATCCGCGGCTGAGCTCACGAGCATATGCGTGAACTTGTGATGAGCTAACGACTGGTTAGGCGATCATCGCAGGATCGTTTATGTCCGCCCATGTGCAGTATTTACTTTGCCGGTTTGCCAGTTTAGATTGACAAGTGAAAGATAGTCACGGACCTTTAACCCAATCGACAATATGGAAAAGTGGTACTTTCCCATTGCCCTACTTGCAGCAGGTGGCTTGTTATGGCTCGGTAGCCATTTCGATTTCGTTATGCGAATTTTATTCGCAATTTGGGGACTCGTGATTGGGGTGATTGGTGTTGGCATAGCATTCGCCCCGATTCGATTCCTCACTGATCTCCCAGAATTAGGTTGGTCTCTCTCTAGTATCATTACCGCGCTCGCGTCGATCATACTCCTAGTTCCACTTGGCTTATACTTTGTCTACGGATCATACCGATTGATTCGCTGCTCAATTTGCTACTATGAGTCCGACGATTCAGAAAGTCAGGAGTCACTAAATAAGATTGACCTTACAAGAGTAACAAATTGGCTCCAATTCTTTGGGTTAGATGGATTGATTCCAAAGCCAGCTCCACTGACACCAGAAACGGCGGAACCAATTCTTGATATTGTGGCGGAAGCATTACAACAAGACGACGGGCTGCCGTATCACCCGCTGTCGTCACTTCAAGGGTATGACGTACTCCAGGTTGACTCTGCGTTAAAGCTGAGGATTGCCAATGATTTTCTCCTGCTTTCTTTGCATGGCAGGGAGGCAGAGTTAGATGACATAGCAAAGCAATGGGAAACAATACCATTTCATGTTGTCACAAGCTTTGTTCGGGATGACGAACGCAACAAACTTAAGTCTGTTCCCAAAGGCTCGCGTGAGTATATGGGGCTCCAAATAAAAATGTCCCCGCACGGTATGATCAACGACACCGAGTTTTCGTCGCTCGAAGTGTTGTCGTCTTTTGTGAAGTTTTGCCGACACGTTGGTGCAGCGGACTCCTTATATTGGCAAAAGGTTTATACGCGAATAGGGTTGCCTTACGAAAAGAGATGTCCTCAAGGCAACGATCCAGTTTTTAATTGATTGAAACTGCGAAGTGGATGACGCTCCAGGTTAACCAAGATTTTATTCGGTTAGACTAGCCATGTTTTGATCGGGAGCACCTTGCGATTGAGTGTCGAAAGCCAAGCAGAAAAGAAAGGCCTCCCAAAATAACAATGAATAAATCTTTAGACCCTTTTTATTAAGGTCATATCGCCAATAGGCAAAGACCGACGGGCAATCTGAAATACTAGGTAGGTTCTGCATCAATACATTGAACACTTGAGGCACCTTGTCTTGCTCTCGGCAGAATTGAAATATGACGCAGGATCTAGAATTGAGGAATTGGTCATCATGATAGCACGAAAGAGCCTGTGCTATTGCGACAACAACGCGGTTCACTCGCTGACCGTCAATTTGCCACTGGATCATATCAGTTGGCAAATGAATGCCGCCAGGAGTAATGGGGCCGGCGTTTTTTAGTAGTGCCTTTATGATGGATCGAGTATGAGGCTTGGCGGCACGTCGTCGGATATCTTGAAATATAACGTCAGCAAACGCGGGATTGCCGGTCGTAACTTGTATTGCTAGTGCATGATAGAAGTACTCTTCATCGTTCTTCAAACCTCCATTGCACCCGTTATGAGCCGCTGCCGTCCACAGATTCAACTTCTCCGTTTCCCGAGTTTGTTTGGGAAAGAATTGCTTCGGCGGCACATGTTGGCGATCCCGTTTTTCATTTTTCTCCATCGGCTTATCAACGAAACCCTCACCGCACAGGCAGCAGCGCGAGGCTTTCTTCCAGTCCAGGGCTTTGAGGGGCTTTACCATAAATGCATCCTTGCATGAGAGTAGTGGTTAATTCTGATCCATATTAGTCAAGATCAATGCCAAACCACTTTGCGATTAAGAAAACAGGTTGCATAACGAAAACACTACCAATCAGGCCTACAAGTCCTCCGAAGAACGCCGCGAAAACAAGACTCTCAATGACCTTGATCGTTTTCTGTTCGTTCACTTTCACTGACGCATCCAATACGACAGGCAGAACAAACGGCCATCCGACACCAGGCATCACAACGAACAAGGACCACAGGGAAGAGCCACCCATTTCAAATCCTAGGGTCAACCAGTAAATCGCCCCAAGTACTAACGAAATTGAAAATGCAATGACAAGTAGCGAGGTCTGCAAAGGACGACAGAGAGTGGAATTCGGGTCGTCCATAATGGTCGAGCGATGAAGGGATGTGAATATTCCGGCAGCATAATCGCCGCGGCATTGAAATGCTATAGGTGAGACTTCGGCACAGCCCGTTTAACACAGACGCTCACGGGCCGTCGTGAGATCGCGTAGGATCGATTCTGACGCGTTCGCACGAACAAGCCCGCATGAATTTCGTGGTGTCGACAGGCCGAGTGCGGCAAAAGTGCAGCACGGACACGCATTGTAAACCGTGTGTAAACTTGTTGATTTTTATTGATTTGTGACGATTCATTTCGATTTTGAATCGTGTCACAATGCCACTATCTGCAAGAACCATCGTGGAATCCGACGGCTCTTGTAAATTAGAGCGAAATACCTAAAAGAAGATGCAAAAAAATAGTGACGCATTTGTTGGCCGAAGGCCTCGATCATCGTAGCCGGGGTCATCGCCCCAGTACACGTTGGCCATCTAGTTCTTGGCCGTAGGCCATGTTGAACAAAGCAACGGATGAATAAGGCCTTCGGTCAAACATTCGATGGCTATCTACATTCCTAGGGTGTTACCCTAGGCTGCGATGAAAATCGCCGTCGGCGAAGAATCTTTGTAAAAAAGAACGACGGAGACAACCGCGAATATCGTGTCATTGATCGGAACTTCTAAAAGAAACCCGACGTCCCCTCGGGCTAGAGAAGATGCGAAAATCTAGCCTTCATTGGGTTACAACAAACCACGATAACCTGACGCACCTGATTCTTCGTGCGGTTGCCTCCATCGTAAAACACCATCAATTGTTATCTGCCTGTCCCGGTTCCCGCGCCGCTGGCATTGTTGCCGGTGTTATTGTTGTTGGCTGGGTTAGGGTTCAACCCTGTATTGAATCCAGGGGACTGACCGGTATTAAAACCAGGCAAGGCTTCTCGGTCGCCACCCGAAGTGGTATCACGACCACGCAAAAAAGTATCAGCTCCAAAATCAAAGGGCTGCCCCGTCATTTCGTTGTAAGATTGGCGTTGTTGATCGTTAAGAATACCTTGAAAGCGTTGATTTGTGGTGTTCCGGAAGTCATTAAATCGATTCCGTGCAGCGTCGGCATTCGTGGCATAACTTTCGCGTAAGTTTTCAACCTCGCTATCCCAATCGCGACGTAAGTCTTGCAGTTGTCGCCTTTGTACATCGTTGAGATTAAACTGTCGTTGAAGGCGCGGATTATCAAAAGCTCCATAGCCCTGATATTGCATTTGGAGTTGGTTGAACCGCCGTTGCTGTTCGGGCGTACGAAACACACTGCTCGTGCTCCGTGCGAATTCGCTATCAAATCGATCACGGTACTCGTTCAGCCGTCTACTACGCGCTCCTTCGTCGAGTGCTTGACCCGATGCGGCTCCGTTGGCTCGCAATTGTTTCCAAGTGGCACCATAGGCCTGATTCAGTCGCTCGACTTGGTCATCATCGAGTTCCAATTCATCGTTTAAACCCTCAGCCGAAAACCAGGGCGATTCATCGTCGGGATAATAACCGCCGGGGTCATCGGTCAGCTGGCTTCCTTGCTCCGAAGGGACTTCCGCGTCGACCGGAGGAACACCTTCCGGATTTTGTGTGTAAGCCTGCGTGGCAAGCAAACCCAAAAGGCCTGTTGCGCAGCATTGAAGAAAAGTTTTCATGACAAGTCCCTCATTGAAATTGGTGTTTGCGATCGGCACTGGTTTTCGAGAAACGTGCCTTGGATAAAAAAGTGGGCACATTTCGTACCAGGACTTGCTTATCAGGAAATCGAAAGTTTAAGCAGAGATGCGGTTGCGCAAGGTGGTCCGATATCGACCGCATCGGTCAAAGAAACGCCCATGCACGCAGACCTAGCATAAGCCCGGGGATGCACTCCACGGGTTTATAGTGTTGCCACCAAAAAAGTCAGGCCGGTGATTCTGGCGAATCACCGGCCTGGCGGTTGCAAAGCCGCGGCCAAAGTGGTTTGGGCGATAACGGGACAATCAATACTCGGCTTTGTAGTTTTTGTAATCCGAGTCGATTCCCAGTCGCATCTTGAGCTCTTCAAAGAGCCCGATATAGTCGTCGTTGGTCGAATGAACGTGCTCCGCCTCGGTGACGAAATGCATTTCCTCGCGGCAGTTCAGCCCCGCGTCAATCAACACACTTTCAAATGGCGTGAGTTTCTTGCCGTAGACGATGAGCAGCTTATGCTCGTCGAATTGCACTTCTTGGGGGGTGCTCGGATTCAGTACCGCGATCCCCGTGCAACCGTCATTCACCAGCAGGTCTTCGTATTCCCACAGAATGCTCTGCAAGATCGGCATGTCGATATGTTCGCGGTACAGATCCTGCTGACCCGACGACGGATAGTGGTGGCTACTTTCAAGCACCACATCGACCACCGGCCCCAACGGATCCAACAGCTCCATGAATGTCTCGAACAATCGTTCCCGCGAGGCTGCGGCCATCACCACGGGCACATCTTGTTTCGAGGCGTCGTCGCGGTAGGTGTCGTGGCGGAAGCCAGCGGACGGCACCACTTCCAATCCATAAGAAGGCCGCACCGCGTCGGTCAGCAAGAAGCTGCCATAGCGGCTCACCTTCATGTGGGCTTCGAGCTCGTCCTCACGGAGTGCCTCAAAGCTGCTGGTGCCTTGTGCGACAAGTTCCTCGTGGAACACGTTACGGAAAAATTTCTTTAGGAAGCCCATCGGCGAACTCTTTGCTGGGTCAAGCATTCGTAGGTGTTAGTTATGGGAGCTGCCAGGAGCACAATCCCGCAAACATTCACATTCGCGGGTGAGGGATGTCTCTCAAAACGGCGTCACGCGGGGGCGTGACAATCGCCGTTTGGTTATTCAAATCTAGGTCACTCCAAGACCGCTTTACCGCAACTCAACTCCAAAATCCGCAGTGGAAAGCCGGTCCCATACAACCGCCATAATCCGTTGGTCAGTCTGTCGCTCACACGCTTTCCTGCCTGAAATGCAGTCCTCGTGTGAGATAGCCAAAGGTAGCTCAACACAATTCGCGCAAGCGCCAGCAAGCAAGAAATTCTGCCTGCGTTTGCCGAGATTTAGCTGCCCTGCCAAGCACTTGGCGACACTTTCGCGCCAACCCAACCGGCACGTTTCCTGCAACAAACGCACGACCCAACCACGTTGCCAGAAAGCGACAAACAAAAAGTCGAAGAGTGACCCCAAGCCCGGGGATGGCACTCCCCGGGTCAAGAAATCCGGTAGCATACGACACTACTATCCACCAGCCGCCGGTTCATCATGCAGAGTGCGCACCAAAGCCGAGACGGCCATCGCCGTGCCGTATTGCTGGTGGTAATCGTAGAGAATGTAGTCCCACCAACTGCCGTCTTTTTCTTGCAGCGGCAGCAGAATATTTGCCAAGTGGTCCTGATAGAAGGGTCGCTTGTCGGCGGGCAACTCGTCAATGCACATCGCCGCGTAGTAGTGGCCGTAGTAATAGAAGTACCCCGCCACGCCGAAGTCGGCAAAGTGCGGCGACTGGGCTGGATAATTCCGCTTGCGGCTCATGCTGAGCCAGCCATTGCGGACCACGAGCCGATCAAGCCAGGTTTCCAAGACTTCGTCAGTCACCAACTTGTCGCCGTACAGCCGCAAAGCCAGATTGCACACCTGCGAACGACCCAAACTCCCCGCCGGCCGGTTGATGTCCATCCGCGGTGCGTATTTCAGATATTCACCATAGGCGTAGGCAAAGTCAGGATAGCGTTGACGCAAGATCGAATCGACCGCCGGCTTGGTCAGTTTCTCGGGAATCTCGAAGCCCAGTCGTTCCGCCTCTTTGAGCGCGATGAGCACCGTCGCCGTGGTGAAGCTGATCGAGCTCCCCGTGGGTCGTTCTTGCTTCGCGCGACGCGGCTGAACCGCATTGCCATATTTGTCGGTAAAGGGATCGTCATAATAACCCCAGCCACCATTAATGAACGAATCTTGTTCCAAACGGTGAATATGATAGTCGATGAACTTCTTGAGCTTGGCCTGCAAGGTCGTGTCGCCCTCGGCACGATCATGCAGCGCGACGGCCGCCTGAATTCCATAAGCGTGGCCCCACACGTTGTACAGCGCGTGGCCAAAGTAATCGTCGTACATATCGGGGGCGCTTCGTCGCAGATCGCTCCCTTGTTCCAGCAGCCACGCCTGGGCCCGCTCAATCGAGGCTTCGATTTTTTCTTGCTCAGCACCAGAAAAGAGCGGGCTCGCTTCCACGAGCGCCATCACCGCCAGGGCCGTCGTCCCCAGGCGGTAAGCATGGTGGGCACCCGGCACCGGGGCCCAAATCGTGTAGTACTTGCTGCTCCCCGAACGGCCCCACGCCCCCGACTTAAGTTGCGTTTCCAAGAGAAAATCAACGCCCCGCTTGATCGACTGCGTAATCTCAGCCGCAGTCGGCGGCGTGATCGGCTCAGGTTCGGGGCCTTCGATGGAGAGCGGATAAACCGGCTTCTCGTCAACCCGCTTTCCAACACTTGGCTCAGAACTGTCCTTCGCCAAACATTCTGGTCCAACAACCAAAGTCCAGAACCCCAGCGCAAACAGTGTGCTCAGGAGTAGGATCTGGCGATAAGTGACCATGGCAAAATCCATTTTTGACGAACGACTATTCCTCGTCGTCCTTTTTAGGCTCTTCTTTCACTATCTTATCCCCCGCCTTCAAGCCGGACAGGATTTCGACTTGTTTCTCCTTGGTCTTGCCCAGTTTCACCTCTCGACGGACCGGCTCCTCATCATCGCCGGTGAGAAGCATGACGTACTTGATCTTCTCATTATCCTCGTCGGTTTGAATCAAATCGGCTGGCACCAACAGAGCGTCCTTCTTGTCGTAGGTAGTCACCTTCACGCTGCCACTCATGCCCGCCACTAACCAATCAGGCAGTTCGGTTTTGTCGAGATCAAGACGCATGTCGAATTTCTTGCCGCCCCCTGGCACACCGGCGAGTTTGGTCACTTTGCCGGCCAACTCCCCATCTTCATCCGCCGTGGGCGTGATCGTCGCGGCCAACCCCTTCTTAAAGTTGGGGAATTCTTTCTCGCCAATGCTGGTCGCCACATAGAGCGGCCGCTGCTTGACTACTGTCATCAAGACTGTGTTAGGGGGGATCGCGCTGAACGGCACCAGCTTTGATGTCATCGAACCGATCTCGGCCCATTGACCGTTCACGCAACGACCGTAATAGACCGTGCCATCGGCCGGCGACTTAATTTCCATCAACGCGCGATCGCTCAGCAATTTGGCATTGCTCTGCACGCTGCGAGTCCGCGTGGCACGCTTTTTCTCGAGGTCGTACTTGCCCCGGGTGGTCCCCAACTCCATGGCGGTTTTCGCCTGTTCAAGAGCCAACTTCGCGTCCTCGAGCGCCGTGGTATAGAACAAATCATTGCGCGGCAGCGAAACATCGAGCGTGTAGTCGCGATTGGCCGTTTGCAATTCCAGCATGAGCTTCGCAGTCGCGACCTCGAAATTTTGGCGACGGAGCACGATCTCCTCCGTTTCCTCGGTGATCTCATCCGCCTCGTACATTTTTTTGAGTTGGGTCAACTCTTCCTCTTGCGAGGCGAGGTCTTCCTTGGACGAGTCATAGCGATACTTGGCGATCCGCTCGGCGAACGGGCGATCCGTGTCCATGTAGTATTTGTGATCTTCAGCCAATTGGTCGTAAGTTCGTTTGGCAGATTCATAAGCCAATTTCAGCAGCTTTTCTTTCCGAGGAGATTCTTCCACTTCTTGCATCAACGCCAACTCGCTCAAACGCTGATCAATCGTTTCCTCGGCAAGCTGTTCTTCGATTTTCTCGTCGTCAAAACGAACCAGCACATCCCCCTTCTTCACCTCAGCGCCATGTTCAACGGCCTCGACAACGGTATAGCGCGCCCACGTGTCGGGACGCAGGGCCACCTCTTCCATGTCCTCGGCAACAAAGATGCCTTCCAGGGTTTGCTCGATTTTCAGCGGCTTGCTCTTAACCGTGAACGGCTTGGGCTTTTCTTCCTTCTTGGGTTCGTCGGCTTTGGTTGTTTCCTTCTCGTTCGCAGGCTTGTCCGCGTCTTTGGATTCCTCTTTGGTATCTGCTTCTTTCTTTTCTTCAACCTTGTCTTCCGCTGGCTTTTTGTCCTCCGCTTTTTCCTCGTCCGGATCGGCCGACTTTTTTTCCGTCTTATCGTCGGACTTTTCGGCTTCCTTATCGTCCGCTTCGTCGGCAGGATCGGGTTCTTGGTCCTGCTTCTTCTGTCCTTCTTGCTCGGCAACGACCGCCACCAACGACGAGGGCTGGCTCTTTTCCGCTGCAAATACTGAGGGACATTGCGTGCTCAACAAGAAAAGCACCACGCTGGCAAGCACCAACGGACGAAGAAACAACACAAACATGGAGGGCTCCTTGCGGCAGGTCACTGATATACGTCTCGCGAGTCGCTCGAGCAGGTGGGAAGGAATCGCGCCATCTACCAAATCCGGACGAAATTTCACAATGGACGAATTCACACGTTTCGGCAAGCTGGGGAAATTTTGCGGTCGCTAGATTCTAGCTCCCAGAGCCGCTAAAACCTACCTGCGCAGGGCAAAATCGTGGCGAATGGCCTGCCCATAGCCGTAACCGCAGCGGACAGCCCTGCCACGGATATCATATCCTTAGGGAAGCGGCTCATCCCGCCAGGAAGATGCCGCCACAACCCCGGTAACCGTTAAAATCCCACCGAATAAAGGCTCTAATGAAAATCTACACCTGCACCGGCGACGACGGCTCCACGGGCCTTTATGGAGGTGGCCGAGTCTCCAAGTGTGATCCGCGGGTCGAAGCCTTTGGGGCGGTCGACGAATTGAACGCCCAGTTGGGAGTCGTCCGGGCGGGCGGCTTGCCCGAACAGTTTGATTCAATTCTCTACGCACTCCAAAATCGCATGTTCGATCTGGGGGCCGAATTGGCCACTCCCGACGCCGCCGTGCGCGGCACCGATTATTTGCAGGCCACGGACGTTGCCCAAGTGGAAACATGGATCGACGAGCAGGAGGCCCTCCTTCCTCCCTTGCAGACCTTCATCCTCCCCGGCGGCAGCCCCTCCGCAGCCCAGATACACCTAGCGCGCTGTGTTTGCCGTCGTGCCGAAAGGCAGGTGGTCGCCTTGGCCCAAGTTTCTCCCGTGCGCGAATTAGTCATTCGTTATCTCAACCGCGTGGGAGACTTTTTGTTCGTACTGGCCCGATCGGTCAATCAAGAACTTAGCCATGCCGACGTTGCTTGGCAAAAAAGAACCCACGGCAACTAAATAGTATTCAATTTTGTAATTATCTAAGTCTCCTACTTTACGATGATCGATCTGGCTCTTATCCTACGAACTTTGCCAGAGTCGTGGGGGACCGTCTCGCAATAGCGACACTCCAACGCCGGCAAGCGATTGAGCAGTATTACGCGTGTTTAGCGGCACACAAGTGGATTGCTTGTTTTTCAAGAGTACGGGGTCTTCAAAAATACTGGTTTTTGTGGAGAACAAAATGCACCGGGTAGTTCAAAGCACACTTCGTGGACTAACTGTTCTAGTGGCCCTGGCTGCGAGTCAATCGCTACAAGCCCAAGAGCCAACCCTGGCCGAAGTGAACGCCAAAGCCGATGCGGCGGCGCTTGCTGGCAACAATTCTTGGATGCTGACATCCAGCGCGCTGGTCTTGTTTATGACCGCGCCGGGCCTAGCCATGTTTTACGGTGGTTTGGTTCGCAAGAAGAACGTGTTAAGCGTGATGATGCAGTGCATGTTTCTCATGGGCATCATGACGGTGATTTGGGCCCTCTATGGTTACAGCCTGTCCTTTGGTGGCACGGGAGCTTACATCGGCAATGGCGACTATCTCTTCATGAACGGTGTGCAGCGTACCTGGAACGAATCCACAAGTTCCATCGAAGAACCGATGGCTGGCGCGATTCCACGATTAACTCACATGCTTTTTCAAGGGATGTTCTTCATCATCACTCCCGCGCTCATCTGTGGTGCCTTTGCGGAACGCATGAAATTTAGCTCGATGGTCATCTTCAGCATTCTATGGGGGACGCTTGTTTACTGTCCCATTTGTCACTGGGTTTGGGGCGACGGAGGCATCCTACGATTTGGTTCTGATAACGCCATCAAAGGGGGTGCGCTTGATTTCGCGGGCGGCACGGTTGTGCATATCAGTTCGGGCATCTCCGCCTTAATGTGCGCCCTGATCCTTGGCAAGCGAAGAGGTTTCGGCAGCGAAGACATGCGTCCCCACAATTTGACTTACACCGTGCTCGGCGCGGCCATGCTCTGGGTTGGGTGGTTTGGCTTCAATGCTGGCAGTGAACTTGCCTCGGATCATCTGACGTCCAGCGCTTTCGCTACCACGCATTTTTCCGCCGCGGCTGGCCTGCTGGGGTGGTGTCTTTATGAATGGTTCCACAATGGTAAGCCCAGCGTCCTGGGGGCTGCCTCGGGAGCTGTTGCGGGGTTGGTTTGCATTACCCCAGGTGCAGGACATGTGAACGTCATGCCCGCACTGGGCATGGGCTTCGTGGCTGGCATTGTCTGCGCCCTGGCCTGCAGCAAACTCAAGGGAAGATTCGGTTACGACGATTCGCTGGATGCCTTTGGCGTCCACGGCGTGGGAGGCACCTTGGGTGCGATTCTCACCGGCGTTTTTGCCACCCGCGCCTGCTGGGATATTGACTCCGGCAATCCCCTCGGTCTGATCGAAGGAGGTAAAACGGTATTCGTGGGCCAACTCGTCGCCGTTGCCGTGACGATTGTCTTTAGTATCGTCGCCACGTTGATTATCCTGAAGGTGATCGATGTCGTGATGGGGCTGAGAATCAGCCCCGAGGGTGAAACGCGCGGTCTCGATCTTTCCGACCACGGCGAAGAAGGCTACATTTTTGTGTAAGCTTGGCTGGCCGTTGTTTTTGCATTAAAACTTATTCAGCAAGTTGCGGCTTGCTTCCCAACGAAACGCACCGGAGTCGACGTGATGAAAAAAATCGAAGCCATCGTTCGTCACTTTAAGCTGGAAGATGTCAAAAACGCCCTCAGCGAGCTTGGCATTGCCGGCATGACGATCACCGAGGTCCGCGGCTTCGGCCGGCAAAAAGGACATACCGAAACCTATCGCGGTACGGAGTACGCCGTCGATTTTGTCCCCAAGGTCAAAATCGAAATCGCGGTGGCCGAAGATCGGGCTCAAGCCGTGATCGACACCATCATCAAGGCCTCGCAAACGGGCCAGATCGGCGACGGCAAAATCTTTGTGTCCGATTTGGTCGAAACCATCCGCATCCGCACCGGCGAAACCGGCAACGGTGCGCTGTAATCCCATTGTGACAATTTTTTCCCAGCCGCGGCCGCAATGCCGCGGCTGTTTGTTTGGTGTATTTAAGTTGAAGGCGTTCCTGCCAGCGTTGTTGGGACTTGAGTCATGACGAAAAGTTCCCGCCTCAACGACACCTTGCAACAACTCCGCGAGGAATTGCAAACCCGCCGTGCTGAAATTCAAGCCAGCCACGAACGGGGGCTGCCCGGTGCCCAAGTCTCCGCCAAACTGGCCTCGCTGCTCGATACCGTTCTCATGCGGCTGTTCGACGCCACCTTGGCCGAAACGTCCCCGGCCAAAGCCGACAAGCTCCGCGCCAATCTGGTCATCGTTTGCTTGGGAAGTTACGGCCGTCGCCAATGTTCGCCTGACTCCGACGTCGATCTGATGTTCCTCTACAACAACATGCGCAGCGAAGAGGTCGCCGAAATCCTGCGACCGCTCACGCAAGGAGTTTTCGATATCGGCCTGCAGTTGGGCTCCAGCATCCGCAACCCCAGCGACGCCGTGCTATTGGCCCGCGGCGACGCCGTAATTTGCACGTCCTTGATTGATTCCCGACTACTGCTGGGCAACCAAACTCTGTTCGACGATTTTCGCAACAGCTTCGAGAAAATGGTTCGGCGCAATAGCAAAGCGCTCTGCCGTACTTTCTTGGAAGCACGCACTCAGGAACGTGATCAGTACGGCGAAAGCGTTTATCTCCTCGAACCCCATGTGAAGCGATCGCGCGGCGGCTTGCGAGATATCAACCTCTTGCGTTGGCTGGGATTTGCCGAGTTTGGCGCGGCCGATCCCGATCGCTTGCACCTGCTGGGAGCCATCTCGAAGTTCGATCACCATCGCCTGCAATCGGCCACCGAGTACCTGCTCCGCTTGCGCAATGAAATGCACTTTCACTCCGGTTCATCGACCGACATGCTCGACCGGGCCGAACAACTGCGCATCGCCGACTGGCTTGGCCTCCAGCAACGCAGCGGCTTGTTGCCGGTCGAGCAATTCATGCGGGATTACTTCCGCCATACGAACCACGTCTGGCAGTTGGTCCGCCGTCGGGAAGCGAGCTTGATCGCCACGAGCGCGGTGTCGCGCGTGTTGGAACCGATTTTTAGCCGCAGTGTCGGCGCGGATTTCCGTGTCACCCTGAACAACGTCGGCGTGACGACCGCCGGCTTGGCCAAGATCAAACAAGATATGACCGCGGTCTTGCGGTTGGTGGAACTGGCAGCGGAGGAAAACAAACCGCTCGACCAACAAACGTATTCCGCGTTGCTCTTGGCTGCCCCCGATTTCCCCGACGAAGCCTCCGACGAAGTGCGCCGGCAGTTCTACGACCGGCTCGCCACGCCGCATACCGTGGGCCGCCTGTTGAGTTTGCTCCATGAATTGGGCTATTTGGAAAAGCTTGTCCCCGCGATGCGTCATGCCCGCTGTCTGCTCCAATTCAATCAATATCACAAGTACACCGTCGACGAGCATACCTTGCTGGCGGTGAGCGAAGCCGCGGGGTTTGCCAAGCGTGACGATGCGCTGGGATATGCTTATCGTGAAATCGCCGACAAACGGATTCTTCATTTCGCGCTCTTGCTCCACGACTTGGGCAAGGGTTTTGAAGAAGATCACAGCGATGTCGGCAAACGCATCGCCGAAGAAACCACCAAACTCTTTCAGCTCGACGATCGCTCGTCCGATGATATTGCGTTCCTGGTTCACAAACATCTGACCATGTCGCACCTCACGTTTCGCCGCGATACGTCGGACATTCGTTTGCTGGAGGCATTCGCGCGCCAAGTGGGCACCGTCGATCGCTTGCGAATGCTTTTTGCGATGACCTGCGCGGACTTGGCCGCGGTGGGGCCTGACGTGCTCACCGATTGGAAACGCGACGTGCTGGCCGGCGTGTACTCTCGCACGGCTGGTTTCCAGCAAGACGATGATTCGACCGACTTTCGCGCCAAGCTGACCGCCAAAACTGCCGCCGTGCTCAAACAACTCACCCCCGCACAGCAAGCCGATGATTGGTACGTGCGGCAACTGGGGGCACTCCCGTCGAGTCACCTCATTAGTCTGGAAGCCACGGAAATTGTGGAAATCCTCGCGCGGCTCAAAGCCCTCCGCGAAAACGAACCGACCGCTTGGTGTGCCTTCCAAAAGTCTTCCAAAACTATCGTCTGTTCAGCGGGTATCAACCACGGCGTCGGCCGCGGCGTGTTTTCGAGCATGGCCGGCGCACTCAGTAGCGAGGGATTGGAAATTCTCTCCGCTGACATCGACGTGTTGGCCGACGAACTGCTGCTCGTGCGCTACACGGTGAACGATCCTCAAACTTCCAAACCACCCACCAAGGAACGACTCAAGGAGCTTTCGCAAAAAATGGTCGCCGCGATCGACTCTTCGAAGCCGCCCCAGTTTCGCCGCGTTTGGGGACAGGACCAGATCGAAGCTTCCCGCAAACTCACGCCGCAATTCACCGAGGTCCGCATCGACAACGATCTTTCCGAGGACTATACCATTGTCGAAGTCTTCACCTTCGACCGCCCGGGCTTGCTCTACGCGCTCGCGCGCAAACTTCACGACCTGGGTCTGGTGATCAGCCACGCCAAGATCGGCACCTACATCGATCAAGTGGTCGATGTCTTTTATGTGACCGCCCGCGAAAACGGACAAAAAATCCACGACGAAGGTTATCAAAACCATATCAAGCACGAAATGTACCACGCCGCCGAAGCGAAATGATTCTTATTTGTCGCGAATCAAACGGCTTTTTGCAGTTCGTAGCTCACTCGGCCCGCGATGTTGTGCTAACCGTCCACAAGCTATCAAAAGGAAACCTTCATGAAAGGCGCTAAAACAAAAAGGGTATTGTTGCCAGCGCAACGCGAAGAGCTGCTCGGCACGTTGCAGGCCCGCTTTGAGAAAAATGGGAATCGGCACAAAGGTTTCGACTGGACTAAAGTCCAAGTCAAGCTGGTAGCGAATCCTGACAAACTCTGGTCACTCTACGAAATGGAAAAAACGGGTGGTGAACCGGATGTTGTTGGTCATGATAAAAAGGCGGGAGAATACATTTTCTTTGATTGTTCCGCGGAAAGTCCTCCAGGTCGCCGCAGCGTGTGTTACGACCGTGAAGGGCTGGAATCGAGGAAGGAACATCAACCAGAAAATACCGCGATTGATATGGCAACGGCCATGGGCATTGAGCTTTTGACGGAATTAGAATATCGAGAACTGCAGGAACTGGGAGAGTTCGACATAAAAACTTCGAGCTGGGTCGAAACACCTGCTGCGATTAGAAAGCTCGGTGGTGCGCTCTTTTGTGATCGCCGCTACGGCACGGTCTTCGTGTATCACAACGGTGCCCAATCGTACTATGCCGCCAGAGCGTTCCGTGGCTCGCTCAGGGTCTAAATTTTGCACGGATAGTCGGAGGACGACTTTTGTACTTTTTACTGCCCGCTAAACACGCAAAATATCGCGAAAATGGGAAGATGTACACTGTTCGGTAGGAATGGGAACGTATTTCAGTAGAACAAGACAAGAGATGCTGCTCATGATTATCATCAATTCTCCTGCTTTCGCGCCGTTTCGCGTGATTCGCGGGCGATAAAACTGCAAAACTTGAGATGAGGACGCTGCGAAAAACCCGAGGCTAGCGCCTTGCGGCTAATTCAATCAGTCGCCGGATACATTCTGAGTGGATAGCGTCCGGTTCTCGCATGTGATTTTGAAACCAGCCTAACTCAATATATGGCTGATGCCCCCTCACGCATTCAGGAAGCGGCGCAGATATTTCTGCCGGAACTGCGTATCCGCCGCGGCGGATTCCGGCCTACGTTCTCAAATTGTCGCAATCGGCGGCCGACCTTTACCTTGAAATCTCGATTGTTATCTGCCACTCTTCAAGGTGATAGTTAGAGATGCTCCGCCGTTTACGCCATTTATCGCATCTTTATTCGACGAAACAAAATCCTGGTAACAATCTAGTATGCCCATTCGTTCTCATGACATTATTTAGCGAACTCTGCTAGGTCAGGATGAATCAGAATGGGCACAAACTGTTGTCGATTGCTCAGCCGCCTTTCCTCCCATGCTTCGACGTCGGAAACTCGGGCGTATCGAATGCGGCCGCGTTGCTCATAGGGTAGTTCGCCGGAGAGCATCGCGGCCAAGACCGTTTCGCGACGCATTCGTTGTTGCTTGCGGATGGCATCAACAGTCAACCAGCGAATCGGCTGAAGTGGATTGTTTAGCCGAGCCATGGTATTTCCTCTCCTCAAATAAGGCCACGAAACTTCACACAGTTTGTAGAGCGTAGTTCCCCCTCACGCATTCAGCTTCACGCTCGCGCTATCCGACACGTTGACCCACACGTGTACATGGGGCGAACCGCGGAAGTGCCAGACGAATGACGGCCCTTCGAGCCGCCAGTTGTCCCACGTCTTGTCCTTGCCGATATCGCCCTGCTCGTAGAATGCCAAGTGGCAGGCATCAAGGCCCCCTTGCGCGTTGAGGGCGGCGATTGCTTCGTCGCGGTCGTTTTGCCGATAGGGCTCGACCAATTTTTTGAGCACTTCTTGCACTCGGGTCCGCTGATCGCTCGTGAGCTCGGTGAGGGGAATGCCCTGAAACTGGCCGCTCTCGCCTTGGAAACCAACTTTTTCTTCGCGTGGCATACCCCGCCTGACGAGAGCCAGTTGTTGCTGCTTGCCATCGAGGGCTTGGTACAGCTTGTTCGCCTCGACGGCTTGGGGCCAGAAGACATTCCCCGGATGGTGCGCTTCTTCATCAAAACCCTCGCCGGAGTGGCCGTAGAAAATCGGCCCGCCGAACGCGACGTGGTCCGTCGTGTTGCCGTCGCAGCGCACGGTCATGTGCCGGCCGGTCATCACGAATTCAAAATGCTCGCTTCCCGGCTCGCCAAAGATCGCGACGCTGTTCTGCTCGCCAAAGCCGCCGGAATCATCCGACAGTTGCTGGTCGATTTTTGCATGCCATTCGGGACTGTAAAGATTCTCAAACACCGCGCGAATGAGAGCGCGTTGGTCGCCGGTATAAAAATCGTCGTTCACATAGTAATCGGTGATGTCCCAATTGTTGGCAACCCGCGTGCGCAGCAGCCCGCGCTTGGCATCTTGGTGATCCCAGGCAAAGCAAATTTTCTCGCGCTGGCCGGGGGTGAGCGCTTCGTAGAGCAGCTTCACCAGCGATTCCGCCGACTGGATGGCAGGTAAGGCGGCTGTTTGCTCCGCCGCACGCAGCGAAAACGGTGTGCTCGCGACGGCCAAGCCCGAAGCCAAGAGCGACACGCCGGTCTGCTCCAAAAAATTCCGCCGATTGATGCTCGTCAACGAAAAATCTTCGCAACAACGTCCCCAAGGATCCATCGCTCACCTCCCACTGCATTTGGAAATGTTAAATCCGACCACCGCAATGGAAATTAGACCAAAACCACCGCTTCTTCGCAAATTCTTGATAAAAGCTCGCCTGAATCGCAGCGTGCAAGTTGCGTGCTTGTTTTCTCTCGTAAAAGGCCGAATTGCCTCTCCTCATCAGACCTATTCACTACAAGCCGAACTCCAACCGAGATTTTGGCGACAGCCGCCCGCGATCAAGAAGATATTCTAAACTTGACCATAGGCTCATTACCCCGGCCGTATCCAATCTTCATGGCGTCCACGCATACACCATCCTCGGCAGACAAACTCCCTGAATGTTCAGGCGAGTTCACCTGCATACCGCTATCGGTATTCCGCGTTCAGCGGACCGTGGAAGTCAGCCTCTATTGTCAACTCGAGAGCGCAGCCACTCCGGTCCTTTATCGCAGTGCCGCGATCCCCATCACCGACGCCGACGTCGAAGGCCTCAAGAACCGTGGCCATCGCGCGCTGTATGTCGCCTCGACCGATTTCGCGGCCTTCGGCAATTCGTTGTCAGCATCATTGCACGACGCACTCGATGACGAATCCATCGCCGCCGAAGAGCGCTTCTCGTTCTTGCAATCGGTGATGGCGGTGGAAGTCAACGCGGCCTTTAACATGATTAAGTGTGACCGCTTCGTAAGCCTCGCGCAAAGCTTATCCAAACAAATTGCCAAGCTGCTCGAGCGGAACACCGTTGTCCCCCGCAAACTGTTCGCGATGGTGCAGCACGATTTCTACACCTTCACGCATGTGACCAACGTCGCGGGCTTTGCCACGTTGCTCGCTGAGAAACTCGGTTACACCGACCCAACGATCAAGGAACAGATCACTGTCGGCGCGCTGCTGCACGACATCGGCAAACGATTCATCCCCGCGGCCTTGCTCGGCAAAAAAGGAGCGCTCACCGAGTCGGAATGGGCTCTTATTAAAACTCACCCCCAGCGCGGCTACGAAGATTTATGTGATCGCCAGGACTTGAACGAAGCGCAATTGCTGATGGTTTACTCGCATCATGAACGCATGGATGGCCAAGGCTATCCCGTGGGCATGGTCGGCGAGGAGATTCATCCTTGGGCCAGGCTGTTGGCAGTGGTTGACGTGTTCGACGCGATCACCAGCGCTCGCCCCTATCGCACCCCAAAAAAACTGAGCGAAGGCTTGGATTATCTCGAACGCCAGGCAGGCACCCATTTTGAAAGCGAGTTGGTCCGATGTTGGATCTCGGCAATGAAAGAGTATTAACCGAACACGACTGGCATGCGCTCGAGTCGCGGACGCAATTGCCCGCGAGTGTGCGCGATTGCTGGCTCAGGTACGGCCAAGACGGTGTGATGGCTAGCTGCCAGCGCCGCTATGCCAGACAGCCGCTTCACAAGTATGCCATTCTGCTTGCCGACGGCGTGCAACATGCGTGCTATGCCAAAGACATTTCCCGCCTGGGCATCGGCTTCTTTGCGCCCCTCAACTTGCTGCCCAAAGCCATCGTGCAGCTCTGGTTGCCTCATGGCCAGATCATGCAACTCCGCATCACGCGCTGTCGCCGCCTGGACGCGAATTGCTATGAGATTGGCACGGTCTTTTACTGCGAATCCGAGAAACGCCCAAAGTCGAGATAACTCGGCCAGTTTCCGGGAACGAGAGCTGCCGTAAACTTCGTGCCCTCACGCGCCCTCGTCAGCGGGACATTCTCGCCCTACACTTGATCTGAGGCGCAACTTGTCCATTTTTCTCCCAGGCCCGTCATGTCCGCAGCTCATCCCGAACCCACGGCCGACGATAATTACCCTCAAATCGACGCCAAAAATACCGACCGCCAACTGTCGCATTACTACTCGAACAGCTTCACGCGCTACACGAACTTCGAGCAGCTCGCCAAAGGGGGCTCCGCGATCCTGCAAACGTGCCGGGACGGCAATCTGGGCCGCACAGTGGTAATGAAAACATTGCACCCCCATCTCGCTCAAAGCGAATACATGAAGGCTCGCTTTTTGCGCGAGGCCCGAGTCACTGCCCAGCTACAACATCCCGCGACGGTTCCCGTGTACGAAATCGGCCACGACCTCGAAGGTCGGCTCTACTTCACGATGAAGAAAGTTGAGGGGGAGACTCTCCGCGAAATTCTCGACAAGCAAACCGTCGGGGATCCACAATCCCTCGCCACCTATAATCTCGACCGCATGTTGGGAATCATCATCCAAGTGTGCAATGCACTCTCCTACGCTCATGTGCATGGCGTGGTCCATCGCGACGTGAAGCCCGAGAATATTCTGATCGGCTCCTACGGCGAAGTGATTCTCCTGGACTGGGGCGTCGCCAAAGTGTGGGCCAACGACGACCCCGAACTCCAGGAAGTCGAGCACGAGATTCTCACCGACGCGAGCCAACGGCCCGGCACACCACTTTATATGTCCCCCGAACAAATTCGCGGTGGCGGTGATAGCATCGACGCCCGCACCGACGTCTACGGCATTGGCGCGGTGCTGTACGAAATCTTGACCCTCAAGGAACCGCATCGCGGCGAGAACATCGGCGAAACCTTCGACATGATTCTCAAGCAAGCCACGATCCCCCCCGACCAGCGGACCCCCAAGCGGCAAGTTCCGAAGCGTCTCTCGGCCATCGCCATGCAAGCCTTGGAAAAAGACCCCGTTCGGCGTTTCCAGACGATGCAAGAGTTGATCGACGCGCTACGCGATTTCCGCAGCCGGGCGCTGCAATCGCTCACAGATCACTGAGTGAAGTAAAAATTACATCGGTTTGTCATCACGACCAAAGCGACACGTCATTCCCGCGCAGGCGGGAATCTAGTTTTTCGCCGCCGCCGCCTGGATTCCCGCCTACGCGGGAAAGACGGAAATGGCTGTTAAACCTTGCCGGGCAGGGAATGTTTTTCACGAATTCTGATTATCACGCCCGTAGTTGATATTCTGATTTCATTGGCTTGGTTAATTCGATTCTTCACACAGTTGCCAGCTCACGGATTTCGAGCCATCAACCTCGGGCATGCTTTGCGCAGCCTCGCAAAAAACCAGAAGGATTCTCCATGAAAGCCAAGGGATTGGTTTGGTGTGCGGCAGTGCAACTGTCGCTAGTCTTGGCTCCCGCCGGTTTTGCTGACAATGACGATGAGCTACCCAGCGTCGTCAACACGGCGCTCGCGACTGATTCGTACGACGAAAATGTACAACCCGTCGTGTTCGAGCGTATGACCGCTGCCTCACGAGACCCGTTTTGTTATGGCAGTGTGGAAATGATGTTCTTGGACATCAATGCCGATACCGGAGGCCGTATTACTGCCTCGTTCAATGACAATACTACGCCTGGCACGGAAATTTCATTCGACACGGGTACAGGCGTACAAGATGCATTCGGGGTAGGCGCACGGACGGTCCTTGGCCGTCAATTTAGCAATAAGTGGGGAATGGCAGCTCGCTATTTCCACCTCGAAGACACCGAGACTGGAGTCCCTCGTCTGACGCCGGGCACAACGCCCCTTCCCAACTTCGGCACCTACACCGAAACAGATACGCTGAAGATGTACTCGATCGACCTCGAAGCGGTACGGAGTTTCAACCCTGGGAAGACTAAGATTGATACCACTTTTGGCGCCCGCCACGCCTCGCTCGACGTCGACTCGTTGTTCCATGCCTTTGGCGTGATCACGACTGGCAACTTTGTGAATCTTAACTTGTCGAATGGCTGTGCCTTTGACGGCACAGGCATTACCAGTGCCATGACATTCCGTCGCCAGATTGGCGATTCCTGTGCTTCGTTATTCATCGGTGGTCGCGGATCGAAGATGTGGAACCATACCGACTCCTTCGGTCGTTCCGCTGGTACTATCGTCTCTAACCCCTCAACTCCGCTATCCGGTGCCGCGACAGTGACACGCAACAACGCCGCAAGCGACCTCGTGATCTGGGAAGGTTCAGCCGGCGTACATTTCGAGTTCGAGCTGCGTAACTTGCCCGCCACGGCGTTCTTCCGCGTGGCTGCTGAATACCAAGACTGGGACATCAATGGGCCGCCGACGGGTGGTGCTGGCTTTGGTGGTACGATCGGCGATTTGACGACCAACAGCTTTTCGTCAGCTGGCCTCGGCGATACCGAACTCACCGGCGGAACTGTGGCCATGGGCTTCACTTGGTGAGCGAGAGCGGTTCGCATTGCAAAATCTCCCGGCGGTCGAGACATTTCTCGACCGCCGGTTGTGTTTTGCCTACAATTCACGACGTTAGCCGGCATCGCCCCGCTGCCGTTCCATTTTCGGAAGCGCCATCATGTCCCGATTTATTTTGACCATCGTGGTACTTTCTTTTGCCGCCGACTGCGCGCGCGGACAGGTCATCCAACAACAAACCGTCCAACTCCCCACGTTCCACTACTTCGGCGTCTCCACGACTGTCGTGGTTCCCACGCGCGGCACCATTCCCTTGGGCGGAGTCACCTATGGCGGCATAACCCGCACCCCCTACGACAAAGTCGGTAGCTCTTTCGAGCGATTCTCGGCAACGAATCAATTGTCGCTCGGCGCAACGGTTATCGACAATAACGAAATCGACCGCGCACTCTTGGCCGAAGCCGCCCGTCGTCGCGGGGCAAACGTCGACATCCTCGGTCGCCCCATCGAAACCGTGAATGGCGACGTTTACCTCCGCCGCGCCCGCGACGCCGAACTCACCAGCCAAGTGGAAGTCGCGAAAATCTTCTACCACCGCGCGGCCAAACTCGGCAGCAAAGTCGCCGAAGCGCGCTTGGCACAACTCGACCGGGTCAAACAGAAGTGACCCCAAAGCCGGACCGCAATATCTGAGTTGGAAATACCAACTTCTTAAAGTATAATTCGAGACAAGCGTTACTCAGCGATGGCCTACTAACTCTCGCGAACTACTCCATGTCATTTGAACTGACTCCCGATCAACGCCAAGCTGTCCTCGCCAATGCAGGGCTACCCTTGCATATTCACGATTCGGAAAGCAAAAAAGTCTTTCTCTTGATCGAACAAGGGTCCGAGCCGCTTCTCGACGATGAATATATCGGCGAGGGCTTGCGAGTTGCCCGAGAACAAATCGCGCGCGGAGAACTGGCCTCACGCGGCATTGAAGAAGTCATCGCGGAAGCGCGGCGACGGTCATAATCCTGAGTGGAATATGCTGCCACTTATCCGCTCAGCTCACTCGGAAGAGGATTTAATCGCCATCTGGCGATACGTGGCTATCGAAGCAAGCAACCCAACTGCGGCTGATCGGCTATTGCGACTTCTTGATCGCCGTATCGAAATGCTCGCCAGCAATCCTTATCTTGGCGAACAACAGCCTCAATTCGGCGAACGCACCCGACGACTCATCGTGGGAAATTATTTGGTGTACTACGACGTGTTGGAAGATGCAGTGCATGTTTTGCGAATTTACCATGCAGCACGACGAATCGACAAACTTTATCCCTGAGGACGCGCCTTCTCACTTCTGACACCGCCCACAAAAAAACGTCGAGCGCTGGCACTGCACGATTCGCTCGATCTTGCCTTTGCCACAGCGCATGCACATCTCGCCCGCGCGGGCATAGACGCGGTGTTCATTCTGATAGCCACCCTGCTTGTTGAGCGCATTACGATAGGTGCCATCGCTCAAGGTGGAACCTTCGTAGCGAATCGCGGTGTTGAGGACCAACCGAGTGGCATCGGCGAGTGAGTTCCAATGCTTCTTGGTGAGCGCGCTGCACCGCCGTTGCGGATGAATCCCCGCCAGGTGCAAAATTTCTGCCTCGTAGAGATTGCCAATCCCCGCCACCGCTCGTTGATCCAACATTGCCACTTTCACTTCGCGGCGCGAAGAGGCAAGCCGTGCGCGATAAAGTTCCGCAGTGATGACCAGCGCATCGGGACCTAGTTTTTCGGGGCCAAACTGCGATGCAAATTCTTTCGCCGAAAACAGGCGAACACTCCCCAGCCCACGACGGTCCCAATAGAAGATTTCTTTCAGTTTGCCACCCGCCAGTTCCAGCCGCCACCGTAGATGCTCTCTCGTCGGGGCATCATCCACAAGCACCAACCCCGTCATCCGCGGTTCAATGACAATCGCTTCACCACTGTCAAGCCAGATGACCACCCGCTTCCCCGCGCGGCCAATTTCGGCAATTGTGGTCCCCACCACGCGGCGGCGAAAGCTGGCCAGCGCTGGCTTAATTTCAATCGGCAACCGCTGGCAACGCAACTTCTCCACGCCCAGAATCCGGCTCCCCACGGCCGCCAAGATTCCCCGCCGCATCGTTTCCACTTCCGGTAGTTCAGGCATAAGGAGAATGTAAAATGTGAAATGTGTGATTGTAGATGTTAGAAGAAGAAATAGCCGCGACACAACGTATTACATGGTGAACCTCTTACATCATCAATTTAACATTTTACATTTGACATTTCTTTCTTGGCTATCGAGAATCAACTGTTCACCCAGGAATCTTTCATGACAACAGACGCTCTCACCGAGACTTTACAAGTCCCCGATGCCGCCGGTCGTTATGGCGCATTTGGGGGGCGATACGTGCCGGAAACCTTGGTCTACGCCCTCGATCAGTTGGTCAAGGAATACGACGCCGCGCGGCGAGATCCGGCCTTTCAAGCCGAACTCGACGACCTGCTGCAAAACTATGTCGGCCGGCCTTCGCCTTTGTACTTTGCCAAACGGCTCACCGAGCAATGTGGCGGGGCCGAGATTTGGCTCAAACGCGAAGACCTCAACCACACCGGTGCTCACAAGATCAACAACACGCTCGGCCAAGCCCTACTCACCTTGCGGATGGGTAAGCAGCGCGTGATCGCCGAAACCGGCGCGGGCCAACACGGCGTGGCCACTGCCACGGCCTGTGCCCACTTCGGCCTCGATTGCGTGGTCTACATGGGCGAGGAAGACATTCGCCGTCAGGCACCCAATGTGTTCAGCATGAAACTGCTCGGCGCTGAAGTGCGGCCCGTGAGCAGCGGCTCACGCACCTTGCGCGACGCGATCAACGAAGCGATGCGCGACTGGATGTCGAGCGTCGAAACCACCCACTACATTCTCGGCTCGGTCGTCGGTCCCCATCCCTTCCCGCAAATCGTCCGCGACTTCCAATCAGTCATCGGCCGCGAGACCATCGAACAATCTCGCTTGCGGCTTAGCGACCTTCCCGATGTGGTCGTCGCCTGCGTCGGTGGTGGCAGCAACGCCGCCGGCATGTTTTATCCGTTCGTCAACTTGAAAGAAGTCGAACTAGTCGGCGTCGAAGCCGGCGGTCGCGGCAACAAGCCCGGCGACCACGCTTCGCCGCTCACCTACGGCAGTCCCGGCGTCTTGCACGGCAGTTTCAGCTATGTGATGCAAGACGAAGACGGCCAAACCTGCGATGTGCATTCCATGTCGGCCGGCCTCGATTATCCCGGCGTTGGCCCCGAGCACAGCTATTGGAAAGATTCGGGTCGCGTCACCTACACCAGTTGCACCGACGAAGCCGCGATGGCAGCGTTCGATGCCTTGGCGAGCCTGGAAGGAATTCTCCCCGCGCTCGAATCGTCGCACGCTATCGCCGAAGCGATGCGACTCGCCGCGAAACGCAAGAAGACCGAGCGAATCGTGGTCTGCCTCTCCGGCCGCGGCGACAAAGATGCGTCGGAATTGGCCCGCTTGAAGGGCGTGAAATTCGGTTAAGATTTTTTGCCACAGAGATCACAGAGGACACAGAGAATTGAATAACACATATCCAAATTTTATTTTTCTCCGTGCTCTCTGTGTCCTCTGTGGTTAATTATTGATTTGTATTGGAATATGCGATACTAAATGTCATCCATCGACAAACTCTTCACCGAACTTCGCTCCGCCAATCGCAAGGCACTCATGCCGTTTGTGACTGCGGGCGATCCCGACCTAGAATTCACCGCTTCGGTGATTCAAGAACTCGTCGCGCGCGGGGCGTCGATGTGCGAAATCGGCATTCCCTACAGCGACCCGATTGCCGACGGCCCAGTGATCCAAGCCTCCTACACCCGCGCTTTGAACAAGAAAGTAAAACTCGCTGGCATCCTCGACATGCTGGGTAAGGTGACACCCAAAGTTTCCGCGCCGCTCGTGACCATGGTCAGCTACGCGATCATCTATCGCCATGGCGCGGAAAAGTATGCCGACGAACTTGCGGAACGTGGCATCGCCGGCATGATTGTCCCCGACCTGCCGGTGGACGAGTCCCCTGCCCTAGCGAAAATCTGCGCGAGCCGCGATCTCAGTCTCGTGCAACTCGTCACGCCCTTAACCCCGCCAGACCGCGCCCTCCGTATCGCGGAGACCTCCAGCGGCTTCATTTATTACGTCTCGGTGGCCGGCATCACCGGCGAACGCACGGAATTGCCACTCGACCTTTTAGAGCGCGTGAGTTGGCTCCGCTCACAGACGCCGCTTCCGGTCTGCATTGGTTTCGGCATCAGCCAACCTGAGCATGTGCGGCTATTGGCACCCGCGGCTGACGGCCTGATTGTCGGTTCCGCGATCGTCCGCCGCGTGGCCGAGGCCGAGACCAAAGGCCGTGCTGCTACCATCAAAGAGGTCGGCGACTATCTGGTCACCTTATTATCAGCGCTCGATGGCTGAAAACAGTCATTCTTCATTTACTCGACACAGAAGCCCAAAAAATTTGACCTTGCCGAAAATGGCAAGGTAAAATTAAAAGGGTTGTGGTTCATCGGTCGGCTTCCTGCATTTTGCCATGCGAGCCGACAGGCGTGCGACGCAACCGATCCCCTCAGCTTGCCTGGAGGTTGCCTATGACTGCTGGTTCCCCCCGCCCTGGCCGCAGCGAAGCTCTGCACCGGTTCTTCGCCGGCATCACCGAGTACACCTTCACCACGCGACTCGGCGTGGCCGACCCGCCGCTGGTGGATTACCTCTCCGCCCTCTTAACCCATTTCGTGCGCACCGACGCGATCTTCGGTCTCCGCACTCCCACCGGAGAACGCTTACTCGCCGTCACCGACATGCTCCAAGAAGCCCAGCACCGCCAAGGCCCGGCGCGGCGACGTGTCCACCGTCACATCGGCGATTTCACTTTATTCTGGCTCGGCGTGTATCCCGAGACCGCCGAGAGTCGTCGCAAGCAAACCAAAGACAGCCTGATCAACTACCACGACCAGGGCAAACGCAACTATCTGCTCGCCAGCCGCCTCCCCGCCGACGAAACGTCCGCCCCCGACGACGTGCTCGAACGCTTGAGCGATTGCTTCGAGTTATGCGTCTACGGCCTGGGCGAAGTCCGCCGCCAATGGGAAGACCGCGAAGGCGAAAGCGACACGCCGATTTTGTTGGGGTGAAAATCGCCATTAGCCGGACTGCAACGCAGTCCGGGAGTTCTCATGGAGTTCCAAATCGCCTGACAAACAACTCTTGTTCGCAATTTGCGAACATGCTATAATTGTTTGTATGAATGTGATTAGCAGGCGAGAGATCCGCGAGGCACAAGCGCGCCATGCGATTTGTCACAACTGGCTTGAGAGATGGTTAGATACTGCATTGAAGGCGACCTGGTCGAGTTTGTGGGATGTTCGTAAGGCCTACCCCTCAGTCGATCAAGTTGGAGGGTGTTTAGTTTTCAATGCTACGGGCGCGCGACGCCTCATTGTTGGTGTTTATTATTCAAGGCCTGGCGTTGATGGTACCGGCACTCTCTATATCAAACACTTTCTGACTCACGCTGAATATGACCGCGGCAATTGGAAAAAGGACTGCTAAGATGGGAACAACTGCCTATGCCAACCTGCTCATGGAAGCTCAGCCGCAGATTATCCACGATGAGAGAACCCATAAACGGGCTCTTGGCTGGATCGATCAGTTAATGAAGATGCGCAAACTATCCACGGCGGAACAAACACTTCTGGAACTTTTGTCGAAGCTAGTCAACGACTACGAAGAACAGATCTTTCCCACGCCAAATCTGCCGCCTCGCGAAATACTGCAACATCTCCTAGAGAATAGCGGCATGAGTCAAGCAGAATTCGCTCGCACGATTGGCCTCCCCCGCTCCACAGTCAGCGAAGTTCTCACAGGCAAGCGGGGTCTCAGTGTGGAAAACGCTTTTCGCTTGGCGGACTTTTTTCACGTTCAGCCAACGCTGTTTTTAGAACGTCGGTAAACGATCTGAATTCCTCCGCGAACATCCGCCAAATCAGTGTTCATCCGCGTTCCATTCCGCCTTCACGTCACCAACCCCTTCGTGACCATCATAAACACATCTTCGAACGTTGGTTTTATACCGGCGGAGCTCACTCTGCAAAACGCAGATCCATCTGGGGCTATTTCTGCAACGGCTCTTTCTTCAGCGATTCGCGAAATCTCTCGAATTGCTCCTTCGTACTTAGATTCTCGCCGGCGAAAGGAGTGGTGCGAAAATAGCTAACGGTCCACCACCATCGGTAATAAGGCATGACGCGAACTTCGGCGGCTTGTGCATCACCAATATACAGTGCGAATGCCTTGCCATTGTGTGCCGCCAGGATGGGCGTTGTCTCATCAGCGATGCGCCTCGGAAGGTGGCCTGGGTAGAAATTGCTTGGTTTCATTAAGTACGCGATCTTGTTTTCGGCCGCCTCGCGAGCTGTCCAACCATCTATGCGATCGGCAACTTCGATTAAGTAAAAGACACTTAGCAGACTAACACAAAGCCCCATACCCCACGCGTTGATTCGCAGGTAACGGCCTGTCACTCGGGCAGTCGCTAGCCGAGCAAGAAGCATCGCCGAGACAACCATGGCGAACATTGCAGATGTCCAGTTTGCGAACGGTACATATTTTTCACCGACGCACAGCCACAAGAAAAGTGTCCAGATTATGCGGCCGCTGAGCCACAGTGCAAGAAATGTCACTGTCGGCAAGATGAGATACCATAAGAGTCGCGCTTGCTGACGCTCGCCTTGGCGAGACCAACCGCCGAAAATCAGATAGACCGATAGGGCCAAATACAGGCCTATCAGCCCATACAGAGGAATCGCCGTATTTTCGCTGATTGCGAGCAACAGTGATGGCATCTTCGTCACGATCCGCCATTAAAAAGTAAACCTGTTTCAAGCACAGGGCTCGAATGTCAGTCACAGCCTCACGTCACCAACCCCTTCGTCACCATCATAAACACGTCCTCCAGCGTCGGCTCTTTTTCGGCGAAGGAAATCAGCCCGCAATCGGCGGCGGCCAACTGACGCATCAAGCGCTGCACGTCGGCGTCGGAGCCTTTCATTTCCACCGTGCAACTCCGTGTGTTCACTTCAATGTGCTTCACGTTGGGATCACTCTTGACAAGTCCGACTCCCGCGTCGGGATTCCCCGTGAAGCGGATTTCGATATGCCGATTGGTCGTGATCTTGCGATAGACTTTATCAATCGGACCGTGCAGCAACAGTTGCCCCCGCTCGATAATGCCGATGCTCGTGCAGCAATCGGCCAGCTCCGTGAGAATATGACTGGAAATGAGAATCGTCTTGCCCATCTTGCGCAGTTCTTTGAGCAAAACCTTCACTTCCAACCGCGCGCGGGGGTCGAGCCCACTGGCCGGTTCGTCGAGAATGAGTACCGGCGGATCGTGAACCAACGTTTTCGCGAGGCACAATCGCTGCTTCATGCCGCGGGACAAACCATTCACGTAATCATCTCGCTTGTGCGTGAGGTCCAACAATTCCAGTACGTCAGTGAGCACCTGCTTCCGCCGTGCGGCGGGCACCTGGTACGCCACGGCAAAAAAATCCAAGAACTCCCACACTTTCATGCCGTCGTACACGCCGAAATTGTCGGGCATGTAGCCGATACTCCGCCGGACGGCAATCGGATCGCGCGTGACGCTGTGTCCATTCACGAGCGCCTCGCCGTGCGTCGCCTTGAGCAGCGTGGCCAGAAAGCGAATCGTCGTGCTCTTGCCGGCCCCGTTGGGCCCGATAAAGCCAAACATCTCTCCCGCGGGAATCTTGAGATTCAAATTCTGCACGGCCACAAAGTCGCCATAGTGCTTGCCAAAGTTGGTAATTTCGATCATGGCGACTCATCGGTTTCTGTTGAGGTCACAACGTCCGCCGGACTGTTCACATCCGGCTGCCGCGTGGCCAGCGGTCCATATTCTAAGTGCGCGATGACCACCGTCACCCCCTTGCGCTGCGAAGCCTCGGGCAGAATCTCCATCCCCGGCACTGCTTCATCGATGACGCCCACCAACCGCGTTTCCTCGCGCTCTTTGGAAAGCGGGTCATGCTTGTTCTCGAACAGAAACGCCAGTTGCAGTAGCGGATCAACGCTCATCGTCGGCACCACCCGCACTTCCGCGGCCGCTTCCCGTTCCAAGGCGAATGGCAACTTTTTCGGCTCTAAAGCGAGCGGCTTCATCCCCAACACCACTGTCCGCCCCCCTTTAAGCTCGCCCAGCCAACATCCTTCGTAGCGCGTCTTTCCCGCGGCATCGAAAGTGCGCCGCACGACGGCCACATCCCGCAACGCTAGCTGCGACCGATTCTCCACCTGCTCAAGCCCTCGCGACGAAGTTCCCAACCGCAGCGGCCCGTCGAGTTGCAAAATCTGCTCGGCATGAATCAATCGCGTGGCCGAGGAGGCCACCGTCAGTCCATCCAAGCGCGGAGCGCTGCTTTCGTCGAACACCACCGAAGAAAGCAAGTCCGTCGGATCGGAGTCATTCGCGGGGAACGGCAACACCAGCGCCGCCTGCTCGTCGGGGAATTCAATTTCATAGGTCGTCGAAAGCGAGGAATACATGGCCGTGAATCTTGTGAGCACGCCCCTGTCGTTGGCACCCTGCAATTCCAAAATCGCCACCTCGGTCTGCGCGCGGACGAAGCCGATGTCGAGCTGCGCCTGCTTCACAATCGCCCAGGTGCCAAGAACCGCCAGGAACGGCACGGCAATCCAAGCCCATTCGACGCGGTTGATCGTGTAAAACACGAGCCAATTCACCGGCACGAGCACGAGCAAATAAAACGCCAACGTCCCCAGCACAAACCCCGCTCCCGGCACCTGCACGCCCGCCGCCACCAGCAATAACTCCCGCGCCACTTGTGCGACCGGCGAAAACTCATCCCAGCCGGCAATCCCCCCGGGTCGATCCACGCTCAGTTCCGTCGGATCTTCCGTGACCGGGAATGGCCCCGCTGGTTGGTTCAGCGCGATGGTCGTTTGCCGTGTATTGGCCTGCGCCTGGGCATCGCGCGCGAACAGCCGCAGCGGCGTGGTGAAGTGCGCATCAAGCCGCCGCTGGTTAAAATCAACCCAATCGACCTGCGTTGCCCCAAACAGACCTGCCGAGAAAATTCGCCGTGGCCGCTGCAACAGCCCACCGTTCAAGAAGCCATCGAAGCCGGGCCAATTGATGAAATCGCGTTCCGAAAGTTGCAGCGCCGAAACCGTGATCGCGCCGCGTCCCACGTTCCTGCTGCAAAACAAGGCCTCCGCGCCAGCCACGTCCACACTCCCCGCACGCAACTTGAGTGCGATTCCCGAAAGTGGCTGGCTCGGCTTGAGCGGCGCAATCGCCGTGCCACTTTCGCGGCGACCCCAATACGCCGACAGCGGCAGGAGATCCTCGGCGGTGAACTCGCGCGGCCCACCATCCTCGGCGGGCAAAAACGGTTCGAGAAAACTTCCCTTGAGCGACGCCAGCGAATCAGGCCCATTCACAATCAGCCGCCCACCCCAATGGAGCCAATCCAACAGCGCCTGTTGCTGGGCCACCGAAAATCGCATTGGATCAACTTCATCCCAAATGATGTACGCCACGCTCGTCCAGGTGAACGGATTCTCGGGCAACGGAACCTCGGCCCCCACCTTCGCGAGCGTCACTTGATAATGCACCCGCGAGCTTTCCGCGAATTCTTTCTCCCACGGTGCCCGCACCGTGTTGGTTACTTTGAGAAACGCATATCTCTCCGGCTCCTTGGCGAGCACCACGATGTTGTACTGATAGGCGGGGATGCGCTCGAGCTTCGGCTGATAGAGAAAAACGTCCGCTCCCGAATCGCGATCCACCAACTGCGCCCGCAGCCGCGTCGCCTCGGTTCGTTGCGGCAAAAAAAGCTCCCCCTCGATCTCGCGCTCTTTCCCTTTGACAAGCGTCACGTCGCGACTCACGCGCAATCCAAACCGGGAATGTTCGAGCGCCACCGCCTGGCGATTGTCGTCCACCAACTCGGCCGCGAAGCGGCCGATGAAATCGTTGAAGTTGGCCTGCATCGGCTGGTAGGTCGCGGTCCAATGCCCCGGCTTCAAAGCAAGCGTCGGGCCTTCGTCCGCAACGGCATCAACCGACTCTTCCCCAAAGCGCGGTCGGAGCGGCCCAATCTCCAGCGGCGGCTTCCGCTGTTCTGCTTCCTTTTGTTGTTCAGTCTTCTCGGCAGCGGACTGCTTGTCGGTTGATGCGTCAGCCGCTTCGGATGGCTCTTGAGTTTGAGCGAAGATACCCTGGGAACTTGCTAGCAAAACGCTAGTGAAAATGATCGTAACAATCCACAAGCTCGGCCAAAGAGGGACGTGCTGGCAAGTTGCCGGTCGAGAGTGCTGTCGTTTGATCTGCATAACACTGCCATTTTAGCCAAACTCCCCGGTTCTCGCAGCCCACTCACTGGTGACTTGTGCGTACTTTGGCATGGTGCTGACTCCAGGCGTTTGCTATTTCTCCGCTTCCTGGGAAGTCTCTTTCACGGTCATTGCCCTCAATGTCGCTCATGGTTTCCGCATTTTCGCGCATCCTTGGCTCGATCACTTGTCTGGCGCTGCTGATTGCCGCGACTGGCTGTGCGAGCCTGCCGTTCCAAGACAAAGAACGCACCTCGATCATCACCCCCGCCATGCGCATCGCGGCCATCCGCGAAGCCGGCGCTCGGGCGCGGGATACCGATGCCACCGAACAGGCCCGCTCAGTCGACGAACTCGTCGCGCAAATCCGCACCGAACGCGATCCCCTCGTCCGCCGCGCGATCCAAGAATCGATGGCGGAATATCAAACTCCGCTAGCGCGCAACGTACTGATCGCGGGCCTCAAGGACGACGATCTCGACGTGAAGCTCACCTGCTGCCGCAAGCTCGGCATGCGGGGCGAACCCGAAACCGTCGCGGCCTTGCGAGGTGTGCTCGAATCGGCCGAAGAACTAGATCTGCGGTTGGCGGCCACCGATGCCCTCGGCCAGATCAACACCCCCGAAAGCATCGAAGCCCTGTCGCTTGCCGTCAAGGACCGCGACCCGGCCCTCCAATTTGCCGGCGTCGAAGCGCTCAAAGTACTCAGCGGCCAAGACCTCGGCAACGACGTGAAAGCCTGGCAGCAATTTACCGAGCAAGGCCCAGCCGTCGCGGAGCCCAAGACATCAGTCGCCGACAAAGTCCGCCAGTACTCGCCGTTTTAATGGCACACATTTCTGCCCATCCCAGTCATTCCCGCGCAGGCGGGAACCCAGACGTGTGACACTGCACTTGATTCCCGCCTGCGCGGGAATGACACTACATACCAGCAGCTAGCACCCCTCTTCATCTCTCGTTGTTTCACGCAAAATACCCACCTTCTCGCTGGGACATCTTCGCGGACATTAACACTTTTTTTGGTGTCAATTCTGACGGCCCCTGACCCGATACCAACTCCTACGGACAGCTTCGCGCTGCCCAATATTTGAGTGCTGTGTGCCGAGTGAGTGTGTGTGGGACTTCTGGCGGAAGGCGTCACGCCAAGCACTGACGAAGATCGCACCGCGGGGATTTTGAACATCGCTTCGTTCGAGGCGACGGGTTTCGTAGATTCAGGGGGAGTGACTCGATGCAACGTGGGTTGCCAGAATACGCGCGGATTCGCAAGAATCCGTGGTTGATTCTCTTTAGTGCGGTCGTGGCTGCCAATCTGCAGTTCGCGCTCGCCCAGGATTTCTCCATCGAGAGCGATCCCTTTGACACGTCGTCGACGCTCGATTCGCATGTGCCGCGTCAAAATCTGCTGTGGCAATCGACCGTCAAAGGCTATTTGAGCGACACCGCGCGGCCCCAACAAACCCGTGGCAAGTCGGTCACACCCACACCGACCAAGGCAGAGCCAACAAAAACTGAGCCCGTTCTGGCCGAACCCCTCAAGGTTGCCGACCGGCCTCAATCTTCCTTGGCCAGTCCCAGTGCCAACAAATCGCCTTCGCCGTTCAGCAAGTGGATTTCTCCACGCTCCTCGACGAATCGCCCTCCCGCGATTCCCTCCACCGAGATTACACCCACGCCCCAAAGTCCGTCCACTGTGACGGACGAGCCTGAAGCTATTCAGGAAGAAGTCACCGATCAAGAGCCTGGTCGGCTGGAGGTTCTCAATCCTCCCGTTGTGCCTGAAGTGGCCCGCCGCACGGTTCCTTCACGCCAACCCCTGCGCACACCTAGCCGACGCATCGGCGAAGTGCTCGACCAGCAACGCATGCCCACCGATAGCGAGATCGCCGAGGAAGAACTCAACGCCACCCCGCTCAACAACTATCCGGAACCAAAATCCGCGCCCGATGAAAGCACGCTCCAGACGATCCCCGTCGAATTGCCGCCGCTCTCACGCAATCAAAAGGCTTTGCGGGAACACGTCCGCCGCGTTTTGCGCTATTACTACGACCGACCGCTCAACACCCGCGATCGTAGCCCCTGGGAAGTGATGCACTGTGCGCTCTCCTACGAAGTTCACAGCCGCATCCTGCAAGGCGGGCCGCAAGGGAAACCCGTTTCAGCCGTCGGTTGGCTCTGCTTCAATCAATCGTGCCGACGCATGAACCTGATGTACGTCGATGACGAAGGGGAAATGAACGTCCGCGTCGGACCCGCTTTGCAAGGCCATCGCGGCCAATTGCTGGCGATCCTCGCCCAAGCCAAGGTCAGCAGCGAATATCCGATGCTCATCGATGGTCACGAGTTCAAGATCAAGGATCTCATCAAATCCGAGATGGAAACCTGTTACCCGCGGACCGAGCTCACTTTCAAGCTGATTGGCCTGATGCACTATCTCGACACCGAAACCCAATGGGTCAACGATCAGGGAATGCAATGGAACATGCGTAAGCTGGTCTCGGAAGAGCTGAAGCAGCCCATTCGCGGGGCCGCCTGCGGTGGCACGCATCGGCTCTCCGGACTCACGCTGGCTTACAAGACTCGCCAAGCGCGGGGCGAATCGGTCGACCGTGAATACGCCCAAGCCCAGCGCTTTGTCGCTCAACACCAACTTTACACCTTCCGCACACAGAACCCCGACGGCAGCTTCAGCACCAACTGGTTCCAAGGCCGCGAAGACGAACCCGACATCGACCGCAAGCTCAAGACCACCGGCCACATGCTGGAATGGCTGCTCTACTCGTCGACCGACCGCGAGCTTAAGAGCCCCCGGACCACCAAGGCTGTCTATTTCTTGACGAATCTGATGTACCAAAATCGCTATCGTGATTGGGAAGCGGGGCCTTTGGGACATGCCATTCATGCCTTGGTCGTGTACGACCGGCTGATGTTTTCCAAGTATGACGCCCCCGGCGACATGCCGATGGCGATTCGCGACACCACCCTCACCGGTGCGCGGGGTAACCGTTGAGCTTTTCGATTCTTCCATTGAAGAACCGCCCTTTCTGCACTACATTGCAGACTCTCGCGGGCGTTGGCTGGCTCTTTCTTGTTGAACTTATGGGGACACGGCGTTTCTCTCGAAACATCGTGCGATGAGTGGATGGCACCGTTGTCGAAATTCACCGAGCATCTCCAGGCGTTTTGCGAAATCGCCATTCGCCTCGCCCAACACGAAGATGCCGACGCCCTGCTGTTTCTCCTCGAAAGTGCCCTCGATTGGAAAAAACTCCGCGAAATCACCGGCAAACAACACGTCTTGCTGGCCAGCGACCATCAGGAGCACCTCGTCGGAGCCGAGGATTTTGACTTCGACACCGTGCTGCTTAACATCCCCGATAGCCCCGTCTACGAGCGCCTGACCCAAGCGCTCTTGGAAAGCGTTGCCGACGACTTGCTCACGCCTGGTGCTTGCGTGGTGGCGCTCTACAGCGGCTTTGAAGTCGACACGATTGACTCGGTGAGCGTCATCAATCTCGACGAGCACTTGGGCCGTCTCACCGTGCATGACCTCCGCCAACTCGAAACCCGCGTGCCGCTCGACACGCTCAAGACCACCGTCGACTTGGCGGTCGACATCGGCCGCGAAGGCCGGGAAGGTAAGCCGGTCGGCACGCTGTTCGTTGTCGGCGACCACCGCAAAGTGCTCAAGCACTGCCACCCGCTTGGTTTTGACCCCGTGCGCGGTTACAGCGTTGAAGAACGCCGGTTGGAAGATTCCAAGGTCCGCGAATCGGTGAAAGAAATCGCCCAGCTCGACGGAGCGTTCATCGTGTCTTCCGATGGCACGATTGTTGCCGCCTGTCAGTACATCTCTGCCCCCGCCGCCGAGATCACGCTCAGCAAAGGTCTGGGGGCCCGCCATTGGGCCGCCGCCGCGATCAGCCGCGCGACCGCCGCCGTCGCCATCACGGTGAGCGAATCCAACGGCACGGTCCGCCTCTTCCAAAACGGCGAAGTCATGCTCCGCATCGAACCCTTCCGCCGCGCGATGAAATGGAAAGATTTCGAGTACGACCCGCCCGGCGAGCGGTGATTCGAATCGATTCTCTCCCGCTACAAGTGGCCAGCTTTTACAGCTTGGAATCTGCTTGCGTCTTTGCGGAAACCCGCGAATTTCCACAACTTCCCTGGCAAACTCTTGCAATCCTAGCCACAATTATTAGAGCGCTAACCGTTATCTCCTTTTCTATGAGAGGACAAGTGACGTGCTGAAATATGATTTTGAAGAAAGCCTCGGCTATTGGCTCACTTTGGCCCATCACGCCTACATCAGCGAGCTTAAGGATCGACTGGCTCCGCATGGGATCACGTTTCGTCAAGCCGAGATCCTGGGTTGGCTCGCGCTCGAAGGTCCCTTGCCTCAAGCTGATTTGGCCAGCCGCATGTTGATTGAACCTCCCAGCCTCGTGGGGACTCTTGATCGCATGGAAGCGAGCGGACTCTTGGAGCGCAGAATCTGCCCCGAAGATCGCCGCAAGAATCTGGTGCATACGCTCCCCGCCGCGGAAGAGATGTGGGAGAAAATTGCCACCTGCGCTCGCCATGTCCGCGCCCAAGCCATCGAAGGTCTCACCGACGACGAAGCCACGACCCTCAAGAAGCTGCTGGAAAAAGTTCGCGACAATTTTGTCGTACTGGCACCCGTGGAGAGCGTTTCATGATGCGCCGCTTGAACTTCATCATCGTTCTCGCGTGGACCAGTGCCGCGCTGGAAGTTCTTGCGCAAGGCCCTCCCGACGGGCCACCGCCCCCCTCGCCGATTGTTGCCGCCACGGTGGTCGAGCAATCCGTCTCCGCCACGCAAACCTTCGTCGGCACGGTCATGCCGCTGCGCGTCGCCACGATTGGTAGTGCCGTCGCTGGCCGCGTGATTGAACGCCCCGTCGAAGAGGGAGATCGCGTCGAGAAGGATCAGAAAATCGCCCAACTCCTCACGAGCACGATTGCCCTCGAAGTCGCCGGCGCGGAAGGGGAACTTCAACTCCGTCAAGAACAATTGGCCGAACTCGAAAACGGCAGCCGCCCCGAGGAAATCGCCCAAGCCGAGGCCCGTATGGCCGCCGCCGCGGCACGTCAAGAATTCCTCGACTCGCGTTATGCCCGCTTGCAAAATTTGCTTAGCTCCCGCGGCGCTGTCACCGAGGAAGAAGTCGAGGAAGCGAAATCCCAAGCCATCGAAGCCCAGCAAATTTATCTGGAAATGAAGGCCGCCCACGACCTCACCCTGGCGGGCCCGCGGCAAGAAACCATCGCCCAAGCCCGTGCGCAAGTCGCGATCCAGGAAGCCCTGGTCGAAAAACTCCGCGACCAACTGCAAAAGCACACCGTCTACTCGCGCTTTCCCGGCTATGTCACCCGGAAGCTCACCGAAGTGGGAGCCTGGGTCAATCCCGGTGACTCAATCGCCGAAGTCGCGGCTATCGACGAAGTCGACGTGCTCGTGCAAGTCGTCGAACGCTACATCTCCTATGTGCATACCGGTTCGGTGGTGCGTGTTGAAATCCCCGCGATCCCCGACCGACTGTTCACCGGCAAGGTCATCACGGCGATTCCCCAGGGCGATATTCGCGCCCGGACGTTCCCGGTGAAGATTCGCGTGTCAAACGAAATCAGTTCCGCCGACGGACCCCTGTTGAAGCCTGGCATGTACGCCCGCGCGGTGCTCCCGGTTGGCGAGCAAGTTATCGCCACGCTCGTTCCCAAGGACGCCATCGTGCTGGGTGGGCCACAACCGATGGTGGTGATCGTCAACGGTGCCGCCGAAACCGGACAAACCGGCACGCCGGCACCAGTCCCCGTGCAACTCGGCGTGGCCGAAGGGGAATGGATTCAAGTCACCGGCGGCGTGAAAGCCGGCCAACTGGTCATCGTGCAAGGCAACGAGCGCATCCGACCCGGACAAACCGTAACCGTCTCAAGCATCGTGGCGGCACCGTGAAAACAAATTCGTTATTTAGCCCCGCCGCTTGCGGCGGGTCTGTGTGAACGTGAAGTGCATCGCGGAGCAAGCTCCGCGGCTAAATATTCAAGAGTTCTCCCATGCAGTTAGTCGAAGTCTTCGTCCGCAATCCCATCAAAGTCACCGTCGGCGCACTGCTGACGGTGCTCTTCGGTTCGATTGCGCTCATGCGGATGCCGCTGCAACTCACCCCCGAGGTCGAAACACCGACCATCACCATCACCACCGTTTGGCCCGGCGCGAGTCCCCAGGAAATCGAGCAAGAGATCATCGTCGAGCAGGAAGAACAACTGCAAGGGGTCGAGGGTTCGCGCAAGCTTTCGTCCGAAAGTTCCGACTCCGCAGGTGTGATCACCATTGAGTTCAACGTCGGCACGAACATGGATCAGGCGTTGCTTAGGGTGAACAGCCGTTTGAACCAGGTGCCCCAGTATCCGGAAAATGTCGACCAACCAGTGATCACCACCGCCAATTCGGCGAACCAGCCGATTGCCTGGTTCATTTTGGGCACACTGGCCCCGTCACGCGAGAAGATCGAAGCCTTTGCCAACGAACATCCGAACATCAAGGATGAGCTCCTCAAGTGCGCGCAAACCGACAATCCCGGTTTGAAATCGCTGCGTCTACGCAAGTTGGCTGCGGAACACCCCGAAGTGGCCTTCCTCTTGCCCCCTCCCGACCTAGACGTCACCAAGCTTCGCCGCTTTGCCGAGGATGAGATCGAAGCCCGCTTCGAGCGCGTCGCCGGCATCTCTCAAGCGAACGTGCTTGGCGGTTTGGAAGATGAATTGCAGGTAATCGTCGATCCCGAAAAGCTCGCCGCTCGCCAACTCACGGTCGCCCAAGTTCGCGACGTGCTGCGTGGCCAAAACAAAGACACCTCCGCCGGCGATTTTTATGAAGGCAAACGCCGCTGGGTGGTCCGCGCCCTGGGTGAATTCCGCACCCCCGAACAAGTCGAAAACCAACTCCTCGCCGTCCGCGACGGTGCCCCCGTGTTCGTCCGCGACGTGGCCACCGTGAGCGTCGGCTACAAAAAGCCCGACGGAGTGGTCCGCCGCTACGGCGATTCCAACATCGCGATCAATACGATCCGCGAATCCGACGCCAACGTGCTCGACATCATGGCCGAGCTGCGCGTGGCCACCGCGCAACTCAATCGTGAAATCCTGAATCCCAAGGGTTTGATGCTCAGCCAGGTCTACGATGAGACCGAATACATCAACTCCTCCATCGGCTTGGTGATCGAAAACATCTTCGTCGGCGGTGCCCTGACGATGATTATTCTGATGCTCTTTCTGCATCTCGGTTGGGTCACCCTCATCATGTCGGTGCCCATTCTGCTCACCGCGCTGGCGGCCGTCTACATTTCACCTTGGTTCTTCGCGGTCACCGTCGGTCTCATCATCGGCGTCGGCTTCCTCTCCGCCCGCGGAGCCTTGGTCGTCGGCCTTTCAATCCCCATGAGCATCGTCGGCACCTTTTTGGTAATGGACCTCTTGGGCCGTTCGCTCAACGTGATCAGCCTCGCCGGCCTCGCGTTCGCCATCGGCATGTTGATCGACAATGCCGTGGTTGTGCTCGAAAACATCTACCGCCGTTACTCACTCGGTGAGTCCCCCGTGCAGTCGGCGGTCCGCGGCACGCAAGAAGTCTGGGGCGCGATCATCGCCTCGTCGCTCACCAACATCGCGGTATTCCTCCCCGTGCTGTTCATCGAAGATCAGGCCGGCCAACTGTTCCGCGACATCGCGCTCGCCATCAGCGCGGCCTTGGCCTTGTCGGTCGTGATCGCCGCCACCGTCATCCCCGCCGCTTCGGCGCGATTGTTCCGCAGCAATCAAAAGCTCACCGGCTTCGACGACGTTCCCCATCCCACTCCGGCGGCTCCCACCAAACGCTCCGTATTCGTGCGGTCGGTGATGGGCCTCGGTGGATTGTTCAACGACAGCGTCGTCGGTCTCAATCGCTTCGTGCTGCGAAGCACGTTCAGGCAGTGGGCCACCATCATCGTGATGGTCGCCGCGAGCGCGCTCGTCAGTTGGGCCCTCTGGCCCAAGTCCGAATATCTCCCCAGCGGCAATCGCAACCTCGTCTTCGGCATCATCATCCCCCCGCCCGGGTACAATCTCGATCAATTGATGTCGCTCGGTCAGATCGTCGAAGATGAACTGCGGCCCTATTGGGATGTCGACGAAAGCACTGATCTCACAAAACTCCCATTCCCCGCGATTGAAGATTTCTTCTTCGTTGTGCGGGGGCGATCCGTGTTCCTGGGTCTGCGAGCGAAAGATCCGTTGCGCGCCGGTGAGTTCGTGCCGCTCTTGTTTGGCCTGGGAAGCAAGCTCCCGGGGGCGATTGCCGTCGCTCAGCAATCAAGTCTCTTCGAGCAAGGCCTCGCCGCGGGCCGCACCATCGACGTGGAAATCACCGGCCCCGAGATTGAAAAACTCGTGCAACTCGGTGGGCAAATCTTTGGTCAGGTCATGACCACCATGCCCGGCGTGCAAGCCCGTCCCTTGCCAAGTCTCGACCTCTCCAGCCCCGAACTCCATGTTGTCCCCAAACTGCTCCAAGCCGCCGAAATGCAGATGAGCTCCGCGGAACTCGGCTTCACGGTCGACGCGCTCGTTGATGGGGCTTATGTCAGCGACTACTTTCTCGAAGGCAAGAAAATCGACCTCACCGTCATGGGCGAGGAACAATACGCCGACCAAACCCAACTCGTCGGCGCGGTTCCCATCGCCACCTCACTCGGGCAACTTGTCCCCCTCAACGCGCTCGCCGACGTCACTATGGCCAGTGGCCCCGAACAAATCAACCACCGCGAACGCACGCGCGCGATCACCATCGCCGTCACCCCGCCCCCAGCGATGGCGCTCGAAGAAGCCATGAGCTTTATCGAATCCACCATGGTCCAGCCCCTCCGTGATGGCGGGCAACTCGACGGCGGCTACCGCATCGCGCTCGCCGGCACCGCCGATAAGCTCCGTGAAACTTGGCTCTCGCTCCGCTCGAACGTGTTGATCGCGCTCTTAATCACATACCTCTTAATGGCCGCGCTGTTTGAATCGTGGCTTTATCCGTTCGTGATTATTTTGAGCGTGCCCTTGGGCGCGGTCGGCGGCATTCTGGGCCTGACGCTCCTCAATTTCTTCGTGCTCCAGCCGCTCGACGTGCTCACCATGCTCGGCTTTATCATTTTGATTGGCACGGTCGTGAACAATCCGATTCTCATCGTCCACCAAGCGCTCAACCACATGCGCGAAGACCGCATGAACCCCACCGACGCGGTCCTCGAAAGCGTTCGTACCCGCATCCGCCCAATCTTCATGACCACCATCACCACCGTCCTCGGCCTGTTACCGCTGGTAGTGTTCCCCGGTGCGGGCAGCGAACTCTATCGCGGCCTGGGGAGTGTGCTGCTGGGCGGCCTGCTTTCCTCGACTTTCTTCACGCTGATTTTCGTGCCGGTGCTGTTTATCCTGAGCCTCAACGTCAAGCACGCGATCTTCGGCCAAGGATCCGACCTTCACGGCGACGAAGACCTCGATCAGCCCTCGCAAACTCACATTCAAGCTCCTACCTCGCTCAATGGCGGCGCACAAAAAACGCGCGGTCATGCCATCCCGACATAACCACGCGCCGTCACCAGGACTCGGACTGCTCGCTTCAGCGACCAGTAATTATTTCTCAGCCTACCTCATCGACAACGTATCACTCGGCACCACCTGTGACATCACCACCGGCGTGTAACGTAGGCCTTTGAGCAACCGCTCGACCGCGCTGTATTCCGCTTTCACCGAGGGCAGGCTCTTGGCCACGTGAGCTTCAAAATCAGCGCGCACTTGGCGGCGGAAATCGTTGCACAACTTGTTCAATTGCTGACGATCCGCGGCAGTCGCCGCCGCGCCGTCCCGCAGCATATCGGCCATCAACTGGTTCAAGGCCACGCGGTACTCAGCATAACGCGGCCCCGCCACCAACGCCGGCCAGTAAACCGTGCCCGTGCTGAAATCAACTTCATTCTCCGAGAGCGGATACTCAAGCGCTGCCCGCAAATCTTGCCGCGACTGGCTCAACTGCTTGAGCTGGTGCAACTCTTCCCGGCGCACGATGCGGTTGACCCGCTCTTGATGGTTGTAGTCGGTGATCATGTTTTTCCACTCGAAGTGAGTTTTTCCCAAATTGATAAAGTTGTCCAGCCGCATCGAGTACGCCTGTTCCCGCAGAATCTCGGCTTGGGCATCGAGCAAGTTGAAATCGCCCTGAGCACGGGTCAAAGCGGCCTGCCCGCGCAGCACGCCTTCCTGATAGGTCGACGAATGGCGATGGGGTGCCTCGGGAGGCGAAAACGCAAACGATGCTTGTGGATCACGGTCGATCCAGGCGCTGGTTTCGGCTTGGCTTGTGGTTGTGAACAAAATCGCGACGACGGCGGCGAGCATGGGGAGTGTGCTACGCATGACTGGGTCTCCTATGTGTGGGTGAGGAAGTTGTTGAATTGGCGACTCACCCTTACAAGCGAAAACCGCCGCCCAAACGGACAGAAAATTCTCAAAAAATTTCCTCGCCCTCAAAAAAATGGCCGAAAACCGCCAAAAAACGTCACGCCCATTTAGCCCCGGGTGATTTTGAAAGTCCTGCTTTCAAATACACCCGGGGGTGCCCGGGGCCGCCCTGGTTCCACCTTTGCCCCCCACCCCACACCCCCTACCATAAATTGCAACACATTTCCCAATTCATCGCTAATAATATTAATAGGCCATGTCCCACTTCATCCGAACCAATCTTTCCGTACCCATCACCCTCATGCTGCTGTTCATCGGAATCTCGACAAGCACCGCCAGTCGCGCCGCGGAAACCGACGCAACACCGCTGGTGATCGCCCATCGCGGCGCGAGCGGCTACCTCCCCGAACACACCCTGCCAGCGGTCGCGCTGGCCCACGGCCTCGGTGCCGACTTCATCGAGCAAGATATTCTCCTCTCGAAAGATAACGAGCCGATCGTCATCCACGATCGCTTCCTCGACTACGTCACCAACGTCGCGCAAGTTTTCCCCAACCGCAAGCGCTCCGACGGTCATTACTACGTCGCCGATTTCACGCTCGTCGAGCTCCGCAACTTACGTGTCCACGAACGCACCAACCCTGCCACCTCCCGGCTGCAATTCCCCGCGCGATTCCCCCTCGACAAGGGCAACTTTACCCTCGCCACGCTAGCCGAACATATCGAACTCATTCAAGGCCTCAACCACACCACTGGCCGCAACGTCGGCCTGCTCGTTGAAATCAAAGACCCGGCCTGGCAACGTGAACAAGGCCAAGACCCCAGCCGGGTCGTGCTGGAGACGCTAAAGAAGTACGACTACAAGACGCGCGACGATAACGCCATCCTCCAATGCTTCGATGTTAACGAAGTCCGCCGACTCCGCACGGAACTGCACACCGATCTGCGGCTCATTCAACTCATGAACGAGCAAACACTGAAGTTACCCGCCGACGCCGGTCGCGCACAACTCATCGCCGCGCTTGAAAAAATCGCCACCCACGCCGACGGCATCGGCCCGTCGCTCGAAATGCTCCTTACCAAAAGCCGCATCCCCGATGACCCCCAAATCACCGACCTCATCGATCTCGCCCACGACGCGGGCCTCGAAGTCTATTGCTACACCTTCCGCAGCGAGACCGTCCCTCCACAATTCGCCACCTTCGCCGAACTCGTGGAAGCCTTCACCGCCGCCGGCCTCGACGGCTTCATCACCGACTACGCCGACAAAGTCCGCGAACATCTCCCCGCCCCAGTGCGCTAAATCTCCTGCCCCGATCCGCATTCAGCCCATCATTCCCGCACCACTTGGCCACCCTTGCCAAGTTCATAGTCGAGCTTCTTGTTTTGGCCCGTAAACGCCTTCGATTGGCTTCTGCGCAATGCCATTCATGACTTTCGGCTCGGGAATTTTGCTCCGGAAACACGAAACTCGATTTTAGGTGACAAAATTAAACCCTTTTGACCGTATGGACTTTCGCCCCGCACGAGAAAACTCGAACGATCCGAATTTTGCAGGTAACTAAACCCAGTGGGTTATGTTCCTGAGCGATTCCCATGTGGTCCGTCCGCCTCTTGAGTTTTGTCACTTTCAGAACTCGCCTCGTCCTGCGATTGCCGTCGTTCGAGTGCGAACGAGGGACCAAAACTCCAACCCCTTGTGGAACGGTGGTTGAGACCCCAAAGTGACAAAACTCGTTGGTGCCAAAAATTCAAATTGTCAAAGAACGCGCCGCAGTATTTCATGGCGTGAGTGCACGCGTGACAGCTCCCATTATCGCGATTGATGAGGCCACCGCCACAACGATTTTTGGCCGCGCACGGGAATTGAACCACTGAGACTCGGCGGGCACGGAGTGGCTTGATAATTTGACATTTCCGCGAAGGCGGGAATTGGCCACGAAAAGGCCCAGCGCGGCCTCTGGCCACAACCAAAATTCATTGAACAGGAATAAACAGAGGGAGCAGAGGCAATTTCTGGATAGTAGCTTTGCTTCCTCTGTTAACTCCTGTTCAAAAAGTTGCGCACCTTGCGAAAACTTGAACCGTTTGTAGCAGGAAAGGACACAAAAGTATCGGGGTAGGTCAGTGCCCTGCCTGACACCCTGAAGAGTTCAAAAGTCAGTCTCTGCACGGTGGAGCCTGACCCCGGACTAGGCGATTCTGGGGCATATGCGCGCTGGATCTGCTGGCTCATGGAGTTTTTTTTGTTTTCCGCAGTAATTTGTTACCCGCGGACATGGCCGGCAGCTATAGTCAACACTGCCATCTCTACCCAGGCTTGGTCGCCCCTTCTCTTCAAGTTTGCGACGGCAAGCGAATGCGATCGCTGGTCGATTTGGTCCGGCACAACCGTATCGGTCATAACTTCGCGATCGCCTTGGCGAGTTTTACATAGGATTGTCCTCATGACTCTTTACCGATCTTTCGGCGCTTGTTTTGTTGCACTCGCGTGCGCTCCGCTTGTTTACGCGGCCAACGACGTCTGGGATGGCAACGGCGCGAATCCGCCGAACGGGATCTGGAGCACGGCGGCCAACTGGGGGGACAACACGGTTCCCGGCCTCAACGACGGCGCCACGTTCAACTTGCCCGCGACCTACACGGTCACATTCAATGCCGATCCGACCGCGATCCAGGATTTGACGCTGTCGGCCGGCAACGTGACGTTTTCTTCCGCTGCTGTTGTCGCCGATCTGCAAGCCTATTCCGCCGCCGGCGGGGGCGGACAGGACATACTGTTGAACGGCGCCGCACTCACAATCGGCACGCCCGCAACCGGTTCGATGCGGCTAAGCGCCGGCGACGACCTGACAGTGCAAAACGGATCGACCTTGTACGTCACTAACGGTGGCGTCGTCAGTTGTGTCGATTTAGTAACCGTTGGCGCGGCCGCGGGAGGCGGCAGTGGCACAATCAATCTCAACGACGCCGGGTTCGTAAATGGCACGGGCACGATCACCATCAACGCCACAGGCGCGGTGAACATCATCGGGAGCAGCAACTTCAATGCCGGCAACGTCACGATCAACGGCGGCCTGCTCACCAGCGGCGCCAATGGCGTACTCAATCTGTCGACTGGCAAAACAATGACCATCCAGAACGGCGGCCACGCCACCCTCGGAGGCAACTACGACGTTGATAACAATACCACCGTGACGGGTTTGGGCTCCAGGTTGGATATTGACGGATCCGTTTACATGAGCGCTTCGATCAATGTTCTTGCCGGAGCGGACGTGTATTCAGAAAACAATGCGACCATAGGTGCTTCTATATCGGGTAGCGGAGCTACCGTGACGCTCACGATTGACGGCAGCGGTTCTTCGGTTACCACACGAAGCACGCTGACCGTCGGCCACAGTTCCTCCGGTTCCGCCACGGTCAACGTAACCAATGGCGGCACACTGAGCCAATTGGAGGCCGAAACTATTCTGAATCCCACCGGCACGATTAAAATCACCGGCGGAACGGCCAACTTGGGCGGGCTCGTCGAAAATGGCGGGACGATCAACTTCAATTCGGGCTCGCTGAGTTACGCTGGTTTGCTCACCGTCGGGCCGGGTGGTCTGCTGGGAGAGAATATTACGCTTTTTGCCAATCGCCAGTTGACCGTCTCGGCTACCACCATCGAGCCGACTCGCCAATTGACCGTCAACGGCGGCACGCTCACGACGGACCTGGAGGTGCGCGGCACGCTGAACTTCACCGCCGGCACGCTCGGCGGCTCTGTCCGTGTGGATGGCAGCGGGATCGTCAACACGTTCAGTTCGATCAATGTGCCGATCTCCGGCAACAGCTCGAGCGGCACGATCAACGTCCAATTCAATGGGATCTCCCTTGGGAGTGCCGCCAGCTTCCGCGGGTTCAACCATCAAGGCACGCTCAACGTTGGCGGCAACGCCGTTACGCTCAACAGCGCCGGCTATGCCCGACTGGGCGCGCTGACCACGCTGAGCGGCGGCACGATTAACGCCCCCAACGGCGTGTACGTTTCGGGCGGAGGTAATCTAGTTGGCAATGGCGCCGTCAACGCCCGCGTCACCGGCGATAGCGGCTCGGTGATTGAGGCTGCCGGCGCTCTGGCGCTGGGCGATGCCGCTTCGCCGGCAGGATTCAACTATGCCGGCGAGTTGCGCACCAAGCAGTTTGCCGTCACCCTCAACAGCAGCGCGCAAGCAACGCTCGGCAATCTCACGGCGCTTGGGAGCGGCGCCGCTGCTGGGGCGCTGACCGCTACCAATGGCGTGGTCGTAGATTTCGGCGACGCCATTTCCGGCTTCGGCAGCATCAATTCCACCAATACGCTCGCCAAGCGGACAATCATCAACGGAGTCGCCCAAGGCAATTCGATGGCCCAGCCGCTGACGTTCACCGGCTATGTGAAGGGTGTCGGCACGTTCAATAACGTGATCTTCACCGGCACGTTCGACCCCGGTCTATCGCCGACGATTTTGACCGTCGGCAACCTGGGATTCTCCGCCACGAACACGCTGATCATGGAACTTGGCGGCACGGCGCCTGGCGGCGGTTACGACCAGATTCAAGCCAGCGGCACGCTGGGCTTGGGCGGAACGCTTGCGGTGACGCTCATCAATGGCTTCAACCCCGTGGTGGGAAACGCGTTCAATCTCTTCGATTGGGCCGGCTTGAGCGGAACTTTCTCCGCGATTCAATTGCCAACGCTCGCACCCGCTCTCGCTTGGAACACGTCGCAACTCTTCGCGACCGGCGTGATTAGCGTTGCTGCTGGCATCACCGGCGACTTCGATTTCGATGGCGACGTGGATGGACGTGACTTTTTATTATGGCAGAGAGGTGGTTCGCCCGCACCCTTCAGCGCCGGTGATCTCGCAGACTGGCAAGAGAATTATAGTACGCCGCCGCTGGTTGCCACGAGCGTAGCCGTGCCGGAGCCGACTGCTATGGCGCTACTTCTTGTCGGCGTGATCGCGGTTCACATTCCCCTAAGGAATGGCGCGAGAATAAGTTAGATGTATGTGGCGCAAGATTCGATTATCGTCATTCCCGCGCAGGGCTTGTCCTCGCGGGAGGGGGGCGAGAATCTAGGTTTCGCCGACTCCGTCAGGATTTCTGTCTGCGCGGGAATGACGGCCTGTCCGCACCAAGATGGTGCGGCTATTTCGCTTCGAGCTCCGTCAGATCAAGCTTCCGAAACTCCACTTCCGAGCCCTCCGCCTGAATCGCGATCTGTCCCTTCTCGGCCGTGCAATCGGTGCCCTCATTCACTAACTTGCCATTGACCCAGACCTTGATCGTATCGCCGGCGCACTCGATGATCATCGTGTTCCACTCGCCCGCGGGTTTCTCGGCATCGTCGGAGAGGTTGGCAATGTGGCGTGCCTTGTCTCCATCGGTTCCCCAGTTCTCGCGGGGGCCGCGGCGTTTTTCCATGTCGGGGACCGTGATGTCTTCGCGAATGCACCAGAAGTCGCCGGCGTCGCCGTGTGACATTTGCACTTCCAAGGATTGGGGGAACATGCTGTAGAGTGCGCGGGGGGTCGAGGCGTGGACGAGCACGCCACAATTGCCGGGTTTGCCCGCGAAGCGATACTCGACCTCCAGCCGATAGTTCTGATACTCGGCGTCGGTAATCAAATGCCCTCCGGGGGTGCCGAGGCTCAGCAGCATTCCATCGCGGACGATGAACGGATTCTTCGCGGCTGGATTCTTATCCATCTCGGGAACATCGACGTGCCAGCCTTCCAGGTCTTTGCCGTTAAAAAGACTTTGAGATGTGGCGTCCTTGGTGGCCGCAGATTCTTGCGAGAAAGTGTTGTTACTGCTGATTAATATTGTACTTAGAGATATGGCCGTTAATAGAAATTGAAGCATAGAAAAGTGCGGAAGATGAGTCATGGTAAAACCTTTGATACGATGATGTTCGTTGTCTATTGAACTGGTGCCCGACCCCGTACTAGTCCCAAGACGAGCGTGATATTGCAACCCTCATATTCTATCAACTCCGTGGAGGCTGTCTTGGCTACCGGAAATGTGCGAGAATCAATTGCCTGACCAGCGACCAGGAGCTAAACATCCGTGGAAAACGATCCGCCTATCCATCCGCATCACCATCGTCATCGCAAGATGCGGATCATTGGCGGTGTGATTTTGATATGGCTGGTCGCCTCTTATTTGCTGATCCCGTTTGCATGGGAGTACTATGCGTCGCTGCATCCTTCATTCGACGACAATCCCCGCGTGACCGAAACCGGCGATAAGCATCCTGGCGATCCACTGAATATCGCGCTCATTGGCACGGAGGCCGAGGTGAAGGAGATAATGAAGGCGGCCAAGTGGTATCCCGCCGCGGCGTTGGGTTGGGAGAGCGATTTAAGGATCGGTGCCGACACGATTCTATCGCGGCCTGATAAAGAAGCTCCGGTGAGCAACCTGTATCTCTTCGGTCGCAAGGAAGATTTGGCCTACGAGCAGCCCGTCGGCGACAATCCCCGGCATCGGCACCATGTGCGTTTATGGAAAACTCCGGCCGCGAGCGGCGACGGCCGACCCAAGTATATTGGCGCGGCCGTGTATGATGAAAAGGTCGGCTTGAGCCGCACGACGGGTCAGATCACGCATGTGACGGCACCCGACGTTGACGCGGAACGCGACTATTTATTCAAATGCCTGGAGGCGACCAATTTGCTCGCCGAGCAATACGATGTGAATGACTTCCACAAAAAGTGCTCGGGCTTCAACGGCGGCGGCGATCCGTGGGAAACCGACGGCAAGCTTTATGTGGGAGTGATTGTGAACAACGCAAATTGAAAGTAGGTCACGAATGAATTTTTTACTCGCTTGGTTGATTTTGGCACTTGGAGTGTTCGCAGCCGCAAAGCTGCTTCCTGGCGTTCACGTCCCAAATTTTTGGGATGCGGTTGTCGTGGCGGCAGTTTTCGGAGTGCTCAATTTCTTCTTGGGTTGGCTGGTCTTTGTCGTCCTGGGCATCGCCACGCTGGGCATCGGCTTTTTGTTGTTTTTCATCACGCGGCTTTTTGTGAATGCGATTCTCTTGAAACTTACCGATTCGCTGACAAATCGCATCGCGATCAACGGATTTGGCAACGCTCTTTTAGCCGCGCTGGTGATCAGCGGCGTCGGCATCTTGGCGGATATGCTTCTCTAATCCGCTGCGATTGAGTTTAGAAGTACCGGTTCACAAACGCACGCACTTCGCCGTCGAAGACTTTGTCGTCGGTGAGCGGCACGGTATAGCCGGTCGTGATAATCGTTTTGCCAACATGCACATTCAGGCCGAAGATGCCATTCACCAGCGAGAGTTCGGAATCGGGATTCCCCACGCGGAAATTTCCGCTGGCAACTGAATCGGCGTCGTTGAGTGTTTCGGTGTAGTGAGCTTCCGCTTGCCAACCGATGCGGCGGATCGTGTTACCTGGAGCGTAGTTTTGGTAAAACCACGAGCCTGTGGCCACGCTCAACGTGGCGAGATGCTGATCGTTCCATACGCCGATTTCTTCGAGACCCATGCCGCTGACGTTGGCGAAGACATCGCTCCCCGTGGTGTCGAAATCGAAGGTGAGGAACGATTGTACGTACCAGTTGCTGTTTTCGGGTGTGCAAAGTACGGCCAAGTAGGGCAGCACATGCGTTGAGTCGTTGGTCACGCGTACCAGTTGAGTGCCGTCGGCCATGCTGACCTCGAGATCATCAGCTGTGGGGGCGGAGACGCCCAGCCCCGCGGCCACCGCGGTTGTTTCCGTGGATGTCAGCAAGAATTTGACGGCACAAGCCAAATTGCCGAACTCGCTGCTGGACGAATCGGTGAGGCCGTCCGTGAGCACGGCGTTGTCGAGCGTCAGTGCCATCGGCACGCGCACCTCGACCGAGGCCTGTTGATCCCAGAAGGTTTTTTCCACGCCGGGTGCGAAGCGATTGACGTCGGTTCCCGTGGAGGTGAACGGAACATTATGAAAAAAATTGTAGTCGAAGAACACACGATCCTTAGGCAGTGGGCTGTTGTTGTCTTGAATCCTCACGCGCCCCACGATATCGCCGGCCGCGGGACTGGGTAGCAACAGCGTGATGGGATCGGGAGTAAACAGTTGATCGCCAAAGCTCGCTAAGTATTTGGAACTCAAGAGATAAGTTTCGCCGGGTGCGAGATTGGTGCTGATATCAGAATTGTCTACAGAGATTCCGCCACCCGGCGAAGGATTGGAAGGCCCCGAGGTGTTCGGTTGAGTGGTGAAGGTTGCCTCGGCGTCGTCAAAGGCAATCGTGTTGTTCTGCATGGGAATCGCCGTGAATATGCCGTGCCCTTGCTGAGCGATGATGGCCGCTTGTTGAGCGTTGAGGAAATTTTGAGGATCCGAAGTGGGATCATTGAGATAGGCGTTGGCGGCCGCTTGGTAATTGGCTTGGGCTTGAGTATCGCTAATCGTGCTCCCCTGGGCGGCGGTTACGACGAGACCAAAAGTAGTGTCGCCATTGGCATTGAGCTGATCGACCGTCTCAATGCTTGTGAAAGCGATTCCCTGAGCATCGCCAGGTAGAAACGCACCAGTCACGGCGAATTGAGCGAAGTCTCCAAGGTTTGCGATAGGAACAATTTGAACCGTGGAACCGCCAGGTATTCCGCCGCTGGGAGCATAATCGACTTCTCCCAAGAACGACGAAAAGCTTTGCACGCTGCTAGGGGTTTGGACGGTAATTTCGGTCGATCCCTGGCCGAAGAAGTCGCCTATCATATTGGGAGCACGAGCCAATCGCACGGTGAAGGACTGCGGCGTGCGCTGTCCGGTGCCGCCGAGCGAGGCCGGGGTTGCGGCGGTTCGTCCGACGCGCGAGCCTGCCATTCCACGGCCGGATTGGAATTGAGTCGGTTGCGCGAAATTCAGGTCGGCATCGGTCTCGAATTCAAAATCGTAGCTAAATTTCTCGACTTCGATCTGATCGTCGAGGTCGCTGACGAGAACGTGCTCGGTCGGTTGGGAGACCTCGGGTTTGTTTCTCCAAGGATTGGCAGGCTCGGAGCCGCAAGTGAAGTCGATGCTCAACCCGCAGCTAGCCAATGACAGCAGAGCGCCTTGCAGCGCGCGGAAACGCGATCCCATCAAGAATCCCCCCCGAGATCATGAAAGTAACTTACATGGGGTATCGGTTAGGTAAGCTATGCCAGTCAAGCAATTGTTGCGGCTAACAGCAAGTTTGTTGGCTGCTAGCAGGGGAAAGCTAGGTCGTGCGGTCCTCGGTGTTGATTTGCTCACGGAGCTTGGTTGCTTCCACTTCCAGTTTCTCGATGACAGCATCAATGAGCGGTTTATCGGACTTAATAACAGGGATATCGGCTAGCATGTTTTTTGCTTGTTCCAATTGATTGAGCGCTTCCTGAAACAAACCTTGTTCGACGAGCGAAACCGAAATACTTTTCGTATAATCGAGCAACAAATCCGCGGAAACTGCGTCACGAGGGTTAATTGTCAGACCGTCGACCAGCGTGTGCTGAAAATCGGTCACAAATTGATAACCATAGTGATCTTGCTTGCTCAATAACAACTGAGAGAGCATGAACTGGTCTTGAGCGACTCCCAGGCGATAGCTGTCCACCAGCGGGCTGCTCATTAAGAGTGATCGAAATACGGCCAGAGCTTGTTCATAGTTGGCAATCGCATCGTCGATTTGTTGCAGTTGAACTTGACTTTCGGCACACACCTGAAAGCAGTTCGCTTGGAGTAACCGTATTTCAGGTGTCACTGCATCGGTAGGAAGCTCTTCGAGTGTTTTGGCGGCTATGGTGCGCAGCTTGAGCGACTCGGTCAGTAATTCTTCGTATTTCTCCGGATTCGATTCAACAAATGCGGCTGCTTGAGATTCACGCAATTTCGCTTTGGCGGCATGACCGCGCGCGCTGTCCTTGAGTCGCGTAGGATCGTTGGGTGTCTTGGCAAGTAATTCGTCCCAGGTAGCTTGCGACTGCAACAGGAAACTTTCTGCCTGAGAGAAACCATCGCTTGTGGGGGTCCAGATTCCTTGTTGAATGTGACCCAATCCTAGACCCATCTGGGAATTGGCTAATAACCGATGCAATTCTTCGTTGGTCGGACCAAGTGCCAACGCGAGCTCTCGATATTGCACACAGGCCTTTTCATGTTTTAGATAATCGGCGAGTGCTTGTTTGGCGGCGTCGCTTGATTCAAACACACCGCGATTGCTCCAAGATTTTTCCGCGATGCGTGAAAACTCCTTGTGTGTTTTGGCGATTTGCGTCAGGGCACCGATTTGATCCTCGGCATCCTTGAGCATGTTAATTTGGATGTTCAATGCTTTTTTCAAGGAGGTGTGTGCATCATCGTCCCTGCCGAGCGATGATTGAACCCGTCCGAGCAAGTAAGCAGCATCGGCGACTCTCAGCGGGGAAACTTGGTGGCTGTTGCTGAGCTCCTCAAAATAATTCTGCGCGATGCGCAATAACCGCTGACGAACTTTCTGCGTCCCAGGATCGTTGGCCAAATCACCCTCACTCACCGAAATAAGAACCTCGTCAAGAACTTTTTCGATCATGGCAAGATTACTTTCGGCGAGCCGTTGATCGGCACGCGACTTGACCGCGAAGCTGATTGACACGACCGTCGCGATCAGCAGCGTTGCCGCGATGGTGCCGATCAGCGTGGCGATCAGCGGGTTGCGCTGCGACCACCGCATCAAACGGGTCCATGGACTCACGGCCCGCGCCGAGATTGGAAAGCCTTTAAGGAAGCACTGCAAATCTTCGGCCAGCGCGGCGGCGGACTGGTAGCGGTCGTCCGGTTTCTTGGCGAGACATTTTTCGCAGATGATCCACAGGTCCAAGGGAATCTGCGAACCGCGAAAATAGAGCGTTTCCGGTGCCGCGCTCTCCACTTTTTTGAGCGTGTCGAGCAGGTTCTTGCCTTCGATTGGGGGCCTGCCCTTGAGTAAGGCATACAGCGTGCCGCCGAGCGAGTACACATCGGTGCGGTTCGAGATCAACTCGAGTTGCCCCTTGGCTTGCTCGGGAGCCATGTAGTTCGGCGTGCCCATCGTTTGGCCGGTTTGCGTGTAGCCTTCGTTTCCGACGAGCTTTGCCAACCCAAAATCCGCCAGCAGCGGTTGGCCCGATTTGTCGAGCATGATGTTCGCCGGCTTGATGTCGCGATGGATCACGAAATGATCGTGGGCATATTGCACCGCGCGGCAGACGGCCTCGATCAATCGGGCGGCTTCCTTCGGCTTGAGCCGTGGTTTGCCGGGACCGACATAGCTTGCCAAGTTTTCTCCCTCGATGTACGCCATCGAGAAATAGTGATTTCCTTCGTGCTCACCCGCATCATACACTTGCACAATGCCGGGATGATTGAGCCGCCCCGCGGCGGAGGCTTCGTCGCGGAAGCGAGCGATATCTTCCGCCGAACTGAGGCTGCCTCCCGCGATGACTTTCAGGGCGACCGTGCGGCCGACGTTTTTCTGATAGGCCTTGTAAACCACCCCCATCCCGCCACGGCCGATTTGCTCGATAAGTTGATAATCGCCGATCTCGCCGATGTAACTCGTCGCGGGAATTTCGGCCTGCGTGTGCAGAGTCATCAGCGACTGGGCATCACCGCCGGTCGCCTTGGTATCCACGGTGGGCAGAAAGTGCGCGATCGTTTCAGCGAGGTCCGCTTCGGTTTGTTTGCCGATTTTCAGGCTGGCGAGGAAGTCGTTCTCGTTGGCACCGGCGTGCTGGGCGAGCAGATCGGCGACTTCATGGTGCAATTGGGTGGACTCGGTCGAGAGCTGTTTCAAATACAGCTCGCGCTCCGTGAGAGAGAGCGACAACGCCGCGTTGAATTTTTCTTTGACTTCGTCCCAAGGATGTTCTGCCATTCATGAGCTCCGTGATAATTCGCGGTAGAGCCACGCCTTGGCTGCCGCGAACTCCTGCTTGACCGTGCTGGGGGACACGTTCAAGAGGTCCGCCGTTTCGTCGACCGAGTACCCTCCAAAATACCTCATTTCCACGACCTCTGCTTGCCGAGAATCGAGTTCCGCCAGTTGTTTGAGGGCTTCGTGGAGTGCGAGGATGTCGGTTTGATTGGTCGGACCGGCCACGGCATCCATGGCGACGGTCGAGCGTTTCCAGTGGGGGCCGCCCCGTTTGAGGGCTCGGCGGGTGCGGGCGCGGTCGATGAGAATCCGCCGCATCACCTTGGCGGCGAGAATGTAAAAGTGCTTGCGGTCGCTGAGGTCGAGGGCTTGGTTCGCGCCGACAAGCTGCAGGTAGGCGTCATGCACCAGCACGGTGGCCTGGATGGAAATGCCCTCCTGCTCGTGAGAGAGCTTCTGCTCGGCCATCTGGTGGAGCTTTTGGTAGACGAGATCAAGCAGCTTGGGCGCGGCCTCGGCATCGCCGGCTTGGGCCCGGCGGAGGAGCATGGTGACTTCCGAGGGAGTTTCACTCATGGCACGACTTTCGAGAAACGTCATCCAGGAATCAAGCGGGCCGCCTCGCTAATCAGCATCAGAACTGATAATTTTGCAGACTTCAAACATTTCAAATCTGGATATTTTAATTTCGTCGAGCGAACACTATCTGTAGGGGTTGATAACTCAGGTCGTACTACAGGTTGTGATTTTCTGAAAACAAACTGCGTTTTTTATTCACTCTGGAGATCATCGCCTACAAAATATAAAGATACCCAACTTTGCCTGTTGACAAGGGCATTTTTGGGCCACGACCATCTCAGCTTGTAGGTGAGATCGGCAGGGGACCAAAACATACGGGCTACGGACAAAGGCGCATTGTAACAGAATTCTGTGGCCAAATTGAGGGCTTGCTTTTTGGCCGCAGGGCTCTTGCAGGGACACGCGACGCTAGCGCGTGCGGCTCACTTAAATCCCAGACTTGCGGCGGGCGAGGTAGGGGAGCGCGGTGAGGAGCAAGAGCGCGGGGGTGGATTCGGGGATTACCGAGGGGTCGCGGGCGCCGAAGAGAAAGGTGCCGTCGCTGCCCCGCAAGGTCATGTAGAGGTAGCCGTCCACCGAAGCGAGAGACGAAATGAAGTCGATGTCGACGGTCGCGAGTTCGGGGAAGATATCAAGCAAGGGCAAGCCTCGATTGGGGTGGTCGGGAATGATACCTGGGAAAAAACCAAGCAAACTGCTAAGTGATAATGTGCGGAAATCGAAATCCAGTGCAACGACGAAATTGCTGTGTGAAACAATCATGGCATCATCTGATAAACCCAAGCCGTTAATGTCCTGTATGAAATATTCGGTATCGCCTAAGAGCACCAAGCCTTCAAAAATATCGCCTATGTTGACCCCTTGACCATCATTACGATCCCGAATTGACCTGGCAGCACCATACCCAAAAACATATGAAAGAAAGCTGTCGTCAGGTGCCCACAAAATCGGGGCAGAACCAATTGTTCCAGGAATTCCTCCATCACCAAGGGCAAAGCCTAAAGGGGTCACATCAAATAGAAAGGTGTCCCCAGCGTATTCGCCGGGAAGGAGTTCGGCGGAACCATTAGAAACAAACTTTACAGCTCTTGCCACGGAAAAAGAATCAAAACCAATATACCTGTACCCGAGAACGCGGAGTTGGGCGTCGACGCCACTGACGTAGCCACCTTCAACTTCCCAAGTCATGCTTGGCGTTAGAGGTTGGTCGATTGGGAAAAGTGCTTGACCAAGACCAAAATTCGCGGCGGTGTATAACTTTCCATCAAATGCTTTCACAACCGGTGTGACACTTGATGGAATACCAAGCGTCGGATGCGAAATGGAAATAAATGACTTTGTTCCTAGTGAATCCACCGTCCAGACGCCGGTCGTGGTGTTGAGATAGGCTGTGCCGTTGATGATTTCGAGGCCTGCGCGGGTGTTTGAGGGCGTGATCTGTGTCAGCCCCAGTGGCGGCAAGGCGTGGGTTTGGTTGGCTGCGTAGAAAATCACCAGCATGGCCAGTAGTGAGGCGAGCCGGAGTCGGGTGGTGTCGATCATGCTGCGGGAACTCGGGGGAGAAGAGCGTCGGCCAATAAAAAGGGTCCGCCGAGGTGGTTGCCTCGTGGACCCTGGAAGATGGCGGAATACTCGTGAGCGGTCTCGAATCGTGGTGGATTAATGGGAGTGAGGCCAACCGGGTTGGTGGGCCGTCAGTAGGTATTGTAACTGGGCGGCGAGTGCAATTGCTAGAGCCGGCTTCAAAATCTCGTTTGCAGGGAAATTACCCAGGGGAGTGATGCAGGGGACTTACCTCCCCCGCTCGCCTGGGGGCTACATATGGAATGAGAGCGGAGGGCATGGGATTCGAACCCACAATCCATTACTGGACATCTGATTTCGAGTCAGACTGCTGGCCAATTCGCTTACCCTCCAGCGCCAAAGCGACTGTAGTAATTTAATGTCTAACTGGCGTTCGGGCAATGATCCCACTTGCGACGACAGTCTTCAAAATTCCGGAGATTTGAACCACAAAGCCACGAAGGACACCAAGAGGAGTCAGACTGAATATCTATTTTTCTCTCCTTACCTTAGTGATCTTTGTGGCTTTGTGGTTAGCTCACCAAATCCTCAGACTATGTCTCAGCGCGTGTGACTCTGCCGACGTGACCTCAAAATCCAGTTTTGCGGGTTTCGCCTCTTATGCCAGGCAGGCACGGCTGGGGCAAAAAAACGCGGCAGCTAGCAATCGCGCGTCGATAACTGCACTATCCTGATTTCCCTCTCTGCTTTCGATTGAGAAAACCTATGGCGGCCGAAAAAACTATCCGCATCATCACTCGCGGCAAAAATGGTGAGTTGCGGACCCGTGACTACCCTCACGAAGATGCCGTCTTGAAGATGCACACCCAGATTGGCATTGATGATTGCAGCACCGACTTGAGTTTGCGGGGTATGCCGGTTTTTCGGGGTCTGATTGGCCCGATGCCGGAGAGCAAGGGAGTTGTCCGCTATGAGTCGCCCGAGGTTTTTGAAACGCTGACCAAGGAATGGGGCTCCATCACGACGGGCAGACGTTCACGACGTCGCTCAACCACTGAATGACCCGCACGGAGCAACTTCCCCTTAAGCTCGAACGCGATAAAAAAATGAAGGAGCCAAGCCCCCCTGGGATTGGCTCCTTTTTCTTTGATGCATCGTAGCAACAGGCGGCTCGCCTGTTGTTATATCACGGCGAAATCAACAGGCGAGCCGCCTGTTGCTACGGCAAAAAACCTATCGATACCCAGAGTTGCTGGGGATCGTCGACCAGCCGGAACCTTGCCGGGGGGGATCGGTTTGCAGCATTTGCCCGCCCATGTTTGGCCGCGTGGCCACCGCCGAGGGGACGGAGTTGTAGCCAGGCTGGGCGTAGCCGTAAGCGGGTTGTTGGTTTGCATAAGTTGGTAGCGGCGTAGCTTGAACAGGATAGCCCGAGGCGGGTTGGCTGGCGATTGAACTGACGGGCGGACTGTAAAGCTGGCTGTTGTAGGGTTGCATGGTAGCTGGTTGCGGCAGCGTCGGTTGAGTTGCAGCGTAAGTCTTGGCCGACTCGCCTCCGGTGAGAGCGACGCGGGTGACGATTTCTTGCTCGGCGGTGCGAAACTCGGTGACGGGCACCTGCACGGTTTTTGTCTGTGGCACCCAGGTGACTTTGTTCATCGGAATCTGCACATTCGCCACCTGCTCTTGGTAGTAGGTGACCGGCTGCATTTCGTAGGTCCAGTACGGTTCGACAAACGGATTCCAACGACCGTGCAGCGTCCCAACCATTTCGTATTGCGTCACCGGCACGGAATAGACTTGTTGATGGGCAATCGTCTCGGTCGTGACTTGCTGAGTCATGACGGTCTGTTGCCGATCTTGCATCACCGTGGTGGGCACGGTTTGTTGCACGACTTGGCGGGTGACCTGATACTTGATGCCGTCGCGGACTTCCTCGGTGACCTGCGGCGCACTCGATTGCGGAGCGGCGGGCGGTGTCGGCGTGACTTGTGCTTCGAGAGCAGGCGCGCAGCAACAACCCACCACAAACGCGGCGACGGTCCATCGGCTGCGAACAAGCATGGCACATCCTTTGTTGAAGAGTGAGTCAGTGAATAGGTGAGTATGTCACGGATTCGGTCACTTACTCACTTCTGCCAGCAAAATTATCGTCCTGGCGGGGCGGGATTCATCAGCCGACAGGCGACGACAAAATACCGTCTCGCTAGCAGGCGTAAATCTCGCGGGAATCGTGGCCCTTCCCCTGCTAGCAGATTCCGACGACAAGACCTAAAATAGTGAAGCTAAACACCTCGAAGCTAAACGACGCGAACTTGCGAGAACCAACTTTGATCAATCCTCAACTGCTCGACATTCTCCGCTGTCCGCAAGACCACTCGGAACTTTTGCTGGCCGACGCGGCACTCGTCCTATCCGTCAACAAACAAATCAACGCGGGAACTTTGTTGACCGTCGGTGGTCAGATCATGAAAAAACCGATTGACGGCGGGCTGGTACGTGCCGCAGGCGACCTCATGTATCCCATCGTCGGTGGCATTCCCGTAATGCTGGCCGACGAAGCAATCGACATCACAAACTTCTAAAGAAAGCATGAACCACCAAGGCACGAAGGACACAAAGCATTTATAGAATTCGTCTTACTGCTCTTCGTGCCCTTTGTGCCTTTGTGGTTAATAAATATGAGCAAAACGATTTTTCAAAAAATTGCCGACCGCGAGATCCCCGCTGACATTGTTTATGAAGATGACCAGTGCGTGGCGTTCCGCGACGTTTCGCCGAAAGCACCAACCCATGTGTTGGTGATTCCCCGCGAGCCGATTCCTTCGCTCGAACATTTGGCAGAGGAAAACGCCGCGCTATTGGGGCACATCTGGCTGGTGATCCGCGATGTGGCTCGGCAAGTGGGCATCGCTGAAAAGGGGTATCGCGTGGTGGTCAACTGCGGTAGCGACGGTGGACAAACCGTCGATCATCTGCACTTTCACATCCTCGGCGGTCGACTAATGGATTGGCCACCTGGGTAAGGACAATCTAGCCGGAGGGCAACGTCCCTCCGGGCATGACCGGACCGACGTTGCGGTCCGGCTGGGATAATTGACTTACTTACCACACTCCCGCGTCGACAAGCTGCTTCGTTACCGCCTCCGCCCAACCTCGATTCGCAGCGGGACTTGCCGGGCTCGGATGCAAAATGCGGATGACTTCGATGGGCCGCTCACCGATGACGCGCTGGAAACATTGCTCGGCATACGCACCAACACCGACCGCAATCCGTGGCTTAACAGCATTAAGAACTGCCGCCAAATGAGCGTCGCAAACCGCTTGGAGTGACGCACGTTCGCCAGCAGGTAGCTTGTCGGGTGTGCGATTGCGTCCGCTCTCTTCCATGAACACGAGCGGGCAGTAGTTCGTGACAAAGTGCTTTTCAAAGAACTGCTGGGGCGACTTGAATCGCTCTCGGAACAGCCCCCACAACCGCTCGCCAGAAACCTCGGCCCGCTGACAATTCAATCCTTCAATGGGGCGCTTGGGGTGCATGCGTACGGGTGGATCGATTCTCGCATCTATGTGGAGCCAATCTCTCACGGTTGGCACATGCCCAAACGGCACACCAGTCTGGGCCATCCCCCAAGGACCAGGGTTCATCCCCAAGAAAAGGACTTCCGTAACCAGCGGGTTCATCATTTCCAGATAACACTGATGCGCCCGCCAAGCATAATCCAAGGGGTTATACACATAAGCCACCGGTTCGGCAAAGCGGAGCGAGTTGACCGCCGAAGCAAGTTGCCGCGCGGCGGAGATGGTTTTTTTTATGGCGGTCATGAGCGATTTAGCGGACGTTCGTGACGATCCACGTTGATTGCGAGGCCAAGGCCAGAGCGGTACAATACTCTTTCGGATTGCTCACGCGGATCAAGGCTGAGCAACGCAACACGAATGGAGAATTGTAAAGCAAAGTGCAGTCGCTTTACACTCGCAGAAAAAAATGTCCCCGTGGCGCAATTGGATAGCGCGTCGGCCTCCGAAGCCGAAGGTTAGTGGTTCGAACCCACTCGGGGATACTTAAGCACCATAACAACTTACGTCGTTTTATGTGCTTGACTTTTTCGGACGTGCACTGAATTATGCACTGAATCAAAAGGCCTTCCGCCCGCTCGAACGGACGGAAGGCTGCGAGCGACCTTTCGATCGACCCACCGGTGTGTTGAATTTTCATCACAATGGTTTTTGGTTGGGAGGTCGTTTTCTGATGGGACGGACAACAGAAGGTCCTTGGTATCGGCGTAGCACCGGTTGCTACATGTGCACATTTGCTGGTAAGCAATTCAAACTCCTCAAGGCTGAGGAAAACTCCAAGAACAAAAAGATTGCCCGGCAGAAGTATCACGAACTCATGCTGGCGACGGTTCAAGCCCCTGATACGCCGGACGCCGATGTTGCTTCGCTCTGTGATGCTTATCTCGATTGGGCCGAGCAGAATCTGAAGCCGAGAACATACAAAGGCCACAAATGGTATCTGCAGAATCTTGTCGATGATTGCGGCAGGCGTCTCTTGAGCGAACTCAAAACCATTCACATCACAGAGTGGCTTGGCACCAAAAAAGATGGGGTAAAACAACGATCTACAACGCACGCCGTATTGTCAAGCGGGTGCTTAATTGGGGTGTCGAGCAGCAGGTCCTCGCCAAGAACCCTTTGGCTGCCATGAAGTTGGGCCGCCCTGAATCGAGGGCCGATTTCATGTCGGAAACGACCTACCTGAAGGTTCGTCGGGCCGCCAGTCCGGAACTGAGGTGCTTGCTCTGTGCATTGAGGCGAACGGGGGCTCGTCCTTGCGAGCTGTATCAGCTTAAATGGGAAAATGTGCGAGCAGATAGTTTCTTCATTCGTGATCACAAGACACAGGGGATAACGGGCCGGCCTCGGACTATCTATCTCTGTAAATTCATGCAGAGATTGATCGAGCTTTTGCAGCCTCATCGAGCGAATTCGGAATATGTATTTGTGGATCCGGCGGGTCGGCCATGGAATGGCAATAAAGTGCAGAAACGCCTGAATCTGCTTCGCAAAAAGTTGAAGATACAGGAAAGGGTGTATGTGTACGCGCTGCGACATGCATTTGCTGCCCACGCTCTCTCTGAGGGACATAATACCGCGACTGTGGCCGAGCTGATGGGACATGCAGACACGACGATGGTGAGTCGCGTTTACGGCCACCTGCGTGAACAACGCGAGCATCTGTCCAAATCGATTAATCAAATCAACCGGCGTCGCGGACCGCGTCGCAATGCGTGAGCGACTCGTTGGTAGTTGGCGTGAGATCATCGGTCCGAGGCCTCCTTGCGAGGCTTCGGACATCTTTTCAACTCATTTTCAACACATCGAGTCAGGTCAAGATGCTGAGGAAAGCGAAGTCGATTTGTTGTTTTGGCCTGGGGCGGCGAAACTTGGGGAGTTATTCGCGACTGCATTTTTAGCCGCTGTACTGAGTCGGATAGCACTCGAATTCTGCCGTGGGGACCTCCAAATTGCACCGCTTCCAATGTGCCATCCTTACAAGCCTTCCTCACCCAGCTATCGCTAAGCTTTAAATCCTCTGCGGCCTTCTTGATAGTCCAAAGCTCTATGGAGATGGGCTCCGCGGAAGCTTGGGCCGCAGCTTGGCTGGATGTCGAGATCTGATTGAGCGGAGATATAGAAATAGACAGAGGCTTAGAATTGCTGGACATGGACATAGCACACCTAAGAAACTTGACTTGAATCAAATTGTTGGTGTGCTAAGAGGATGAGAGCCGGCCTCACCACTCAGAGCTCCTGCTGTAACCAGCAGGGGGCAAATTTATTGTCCCGCTACCGCAGCAATCCTTATCGAATTTTCCGGCCAGGATCAATATGCCTAGCCTCTGCGGAACGAATCTTTGCTCGTTACTTAAATCCTACGCTCTTACAAAATGCGAGTCAAGAAAAAAACGGCGTTGCTCATTCTGCATATTTTGCCTGAATCTACACGCACTGCTATTCATCCAACAACGTGGAGAATTCCTGGAGAGCCTTCAAGAATTTTTCGGTTTCTCGAACCATTCGACTGACGTGAGGCAGGACATTGCGGCCACCCGACTTCTCGCTTCGATCGCCTAAGCCGGGAAACCGGAAATTCGCTGGTACACGGTAGGCCCTTGACTCCGGATCGAATTTATAAGGAACTCCCGCCGAACCCAGCACCTGCAATACCCTTTGCACAGTCCGTGGTGAACACTCTATCTCCTCTGCCAACGCCTGCACATCCCAGCGACCCGGTCCCGCGATGCATTGCAACACTCGTAAGGCACGACTAATGCGTTCACACTGTCTCGCTCGCCTTTCGGCGTCGGTCCGTGGCTTTTCAGCTTGAGGTTTTTTCTTGGCCATGACTATTAGGTTCTGGCAGATGGCTTTCTAATTGCAGAACTCTAACACCTTGCTCCGCCAACTGTGGGTCAGCAGATGGACCTACAGCTGACAACGCCTCGGCGGTAATCCTGAGCGACGGTCCGCAATGGCGGAGACCGCATTTAACGGCTCAAGTCTTTCTAACGATTGCCAATGTGAAGAGCGACCCACTATTGGCGTCGCATCAGTCTACGCTTCTAAGCAACCTTTGATCCCTTAATCAATCTGGCATTAACGCGATGTCTAATATTCCTGAGACCATCGGCTGCAATGACGTTCACTTCTTTATGCAGCAAGCCCTCATAGCAGCGAATACATCAATGGGAGAATACTCTGAACAACTATGTCAGAATAACTGCCTCAAGGACGCAATAAGTGCCACAGAGAGGCTAGTGCCAACTCGATGTCACCCGCTGACATATCTACAGTCCCGACCCGAGAGAGAGTTTGCAGAAACATCACGAGAGCGTTTTTTGGAGCGAGCAATGCTCAAAAGGTGGGATATTCGTAGCGAGCAAGTTCGCGAGCCGGATTCAGAGATTGGATGGTATCGTTTGTGTGCCTACCAAGTGCCAACCTACAACAAGCGAGCCAAAGATGGTTGGGGTCCGATTGACTTGCTAGGTTGTCGAGTTGATGGGACACCAGTCGTGATCGAATTAAAGCAGGGTGATTCTACCGAGACACCACTTCGAATGGTTCTCGAAGCACTGGCCTACGCAATCGCAGTGCGGGAAAACTGGCCCATCATTCAACGTGAATTGACTAAACTTCTGGAAGACAATAAACGCATTACCTTTCCAAACGATCTAACAAAAGTCCATCTTGTAGCGGCAGCTCCCGATTGCTTTTGGAAAAATTGTCTAGGAGGCCTTCCAAAAGAACTGAAGATTTCTACCAGTCAATCTTTTCGCAAACTTCTCGATGCGTTAAAAGACTTGAACTATCCCGTTTCATTTGTCAGCATTAGTGGTGATTATACGGACCCTCCAAAACTCGCAGCCTCAATCATCAATTTTCCGGAATGCTGTTATTCCCAGGTAAGTTAATTTTTTACTGCCACAGGTCAGAGTTGCAAAATCTCTCGATCCTTCATAAGTCTCACATTCGTCAATCGCTCTGCCAGTTTCTCCGGTGAAAACGTGTGGACAGGAATTACCCTTCCTGGATTGAGTTGTCGGATTAACTCCAGACTATCCTCGGACCGAATATGCCCCGAAACGTGAGCTTGTATCAACTGGCCTTGTGCCACTTCGATCGCTTGCTTCATTTCCATGGCATCGGGTTGATCCAGGTAACCCTCCCAGCGCGAATGCAAACATACGACACCAGTTGGCAACCTACCACCGAAGTCGCTTTCCATCATCGATGGTCGGAAAATCATGACATATTTGGCGGGATTGGTGAGAATTTCGTCGATCTCAATTCTGGCTCGGAGAAATTGCGGGAACTTTTTCTTAATCATCCTTTGCTTAGATTCGTTTGCCCACAGTATTGCAGGGACAAACACCGGCAAGTTCTCATCAATACCAGGAACTGGAACCTTCGTTTCGCTGGCAATCGAGTGCAGCACGTACGCCGTGTAGACATCCGCGATGAATGTTCGACCGGTTTTCTTGGCGGCTCGAATGAAAGCCACCAAGCGATCAACATGCTGCGGTGAAAAACTGGCCAAGACCAAGCTGGGTGCATTCCGCACGTAATCAGAAATCTCGTCCTCAAGATCATATTCGGTTGTTTGCTGGCTGCTGGTGTGTCCTAAATGAGTCCCTTCCATGAGCAGGACATCAAGCTTTTTGTTTTGGAATGCCTTGATCAGTTTCTTCGCCATGCCGGTCTTGCGACCATGAAGTCTCAAGTCTCCCGAGTACAGCAGCGATTGACCATCCGCCTCAACCAGTATTGCCACGGCTCCGAAAATCGAGTGGTCAACCGAGTAGGCGGTCACTCGAAAATTGCCAATTTGAGTGGGCTGCTCAGGAGTGAGCTTACGAAATCGCTCACGGGGAAGTTCCACCTGGCCCGCAAAGATGCTGCCGGCCTTCATCATTTTGCTGGTGCCAGAGGTCGCATAAACGGGAATCTGAGGACTCGTACGGTCGAGTAAACCACAATGATCGAGATGGGCGTGCGACAGGAGAATGGCATCGGGAAGTCGTTCGCCGCCGGTGAGTCCCTCGACCTTCGGGATGATCCCGGATTTCAAGAGTTCGTTCGTTGATTGTGACCGAAAAGGCCGTGTGTCGAGCAGTTGCTGCTGAGCGTCAAAGAGCGGTAGGCCAACATCCAATAAGATCCGTGAGTTGCCACTGGCAATCTCAATGCAAGTTCCCCCAATCTCTTGGGTTCCACGGTGGATTGTCAGTTGCATGCAGGCTCGGGTGTTAGTTTGAGTGACAGAATGAAAAATGCCTCCGAGAGCAAAGATTGGTTCCAGGCTTCATGTTGGCCGTGACCCCTTTTCATTGTTGGTCGGCAGGGCTTGGCGATGACTCGCGGCCCTGTGCCAACGGGATAGTACCGACTCGCCATCCCTTAGCGGGACCTGCGTCTCTCGGAGGCTTTTACTATTCTGACAACTGCAATTGCCAAAGGTGGGTCAGTGCTGTCGCGAAAAATGTGAACTTGTTCGACCTGAATCGCGTTCCTGGGAGTCAGCTAGTTGCTAGTGGAATCAGTTATTCTGGAACTGAGTCTGGTCGTCGCTGTCTGAATCTGCGTTTATGAGCCCTCCAGGCGATGTCGGCGTACGTGGGACTTAGTCGAGCGATCTGGCAGATTCGCACATCCAGAGATCGCACATGCCCATTGGGATGTTTAACCAACACGAAGGGAAGACAAATGGCTTCCACCCGCTGTGGTGTGCCTCCATCACAGGGGATATGAGAGACTCTCATCGATTTCGCGTTCGGGATCCAATTCCACTCCAGCTGGCGAACTTCGCGTGAGGCATAGAGCACGGCCACGACATCACCGACCTGAATATCTTCGGGGGCTAACACTTTTACCAAAGTGTTGTCGGCGGGGCGGATTTCCTGGGATAGTTCTGTGATGGTGGGTTCAGTTTCCATGGCGTTGGGGGAAGACTCCTGATGGGAATTTGTGGCGGCTCTTTCAATACCCTGAGGGAGAGTCTAATCCCTCTCCTTGACAAAGGCGGGTCAGTAGCCAGAAGAAATGGCGGGGAAATTACGCCCCTGTGAGATGGGTCGCGAGTCGACTCTGCAATTACACACGACGCGGTCTACTTGTTCCGTCGGAGCAGTTGGATGAGAACAAGGCACGCGTTGAAGATCACGAAGGGGATGAGAAGATCCATGGTTGGCTCGGCTTTCATTTTCTTGGCAGGATTGATCCGCTTGAATCCATCGACAGTTTTTAGTTTTTCGCTTCCCCTGCTTCCATGTCTTCGCAATCATTGAGACCTGCTCGCAGTTTTTCGCGGAACAGGATTTTCAGTTCGGCTGGCTGCCGGATTCGCACACGTCCCGTCCAGGTGAGTAGCCAATTGAGGATTTCTTCGAGACCAGCGACCGTGAATTCCAGCGTGACGCTCCCATCGCGGTGTTTGGTGACCCGTTGTGTATGATGCCACTGGGTTTCGGTGACAATCTTGGCCGCCTCGGGCTTGAACCTGAGTTCGATTTCGTAGGTGGTCTCTCCTCGATAGACGGCCCAAGCCTTTACCGACGCCATCCGCCGCGGGAACGGCGACGGAGGCGACACGCTGATCGCCTTCAGCGATCTCACCGGCGAAGAGAACCCTGAGCGTTTGTTTCGCGTGGCTTCGACCAGCCCGTCGGGCATCATCGCCTTTCAAGGAAATCGACGCGATTTTCCCGATCAAGAGCCGGATGAGACAAACTCCGGCTATTACTTGGTGACCGGGGGCGGGACGATCACGACTCTGGCCGAGGACGGCGGAACGTACATCGCGTCGGGCGGCACGGCACCGGTGATCAACGACGCCGGTCAGGTGGCGTTTACGATGCGGTCGGGCGGCTCGTCGAGTGACATTCTCCGTTACGACAGTGGAAGTCTGACCACGTTGGCCACTGGCTTCAGCGGTGGCACAGAGATTTGGATGAACGCCGCGGGCGACGTCATCTTCGCCGACGCGCTCGCCGTGAAGGTCTACAGCGGCGGCGTGACGACGACGATCGCCGACACAGACGACGGGTTCGATTTCCTCATGAAGCCCGGCAACGCCGACGCGTTCATCAACGACTCCGGCGAGGTGGCGTTTTGGGGCGCCGTGAGTGAGTTCAACGGTCAGCCTGTTCAGTGGAACGGTATTTATACCGGCAACGATATTATTGAGGACCGCGTGGTGCGGACCGGAGACACGGTGTTGGGGCACGTCGTCAACGGCGTGGAGGCGTTGGGGCTGAACAACACGGGACAGATTCTGTTCAGCGTCGTAGCTCAAAGCCCCGACCCGTGGGCGGCGCTGGTGGTGGCCACGCCAACGGTCGACGGGGACTTTGACATTGACGGCGACGTCGATGGCCGTGACTTCTTGGCCTGGCAGCGGGGGGAATCGCCCGATGCGTTTAGCCCCGAGGATTTGGCGACTTGGCAAGCGGAGTACGACGGGGGTTTGCTTTCCGCCCTCCGCGATTTCCCGGCCGCTACTGAATCTCTGAATAGTGGGGCCTCGCCGGTGCCTGAACCCGACTGGCTGACAAATAGTTTTTTGGCCTTGCTTTGCGTGGTTCTAGGTCGTCGCCGAGGGTAGTTTTACCCTCACCAAAGAATCTCCTTGCATTTGCCTAGTTCTGGATCGATAATACGGGCACTTGGCCGTGCCTTGGATGGGCGTGGTGAAGTGCGATGCTCTGTACTTTTGTGGGAAGTCGCCGTGTTCGCGTTGCTGGATGATCTCGCGCGATTCTGTTTGTAAACTTCTGGGGAGAACTAGCGATGTTTGTACGCGCTTTTCTGTTGAGCTTCATTGGTCGGTATGGCCAATTCTTTCTTTTGTCGGCAACGTCACTTCTTCTGCTCGTAGGTATTTTCGGACTTTCTCATAACGCCTCCGCGGCTGTCGTCGATGCCACCTGGAACACGGACGCCGTCGGCGACTGGAGCGATACGACCAATTGGGACACGGATCCCGTGTTTCCCGACAACGGAGTCGACACTTATAACGTATTCCTTTACAGCGGTCAGACAACGCTCGATGGCATCTTCACGATCGGAGATCTCACGCTCGATGGCGGCGAGCTGGTGGGCACGGGCGAGTTGAACGTCGACGGTACCTTTTATTGGATTGGCGGCGCACTTCCCGAAAATACTTCGGCCATCGGCAGTGATGGCTCGATATCCACGATCAATATCAATGGCGATGCGTTCCTCGACGGCGCCTTCAAGCAGTTTGCCGCCGCGACCGTCAACTTCGCCGGCAATACGACGTGGGTGGGTGGGAACATAAATGCTGTTGACCCACCCGAAGGGGGCGTGTTCAACAATAGCGGCACTTTCGACATTCAGGGCGACGTCCTTTGGTCGTGGAACGTCACGGGTTCCCCCACGTTCAACAACGAAGCCGGCGGCCTGATCAAACGAACCGTCGGCACAGGCTTCGTCGAGATGTGGGCCGCATTCAACAACGATGGCGATGTCGAAGTGGAAACCGGTACGCTGCAGCTTGCCAACGGCGGAACCAGCAGCGGCACATTCACCGTCGATTCGGGGGCGACGCTCTGGTTCTCCGATTTCAGCGAAGGTTTCAGCGGTGCCGGAGCGCCAATCACCGAGTTGACCGTTGACTCGGTGATGACAAGCTCGGGAACCGTGCGATTTGGAAATTTGTTCGGCAACGCGACGACGAACATCAACGGGACAATCGATTCCGACGTCGTCGTTTCGGATCCCGGAGAATTCGGCGTGGTGACCTTTGGTGCCGATTCCTTCTACGGCGCGACGACCCCCGGCACGTTCGAGGCGGTCAGTGGGACGACGAACTTCGAGTCACCCGAGACGCACATGAGCGACCTCACGGTTCAGGACGGAGCAACCGTCAATGCCACGGAAGATCTCGACGTATCGGGCGACGTGTCGGTCTTCGGCAGCGGCGCGATCAATCTCGATGGCAGTGAGATGAACTTCAGCACGACCGGGACCAAGGTCATCACGGGCGACGGCGAAGTGGTGCTGACTAGCGCCGCTTCCATCACGACCGCGGGCCGGGTGCTCATCGACACGGACGTGACAATTCGTGGCAGCGGGTCCATCCGGGGAGCTGCTGTCAGCGCGGTCAATGGATTCAACGAGGGCACGATTGAGTCCGACGCGGGCGGGACGCTCTTTATCGACGATCTGGACAACGCGGGCACGATCTCAGTCAGTGACGGTACGACCTTGGATTATGAGGACCAATCGAACTCGTTTTTTACTAATTTGGGGACGATCGAAGTCTCGGGGGGCGGACAACTTGTTACCCGAAATCTTGCCAATCAAAACCAAGTGTCGATCGATGGAGGCACGCTGGATTTGGTGGGAGAGAATTTCACGAATGCGGGCGGCACGATCACCGGCAACAATGCTACCATCCAGTTCCGCCTCATGACGTTCACCTTTGCCGACGTCGGCACGATCGTGAGGACGAACTCCGAGCTAGCGCTGGCCGAGTTCTCCGAACTCAACAATACGGGCCAAACGCTCAACCTCAACAATTCGACCGGCCAGCAAGGCACTTGGACCATGCGCGGCGGCAAGATCACCGGCGGTACTATTCAAAGCTCGGGCGGCGCGACGCTGCTATTTCCCGCCACCCGTTTCGGCACCCTCGACGGTGTGACGCTCAACACCGGTCCCACGATGGGCAGTGGCAGCTCGATGTTCGTCCACAATAGTCTTACGCTTAATAATATCACCGTGGACTTGTCTAACGGCGGCACTGGCTCTGCGAACATGACGTTCGTTCTCGGTACGCGGTTGCTCTCGGGCACGGGGACTGTCGTGCTGGGTAACGATAGTAGTCGAGGCGTCAGCGGCGACACCTTTGGAGGCGGCAATGTGACGATTGGTTCCGGCATTCTCATCCGCGGCCAGAGGGGCTTTGTGAATCGGGCCACCAATCAGGGCAAGGTGTCGGCCGACGTCAGCGGCGGCATCGTCGCGTTTCGCGATTCGATCAACGACGTGGGCGGCGTGCTGGAAGCCAAGAACGGCGGCATTCTGCGCTTGGAAAACAATTGGGACAACAACGGCCTGATCGATGTGCAAACTAGTTCGACGCTGTGGATGACGGGCAACAATGTTACCGCGGATATTGGCACGATCCAACGGGCTGCCAATACCACGGTGCGCTTGAGCGATACTTTGACCAACACGGGCGAGGTGCTCGACGTGCAGGCCAAATTCGGCGGCGATGTCGAGCTCAGCCAGGCGATCATCGTCGGCGGCACGATCTCCTCCAGCGGCGCGGGTCGGCTGCTGGTCGATAACAATATCAACGGTTCCCAGTTCAACGGTGTCACTTTGAGTGCCGACGTCGGGTTTACGGCTGCCGCGCAGGTGAGCACCGGAATTCTGACGATTATCAATGGCTTGACGCTCGATGGCTCGACGATCGACGCCCAGAACAATATCGGGCTCGAATTCAGCTTTAGCGGGACATCGTCGCAAACCCTCGGCGGTACGGGCGAAATCATCGTACGCGGCAACGGTGGGTCCACCAATATCCGAAATAATTCGACCAATGGCGCCGTTGCCACCTTTGGCCCCGACGTCACCATGCGCGTTGGCGCTGCCTCGCTGTTTCAGTCGGTGACGGTCGACGGCAAGTCCAATAACCTCGCCGGAGGATTCGTCAATCAGGGGACGCTCATTTTCGAGAATGGCCAGCAAAACATGGTCGACCTCCGGAATGAAGGCACGATTCACGTCGAAGCCGGTACACCGGATAGCGTCCTCCAGCTTTTCAACTCGCAAAACGAGACCGTATTTGTTCAAACCGGCGGCGAGTTCATTGTGAGCGACTTGGTGCGCGCCCGGGTCGGCATGGAAATCCGCGGCGGTGAAATTACTGGCACCGGGGGGGTCGTGCATTTTCCCGACACGCCGAAAGAACTCGTGGTTGAGACGGGCGGCACGATTGCCGTCGGCGGGGGCAACACTCTTGTAGTGGACGGTAACGTAGTGATCGGCGACGGCGGACGGTTCGAGGCCACTCTCTCTGGCAGCACGGAAACTGGTTCGCTGCTGATCAGTTTAAGCCAGTTCCAGACGGCTACCGGCACAATCGATCTCACGAGCGCGAATAACTTTCTCGACATCGTCAATCTGGGGGGCATCGTCCCCGGCCAAAATTATTCGATTGCTCAAACCCCGGGACAAATCTTGGGCCAGTTCGAGAGCGTAACGCCGGGTTACGAGGTTGTGTATCAACTCAACCAAATCTTCGTCAAAGCGATCTCGTTGGTCGACGGCGACTATGACAACGACGGCGACGTCGATGGCCGCGACTTCTTGGCCTGGCAGCGGGGTGAATCGCCCGATCCGTTTAGTCCCACAGACCTAGCGTTATGGCAAGCCGAGTACAATGGTGGCTTACTTTCCGCCCTCCGCCTTCCCCCTTCCGCCTTGAATGTCGCCGTGCCGGAGCCGGGGGCGGTGGTGCTAGCGCTCGCGGGGCTGCTCGTGTGCCTTCGTCGTCGTGGTAAGCTGTAGCACGGTCCCCTGGGCCGTGCGTTTGGTGTTTGGGAAAGGAGTTACTCAACTCGCTCAGGTCGAGGACCCAAGCTGCTTTGAGAAACCGAGCCGTACTGCGTAAGCAGACTGATGAAAGTGAAGTTGGAATTAAAAATTGTATTGATTCAATCTGCATAATTCAAATTCGTGATACCGGCATCGGCATGTCGCGGGAAATGCTCGACGATATCTTCCACCCCTTCGTCCAAGCGGATACATCACTAGAGCGGGGTAGGGGAGGCCTCGGCCTCGGACTAGCGATCGTCAAAGGATTGGTCGAACTCCACGGCGGCAAAGTGGACGCGACCAGCAACGGACTCGCACAAGGCAGCACATTGACCGTGGAACTGCCGGTGAGTGTCGAGGCGGATGTGGAAACCTCTGACTCAACGAACCACACCGCCGCCGTACCCGTGGGTCCATTCTCAGTGTTAGTGATCGACGACCGCCGCGATTGACCTGCCCCCGGGTAGGGAACCAATCCTTAAGTTAGTGTTGGACCTGTTCCAACGCCAGCCTGCTTCGTTCGCTGAGGCGTAGCCGAAGCGAATGAAGCAGGCTGAATCGCCTCGGGTGCCGGGG
>Ga0163152_10000417_pt1 | contig 76237 bp, 64 predicted proteins | sample OliLakLV19MP8IB2_FD_148635 | JGI IMG/M metagenome (GOLD analysis project Ga0163152, IMG submission 148635) | Freshwater microbial mat bacterial communities from Lake Vanda, McMurdo Dry Valleys, Antarctica - Oligotrophic Lake LV.19.MP8.IB-2 | ecosystem: Environmental > Aquatic > Freshwater >... | reverse complement strand
CTCCTCGGGCGTCGGGGTCGGGGTCGACGTCTCGTCCGGAGTTGGAGTGGGGGTCTCGTCCGGGGTCGGCGTCGGCGTCTCGTCCGGAGTTGGTGTCGGGGTCGGCGTAGGCGACGCGGTGATCTCCGGCGTCGGGGTCGGCGTGGGCGTCGCCGTCGGCACGAGCGTCGGCGTCGGGCTCGGCGCTAGCGTGGGCACCGCCTCGAGGTAGTGGCCCTGCTTGCCCATGCGGATTCCCAGGGTCGCGAACTTCCGCCCGCCCGAATCGAAGCAGTCGACGCGACGCACCTTGACACGGTCGCCGATCGACATGGGAAGCGGAATGCCGGGCCGTCCCCTGGGTCGCGACTTGCCGCTCGCCACGTCGAACGCCACCGAGAACACCTGCCACGGCCCGTTGTTGATCGACGCCTCGATCTCGGCGTAGTTGCCGGCGTTGTTCAGCCGGTCACCGGTCGAGCGCGAGCGCAGAGCATCGAAGCCCACGCTCCAGGCTCCCTTGCGCGACAGCACCGTGTCGCCGCCACGCGTGAACCCGACGTCGCTCATGGTGTCGACGACCCAGACCAGGGGCGCCGAGAACACGTCCCGGCCGCGCGCCTGGTTCTCGGAGCCGATCACGCCCACCACGTTGCCGGAGTGGTCGAGGACACGGACGTCGTTGATCTCGACCTTGTCCTGATCGCTGGTCGTGAAGCCGAGCGGCCAGGTCTGCCTGTCCGACGACAGCGGATAGCTCATGCCCGGGCGAGGCAGGCCATTGACGCGGTAGTCGATGACCAGGCTTCCGCTCGGCGGATGGTCGGGCAGATCAAGCTGGATGCGTCCTTCGCCAGCAGGCTTGATGAGCAGGAAGCCGGTCCATGGACTGCCGGAGAGGCGCAGGATGTTGGCCTTCACCTGCGCCCGGTGCGCGTGCGCCGCCGCCGGCAGCACGAAGAGGAGCGCGGTAAATGCTCCAACTACGATCCCTGCCCGACGTCGAAGCGAACCCATCACATCACGGGTACGCCCCCGAACCGTCCCGAGCAAGCGCGAATCGGCTTCGGCAACGGCTTGCACACGGTCGGGCTACCGCTGCACCGCCTACGCCGTCAACCCGGGGTTGGCTTCGCCCGCTGCGCGCGCCGGCGCTCGGAGTCCTTGTAGGCGGTCTCCGCGAAGCGCTCGCCGAAGGCCACCTCGCCCGGGCTCGCACCGTCGACATCGAGGGCACCATCATCGGGGCGTGTGGACGCTGCAGGTGCGCCGACATCACCAGGTCGTCGCCGTGCAGCGGCTGCGGTTCCTCGCCCGGCCCGGCATCGCCGCGAACACCGGGTCCTACGGCGGTACGGCGACCCGTTCGCGCTCGGCTCGTACTCGTACATCCCGGCCGGAGCGAGCGCGCTCGACATGGACGAGCTGGGCGCGCCGGTCGGCGAGCGCCTGCTGTTCGCGGGCGAGGCGACCGTGCCGGCCTACTACGGCACCGTCGCCGCCGCGATGCTCTCGGGCCTGCGCGAGACGCGCCGCCTGCTCGGGCGCGAGCAGATCGACCTCACCACCGGCCCCTCCCCAGCGCTGGGCTGCGGCTAGCGGGCGCTACCAGAGCTGGTCCGAATAGCGGTCGGTGCCGACCACGGTCGGCAACCAGGGCGACGCGAAGATCACGCGCGCCAGCCCACTCTGCTCGACCGCACCTGCGAACTCGCGGAAGCGCTGCCAGTCGGCGGTCGCCTCGCGATCGAGGAACCAGAGCTGCATGTCGAGCCGGTCGGTGTTCTCGACCAGCGGGATCGCCATCGGTGCCGCGCCCTGCGGAATCGGCGACCACGTCGCGCAGACCGCCGCCGCGGATCCTTTCATGAAAGCGGGCAGGTACGTGCCGCGCAGCCACTCGTCGAGCTGGTCCTGCGCGACGCCCTCGTTGCGCAGCAGCGCGACCGTCGCCAGGCCGGGGAAGCGGTGGTCGAGGGCGAGCGGCAGCGGCACCGGATCGTCGTCGCGGTAGTGCGCCCAGTCGAGGTTGTACATCAGCGTGTGCACGTGCGTGCGCTCGTTGAAGCCGCGGTCGTTCTTGTAGAGCCAGTGCGCCTGCGTGTTGCCCCAGGCACGCTGCTCGTCGAGCTTGCCCTCGTGGATCCAGTAGATCGCGACATACGATCCGGCGCGCACCGGCTTCGCGATCGGGCTGTCGTCGGGAAAGCGCAGCGCCTTCAAGTCGCGCGTCGCGACCCAGCGCGAGCCCGCGAACAGCCACGGCCCGACCATGCAGCCGGCGTAGAAGTGGTCGCGCTCGTACCAGCGGTTGTAGTCGACCTCGTGCCCGGGCAGCGGGTCGACCATCGTCAGCAGCATGCTGCCGACCTTGACGGGGTAGTCCTTCATCTCGTTCGTGACCTCGATTCGGTTGGCTGGACTCAGCGCAGCATGCGACGGATGCCGGGTGACCCGAAGGTCGCCTCGAAGGACGGCGAGGTCTTCTCGTCCACGACGCGGAAGCCCGCACTCTCGTAGGCACGCTGCGCCGCGGTGTTGCCGATCAGGACGGCAATCTGCGCCTGCGCGTGACCGGTCGCCGTGCCACGTGCGAGGATCTCCTGCAGCAGCGCCTTGACGAGCCCCTTGCCACGGTGCCCCGGCCGCGTCGCCACCCACTCGACGACCCAGTCGTCCTCGGCGGTCTCGGGGATGCAGGTCAGAAACGGCACGATGCGCTCCTGCATCGCGCCGGCCTGCAGCTCGGTCCAGCCGACGCCCGCGAACGCCTCCTGCATGGCTTCGAAGAGCAGCGTCGCGGCGGTGAGCGAGGTCTTGTCGTAGCCCGACAGCGCGGCTGCCGGCTCGCCGTCGACCTCGGCGACGAGGAACTTCGACCAGTGACAGAACGACTCCGCCTTGGCGCGAGCGATGCGCTCGATCAGCGGCAAGCGCCACTCGTCGGGGCCGATGAAGGCCAGGTCCCAGAAGCCATACGGCAGGTGCGAGCGGGCAGCCTCTTGCTGCACCCAGGCGAGGAAGGGAACATCGTCCGCGGTTGCCGGTCGGATCTGCGTGCTCATTCGGCCGATCATGCACCAGCGGGCCGTCGCTCGCCAACACCGCGGACGGGTCGAGCGCGCGTTCGCCGAGGTGCTCGTCCGGACAGATCTCGCACGCGCAGCGCCGACGTCGGCGTGCCACCACAGGACCGACAGCACGGCGTCCGCCACCACCATCGTCACCAGGACGAGGCGTGCTCGTTGGCGGTCGCGGCGTCACGATCTCCGTCCGGCGCCACACGCCTGCTGCGTGCGGGCAGCGCGCGCGCCCGGTCAGGATTCCGCTTGGCGCCGGCCGGTGAACCAGAACGCGACACCGAACGCGAGCAGCAGCGTGATGCCGAGCGCCGAGCCGAACGGCCAGTTGCGCGCGTTGCCCTTGAACTGGTTCTCGATGATGTTGCCGATCATGTCGACCTTGCCGCCGCCGAGGATGTCGTTGACGGCGTAGAGGCCGAGCGCCGGGATGAACACCAGCAGGATGCCGGCGGTGATGCCCGGCGAGGTCATCGGAACGATGACGCGCGAGAACGCACGCACCGGACCCGCACCGAGGTCGAAGGCCGCCTCGACCAGCGCGCTGTCGAGCTTCTCGACGCTGGTGTAGATCGGCAGGATCATGAACGGGAGAAACGTATAGACGAGACCCAGGATCACCGCGCCGGGCGTGTAGAGCATCTCGAACGGCTGCAGGATCAGGTTGTACTGCATCAGGAAACCGTTCAGCAGGCCCTCGCTCTTCAGGATCGTGACCCAGGCGTAGGTGCGGATCAGGAAGCTGGTCCAGAACGGGATCATGACCATCATCAAGAGCAGGTTCCGCCAGCGCTCGTCCGCACGCCCGATGTAGTAGGCGACCGGGTAGCCCATCACGAGGCAGATGATCGTGGTGAGCCCGGAGTAGATGACCGAGCGCACCAGGATCTTCAGATAGGTCGGGTCGAGAACCGCGGCGTAGTTCTCCATGGTGAAGTCGAGCACCACGCCGCCGAGCGTGCCGCGCCGGCCAAAGCTGTAGACCAGCATGATCACCGTCGGCGTGATGACGAACAGCGCCACCCACAGCAGCAGCGGCGACAGCAGCAGCCACCCGGGGAGTCCAGGTGGCCGCTGGTATCCCGTCGGTGCCGCGACGTTGGTCGTTCCGGTGCGCATGGGGGTTCGCGACCTCTCCTCAGCGGCGCGACGCGCTCAGCTCTGCGCCTTCAGGTCGGTGACCAGCTTGTCGATCGGCACCGCGCGCTCGCCGATGTCGCGGAAGGTCTCGAGCTTGGGGTTGCCCGGGGGATAGCTGGCGGGGTTCGCGAGCTGCTCGGGCGTGAGCTGCTTGCGCGCCTCGAGGTTGGGGTTGGTGTAGGGGAAGTCCGCCGAGATCAGCTTCGAGACCTCGGGCCGCAGGATGTAGTTCATGAACGCGTACGCGGCCTCGGGATTGGGCGCGTTGGCCGGGATCGCGAGGCTGTCGATGAACAAGTGCGCGCCCTCGACGGGCAGCACGTACTCGAACTTCTTGTCCTCGTTGTAGAGCAGCGCGGCCTCGCCCGACCACACCACGCCGAGGTCGACGTCGCCGTTGAGCAGCGCCGTCTTGGGGCTGTCGGAGTCGTACACCTTGACCAGCGGCAGCCACTGCTGCAGCAGCGGCTTCACCTTGTCGAGATTCTCCGGCGTGACGTCGTTCGCGGAGATGCCCTGCGTCGACATCGCCCAGGTCACGATCTCGCGCGGATCGTCGAGCACGACGATGCGGCCCTTGTGCTTGTCCTGGAAGACGTCCTTGTAGCCCTTGACCTCGCCGGCGGGGATCTTCTCGGTGTTGACGACGATCCCGACCGTACCGACCATCCACGGCACCGTGAACTTCTGCTGCGGGTCGTGCGGCATGTTCTTGTACTCGGGCGCGATGTTCTTGAAGTTCGGGACCTTCGACCAGTCCACTTCCTTGAGCTGCTTCTCGTTGGCGAGCGCCTCGATGGTGTACTCCGACGGCTGGATCAGGTCGTACTTGGTGGCGCCCGAGACCAGCTTCGCCAGCATCTCCTCGTTGGAGGCGTAGGTCTCGTAGTTGACCTTGATGCCGGTGTCCTTCTGGAAGCCCTCGATCACCGATTGCGGGACGTACTCGGACCACGCGAAGAGGTTCAGCTCCTTCGGCTGCTCCTTCTGCGTGCAAGCGCCGACCAGACCGGCCAGCAGAGAGATTACGACAACGCTTCGCTTCATGGAGCCTCCCGTCCGATGCCGCCTTTGCGGCCCGCTCGGATCAACGGTCCCTCTTCTTCAGCAGCTCGGTCACGACGACCAGCATCACGGTGGAAAAGATGAATACGGTCGAGATCGCGTTCAGTGTCGGGTCGAGACCCTTCTTCACGCGCCCGAAGATCTCGAGCGGCAGGGTGCGCGTGCCGGCGCTCGCCGTGAAGTAGGTGACGATCAGCTCGTCGAGCGAGAGCGTGAACGACATCAGGGCGCCGGACAGGATCGCCGGCGCCAGGTAGGGCACCAGCACCTTGCGGAACGCCTGCAGCGGCGTCGCGCCGAGGTCCTGCGCCGCCTCTTCGAGCGACGGATCGAGGCCGGCGAGCCGCGCCTGGACCGCGACCATCACGAACGGAAAGCAGAACGTCACATGCGAGATGATGATGGTCGCGAACCCGAGCTCGAGGTGGATCGCCACGAAGAAGATCAGCAGGCTGACGCCCATGATCACCTCGGGGATGATCATCGGGATGAACACCAGCGTGTTGAGCAGGCGCACGCCGGGAAACCGGTAGCGGAACAGGAGCCATGCGCCGCCGGTACCGAGGACGACCGACGTGATCGTCGTCACCACGGCGACGTAGAGGCTGTTGTACAGCGAGGCGACCAGCACCTTGTCGCGCCAGATCGCGGCGTACCACTCGAGGCTGAAGCTCTCCCAGACGATGTTCAGCCGCGACGAGTTGAACGAGTAACCGATCAGGATGAGGATCGGCAGGTAGAAGAAGAGCATCACCAGCGCGGTCCACAGACCGAGCAGCCGCTGCCCCGAGCTCAACGGGTGCCCTCACGCGGAGCGGCGGGATCGCGCGGCCGCGGCCGCCACCCGAGCGTGCTGCATCGCCTTTGCCGAACGGGCACGAGCCCGAAGTACAACCACCGTGCCCGCCTTGTCAAAACAACCTACCGGCCGCGCGTCGCTCGGCGTTCAGCTGCCGCCGGCCGCCTTCTTCTCGATGGCCTCCTCGAACTTCTGCTTCATCTCGTCGCGTGCCGCCTGGTATGCCTGGTACTGCGCCGGCGTCAGCACGCCCTGCAGCGCGGTGTCCTTCTGGCCCTGGATCTCCTTCATCTGGCGCATCTTCATGAACGGCCCGTCGGAACCCTTGATCACCGGCTCCGCCTTCTCGGCGTACTCGAGGTTGATCGCGGCGACCTTCGCGAGCTCCGCCTCCGGCAGGCCGAGCTTCGACTTCATGAACGCGGTCTGGATCCCGGCACGCTCCTTCGGGTTGGTGCCAGCGAGCTTCTCCATCATGTCGGCGCGCGCCTCGACCGCCACGCCCACGACGAGCACGGTCAACAGCGTCGCCAGCAGCGACCTCGCGCCACGCTTCATCTCGACCTCCTCCGCCCTGCACGGACGACTCCGGCGACCCCAGCACCGATGTCCACCATCGCCGTGGGCGAAGCAACCCGACTACGCGCCGGGTCGGCCGTAGACCTCGAGCGCGGCGTCGAAGGTGTTCAGGTGCACTTGCACGACCTTGCTGGTGTCCTCGGTGTAGCCGCCCGCCAGCACCCACGCGATCGGCAGCCGCTCCGCCTGCGCGAACGCGAACACGCGACGATCGCGCTCGCGCAGATCGTCGTGGTCGAGCTCGAGCGGCGAGTAGGGGTCCTCGCGGTAGGGATCGGCGCCCGCCTGGTAGAGCAGCAGGTCCGGCCGGCCGTGCTCGAGCAGCAGCGGCAGGCCCTGCTCCATCGCTGCCAGCATTCCCTCGCGCCGGCAGCCGTTGGGCAGGGCGATCGAGCGGTGGTTGGGTCCGTCGCTGTGGTGCAGGACCGAGACGTCCGGGTACGCCTTGTTGCCCTGGTAGTCGTTGCCGTAGAGCGAAACGTTCAGCAGCCAGGGCCGGGTGGTCGCCAGCGAGGCCGTGCCGTTGCCGTAGTGCAGGTCCAGGTCGAGCACGGCGACGGTGCGGATCTCGCCCGCCGCGCGCATGGCTTCCGCCGCGACCACCAGGCCGTTGAAGGTACAGAAGCCTTCGCCGTGGTCGGCGTGGGAGTGGTGGAAGCCGCTCACCACGGCCGCCGCGACACCGTCGTCGAGCGCGCGCCGGCCCGCGGCCAGCAAGCCGCCGCTGGTCAGACAAACCGACGGATACAGCTCCGGCGACCAGGGGAACTTCTGCGATTCGGCGAGCGCACGCGGCTCCCCGGATCGCACCGCGGCGACGTACTCGGGAGTGTGCACGCGCAGCAGATCCTGCTCGGTCACGGGCTCCGGCGCCTCGATGCGGATGCCGGCCTGGTCGCGCAGCCCGTCGGCGACCAGCGAGAACTTGGTGATCGGCATGACGTGCTTGCCGAGCGGGGCGGCGTAGCCAGGGTGGTAGAAGGCGGTGATCATCGCGGTTCGCTGCCGACCAAATGCGCCCTCGGGCGCGCGTTGGCAAGCCCCGACGGCCCCGGCGACCCGCCGCATCGGTCGACCCGTCCTGGCGCCCGTGCTTTATCTGCGCCATGGAGCCGCTCAGCCTCGAGACGTTGCGCCGCATCGACGCGGCCCACCATCTGCACCCGTTCACCGACCACGCCGACCTGCACCGCCAGGGCACGCGCATCATCCGTTCCGCGTCGGGCTGCACGGTGGTCGACGAGAACGACCGCGCGCTGATCGACGCGCTGGCCGGTCTGTGGTGCGTCAACGTCGGCTACGGACGGCGTGAGATCGCCGACGCGGTCTACGCCCAGATGACGTCGGTCGCGTTCTACCCATCGTTCTTCAACACCACGACCGAGCCGACCATCCTGCTCGCGGGCAAGCTGGCGCAGCTCGCGCCGAAGCGCCTGCAGCACGCCTTCTTCAGCAACTCGGGCTCGGAGGCGAACGAGTCGGCGCTGAAGATGATCCGCGGCTACCAGAAGCTGCGCGGTACGCCGAGGAAGACCAAGATCGTGAGCCGCTCCTTCGGCTACCACGGCGTCACGCTGGCAACGACCAGCATGACCGGCCTCGCGTCGTGCACCGAGCCGTTCGATCTACCGCTGCCCGGCTTCGTCCAGGTGCCGGGTCCGTACGCGTACGGGGCCAACAACGGCATGAGCGCCGAGCAGTACGGCGAGCACTGCCTCGCCGAGACCGAGCGCATCATCCTGGCGGAGAATCCGGCCACGATCGCAGCACTGTTCGCCGAGCCAATCCAGGGCGCGGGTGGCGTGATCGTGCCGCCGCCGGGCTATCTCACCGCACTGCGCGAGCTGTGCCGCCGGCACGACATCCTGTTCGTCGCCGACGAGGTGATCACCGGCTTCGGACGGCTGGGCGCGTGGTTCGCGTCGACGCTGTGGAACCTCGACCCCGACATGATGATCACCGCCAAGGGCATCACCAGCGGCTATCTGCCGCTCGGCGCGACGCTGGTGAGCGACGAAATCGCCGACGTGCTGATGCGCGGCGGCTACCTCGCGCACGGCTACACCTACTCGGGGCACCCGGCCGCCACCGCGGCCGGGCTGGCGAATCTGGCGATCATCGAGCGCGACGGTCTGATCGAGCGCGTGCGCGACGACGTCGGTCCCTACTTCCAGCAGAAGCTGCACGCACTCGCCGGACACCCTGCGGTCGGCGAGGCGCGCGGCTTCGGGCTGATCGGCGCGCTCGAGGTGGTGCCGCGCGCCGGCCGCGCCGAGCTCACACCGACGACCCTGCTCGGCGTCAAGGCGGCCGGCCTGATCCGCGAGGAAGGCGTCATCGTGCGCGGCATCCGTGATCTGATCGCGCTGTCGCCACCGCTGATCGTGACGCACGACGAGCTCGACACGATCTTCGGCGCGGTCGAGCGTGGCCTCGACCGCCTCTGGGGGTGACGCCTCACCTGCGCCGCGGCGATCGCCCGGTGAGACGGGTGTATGCCTGGTAGCCGAGCCAGCGCAGCGGCTCGGGCGGAATCCGCGGCAGGCGGCGCTGGTAGAACGGGAAGGCTCGCCACGCGTCGTGATCGCCGGCGTAGAGATCGCACAGCACGCGCCCGGCGAGCATGCCCAAGGCGATGCCGTGCCCGCTGTAGCCGAGCGCGTAGTAGACGTTGCCGCCCGCGCCCGTCACGCCCATGCTGCACGCGCGGTCGAAGCTGATGTCGAGCGTCCCGGTCCAGCACGCGGCCGGCACGCTACCGGCCAGCGCGGGAAAGTAACGCGCGAGGGTCGCGCGCAGCGCGGCGCGGCTCCGCCCGGGCGATCCGTGGAACACCGCTGCACCACCGTAGTGGTACGCGTAGGCGGCGTTGCTGCCGCCGCCGAGCACCAGACGTCCGGCGCCCGAGCGGCAGCCGTAGGCGATGCGGTCGAGATCGTCGCTGAAGCCGCCGCAGGCGTCGAGACCGATCGCCCGCCAGGTCTCGGCGGATAGCACGCCGGTCGCGAGCACGTGCGAATGCAGCGGCAGGATCGCGTCGCGGAAGTAGCCGAGCGAGGGGGTGTAGGCGTTGGTCGCGAGCACCACCGCCGCGGCACGCACCTCGCCCGACGGCGTCGTGAGCCGGACGGTGCGCCCCTCCTCGACGCGCAGCACCGGCGTCGCCTCGTGGATCGCGACCCCTGCGGCGAGCAGCGCCGGCTTCCAGCCGCGCAACAGCGCGACCCCGTCGACCCGCCCGGCCGTCGGATCGAGCACCGCGCCGTGCGCACCCGCGAGGCCGACCTCCTGCGCCGGTAGCCAGCGCACCGGGATGCCGAAGCTCTGCAAGCGTTCGACGTCGGCGTGCGCCTGCTCCGCGCGCGCAGCGCTGGTGCGCACCTCGAGGCAGCCGTCGCGCGCGAACGCGCCCGGAGGCGCGTGCGCGCGCGCGATCTGCTCGACGAGGTCGATGCCCCCGCTCGTGAAGTCGAAAATTCGTCGCGCCAGCTCGGGCTGGTCGCTGGACACGCCGTTCAGCCAGTTGAGCACCTGCCCGCCGTTGCGCCCGCTGGCGCCGTTGGCGATCGAGCGCGCCTCGAGCAGGATGATGCGCCGGTCCGGAAAACGCCGCGCCAGATGCCATGCCGTCGACATCCCGGTGAAGCCGCCACCCACCACGGCCACGTCCGCCGCGACCGTCCCGGCGAGCGCCGGCGACGGCTCGTACGGCGGCTGGTCCGCAATCCAGATGGAGCGGTTGTCGTCGACCTCGCCGGCGCGCATGGCGTGCGCTTGCTTTACAAGGCACCGCGGGCTTTGGCACGCTCCCACCGGCTCCGCGCACGAGACACCAACCCGCGGGGCGAATCGAGGCGTATGTGATCGTCGGCCAACGCGTCCGGCTCTGTCTCAAGGACCTCTACCACCAGGACGTGGTCGAGATGATCGAGCGCGAGACGCGAAAGTACGAGCTCGAGGCGATCGAGCACCCGAGCCACCCCGACTTCGAGCGCGCCTACGGCATCCTGTGGAACGCCTTCGGCGCGGCCGGCGAGATGGAGCCGGCGGACGCGATCCGGAGCTTCCTGATCGACGATCCCTACGAGCCGGTGCCCTCTGGCACCTTCATCCGCTACTTTCTGCTGGTCGCGCGCGACGCGAACGGCGAGCTGCGCGGCGTGCGCGACGGCTGCGTGCTCTACAATCCGAACTACGCGCCCGATCTCTGCCTGGTCTATCTGGCGCACATCTTCATGCTGCCCGAAGCGCGCGGTACGGTGCTCACCTACTGGCTGCGCATCGCCCCGGTCGAGCTCGCGATGCAGTACCTGGCCGAGCTGCATGCACGCGGTCTCGCGACCCTGCCCGCACCCGACGCGCCGGGACGCGCCTACGGCATGCGGCTCGATCTCGCCGCCGAGATGGAATACTTCTCGCCCGAGGATCCGATCTCGCTGCAGCGCATCCTGTTCTACGGGCGCGGCGGCTTCGACGTGATCGATCCGCGGCACTTCCCCTACCGGCAGCCCGACTTCCGTCCGCCGGAGATGATCCAGGCGACCGGCAACACGCCGATCCCCTTCATGCTGCTGCTGCGGCGCATGGGCCGCGAGCGCCAGGCGAAGCTGCCGCTCGACGAAGCAAAGGCCGTGGTGCGCCTGCTGTACGACGACTTCGCGTTCTTCTGCGCACCCGAGTTCCTCGCCAACAGCCTCGACGTGGTGCTGCAGCGCCTCGAGGAGCGCCGCGCGCGCGGCAAGGAGCACGTCGACCTGCTGCCACTGCCGACCGGCGCGCGCGATCTGCAGCGCCTGAAGCGGGTGTTCCGCTACGACATCTACCAGCGCCACTACCAGGACGACCCGGCGACCCGGGGCTACGTGGCGGGACTGCGCGAGCGCCTCGCCGCCGACCCACGCTGGCTCGACGACGAGCTCGCCCGGATCGCGCGCCAGCTCGAGACGCGCGTCCCCCACGTCTACGGTAGCCGCGATAAGGACTTCGCATGGGAGGGTACGCCGACGCCGCCCGACGGCGCGGAGAGCACGCCCGCACCGGGCAAGGCGAGGTGACGTCGCGCGCCGCCGTGGCAGCGCACGCGGTGACGAGCGACGTCGCGGACGTGCGTCCTACCTTGCGAGCCCGCGGCGGATCTGACAGGTAGCTGGCATCGTGTCGGCTTCTGCGCGTGCCGTACCAACGGGGGAGAACGAGCCACCCGTCGTGATCGCCGTCGACGAGGTCACCAAGCGCTACGGCAGCTTCGTCGCGGTCGCCTGGGCCGACTTCGACATCCGGCGTGCCGAGTTCTTCTCGATGCTCGGGCCTTCGGGCTGCGGCAAGACGACCATGCTGCGCATGATCGCCGGCTTCGAGACCGTGACCAGCGGGCAGATCAGGCTGGAGGGCGTCGACGTCTCGCGCGTGCCGCCCTACAAGCGCAACGTCAATACCGTCTTTCAGCAGTACGCCCTGTTCCCGCACATGACGGTCGCCGACAACGTCGCGTTCGGGCCGCGCACCAAGGGCCTCGACGAGGCCGAGACCAAGAAGCGCGTCGCGACCATGCTCGAGGTGGTCCGGCTCGGCGGCTTCGCCGACCGCTACCCGAGCCAGCTCTCGGGCGGCCAGAAGCAGCGCGTCGCGCTGGCGCGCGCCCTGGTCAATCACCCGAGCGCGCTGCTGCTCGACGAGCCGCTGTCCGCGCTCGACCTGAAGCTGCGCCAGGCGATGCAGCTCGAGCTGAAGCGCATCCAGCGCGAGGTCGGCATCACCTTCATCTTCGTGACGCACGATCAGGAAGAAGCACTCACCATGTCCGATCGCATCGCGGTCATGAGCGCGGGCCACGTCGAGCAGGTCGGGTCGCCCGAGGAGATCTACGACTCGCCCGCCACCCCGTTCGTGGCCGGCTTCATCGGCTCCGCGAACCTGCTGCCGGCGCGGGTCGAGAGCGTCGGCGACGGCGTCGCGACCGTTCGCCTCGCCGGGGACAGCGTGCTCGACGCCCCGATCTGCGGCACGCACCCGTTCGCCGCCGGCGACCAGGCAACGGTCATGATCCGCCCGGAGCGCGTACGCTTGACGGCGCAGAAGCCGGCCGGCGACGAGCCCGCGCTTCCGGTCACGGTCGGCGAGCTCATCTTCCAGGGCCCGGTCGTGCGCTGCGTCCTGCGCGACGCCGCCGGCGACGAGATCATCGCCCATCTCGGCTCCGACCGCCGCCTCGCCAAGCCCGGCACCGGCGAGCCCGGCTGGGCCACCTGGGACCCCGACGCAGCCCGCCTGCTCCCGCCGCGCCCGACGCCCTAACCGCCCGAGTCGGCTGCCTGAGGGGGCGGCGCCTCCTCGCGTGTGATTGCCATCAGTACTCCATGCGAATGCCGCCCGTCCCGACCGGGAACGGGCTGTCGCCCTGGTTCGCTTCCTCGAGATTGTCGCCCAGCACCAGGACGTTGATCCCCGCGTTCGCGCTCCACGCGCCGTACTCCTGCGGGATGAACGCGAGCGGCAAGCTCGCCGACAGGCCGAACGAGAAGAAGCCGAAGGTATCGTCGCCCTCTCCTTCGACCTCGTAGTACTCGCTCATCGACAGGCCGAGCGCGAGCGGCACGGCGATGGTGAGCGGGTACGCGTCGCCCGCGAACGCGACGAAGGTCGGTGCGGCGTTGAGACCGAGCCACGAGCCGCGGCGATCGCCGAAGTTGGTGCCGTCGGTCTCGAAGCTGACCGTGATCGACGGTCCCGTGCTGAAGTCGCCACCCCAGAGTTCGGTGTCGTCGTAGGCGAGGCCCATGTCGAAGTTCTGGATGGTGTCGAAGGCGCCGTTCGGGCTCGTGTACACGTAGTAGATGAGCGACAGCTCGAGGTTGTTCGGGAAGCTGAACGACAGGCTCGGATAGATGTCGGTCTCGTACAGGTTGCTCGGACCGCTGCCGTCGCTCAGCGTCTTGTTGCTGTGGAAGCTGTTCCAGACGCCGATGCCGAGATCGACGCTGCTGAACGCGCTGTCCTCGCCGCCCTCGTAGAGGTTGAAGCCGACCTCCGCGGCGGGCTGCCAGATGAAGCCGTTGCGCTCCTGCAAGATGCCGCGGAAGAAGTACGCGGTGGTGAAGTCGCTCACCAGCGACAGCGAGATCCGTCCCTTGTCGGGCGAGGCGTCGTCCTCCTGCGGCTCGGGCGTCCCGAGGACGTTCGCCTGCGTCTCGGTGGCAGGCGGCGCGGGCTCCGTCTCCTCCTCCTCCGCCCGACACTCCCGGGCATCCACAACCACTCCCAGACAAGCGAACGCCATCAGGGCGATCGCGAACGTCGTCCAGGGTCCGATGCGGCGCATGAGCATGCTCCTCTCCGGCGCCCGTCCTGCACAGGACGCCTCACGCGGTGCCGCGGCGGATCTACACGGAGACCTGCTCAAGAATCAAGCACGCGAACGATCAGAGATGGTCCACTGCCGTATCTTCGCTCAGCGCGCCATCGAGAGCCCGGGAAACGCCTCCGCGACGGCGGGGTGCACGATGCGCCCACCGCGCACGTTGAGCGCGCGCTCGAGCGGCGCGCTCTGCGCGAGCGCGCCGTCGACGCCATGGTCGGCGAGCTGCAGCGCGTAGCCCAACGTGACGTTGGTCAGCGCGTGCGTCGAGGTGTGCGGCACCATGCCCGGCATGTTGGTCACGCAGTAGTGCACCACACCCGACTCGAGATAGATCGGATCGACGTGCGTCGTCGGCCGCGAGGTCTCGGCGGTGCCGCCCTGGTCGATCGAGATGTCGACCAGCGCCGCCCCCGGACGCATGCCCGCGACCACCTGGCGCGACAGCAGCTTCGGCGCGCGCGCGCCCGGAATCAGCACCGAGCCGATCACCAGATCGGCGCCGAGCACCTCCTCCTCGATGTTGGCGCGGTTCGACATCACCGTCGTCACGTGGCCGCCGAGGATGTCGTGCACGTAGCGCAGCCGCGTCGGATTGATGTCGAGGATGCTGACGTCCGCGCCGACGCCGACCGCGACCTGGCAGGCGCTCGTCCCGGCGATGCCGGCACCCAGGATCACGACCTTGCCCGGACGCACGCCGGACGCGCCCGAGAGCAGCACGCCGCGGCCGCCGTTCTGGTGCTGCAGGCACCACGCACCCACCTGCACCGAGAGCCGGCCCGCGACCTCGCTCATCGGCGCCAGCAGCGGCAACGAGCCGTCGTCGAGCTGCACCGTCTCGTAGGCGAATGCGGTGGCGCCGCTGTCGACCAGCACGCGCGTCAAGCTCTCGTTCGCCGCCAGGTGGAGGTAGGTGAACAGCGTCAGGTCGGAGCGCAGGCGGCCGAGCTCCTCGCCGACCGGCTCCTTGACCTTGAGGATGAGCTGGCTGCGCTGCCAGGTCTCGTCCGCGTCGGCGCAGAGCTGCGCACCGGCATCCGCGTAGCGCGCGTCGAGCAGGCCCGAGCCGTCGCCCGCGCCGCGCTCGACGAACACGCGGTGACCGTGTGCCACCAGGGCCGCGGTTCCGGCGGGCGTGATCGCAACCCGCTTCTCCTCGGCCTTGATCTCCTTCGGAACCCCGATGTCCATGCGCGGCAAGCTAGCAGCTTCGCGCGCGTCAGTTGAGCGTTGCGTGCGAACCTGCAGAAGCGACATCCACGCGCTTGTCATGCCGGCAGAATTCGACGTATATTGCCGACATGCCTGGCGAGGTCGACCGCCTGCTCGCAACTCCCCGGGGCTCCTACTTCCTCTTCGGACCGCGTGGCTCCGGCAAGAGCACCTGGCTGCGGCGTGTTCATCCCGATGCGTACTGGATCGACCTGCTCGACGAGGGACGCTACCAGCGCTACCTCGTCGACCCGTCGCTCTTCTCGGCCGAGCTCGAGGCGCTCGCGCGCGGCTCGTTCGTCGTCGTCGACGAGGTGCAGCGCCTGCCCGCTCTCCTCAACGTCGTCCACCAGAAGATCGAGAGCCGGCGTCTGCGCTTCGCCCTGTCCGGATCCAGCGCCCGCAAGCTGCGGCGTTCGGGGGTGAATCTTCTCGCCGGCCGCGCCGTGCGGCGCGCGCTCCATCCCTTCGTGCCCGAGGAGCTCGGCGACGCGTTCTCTCTCCCGAGCACGCTGGAAACGGGCGCGTTGCCCATCATCTGGGCCGCCGAGGAGCCGCGCGAGGCGCTCGACGCCTACGTGCAGATGTACTTGAAGGAGGAGATCCAGGCCGAAGCGGCGACCCGCAACCTGCCCGGCTTCGCCCGCTTCCTGCCGATCGCCGGGCTCTTTCACGGCCAGAGGCTCAACGTCTCGACCCTCGCGCGCGACGCCGGCGTCGCGCGAACGACGGTCCAGGGATACCTCGAGATCCTCGAGGACACCCTGTTCACGTTTCAGGTTCCCGCGTTCGAAGCACGGCTCCGGGTGCGCGAGAGGCGCCATCCCAAGCTCTACTGGACCGACCCCGGCCTGGTCCGCGCCGTCGTCGGAAACCGTGGCGCCCCGGACGCGGAATCGATCGGCAGCCTCTTCGAAGGTTGGCTCGCCCAGCTCTTGCGGGCGTATCGCGACTACAGGGGAATCTGTGACGACTTCTCCTACTGGGCACCGACGGAGAGTCGCGACACCGAGGTCGACTTCCTGCTCCGGCGCGGACGCGAGCGGATCGCGATCGAGGTCAAGGCGTCGCGACGCTGGAAGCCCGAGTTCGCCAAGGGTCTGCGCGCGATCGGGGACCTGCAAGGGGTTTCGCGCCGCATCGTCGTCTATCTCGGTGCCGAGAAGCTGCGGCCCGAGAAGGGCATCGAAGTGCTGCCGCTGCCCGTATTCCTAGTCGAGTTACAGCGCGGCCTGGGCTGACCGCGAGCGCCGGACGATCACGGCATCGACGCCGTGCTTCAGCCGTACAGCAAGCTCGGCCCGCGCTCCTCGGCCCAGGCACGCTCGTCCGCCGCGAGCTCGCGTTCGAGGTCGCCGGGCGTAGCCGCGGCATCGTCCACCCACTCGCGCAGCCGCGGGCCGCCATTGATCAGATCGATCGCCAGCCGGTCGTGCTCGTACTCGTAGGCGAAGTCGCGCCAGATCTCCGCATCCGGTTGCAGCCGGCGGTACGCCTTCAGCAGCAGCGCGACCAGACGGTAGGGACGAAACGCGGCGTGGTCGTAGGCGGGATGGTCGACGTGGATCTGCACGCCGCCGCACAGCGTGCGCGCGTGCTTCTGGAAGGTCGGCTCGAAGAAGCACGGTCGCAGCCGGCACCCTTGCTGCCACCCGGGAGCGAGCGCCGTCATCTCTCGCACCAGCGCCGTACCGTCGATGCCGGGCGCGCCGATCATCTCCAGCGCGCGCGTCGTGCCGCGCCCCTCGGAGAGCTGCGTGCCCTCGATCAGCACGGTGCCCGGGTAACAGCGCGCCATCGACAGGTTGGCCGCGTTCGGACTCGGGTTGACCCACGACAGCTCGCCCTGCGGCCAGCCGAAGCCGGGTGCCGTGTGCGCATCCCAGCCGAGCATGGGCACGACCTCGAGCTCGACGTCGATCGCGCAGGCGGTGACGAACCAGCGCGCGAGCTCGCCCATCGTCAGCCCGTGCCGCATCGGCAGCGGGCCCGCGCCGACGAAGCTCTCCCAGCCTGGCCGCAGGCGCAGACCCTCCACCGGACGACCGATCGGATTGGGCCGGTCGAGCACGCACACCGCCTTGCCGCGCCGGCCGGCCTCCTCGAGCACGTAACGCAGCGTGGTCGCGAAGGTGTAGATACGGCAGCCGAGGTCCTGCAGATCGACCAGCAGCACGTCGACGCCGGACAGCATAGCCTCGGTCGGACGGCGCGTCGTGCCGTACAGGCTCCACACCGGGACGCGGTGCAGCGGATCGACGTAGTCGTCCGACTCGATCATGTTGTCCTGCTTCTCGCCGCGCATGCCGTGTTGCGGACCGAGTGCTGCGACGACGTCGAGGCCGTCGCACGCGGCGAGCGCGTCGAGCGAGTGCGTCAGGTCCGCGGTGACCGACGCCGGATGGCCCAGCACGGCCAGTCGGCGGCCGCGCAGCGGCGCGCGCAGCGCGGGCTCGTCGAGCAGGCGATCGATGCCGAGCTTCACGGCCGCGAGCCTGTCACGCGTCGCCGGGTGGGTAAACCGCGAGCGTCCGCGATGCGGCGGCGTGAAAGTCGGGCCGCGCGCCGGCGTGCCGGCACGCGAAGTACGAGCGCTGGCCGTCCTGCTCCTCGACCACCGCGGCGAGACCGACGGTCCAGGGCGGCGCGCCGAGCAAGCCGTGCACGACGCTCACGTCGAGGATCGCGTCGACGCGCAGCCCGTCCGCGGCGTGGACGACGCGGATGCGCGGCGCGGGCGTCGCGGCCGCGTGCATGCCGGCGCGATAACCGTCGAACCCCCACAGCGCCCAGTCCCCCGAAGGGGCCAGGTTGAGCTCGAGGTACGACTCGCCCGCCGGCGTCCCGACGAAGGCCTCGCAGCAGGTGTGCTCCCAGAGGCGATCGCGCCGCCCCGGTCGCGGCGCGCGCGGCGCCAGCGCCAGCACGCCCGGCGCCGCACCGAGCACGAATCGCAGCACCAGGCCACGCGGCTCGAGCCGCGCGGCCGCCCCGACCGCCACCGCGTTCCGGGGCGGCGTCGTCGGGTGCGCGACCAGCGCGGGCAGGCCATTGCTCATCGCTGGTCGCGATACCCGACGGCGCGCGGCGCGACAATCTCAAGCTGCGTGCGGAATCCGCCGTAGAACACGGCATGGCGCGCGACGGCCAGGGCGAATGCCCTGGCGGACCGCGTGCGAGGGGGGCTACGGTATGAATGGTCGAGCGAGATGGTCGCACGTCGCAGTGACGCTCGCGTTGCTCGTCGCGCCGGCTGCGCACGGCGCCGAGCACGGGCTGCCGTTCGAGCGCACCGAGCAGCGCGCCGCGTGCGCGCACCACGATCCGCTCCGCCAGCCGTTCTTCGGCGAGACCCACCTGCACACCGCGTACTCGTTCGACGCCGCGACGCTCGACACGCGCAACACACCCGCCGACGCCTATCGCTACGCGAAGGGCGACCCGGTCGGCTTGCCGCCGTGGATCGACACCCGCGACCAGTTCGCGCCCGAGTCGCCCGCGCCCGCGGCTGCACCGCTGGTCGCGCAGTTCCCGTACTGTCTGCCGCCCGAGCGCTGCGAGTTCACCGCGTCGCGCATTGCCCAGCTCCCGGAGGGCCGCGCGCTCGACTGGGCGGCGATCACCGATCACGCGGAGCAGCTCGGCGAGTCCAACATCTGCCTGTTCGATCCGGTCTTCCCGTGCGACGCCGGAGGTCCGGCGAGCCAGTGCCCGACCGGCCAGGAGTGCGGTACCACGCTGGCGGCGGGCTTCTGCATCCCCAAGGGCTACACCAGCCCGACCTGCGTGCTGGCGCGCGACGAGCTGACGCGCCTCACGGCCGGCTCGGTGGGAGCCATCGTCGGCATTCCGGAGAACGGCAACGAGAACCCGAGCCGGGTCGAGTTCTGCGACGCGACCTTCTTCGGCGACGGCCTGCGCTGCGTGCAGCAGGCGGGCAACGTCTGGGAGCAGATCCAACACGATGCCGAGGCGGCGTACGATCGCAGCTCGGCGTGCACCTTCACCTCGTTCATCGCCTACGAGTACACGGCGATGATGCTCGCCGGACGGTGCGAGGGCTCACCCGACCTGCCGTGCTGGGACCAGCTCGACACCGGTCAAGCATCGGTCGACTGCCCCGACGCGCAGGGCGTGAGCCCGCTCTGCATCGGCAGCTATCCGGGCAGCGGCGGCTTCGACAACATGCACCGCAACATCATCTTCAGGAACGACGACGTGCTCGATCTGCCGATCAGCAACCTCGAGGCGCCGGTCGGCTGCGGCACCGGATCGGGGTGCGACCGGCCTGCGCCCTACCCGATCGGCTCGCCGCAGCAGATGCTCGAGGAGCTGCGCGCCCGCTGCAAGGACAAGCCCGCCGACAACCCGCGCTGCGACGTGCTGTCGATCCCGCACAACCCGAACATCTCCGGCGGCGCGATGTTCCTGATGCCCGAGAGCATCGAGGAGGCCGAGATCCGCGGCGAGATGGAGCCGCTGGTCGAGATCATGCAGATCAAGGGCGCCTCCGAGTGCCGCTTCCTCGGGGCCATGCCCGGCGCCTGGGGTGCGACCGACGAGCAGTGCGGCTTCGAGAACTACAACTACAGCCGCCTGACCGCCTTCTGGATCGCGCCCGAGGACCGTACGCCCGAGAACATCCCGCCGAACTCCTTCGTGCGCAACACGCTCAAGAACGGCATCGCCTACCAGGCACAGAACGGCGTCAATCCATTCAAGCTCGGCTTCGTCGGTGGCCTCGACAACCACAACGGCACGCCGGGTCAGAGCGAGGAGATCGACTACGCGCGGCACGGCGCGCACGGCACCCAGAGCTTCGCCACGTCGAGCCAGATCCTGAACGAGAAGTTCTTCCTCGGCTTCGAGACCAACGGCGGCGGCTTGACGGTGGCGTGGGCGGAGGAGAACTCGCGCGACTCGATCTTCGAGGCGCTCGGGCGGCGCGAGACCTACGCGACCAGCGGCACGCGTCCGGTGGTGCGCTTCTTCGGCGGTCCGAACGTCCCGTCCGACATCTGCAGCCGCGGTGACTTCGCAGCGCGCGGCTACGCGAGCGGGGTGCCGATGGGCGGCACGCTCGGCCCCAGCAGTACTTCACCACGCTTCGCGGTGAGCGCACTCATGGACCCCGGCTGGCCGAACCACCCCGGTACCAAGCTCGACGGCGTACAGATCATCAAGGGCTGGGTGGACGCGAGCGGCACCGCGCAGGAGCAGGTGTTCGACCTGCCGGCGAGCGGCGGCGGCCTGACGCCGATCTTCCCCGGCGGCGATCGCACGCTGCCGGGCATCCCCGGCGGCGCCGGGGTCGACCTGCGCACCTGCAAGCCGAACGGCGTCGGGCGCGCCAGCCTGTGCGGCGTGTGGCAGGATCCGCAGTTCGATCCCGAGCAGCACGCGTTCTACTACGCGCGCGTCCTCGAGCAACCGAGCTGCCGCTGGAACCAGTACTACTGCAACGCGCGCGGCGTCGATTGCAGCGCACCGATGGGACGCTGCGGCTCGACCGATCCCGCGTTCAACGGCCGCGGCTGCTCGGACAACGAGGAGTGCGGCGGCGGCGTGTGCGAGACCCCGATCAGCTACACCAAGTGGGAGTATCAGCAGTGCTGCTCGGGCCTGGTGCCATCGACAGTACAGCAGCGCGCCTGGACGTCGCCGATCTGGTACCAGCCGGCGGGCGGAGGAGCTGCTTCTTGAGCGCGCCGCGACCGGGCATCGCCCGGCGCCTCGCCGCGAGCCCGCTGACCCATTTCGCGGCCGCGGGAGCGCTGCTGCTGGCGGTGCACAGCGCCCTCGAGCGCACACCCGACGACGCGCCGGCCCCGGCACGGCGTGCACCGATCGTGATCTCGGCAGCGCAGGCGCGGACGCTGGAGACCGACTTCGCCGGTCGCTGGGGACGTCCACCGCAGCCCGCCGAGCGCACCGCCCTGCTCGCGCAGGCGGCCCAGGAAGAGATGCTCTACCGCGAGGCGCGTGTGCTGGCGCTCGGCTTCGAGGACGCGAGCGTGCGCCGGCGCCTGGTCGAGATGATGCGGGTCCTGGGCGAGCAGCGGGGGCGCGCCGAGGACGAGCTCGCTCGCGAGGCGCTCGCACTCGGGCTCGACGACGACGTCGTGATTCGCCGGCTGCTCGCCGAGAAGATGCGCCTCGTCCTGCAACGGGACCCGGCGGGCGTGGCCATCCGCGACGAGGAGCTCACCGCGATCCTGGAGCGCGATCGCGCGCAGTTCACCCAGCCGGCAACGGTCACGCTGCGGCAGATCTTCCTGAGCACCGACGCACGCGGCCACGACGCGGCCGCGCGCAGCGCGACGATGCTGCTCGCCGCGCTGCGCGCGGGCTCGCTGTCACCGGAGGACGCCGTCGCGTCGTCCGATGCGCTACCGATCGCTGGCATCCTGCGCAGCCACTCGCGCCAGCAGATCCAGGCGCGCTTCGGCAAGCCGTTCGCAGACCAGGTCTTCGCACTCGAGCCGGCAACGTGGTCGGGGCCGATCGAGTCGCCGTTCGGCCTTCACCTGGTGCAGGTGGCGGAGCAGCGGCCAGAGCACCTGCCCGCGCTCGACGAGGTGCGGCCGGCGCTGATCGAAGCGCTGCGCCGCGAGCGCGCGCAGGCCAATCTGGCGCGCGGCCTCGCCCGCGTCCGGTCGCTGTACGAGGTCCACGTCGCCGCGCCCGGTGCGCAGCAGAACGGTCCGAGCGAGGTGCTCGCCGCGGTCACGCCGCGCTAGGGCGAGCGTGCCAGCGCCGGGCTACTCGTTTTCGCCCACCTCGGTGGTGATGGTGTCGCTGCATGCAGGCGGGGGCGGTGGATTGCTCGCGTCGGCGACGCAGCCGCCGCGTAGCACCAGTCCCTGGCTCGCCTGACTCCACTCGTAGCGCAGCTCGCCGTCGCAGATCTCGGCCTCGGGGCGGCAGACCAGCGTGCCCGCGGCGCCGGCAGCGCAGCTTCCGGCGCCGTCGGCCCAGTCGAACTCGCCCGCCAGCAGGAAGGGATCGCCCGGGTGCTCGCAGACCGAGACGAACTCGCGCGTCAAGCTGAGCGTCTTGCCGGTCGAGCTCTCGAAGACCAGCGTGATCGTGTGCTTGCCCGGCGCGAGCAGGCACCAGTTGAAGATGCCCGAGAAGCCGCTGCGCGCCGGCGCGACCGGGAACGCGACGCGCACGTCCTGCCGGCTCGAGCAGCAGGCGAGCTCGGTCTCGCTCTCCTGCGGCGTGTCGCGATCGAAGATCACCTCGACGACGCGATCGATGGTGACACCGTTGATCGAGCTGAAAGCGAAGCCGCGAATGTTCGAGATCCCCGCCGAGCCCTGGCACGACGGCTCCTCGACCACCGCCACCAGGCTCTCCGCCTCCTCGGTCTCGATCAGGTACGAGAGCACGTCCTCGCGCGTGCCGCCGATGTTGTTCCAGGTCGGCGCGTCGGCCGCACCCGGCGCGAACAGTGCGATCCGGTCGCCGATGCCCGACGGCTGTCCGGCCGCCCAGTTGGCGTAGGTGAACGGCTCATTGGTGACCCACTTGAACTCGAGGCCGGTACCGACCTTGGTGCCACCGAGCCACGGCCCCTGTGCGTTGCCCTGATCGCAGCAAGCCCAGAACTGCGGTTTGGCAGCGACCAGGCCGTAGACGAACGCGTTCTCTTCGGCCGAGGTGATGGTCGCGAGCTGCCAGCCGCTGCCGCGGGCGATCGCGGCCGCGTTCGCGTCGGGCCAGGAGATGCCGCGGGTCACCGCGACGACGTTGTAGAAGTGTCCGTTGCCGCCGTCCTCGACGCGCCATTGCACGGGCGCGGCCTGCGCCACGTCGGCCGTCACCAGGACACAGGCCAGGGTCAGGACGAACGAAGTGAATCTGCAGTACATGAGCGTCTCCGCTGGGGAGCCTGTCGGGGCGAATCGTGGCGAGGGCGGAGGTTCGCGCGCGCTCCGCTGCGCACGAACGTAGTTGCGGGAGTTCCAACGGTCCCTGATTGGCCCGCGCTGGTCAAGGTTCAATCTGCGCCGCTCGGCTCGTCGTACCCGTTGGCCCCGGGCGCCCGAGCGGCGAGTCTGCCCTGGCCCATGCCTCGCTCTGCGCCCCGGAACGTCGAAACCTGCCGCGAGCACTACCAGGGCTCTCGTCCTGGTCGAGTTACGCCGCTTCGTCACCACACGGCCGCGGCCATCGAGCTGCTGCACAACGCCTTCCTGATCCACGACGACGTAGAGGACCGATCGCTGCTGCGCCGTGGCCAGAAGACCATCCAGCGGCAGCACGGCGTACCGACCGCGGTCGAGTTCATCGTCAAGGGAAGAAAGGGCACTTTCGCCACCCTGCCGCTCGAAATCCCGGTGCAATTCATCTTGCGCCGAAGTGCACCTTCAACAACTCCGGCAGCACGCTGACCTGCAAGTAGCTCGGCTCTCGACCTTCACTCGATCGCGCGCAGATCGCTCCGGTCGACATCCCGCGAGAACACCGGTGGGCGACCGATCGGTGCCGCAACGTCGACGGTCATGCCGCCGTCGTAGGCGACGCCAGACCAGACATCGTACCAGGTGCCGGGGGGAAGGTAGACGGCACGGGACGTCGCACCCTCGGTGACCACCGGCGCAACCAGCAGCCCGTCACCGAGCATGAACTGGTCGCTGATCGCGCGACTCGCCAGGTCGTCGGGGAACACCAGCATCAGGTGACGCACGATCGGCAACGACGTCGCCGCGGCGGCGGTGGCCAGAACCTCGATCTCGGGTGCCAGCGCCTGGTGGATGCGCGCGAAGCGCCGGAAGTGCGCCGTCGTCTCGGCATCCGTGTCCCACGACCAGTTGTCGAACTTCTTGGCGCCCTCGTGCGTGCGCATGATCGGGGTGAAGGCGCCGAGCTCCGTCCAGCGCAGGAAGAGCTCCTTGGTGCTCGGGCCGCCGCTGAATCCGGCGATGTCGTGCGTCACGAAAGGAATACCGGACAACCCCAGGCTCAGCATCGCCGGCACCACGGTGGGCAGGCCGTCGTGGGGACTGAAGTTGGCCTCCTGGTCGCCGACCCAGTGCACTTGCGACACCCGCTGTACGCCGGTGAACCCCGAGCGCGCGAACACGACGAAGTCGCCGTCGGGACGCAGCTCGTCCATCACCTCGCGCCACAGAGCGTGCCACTGCAGCGGGTAGAGGTTGTGCAACGACAGCGGGTCGGCGCCGTCGAAGAAGCGCGCGTCGAGCGGCAGCCACTCGCCGAAATCCGCCATCCAGCCGTCGAACCCCAGGTCGCGCACCATGCTACGAAAGAAGTTCTTGACGTACGCGCGGGCCGCGGGATTGGTCAGGTCCGGGTGCGAGGACTCGAGGTTGGGCGCGAAGTGCACGTATGGGCTGCCGTCCGGGCGCGTGATGAGCAGCCCCTGCTGCGCCATGTCGGCGAAGTGATCGGGCAGCTTCGGATCGACGAAGGGATTCGCGTAGGCGAGAAACCGATAGCCGCGCTCGCGCAGATCGGCGACCATGCCGGCGAGTTCCGGGTAGAGCGCCGGGTCGGGTGCCCAGCGGTACTGGACGCCGAAGCCGCCGTCGAGGTTGCGCCGGATGCCGGTCCAGTCCTGGACCCACAGCACGCCGGCCGGGACGCCCGCGGCGCGCAGAGCGTCGGCCTCGGCCAGCACGGCGTCGCGACCACCCTGTGCCCCGATCCACAGCTCGTACGCCCACGTCGGCGGTGGCGTCGGACGCCCGACGACGTCGCCGAGCTGGCGGATCACGTCGCGCATCGTCGGTCCGTGGAAGACGATCACCTCGACCGGCTCGTCGCCGACCACCTCGAACCACGCGACCTGCGGATCGGTCGCACCGAGATCGACCTCGACGCGCCGCGAGGTGGTGAGCAGCGCGCCGAAGCCGCGCGCGTCGACGTAGTAGGGCATCGGGAAGTAGGTCGTGTGGCGGTCGCCGTTGACGAAGTACAGCGGCTCCCCGATGTCCGGCACGCGCCCGATGCCTTGCTCGCCGACCAGGAGGCGGAAGGCCTCGCCGCGATGGTCGCTGTGGTGGTACTGCTCGCCGAAGCCGTGGAAGCTGGCGTCGGGGTCGCAGCGCAGCGGCAGCGCGATCGAGCTGGCATTCTCGATACCGTCGATCTCGAGTCGCAGGCGGGTGGTGGCGCCATCACCGCCCGGGGTGACGGTCAGCCGCGCGTTGCCGGTGCCGCCGGACGCCTCGAGCTCGACGACGACCGCGTCGCCGTCGGCGCGCGCGGCAAGCATGCGATCGAACGGGAACACCTCCTCCTCGGTGCGCGAGAAGCTCCAGATCGCGGCCGCACCGCGGAAGGTCTCGGCGAAGCGCCGCGCCGTCGGAACCGCCACGTCCGACGTCGCCAGCAGCGGACGTCCTTCCCGGGACAGCGCGATGCCGCCGTTCGCGGTGACCGCGACCGTGGTGCCGTCGGACAGCGTGAAGCTCTGCTGGGTCATGGGCGGCTCCGCGTCGCTGCACGCGGCGAGCAGCGGCAGGACGATGAGCAGAAGGCTACGACGGGGTGTCATCGGCACCAGTCTAACCCGGTCGTCCCGGGCCGCCATAGACCGAAATGGCTCCGCTCACATTGCCGGCGGCACGCTCCCCGGATCCGCCGGATCCGACCCCGCATCCACCTCGTCGCGATCGAACGCACCGTCCTGGTCGCGATCCACGCCGATGCGCTCGCCCGAGCCCGGCGGCACGCAGGTGAAGCTGCGCTCCTGGCCGACCACCATCGACTGCTTGCGCAGCGCCCGCTTGCCGAGCAGCGGCTCCGAGGTCCGATCCGAGCGGAACTCGCCGCTCGGCAGACGGACCCAGCTGCGGTCCTCGCCGGCGAGGTTGCCCTTGACGACCAGATCGCACTCGCCCGCCGCGGCGCGCGCGATCAGCAGATCGATGCGGACGTCGACCGGGCCGTCGCTGCGGCGGCTGCGGGTCACCTGCTGGCCGACGACCGGTGCGAGATTGCTGTCGAAGGCGAGCACGAACTGCTCGAGGTTCTGGCGCTGCGTCGGCGTCAAGGTGAACACGGTCGCCGTCAGGAAGCGCGACAGGGTGTCGATGCTGCCGTCGTGCAGGAAGCCGAAGCCGCGGATCTGGTCGCCCTGATGGGAGTGATCACCGGCCCCGACGAACGCGACGTCCGGGAAGCCGAACATGCCGATCTTGGTGTACGCGTTGCGCAGGTGCGCGACCTTGAGGAGCTGGGTCTCGTTCTCGAAGCTCGACTCGCCGTCGGTGCCGAAGAAGCCCTGCCCGGGGTCGAGCACGTGGCAGCCGTTGCAGCTCCGGACCACGTCGGTGAGCTGGCTCGGATCCATGTAGAGGTCGCGTCCGGCCTGCTGCGCCACCGTCAGGCTGTTGTCGAGCGCGCGTACCGGGTTGGGCGGATAGGTCACCGTCAAGATGAAGTCGGTGAACGCCTGCATCTCGTTCGTGGTGAGCTCGCTGGCCCGGCCGAGCAGGCCGACGAAGGCCGGGTTGAAGCGCTTGAACGCGGCCTCCTCGTCGAAGGCATCCTGCTCGGTTGCACCGGGCTCGTTGGCACCGCTGCGATCGCCGCGCCAGTGCATCGGGCCTGCCCCCACCATGCCGCGCAGGCTCTGCGTCGTCATCGGGCCCTTCAGCGGGTGGAAGCCGGGGCGCGGCGACTCGATCTCGAACTCGAAGGGGTTCAGGTTCGCGAGCACGTCGTCATCGGGATTGCCGAGGTCCCAGCCGAGGCTGTCGAGGTCGCCGAAGACGTGGCAGCTCGAGCACGAGGCCTCGCCGTTGCTGGAGGTCAGGCGCGCATCGTAGAGCACCGGACGTCCGTCCACGACTTCGACCGGCTCCGGGTTGTAGAGCGGCAGGTGATCGACCTCGCTCGCGGCGACGGTATCGACGACCGACAGCGCGTTGTCGAAGCGCGTCAGCACGTAGAGGCGACCACGCGCCTCGTCGAGCGCGACACCGGTCGGACCGCCGCCGGACAGCGGGATGTAGCTCTGCGGCCGCGGCACGAAGCTGTCGTCCTCGATCTGCCGTGTCTTGTAGACGCCGACCCGCGACGAGCCGAAGGCGGCGACATAGAGCTTGCTGCCGCTGGCGGTGACCGCCATGCCGAGCGGGGTGGCCAGGCTCTTGCGCTTGACGGAGCTCGCGCTCGGCACGACCGCGTAGTCGATGTGCTTGTTCAGGTGGCGCGGCAGGACGCTGGTCCCGTCGATCACGGTGATGCGCGCCTCGTGCAGGTGGCCGCGCACGGTCGAGCTGTCGAAGGCATCTCCCGGGCCCTCGAAGCGCACCTCGTTGCGCGCTTCGGTGTTCGAAACGTAGACCTTCCCGCTGACCGGGTTCACCGCCATGTTGAACAGGACGGTGCCGACGCCGGCGTGGCTCGCGACCTCGACCGGCGGGGTCGCGAGTGCGTCGATCTCGAACACGTCGAGGTCGGGCAGCGAGAGCTTGACCGCGTTGTTCCAGTTGCGGCCGAGCTCGTCGAGCCACTGGCCGCTCGGGCCGGCGAGCGGGTCGAACTTGACGATCAGGCCCACCTCGGGCTGCGCCACGCCGTCGTGATTGGTGTTCGGCGCCGGCAAGCCGCCCGGCACGCTCAGCCCACCGACGGTGCACGCGCTCGCGCCGGAGCCGCCGTTGCAGACCGCCCCCTCGCTGACGGTCGTCGTGCGGTTGCCGGAGTGGAACACGGCGGCGTAGACCGTGCTGCCGTCTGGGCTCGCGGCGAGCGCGCGCGGCGTGTCGCCGAACAGGGTCACGATGCCGAGCGGCGTGCCGCCGAGGGTCGCGCCGAGCGCGCCGACCTGGAACACCCACACGTCCGCCCGGCCAACGCCGTCGGTCGTGAGCTGGGGATCGCCGGGGCGGTGCTGACCGCGATGCGCGGTGGTGACGAAGGCGCGCAGGTTGCCGGTGCCGGCGAACACCAGGTCGCGCGGCTCGTCGCCGACCAGCAGCGTCCGGATCACGCGCGGCGGGCTCGACGCGACGTCGACGATGCTGACGCTGTCGGAGAGGTGGTTCACCACCCAGACCTCGGTGTCGGTCCGCGCCGCGACCGCCACCGGCTCGAGACCGACCGCTACCGAGCCGGCGTGCACCGGCGAGCCGCTCGCCAGCGAGAAGATCTCGAGCCGGTTGTCGGGCGTGTTGACCGCGAACAGCGACGCCCCGTCCGGCGACAGGGCGAGCGGACGCACCTGGCCGCTCTCGAAGTTCACGAACGCGGCGCGCGCGGGCGCTGCAGCGAGCACGATGGCGACGACGAGCACGAGCGCGCTTGCGCGCGCAGCGTGGCGAGCGGACATCACGAGGGTCCCCTTCCTGGATGCGTTCCTGTTTCCCGATCTCATCCCAGACTTCATCGACCGTCCCCCGCACGCGCATGATGAACGCTGGCCGGGCCCGGCGCGGCGCCAGAGCAGACGCGCTGGCGCCGCCATCCCGCCGAACACGCCGATCACACGATCGCTACCCTTGAGCCGCCACCTCGGGTACGAGCGTAGGTCCGCTCGCACCGCTTTCGAGCGCCGACGCACGGAGACACATTCAGGATGGATCTAGCGAGCTGGGCTGGGCTGGGCTGGCAGGCATGGGTCACCCTCGGGGTGATCGTCATGATCCTGGTCGTGCTGATTGCCACGGAGATGGACACGGACGTCGTCCTGACCGGCGGCATCACCATCCTGCTGGTGAGCGGCGTGCTGAGCGCCAAGGAAGCCCTCGCCGGACTCTCCAACGAGGGCATCGTCACCATCGCGGTTCTCTACGTCGTGGTCGCGGGGCTCGAGGCGACGGGAGGCAATACCCTCATCACCGAGCGCTTCCTGAGCAAGCCCAGGTCGGTCACCGGCGCGCTCACCAAGATGATGTTCCCGGTCACCTTCGTCAGCGCCTTCATGAACAACACGCCGGTGGTCGCGATGTTCCTGCCGGCGGTGAACGACTGGGCCAAGCAGAATCGCATCGCGGTCTCCAAGCTGATGATCCCGCTCAGCTACGCGGCGGTGCTGAGCGGCACGGTCACCATGATCTCGACCGCGACCAACCTGCTGGTGAACGGCATGCTGATCTCCGCGACCGGCAAGGGCATGCACATGTTCGAGCTCACGTGGGTGGGTATCCCGATCACCATCGCCGGGATCCTGTTCGTGGTCGCGACCAACCGCTGGCTGCTGCCCGACCGGCGTCCCCCGATCGAGCAGTTCGGCAACACGCGCGAGTACTCGGTCGAGATGGTGGTCGACCCGCAGGGCCCGCTGGTCGGCAAGAGCATCGAGGACGCGGGCCTGCGCTCGCTGCCCAACACCTACCTCGCCGAGATCGAGCGCGAGGGCGACATCATCCCCGCCGTCGCACCGGAGGCGAAGCTGCGCGCGAACGACCGGCTGGTGTTCGTCGGCGTGGTCGAGGCGGTGGTGGATCTGCAGAAGATCCGCGGTCTCAAGCCGGCGACCGACCAGATCTTCAAGCTCGAGGCGCCGCGCTCGCGGCGCGTCCTGGTCGAAGCCGTGGTGTCACCGCGCTGCCCGCTGATCGGCCAGACCGTCCGCGACGGCGGCTTCCGCTCGATGTACAACGCGGTGATCATCGCGATCGCGCGCAGCGGCCAGCGCATCAATAAGAAGATCGGCGACATCGTGCTGCAGAGCGGCGACACGCTGCTGCTCGAGGCGCATCCCGCGTTCGCCGACCAGCAACGCAACTCGCACCACTTCTACCTGGTCAGCCGCGTCGCCAACTCCGCGCCGGTCGAGTACGAGCGCGCCTACATCGCTCTCGCGATCCTGCTCGCCATGATCGGCCTCGCGAGCTTCACCGAGCTCGGCATGCTGAAGGCCGGCATGCTCGCCGCCGGGGCGATGATCCTGACGCGCTGCTGTACGGCCTCGGCGGCGCGGCGCAGCGTCGAATGGAAGGTCATCCTGTCGGTCGCGGCGGCGTTCGCGCTCGGCGCCGCGGTGGAGAAGTCGGGCCTGGCCAAGGCGATCTCGGTGGCGTTGACGTCCGCCGCGGGCGGCAGCCCGATGTGGAGCCTGGTCGCCATCTACGGCGGCACGCTGCTGCTCACCGAGCTGATCTCGCACAGCGCCGCGGTCTCGCTGCTGTTCCCGATCGCGCTCAACACCGCCGCCGGACTCGAGGTCAGCTACATGCCCTACGTCGCGGCGGTGACCGTAGCGGGGTCGCTCGGCTTCGCGACCCCGCTCGGCTACCAGACGCACATGATGGTCTACGGACCGGGCGGCTACCGCTTCACCGACTTCCTTCGCATCGGCATCCCGATGGACATCCTCTGCTGGAGCATCGCCATGGTGACCATTCCGTGGGCGTTCCCGCTGAACAGCCCGGTCCTTCCGTAGACACTCGCACTCCTCACAGCACCGAGTCGCCGTCGACGAACGCGCCGCTCGGCGAGCCCAGCGGCGGGATCGGGCACGACGCCGGTGCGGCCGCCTTGCTGGCGCCGACGAACTTGTCGCGCTTGTCGTTGGCCGCCGTCGTGGGCGGACGGCCCGACGTCTTCGCGGGCGCATCGGCGCACCAGTCGAGCGTGCTGCCGAACGAGAGCCGCACGGCGATCCGGCCCTGCGACGGCTCGTCGAGGGTGTACCCCCAGCCCGCCTTGCCGCCGCGGATGGTGACCAGATCCGCCTTGACGGTCACGCTCTGCACCGGGTCGGTCGAAGCACCCTTGAAACGATAGCCACCGGAGGCGTACGGCAGCCAGCCACTCGCCGGCAGCGCGACCGAGAACTGCTCGCCGCTGCCGGCCGCGTTGTAGACGCGCAACGTCGCGCCGGCGATGGTCGGGTCCGACGGGCTACCGGCCGCCGGCACCACCACGCGGTTCGCCGGCGCATCCTGGCGCGTGCTGGCGCGGAAGGAGATCTTGCGGCGGGTCGGGTTCGCGGGCTCGGTGCTGTCGTCGGTCAGGCGCAGCGACGTCGCCTGCACCGTGACGACGGCGGAGCCGCCGGGGTAGCTGGTCGGGTCGGCGGGATCGGCGCCGGCGTCGAGCTCGTCGCGGTCGAAGCGGCCGTCGCTGTCGCGGTCGATGCCGGCGCGGGCGCCGGCTCCCGGCGGCACGCACGTGAAGACCTGCTCCTGACCCGGCGTCCCGGCAAGACCGCGCAGGAATGTGGCCGAGACCAGCCCGTCGGCGGCCCGGTCGGTGAGGAAGAGGTCGTTCGCGATGTACAGCGCACCGCGCTGCTCGCCCGCGTGGACGCCGTGCCCGATCAGGTCGCAGTCCCCAGCCGCGTGCCGTTCGATCATCAGGTCGAGCCGGGCGATCGTCGCCCCGTCGTTGTTGCTGGTCGCATCGAACGAGACCTGCTGGCCGACCGCGGGCTTGAGCCCGGTGTCGAAGGCCAGGATGAACGCCTCGACGGCGCGCCGTCGCTGGTTGGCGACATTGACGTTGTTGCCGAAGTTGAACTGCTGCGCGCTGATGAAGTTGAACGCCGTGGCGACGCTGCCGTCGTGCAGCACGCCGAAGCCGCGTATCTGGTCGCCGAGGAAACCGGTGCCGGGGGTCACGTTGTTGGCCGGCACGCCGAACATGCCGACCTTCTGGTAGACGTTGCGCAGATGGGCGATCTTGAACTCCTGGGTCTCGCCCTCGGTCGTCGAGAATCCGTCGGTTCCGAGCGGGAGGGCGTGGCAGACGTCGCACGTGCCGGCGCCGTCGGTGTTGGCGAGGTTCAGGAAGAAGTTCTCGCCCGCCGCCTCCGCCGCCGTCGGGACGTCGTCGAGCGCACGGATCGGGTTCGGCGGGTAGACCATCGTCAAGACGAAGTCGGTGAACGCCTGCATCTCGGCCTCGGGCAGCTCGCTCTCCCGGCCGAGCAGCCCGACGAACGCCGGGTTGAACGCCTTGAACGCGAGTTCCTCGTCGAGCGGGTCGCCGCCGCTGGCGCCGCCGGTGCGGTCGCCGCGCCAGTGCATCGGGCCGGCGTCCGCCATGCCGCGCAGGCTCTGCGTCGTCATCGGGCCCTTCAGCGGGTGGAACGGCTGGCCCGCACCACGCCGGAACGGGTTCGGGTTGGCAACGCTCGTGGCCCCGGGGCTCGCATCACCGAGGTCCCAGGCGAGGCTGTCGAGGTCGCCGAAGATGTGACAGCTCGCGCACGCGGCGTCGCCGTGGCCCGAGGTGTTGCGCGCGTCGTAAAGCACGCGGCGACCCTGCCGCACCTCCGGCGGCGTCGGGTCGAAGCGGAGCGACACCGAGTCGGTCTGGGCGCGCGCGTTGCCATCGTCGAGCTCGGTCACGATGCCGACCCGCTGCGTGAAGCGGCTCATCACGTAGAGGCGATTCCTCGCCTCGTCGAGCGCGAGGCCGCTCGGACCGCCGCCCACCTCGATGATCTCCTCGGCGAAGAAGCCGCTCTCCAGCCCGTTGGCGTCGATCGCGGCGACCCGGCTCGATCCCAGGGCGGCGACGTACAGGCGGTTGCCGTCGCCCGAGAAGACCATGTCGGTCGGGAAGGCGAGCGTCTGCTCGACCTCGCTGTCGCTGCCCGGCGAGCGCTGGTAGTCGATGTGGTCGTTCAGGTGGCGCGGCGTGACGGTCGCTCCGTCCAGCACCGTGATCCGGCTGTGCGCGATGTTGCCGCGCACGCCATGCACGCCGTCGGGCAGGATCCCTTCGAAGCGGACCTCGTTGCGGGCCTCGGTGTTGCTGACGAATAGCTTCCCGTTGCTCGGCCGCACCGCCATGTTGAACAGCACCGTGCCGACGCCGGCGACGCTGCCGAGCGCGCTCGGCGTGGGCGCGTCGGCGTCGATCGCGAACACGTCCTGGTCGGGCAGCGTGAAGGCGACGAAGTTCGACCAGTCGCGCCCGAGCTCGTCCGCGAAGTTTCCGCTGTCGGGGTTGACCCGGACGATCAGGCCGACGTCCGGCCCGCCGGGCAGCGCGCCGAATGGCGGCGGCGGCAGGCCGCCGTTGGCGGTCACCACGCGCTCGTTGATTGCGGTGGTCTGATTGCCCGAGTGGAAGACCGCGGCGTACACCACGGTCCCGTCGGGCGAGGCGGCGAGCGCACGCGGCGTGTCGCCGAACAAGATCACGTTGGCGATCGGCGTCCCGCCGAGCGGGCTGCCGAGCGCGTTCGCGTCGAACACCTGGACGACGGCGCGCCCGATGCCCTCGGTGATGGAATCGGCCGGAACCGGGCAATTCTGGCCACGCCGGGCCACAGCGACGAAGGCGCGGGTTCCCCCGGGCCCCGCGAACACCAGGTCGCGCGGCTCGTCGCAGGTGTGCAGCGTGCGCACGACGCGCGACAGCCGCGGGTCGCCGGGGTCGATCGCGACCACGCTGATGCTGTCCGAGAGGTGGTTCACCACCCACACCTCGGTATTCGAGCGTGCGGCCACGGTCACCGGCTCGAGCCCGACCGGCACTTCGGCCGCGAGCGTGAGCCCGGTGGCGGTGACGTCGAAGATGGCGAGTCGGCCGTCGGGCGTGTTGACCGCGAACAGACGGCTACCATCCGGCGACAGCGCGAGCGGCCGGACGTGCCCGCTCTCGAAGTTGACGAAGCTGCCCGGCGGCGACTGCGCGGAGGCTCGCCCGGCGAAGCCGGGGACGAGGGCGAGGAGCATCTGGATCAGGGGAAGGCACACACTCCTGCGTGCCATTCGAGTACCGGGAACCCTCATTTCTTCCTCCTCCAGTCAGGCGATCACGCCGAGACGCTGCTTGACGTCGTAAGCGAAGTCCGGGAACACGCTCGCGACGTCGGGGTTGCCGAGGTGGTGCACCAGCACCTCCGCGAACAGGCTACGGAAGTCGGTCGTGACCGCGAGGTCGCGGCCTTCGAAGAGCTGCTCCGGCGCGAGCCCGGGCCAGCGACCGTAGACACGGCCACCGGCGACGCCGCCGCCGAGCAGCATCATCGCGGTGGCGCGGCCGTGGTCGGTACCGCCGGAGCCGTTCTCTTCGAGCGTACGGCCGAACTCGCTCATGGTGAGCACGCACACGCGCGCCATCTCGTCACCGAGGTCGATGCGGAACGCGGCCAGCGCGTCGGCGAGGTCGCGCAACAGACCCGCGAGCTGGCCGTCGCTGCCGCCCTCGAGGACGTGCGTGTCCCAGCCACCGGTGTTCAGAAAGGCGATCTCGAGTCCGACCTTCCCCTTGATGACGCGCGCCACCTCGCGGAGCTGGTTGCCGAGCTCGGTGCTCGGGTAGACCGCACCTTTTGCCGGCGGGCTCGCGGCACCGTCGAGACGGCCGAAGACGTCGAGCGACGCGAGCGCGTCCCGGGTGGTTCTGCCGAGTAGATCGTCGCGCGTCGCGTACATGCGCTCGACCGCGGCCCGCGCCAGAGCGCCCTGCCCCGGTGGCCCGAACGCGACCTGGGTGAGCGTGGTGGTCGCGAGCGCGGGCGCGGCACCGCTGAGCGCACGCGGCATCTGGCTCGACAGGGCGACCGCACGCACGGTGCTCGCACCGGGCTCGGGCGCGCTCTCGAGATGACGGTTCAGCCAGCCGTCGAGCGCGCTCCGGTCGCCGGGCTGGCCGGTCTCCATGTAGTCCTGCGCATCGAAGTGCGAGCGCGACGGATCGGGCGAGCCGCACGCATGGACGATCGCCAGCTCGCCGGCCGCGAACGCGGGCGCCAGCCTGGCCATGGCTGGATGCAGCGCGAAGAATCCGTCGAGGTCGAGCGCCGCGCCGGCGCCCGCGCCGGGACGCGGCACCGCGATCGTCCGCCGCGCGTCGTAGTAGCGGCCCTCGCCGTGCGGCACGATCATGTTGAGCCCGTCGACCGCACCGCGCTGGAAGATCGCCACCAGCACCGCGTCGCGCGACGGGGTCGCCGCTGCTGCGGCACGCAGCAGGAAGCGCGGCCCGAGGCCGAAGCTCGCCGCAGCGACCGCACCGCCTGTCAAGCACAGCCTTCGCCTCATGTCCACGTGCGCACCCATCGCGAGGTCCTCCGCTCCTCCGCCACGCCTACTGCTGCTGAAACTCGGGGCTCGACAGGACCAGTGCTGCGAGCAGGGCCGGCCTCGCACCGGCTGCGCGCGCCTCCTCGAGCGCCGTGCGCGTCGCCGCCGACGCGCTGCTGAGCAGGATCTCCTGCGTGAGCGCGTCGACCGCGGACGTGCTCTGCGCGAGCTCCGTCCAGCGTGCAGCGTCGACGCGCACGCCGGCGATGCGCCCGCTCGCCACAAGGTAGGCCGCGTCGAAGCGCGTGACCATTCCTCCGGCGCTCACCACCGCGGCCGCGGTCTCGCTCCAGCCGATCGGCGGCTGCGCGCGCAGGATCGGCTGGCCGAGGTTGCCGACCAGCGTCGCCGCGGCGAAGCCGAGTCGCACGTCGGCCCGGGCCGTGCGCAGCGCACCTGCCAGCAGCTCGAGCGGACTCTTCACCTTGGTGTCGCGATGCTCGGGCGCGTAGAACTCGTCGGCGGTGAGGATGGTGGCCACGACCCACGCGATGTTGCCGTCCGTTGCCAGGAAGACGCCCTTCGCGCGCTCGACCAACGACGCCGGCGGCACGTCGGCGACGAAGCGCGACACCAGCTTGCGCGCGACCAGCTCGGCCGTCGCGCGCTCGCGCGCCAGCATGTCGAGCACCTCGACGCCCTCGTCGCGTCCCGCCTGGGCGACGCGGTGCCCGAGCACCGTCTTCACGCCGGGCTCGTGCAGCCTGGGCACGAAGACGTGCTCGATGCGGCCGCTCCGCTGCTGCGTGATCGTCCAGCCGGTGAAGACCCGCGCGACCTCGACGACATCGTTCTGCGTGTAGCCGCCGGCGACGCCGAGCGTGTGCAGCTCGAGCAGCTCGCGGGCGTAGTTCTCGTTCAGGCCCTTGTTCTTGCGCCGGACGCGCGTCGACGGCGAGCTGCTCAGGTAGTTGTCGAGGTAGTAGAGCATGGCCGGGCTCTCGGCGGTCGCAAGCAACAGATCGCGGAAGCGGCCGAGCGCGTGCGGGCGGATCGCGTCGCGCACGTAGGCGACGCACGAGTAGCGTGTCGGTCCCTCAGCGGCGTAGACGTTGAAGTGGTTCAGCCAGAAGTCGGTCATCACCTCGGCGATCTGTGCGCGCGCGTGCACGGCGCGGGTAACGACGTCCGCCGAGACCTCGGCCAGGATGCGGCCCGGCCTGCCGATCGCATCCCCCGCTGCTTCACCCGGGCGCTGCGGGTAGCTCGCCAGCAACGCCGCCGAGTCCATGTCGAGCGCGGGATAGCGCGCGAGCCGCGCCGCCAGCGGCGGATCGGCGCTCGGCGCGAGCTGCTGTGCGATCCAGCGCGCGCGGCCGACGCGGCGGATCTCGTCCACCAGATCGGAGGTCGCGCCGAAGCTGGCGCGCTTCGCCAGGTGCAGGATGCGCGCTTCCTCTTCGGCGTCGGCCGCGTGTCCGGTGACCGGCAGCCACAACCCCGCGACGAGCGCGGCCCACGCGAGCTTCCGCCGGACGGTCATGCGTCTCACCTCCGCGCGGCGCCCGTGTGCGGCGCCGCGATCGACTTCGCAGGCTTCGATGCGCGAAGCGCGGCAAGCGTTAAATCGGCGCGCGGAAGAAATGCAGGGCGGTCAGTCCCGCGACGCGCCGCCGCGGGTGCGGCCCTGCGCGCGGCGACGGTTGCGCTCGCCGTCGATCTCCTGCTTCATCTTGCCGCGCAGCAGGATGAGCCGTGCCCGCTGCTCGGGCGTCAGCACGGGCTGGATCGACTGCCACAGCCCTTCCGGGAGCAGCATGATCTCGCGCTCGAGCGCGACGATCTGGTCGGTGAGCGTGGTCAGCGCGCCGTCGTCGGCCGGCTTCCGCGCGAGCTGTCCCTCGAGCTTGGTCGCCAGCGCGGCCTTCTGTGCCAGCAGCCCGCGCCGTTGCTGCGCGACACGGCGGAACTCGCCCGCCAGCTTGACGGTCTGCTCGTCGTTCAGCTGCAGCGTCTCGGCGATGCGCAGCACCACGAGCATCGGGCCGCGCGAGCCGCCCGCCCGCTCTCGGCGCGCGCGGCCGGCGGGCGCGCCGTCGACACCGGTTCGCTCCGGTCCCACCTCGTCGTGGGGCGCTGCCCATGACGCACGCGGGAGAAGAGAAGCGCTGGCCAAGGACGCCACGAAGAGCGCTTCGACGAGGACCACGGCGATCGACTTCTGCACCGCTAGCTCCACCCCGGGACGGATACGAACACGCCCTCGATCTCGTCGAGCTCGTCGTCGCTCAGGCCGGCGAGCGGGCGCTCGCCGGCGGGCACCTCGACCACGAGGGAGTCATTGCTCGCCACCAGCCAGGCATCCTCGGCGTCGGCGAGCGCGGCGGCGCCGGTCGCCGGCAGCAAACCCGCGACCTCGATCGTGGGTGGAGAAATGACCTCGGCGAGCTGGTCCTGGTCCGTACGCAGCAGCGCGCTCGTGATGAGCAGCACGACGCCCGCGGCGAGCGCGGTCCACAGCACCACCCGCTGGCGCGCGCCGCCCGGCGCGACTACCGGACGAACGCCCGCTGCTCGCTCGGCGGCATGGCCTGCGGCGCGGACGGGCGCCCGCTTCGGCGCCAGCACCTCGCGCAGCGAAGCGACCTCCGGCGCGGCGCGGATCACGGCCATGAGAGCGTCGCGCTGCGCGGCGAAGAAGGCGTCGCTTGGCGCGTCGGCGGCATCGAGCGCGCGCAGCGCATCGAGCGGCGGCGTCATCGTGTCGTCCGCGATCGCAGCACAGCGCGGACAGCGATCGAGGTGCGCCGCTGCCCACGCGATCTCGTCGGGCAGCAGCGCGCCGGCGGGAGCCGCTTCGCGACCCGCGGCCGCGTAGCCCTCGTCCATCCGCGCCAGGAGGCGCGTCAGGCGTGCGCACTGTTCGTTGTCGTCGTTCACCGCTTCATCCTTCCTCGTCGTCGCCTGCTTCCCCCCGGCCGGGCTCGATCCAGCCACGCAGCTTCTTGACGGCATGGAAGTAGTTCACCTTCGCGGACGCCTCCGAGGAGCCGACGAGGGCTCCGATCTCGCGGAACGAGAGGTCGTCGCACACGCGCAGCAGAACCGCGAGGCGCTGCTTCTCGGGCAGGCGAGCAACGAGCTTGCGCAAGGTCAGGCGGTCGAGCGCGTGCACCCCGTGCGCGGGTGCCGCCGGCTCGGCGATCGACTCGATCGACGTCGTGCGACCCGCCTTGCGGTGCAGCATCCGGCACTCGTTGAGCGCGATCCCGTACAGCCAGGTCTTGAACGTGGCGGCGCCACGGAACTCACCGATCTGGCGATACGCGGCGAGAAAGCTGCTCTGCATCACGTCCTGTGCTTCTTCACGGTTGCCCGTCATGCGGCTGGCGAGCGCGAAGACCATGCGCTCGTGGCGTGCCACGAGCACGCCGAAGCGCTCGCGATCGCCCGCACGGACCCGCGCCACGATCTCCTGATCATCGTCATCGGCGCCCTCTGGCCCCATCCGACACGCGTCTTAGCCCCGCCCCGCGAGGCGGGGCAACAGGTATCGAAGGTCTCGTCCGCGCACGCTCCAGCCTACCCTTCGTTCTTCTCGCGTAGTCTGATGCAGCGCGCCACGGATCGGTAAAATCATTCCGCGACCCGGCGCTGCGACCGCTTCTTCCTGGCCGGTGGGCGGGGCGCGCGTTCGACCTTGCGCTTGCGCGGTGTCGGCTCGACCGCCGCCGGCTCCCCGGACGCCGCCCAGGTGAGCAGCGCGGGCACGCACAGGTGCTGCTGTCCGATCGCCTCGACCAGCCAGCTCTCGAACGGGTTCACCGCCAGCAGCGGCACGAGCGCGGGCGGCTCCTCGCCGGCTGCACGCTGCAGCTTCACGAGGTAGCACAGCAGCAGGTCGTCCATGCCGGGATCGGCTGGCGCCTCGCCGTCGACGCCGGCAGCCGCGAGCGGCTGGCACAGCCGGCGCGGCTCACGCAGCTCGTAGCGGTGGGCGGTGTCGGCGACGCCGGGGCGCACCGCGATCTCGCGCCGCGGCGGCGCACGCCGCGCCGCGACACCATGACACCGGTAGCCCGCGCCGCCCGGTGGAGCCACAGCCGTTCCCGCACCACGGCCAACGGCGGTCGGCAGCGACAGCACCTGCACGGCCTTGAGGTCGGCCACGAACGAGCCGAACTGGTCCTCGATCGTGGCCGCGCGTGGCCGGCCCGCGCGTGTACCCCCTTGTTTGCCCCTTCCCGCCGTGGCGCGCGTGACCGCGTAGGTGAAGTAGCCGGAACCGGCGTCCGCGACGGCAGCGTCCGCGCTGCCGTCGCCAACGAACGCGGGCTCGCACACCGCCGAGCTCCTGCGCGGCGCCGCCACGTCATCGCCGAGCGCGCGGCTCAGGTCCGCAGCACTCGGTGCCGCACCTGCGATCCGGCTCGCCCTGGTGATCGTCGAGCAGAGATATCCACTGCAGGCCAAGGGATCGTGTGCGCCCGCGCTGCAGGAGGCGTCGCTGCAGACGTCGTCCACGGTGCACGCGTTGCCGTCGTCGCAGGCGCTCCCGTCGGGCAGGACGACGTCGGCCGGGCAGCCGTTCGCGACCCCGTCGCACCACTCGGCGGCGTCGCACGAGCCGCGCGCGACGCGGCACTCGCGGGTGCTGCGCGCATCCTGCGGACACTCCGGCGCCGCTCCGTCGCACTGCTCGTCCAGATCGCAGGCGCCGCTCGCCACGCGACAGACCGTTCCGGCGTGGCGAACGTCGTCCAGCGGACACTCGGCTGCGGAGCCGCTGCACACCTCTGCTACGTCGCAGGCGCCGGCCGCGGCGCGGCAGAGCGCGCCCGAGCGGGCCAAGGCGTCGTCGGGGCAGAGCGGGCTGGTCCCGTCGCAGGTCTCGGCTGCGTCGCAAGCTCCGGCGGCTGCGCGGCAGACGTCGCCGGTCGGCCGCGGCCCGCACGCAGCACCGCAGCACGAGCCTGGTCCGCCGTCATGCGCCCCGTCGTCGCAGCTCTCGCCGGGATCGACGATCGCGTCGCCGCAGCGCGCCGCGCCGGCCGCGAGCCGCGCGACCAGCAGGTCGCGGTTCGCACTGCCCCCGACGGCGCCCGCGACGAGAATCCGCCCGTCACGCTGCACCGCCACCGCGTAGGCGTGCGCGTGGTCGTCAGGACCGTCGATGTCGACGACTCCCATGCGCCCGAAGGCAGGGTCCGGAGTGCCGTCCGGCATCAAGCGCAGCAGCAGCAGAGCGTCACCGTCGCGCTCGCGCGCCACCCCGGCGACGACGATCCGTCCGGCGGCGTCGCTCGCCAGCGCGGCAACGACCACCGCGCGGCCTTGCACCGCCGTGCGCTGCACGCCGTTCGTGCCAAAGCTCGCATCGGGCGCCCCTGCGGTGAGCACGCGCGCGACCACGATCGAGGTGGTGCCATCGCTGGTGGACGAGCCCGCGAAGAGGACCTCGCCATCCGGCTCGATCCGGACTGCGTCGACGGCGGTCAGGTCGGCGATCCTCAGCAGCACGCGGCCGCCGTCACCGAAGCTCGCGTCCAGCGCCCCGTCGGAAAGGTGGTGGGCGACGAAGGCGTCCTGGCCGGTGGCGCCCGCGACCACGATGCGGCCATCGGGTGCGAGCGCAACCGCGAGCGCGCGTGCGTCGCGCTGCGGAAAGGTCGTGATGACCTTGCCGCCGTCGCCGAAGGACGGATCGAGCGCACCACCGGGCAGGTAGCGCACCAGCGCGGCCACGGTCCGGCCGTCGCTTGTGCTCGAGCCCGCGACGAGGAGCCGGCCATCGGGCTGCGCGGCGAGCGCGCGCGCCTGATCGTCCCCACCCAGGTCCGTGCGTACGCTGCCTCGGCCGGCGAGGGTACGATCCGGGACACCCGTCGCGGAGACGCGCAGCAGAGCGAAGTCGGACGATCCGGTCGCCGACCTGCCGGCGACGAGCAGCGACCCGTCGCCCGCCAGCGCCAGCGCACGCGCGCCATCGCTTGCGCCGAGGTCGACGAGCACCGTGCCCCGGTCACCGAAGGCGGTATCCGCGGTACCGTCCGTTGCAAGACGGGCCAGTACGACGTCGTCGTCCACCGGGCCCCGCGCCCGTCCCGCGACGACCACGCGGCCGTCGTCGAGCACGGCGAGCGCGTACGCCACGTCGTCGCCCCGACCCAGATCCATGACCACGCGGCCGCCCGCGAAGCTCTGATCGAGCGCGCTCGGGTCGGCGCCCACGGCGGCCGAGCCCGGGACCACCAGCGCCGCGAGCACGGCGATGACGACCAGCCGGCATGCCCAGGCGAGCCGTCCACGTCGGTCGGGTGCGGGTCGGTGCGTCGGCATTCTGGGTCGCAGTACGCCCGACGGCGGCGCGCAGGCAAGCAATCATGCGCGCGGTCGTTCGCGCTGTCGCGCCGTCTCGGGCCAGGCGCACGGGCTTGATGCTGAGCCTCGGCGGGGACGCCGTCGTCATCTCGATGAATCAGTAATCATAGCGCGGGGCACTCTCGCCTGCGGCTCGCTTGCACGGGCGCTGCCGAGCGCCGTGGGTCAGGCCCAGGGGTCGTAGGTGCCGAAGTTCCAGAGGTGGCCTTCGGGGTCGAGGCAGGCGTAGGCGCGGCCACCGTAGTCGGGGTCGTGCAGCGGTGTGACCACGCGCGCCCCGGCGGCGACCGCGCGGGCGTGGTGCGCGTCGGCGTCGGCGATGATGATGTAGGGGCTCTGCGTGCCGACGCCGCCGACGTCGGCCGGCGGCTTCTGGAGCCTGCCGAACTCGTCGTCGTGCGCGCTGCCGAGCATGATCATGCCGTCGGCGAACGTGAGCTGGGCGTGCGCGATGCTGCCCTCCTCACCGGGGACGACGAGGTGCTTCGCGAAGCCGAAGGCATGGCAGAGCCACTCGATGGCGGCGGCTGCGTCGCGATAGCGGAGCGTGGGGATGATCTTCGCGGGCATGGTTCTTCCTCCTGCTGCATGGGATGGCATGGTTTGCGGGCTCGTGGATAGATCGCGGGCCCCGTCGGATCTTGGAAAAAAGTCCGCTTCGGTGCGCCGAGCGTTTGCGTTCGCCAGCATGGTCAGGATGCTGGACGAGGTGGATCCCGCGCCCGCAGACCGTGTCCCGCCCGGCCAGGTGCTGACGGAGAAGTGGCCGGTGCTCACGTACGGCGGCACGCCGCGCTTCGACCCGAGCACCTGGACCTTCCGCTGCTTCGGGCTGGTCGAGCGCGAGGTGGTGTGGACCTGGCCCGAGTTCCTCGCCCTGCCCCGGGTGCGCGTCAAGTCGGACATCCACTGCGTGACGACGTGGTCGCGCCTCGACAACGAGTGGGAAGGCGTCCACATCCGCGAGATCCTGAAGCACGTCACCCTGAAGCCAGAGGCGAAGTTTGTCCTGGAGCACGCCGACCCCGACTACACGACCAACGTCGCGCTCGCGGACCTGCTCGACGACGACGCCGTGCTCGCGCTCAGCCACGACGGCCGCGACCTCGAACCCGACCATGGCGGGCCGCTGCGCCTGGTGCTGCCCAAGCTGTACTTCTGGAAGAGCGCGAAGTGGCTGCGCGCGCTCGAATTCCTCGACGTCAACCCGCCCGGCTTCTGGGAGCGCAACGGCTACCACATGCATGCCGACCCCTGGCGCGAGGAGCGCTACGCGGATCAGGAGACGCACGCCATGCAGCGCATGCGCGCCGACGCGGCGCGCGCACTGCGCAAGCGGTAGCTAGCGATCGCTGCCGACTCCGATCGATCGGCCAGATGGAGATCGATCAGCGCCCGCTGGCGACGCGGCGGCAGCCGCTCCGGCTCGAGCGACGCCTGCAGGCCCAGGCCGTCGATGAATGCGACCAGCGCGTCGGCCTCGTCCTGCGCTCGCCGTGCAGAAGATCCCAACCGGACGATCCTGTCCGGAATTCCGCAACAGCGGCGGCGACGATCCGGGTCGGTGGACACCTCGATCCGGCCTTGCAAGCGTCTGCATGGCCGGGATAAGCCCGCGCCATGGACGTCCTCCCGCGCAACCGCACGCGGCGCGCGCTCGCGCGCTGCCACGCCACCGCTGTGCACATCGCCCTGGCAGCCCTCGTCACCCTCGCTGGTGCCACCGGCTGCAGCGACTCGTCGGGGACGAGCCCGGCGACACCGCAGTACGCCACACGCGGGCCCTACGCCGTGGGGCTGACGACGCTGGATCTGGGCGACCGCGAGGTCGACGTCTTCTACCCGGTCGACGCGCGGGATGCCGAAGGCGCGCAGACGACGAGCTACGCCTCGTTCGAGGTGCTGCCGGAGGCGATCGAGCAGCGGAACGTGCGGGCCGCGTTCGGCATCGACGAGCCGGCGGTCGGGCTCGACGACGACGTCGCGACCGGGTTCGGCGACATCATCGTGCACTACCGGCAGGAGCCGTGAACGCCATGCCGAGCACGCGCGTACGCGGATCGAGCTGCTTCGTCCTGCTCTCCCTGGCCACGGCACTGGGCTGCGGATCGAGTGGCGGCGACGAGCCGGCGAGCACGCCCACGCCGGCACCGTCCGCGACGCCGGGCTTCGCCAACGCGCGTGGCTTCGTCCTGTCGTCGTTCGGCTTCGTCTTCCCCGAGGGCTCCGGCGACGCCTGCCCCGGTGGCTTCAACCGCGGCCCGATCGAGATGCAGGCGGCGGGCGAGACGCCGCTGCCCGACGACTGCCTCGACCCGACGGCGAACGACGATCCGGGCTTCAAGACGCTCGACACCACCGGCACGCTCGACGGCCTCGACATCGACGACACGGTCTCGCGCAGGGACGACGCGCAGCAGTGCGCGCACGACGACTTCCCCGCACCCGGCGGACCGGCCGGCGTCGACGACCAGCTCTGGCGCGCCATCGGCTGCATCCGCGGCTTCCAGGACGGCGACGTGGTGGAGAGCGTGGTCGACGGCGCGGTGCGCGACGGCTCGATGACGATCCTGGTCGACGTGCAGGGCGTCGACGATCCGGTGAACGACGACGACGTGCGGGTGCAGGTGTTCTCGAGCCGCGATGCACCACCGCTCGGCGGCGACGGCAGCGTCCTGCCGCACGGCACGCTGAGCATCGATCCCGACGCGCGTTACCACAGCAGCGTCGCGTCGGGACGGATCGAGAACGGCGTCGTCATCGCGGGGCCGCTCGACATCCGCATCCGGCTCAACATCCAGATCGTCGTCGGCGACCTGAGCTTCCGCGACGCGTACGTGCGCCTCGAGCTGCAACCGGACGGCAGTGCGCGCGGCGGCATCTTCGGCTTCGCGCCGCTCGAGGACGTCTACGAGATCTTCGGCCGTCAAGCCGGAACGATCGGCGGCAAGGAAGCTCTCGGCTACACCTGCTCCGGGCTCTACGCCGCGCTCACCAGCCAGGCCGACGGCCACTTCGACGACGCGAGCGGCCGGTGCTCGTCGCTGTCCACGGCGTATCGCTTCGACGGCATCCCGGCCTTCGTCGCGCGATGAGGTCCGCCATGAGAACGCCCCTGCGTGCCGCGCTCGCCCTGCTCCTCGTCGTCGCGACCGCGTGCGGCGGCGGCTCCGGTGGCGGCTCGACGATCGCGCCGCCGCTCGACCCGCCGGTCACGCAGCCTGATCCGCCCGTCGTCGACGCCGGACCGGTCGCGATGCGCCGCCTGACGGAATCGCAGTACCGAGCGACGGTGGCCGACGTGCTCGGCGAGGACGTCATCGTCGCGGGGCGCTTCGAGCCCGACAACCGCGTCTCCGGCCTGCTCGCCGTGGGCGCCTCGAACGTGAGCGTCACACCGGCCGGCTTCGAGCAGTACGACGCGATCGCGCGCGCCGTCGCGGCGCAGGCGCTCGACCCGGCGCATCGTGCGGCGCTGGTGCCCTGCCAGCCGAGCGGTGCGACCGACGACGCGTGCGCGAGCGCGTTCATCGGGGGCGTCGGGCGGCGCCTGCTGCGCCGCCCGCTCGCCGACGACGAGCTGCCGCCGTGGCTCGCGGTGGCGCGCGACGCGGGCGCCGAGCTGGTCGACTTCCACGCCGGCCTCGAGGTTGCGCTCGCCGCATTGATGCTCTCGCCCGAGTTCCTGTTCCGCGTCGAGGCGTCGGAGTACGACCCGGCGCGCGGCGGCGATCGCCTGACCAGCCTCGCCATGGCGTCGCGGCTGAGCTTCTTCCTGTGGAACACGACGCCCGACGAGGAGCTGCTGGCAGCCGGCGAGCGCGGCGAGCTGACCGGCGACGCGGGCCTCGCGGCACAGGCCGACCGCCTGCTCGACTCGCCACGCCTCGAGGCGACCGTGCGCGAGTTCTTCGCCGACATCTACGGCTTCGACGCCATCGAGCAGGGCCTGGTGCGCAAGGACCCGGCGCTCTTCCCCGCCTTCAGCCAGGACATGATCCACGACGCCGAGGAGCAGACCCTGCGCGTCGTCGCGGAGCACCTGCTCACCGAGGACGGCGACTACCGCGAGCTGTTCACCACCCGACAGTCGTTCATGACGCGCACGCTCGGGCTCGTCTATCGCGTGCCGGTGCGCAGCGCCGACGGCTGGGAGCCGTTCAGCTTCCCGGCCGACAGCGGGCGCGCGGGTGTGCTCACGCACGTCAGCCTGCTCGCGCTGCACTCCCACCCCGGACGCAGCTCGCCGACCCTGCGCGGCAAGTTCGTACGCGAGGTTATCCTCTGCCAGGACGTACCGCCGCCGCCGGGCAACATCGACTTCTCGATGTTCGCCGACGACGCGGCGCAGAACCGCAGCACCGCGCGCGGCCGGCTCGAAGCGCACGTCGCGAGCCCGGCGTGCGCCGGCTGCCACAACCTGATGGATCCGCTCGGCCTGGCGCTCGAGCGCATGGACGGCATCGGCGTGGAGCGCGACACCGAGAACGGCCAGCAGATCGATCCCTCGGGCCAGCTCGACGGCGAGGCCTACGACGACGCACCCGGCCTCGGCGTGACCCTGGCGAAGCATCCGCAGCTCTCGCCGTGCCTGGTCGACAGCCTGTTCAAGTACGCGGTCGGCCGCGACCCGGTCGAGGGTGAGCGCGCGTTCCGCGGCTATCTGCAGGAGCGCTTCGCGGCGTCGGGCTACAAGCTGCGCGAGCTACTGCGGCTGATCGTGCTCAGCGACGCGTTCCGCACGACGTCGGGACCGCGCGCCGCGAGCGGTTCCGCGTCGGCCGCGCCGCAACAGACGACTGCGGTCACGGTGCAGCCAGGAGACCTCTCATGAAGCGCGCGCTGAGCAGACGCACCCTGCTGCGCGGCATGGCTGGTGGCGCCGCGATCGCGATCGGGCTGCCGCTGCTCGACGTCTTCCTGAACGAGCACGGCACCGCGCTCGCCGACGGCGGGGCGCTGCCCGTGCGCTTCGGCACCTGGTTCTGGGGCTGCGGCATTAACCCCGAGCGCTGGCAGCCGACCAAGGAAGGTCCAGGCTACGACCTGCCGGTCGAGCTGGCGGCGCTCGACGGACTCACCGAGCACGTCAGCGTGCTGTCGGGCTTCGGCGTCACGCTCGACGGGCGTGCCAACATCCCGCACTGGACGGGCGTCATGTCGACCCTCACCGGCAGCGTGCCGGCGCGCGAGTTCGACGTCGACGTGCCGACGCTCGACACCATCGTCGCCAGGCAGATCGGGGCGGCGACGCGCTTCCGCTCGCTCGAGATGTCGGCCACCGGCATCCCAGGCCAGAGCTACAGCCGGGAGGCGACCAGCATCGTCAACTCGAGCACCGTCTCGCCGCTCGAGCTGTACACGCGCATCTTCGGGCCGGGCTTCGCCGACCCGAACGACGCCTCGTTCGAGCCCGACCCGCGCACCTTGCTGCGCAAGAGCGCACTGTCGGCTGTCATGGCGGACGCGACCCGGCTCGAGCGCCAGCTCGGCAGCCACGACAAGCAGCGCCTCGACCAGTACTTGACGTCGCTGCGTCAGCTCGAGCAGCAGATCCAGGTGTCGCTGACCCCACCGGACCTCGACGCCTGCACCAAGCCGGCCGCGCCCGGCGGTGAGGACGTCGGCAGCGACCTCGAGCGCGCGATCGCGACGCACGACCTGATGAGCGAGCTGCTGGTCGCCGCACTGCTCTGCGACCAGACCCGGGTGTTCAACATGCTGTTCTCGTGGGGGACCTCGGAGCTCCGCAAGCAGGGCACCGACACCGCGCACCACCAGCTCACGCACGACGAGATGGTCGATCCGCAGCTCGGCTACCAGCCGCGCGCGACCGAGTTCGCGCTCGCGTCGATGGCCGCGTGGGCGTCGTTCGTGCGGCGGCTCGCGTCGACCCCGGAGGGCGCCGGCACCCTGCTCGACTCCTGCCTGGTGCTCGGCCACTCGGAGAGCTCGTTCGCCAAGTCGCACTCCGTCGTCGGCTTGCCGGTGATGCTCGCCGGTCACGCCGGCGGTCGCGTGCGCGCGGGCGTGCACGTCGCCGGCAACGGCGAGCCGGTGACCCGGATCGGCCTCACGGTGCAGCAGGCAATGGGACTGACGGTGGAGAGCTGGGGCACGCGCGGCATGGAGGCGACGCGGCCGGTGAGCGAGGTGCTGGCGTAGGAGCGCGGCGAGGCTCTCGCCCGCTCACAGAGAAAGAACGAGGCGCAGCTTCGCGAGAAGCTGCGCCAGCACCCGCGGCGGCAGGACGCCGAGCTCCTTCGAGAACGATTCGTTGGCGACCGCGATGAGCTGCGCAACGAGGACGTCGCTGTCTCTCTCCAGACCTGCCGTGCCGGCGCTCAAGCGCAGCCGCAGTGGGGTTTCGGTGTCGACCAGCTTGGTCGTGGTCGGGAGCACGATGGTCGACGGGTAGCCGCCCTCGTTCAGAGCATCGTCCTGGACGACGATCGCCGGCCGAAGCTTGCCCGGCTTGGTGCGAACGCGAGGGTTGAAATCGACCACGTAGACGTGGCCGCGGCGCAGCTTCATTCCTCGTCCCTTGCCACACCACCCGTTCCGAGAGCCGCATTCTCGGCCCGATCCAGATGACCATGGCGCCGCACATAGTCACGCACGGCCGACGTCATCTCGCGGCGCGCGACGCTGCGCTCGAGCTCGTCGACCGCCACGCGAACCAGCCCCGCCTTCGAACGGACGCCGAGCTTCTTGGCCAGTGCCACGATCCGCTTCTCGTCCTCGCTGGAGACGGCAATGGCTCCCATGATGAGCGACATTATGTCGCTCATCATGCCGCAGCAAGCATTCAGCATCGTGTGACCTGTCCGCGCGCACGCGCAGCAGCCCCTCGACGGGATGCATGACCGGCACGCACCGAGGCGAGCTGTTCGGGCTGCTGGCGCAGCTCGGCGTCTCTCGCGGGTGAGGCGCCGCTACTCGCTGCCGACGATCGCGAAGTTCTGCTGGCCCTCCTGCCAGCGCACGAGGACGTTCCCGCCCGCGAAGTCGGGTAGCTCGAACTCGGCCTCGAGGCCGCTGCGGAAGCTCGCGCCGAGCGTGGTCACGGTGAAGGTTGCTTGACCGAATGCCATCCCGTCGGCGAGCGCGGTCACGGTGTGCGCGCCGTCGCCGAGCAGGTTCCAGTTGAGCAGCCGGCCGAAGCCGTTGTTGGCGTCGCCGCAGACGCCGGCGGTGTCCTGGCGCGAGGTTCCGTACGCGGCGGGCACGGGTGCGCCGCCGTCGATGACGAGCGTCACCTCCGCGGCGCTGCACACCCATCCCGAGATGACGCCGATACCGCTCTGCGACGACAGCGCGCTCGGGTTCTCGAGCACGCCGAGCGCTGCCGCCTGCGCTGCTAGGAGCGGCGGCGCGGCGCTGCTCGCGAGCTCCGCGTCCGTGATCACGAAGCTCTGCGATGCTTCCTGCCAGGTGAGCAGCACCGACTCGCCGTCGGCCGGGAAGTCGGGCAGCGTGTAGTCGCCGCTCGCACCGCTCAGGAATGGCGTACCGAGCGTCGCGACGTCGAAGGTCGCGCTGCCGATCTCGGCGCCGTCGGCGAAGGCGCGAAGGGTGTGCGTGCCGTCGCCGAGCAGGTTCCAGTTGAGCAGCGCGCCGAAGCCGTTGTCGCTGTCGCCGCACACGCCGGCGGTGTCGCCGCGCGACGTGCCGTAAGCCGCATCGCGCAGCTCACCGTCGTCGATCTGGTAGGTGACCGCGCTCGCTTCGCAGGCCCAGCCCGAGACCAGGCCGATGCCGCTCTGCCCGGTGTCCGGCTGCGGGTTCTCGAGCACGCCCAGCGTCCCCTGCTGCGCGGTGGCAGCTGTCACCGCGTCGAGCGCATCGACCAGCCCGAAGCCGGACAGGAAGTCGTAACCCGGCGCCTCGATGTCGACCGCGGTCGAGGTCAGCGTCGCGAGCACGGCAGCGGGTGAGAGCGCGGGGTTGCGCTCGCGCACCAGCGCCGCGACCGCCGCGGCGTGCGGGGCCGCGGCCGAGGTGCCGAAGAAGTTCGGAAAGCCGTCGCCGTCCGCGTCCTGGACGAAGAAGGTGGTGTTGGTGCCGTCCGGCGCGGCGATCTCGGGCTTCGAGCGCAGCTCGATCCCGCCCGGCAGCGCTACCCCTGCTCCGCTGAAGTAGAACGGCAGCAGCCCGCCGAGCGAGCTGAAGCGCTCGACGTTGATGACGTTCAGCGGCGGCTGACGATCACCCGCCTGCTCGATCTCCCGATAGTCGACCGCCGCCACCGCGACCACGCCGGCCGCGGCCGCGTGACCGTAGATCTGCGCGTCCCGGAAGACGTTCTGGTCGAACACGTAGCCCGACGAGGTGAGCGAGCAGCCCTCGGTCGCAAGGACGGCGATGCGGAAGCGCGTCGTGCCGCCGCAGATGCGGCTGACGGCGACCGAGACCGTCTGAGGCGAGCCGGATACATTCACCGGCGACTCGAGGATCTCGAGCGGATCGCCGGCCGGGCCACCGCCCTGCGTCGAGCACCCCTGCGCGCCGTCGGCGGTCGCGCCGGGGATCGGGTCGCACGAGCCCCCGTCGCAGTCGAAGAGCCCGACGTCGAAGTCCGTCGATGCGCCCGGCCCGAGCGTGCCGTCGAACGGGTCGGCCCACTGCAGGACGAGTTGCACGCCACAGCCCGACGGCAGCTCGATGCTGGCGACCTGATTGCCTGGCCCGAAGAGGTGGTAGTTGTCGTCCGGATCGCCGGGCGCGCCGTCGACGTACAGCTCGTCGGCGCCGACCCGCCCGTAGTTGCCGGCCGAGGAGAAGTACGGCACGCCCGCGTTCACCGCTGCCTGTGCTGCCTGTGCGATCACGCCGTCCTGGAACATCGGCTCGGCGAAGTAGAGCACGTCGTCGACGATGACCTTCGCGCCACAGGCGCGCAGCGCGTTGATGCCGGCCGCGAAGCCGGGCTCGCTGGTGAACGCAGTACTGAACAGCAGCGGCGCGCCGGGAGCGAGGTCGTGCACCAGCTCGGCCATCGCGCGGCCCTCGTCGCTCTGACCGCCGAGGTCCTGCAGCACGACCACCGAGTCGGGCAGGTCGCCGCTGTCCTGCGACGAGGTCCCGCTGACCGCGCGCGCGCAGCCGTTGCCGCTCACCACGCCGCCACCGGACGCGTCGAAGCTGTCGGACAGGACTCCGATCGGAACGCCGGTGCCGTCGACGTCGAGCTGCGCGCGCGCCTGGTCGGCGCGGATCGCGGTGTCGGCCTGGCTGGTCACCGCACCGACGTCGAGCCGCGGACGGTAGTTGGGATGGATCGTGCGCACCTGCGGAAGCGCCGCCACGCGATCGAGCAGCAGCGGATCGCAGGTGCCGATCACGCGCGCGTACTCCTCGTAGGCCTCCAGCACGTCCATCCCGGCAGCGCGGAGCTGCTCGAGGACGGCTGGCGTGAGCTCGCTCAGGCGCACGTCGATCTCCGGCAGACCGGCCTTCTCCGGCAGCGACGGCAGCGCGCGCTGCACCTGGGCGCGGCTCTGTCCGTCACGCAACCGCTTGCGCGCACCGAGCAGCGCGGGCGCGACCTTCTCGAGATCCGCGTTGGCCTCGTAGAGCTCGCCCTTGAAGGGCTTGGCCCATTGCGCGGCGGCGGGATCGGGCTGCAATGGACCGACCGCTGCGATGAGGGTGAACGTGCAGAAGGAAAGCAGCCAGCGGCCGTTGCGGGCCGGGCGGAGGCGCCACTCGTGCATCTGGACGTTGTACGATCCGCTCGCGGACGGCGCCATCCGGGAACGGCAAAGTGGCTACGATCCGTCGTCGGCTGCGATCAACACCGCGAACGCACCGACCTCGTCGTGCGACTCGACCAGTCGGTAGCCCGAGCCCGGGGCCAGCAGGCCACGCACGATGACGTCCTTCTCGTCGCCCCAGACGTGCGACCCGACCACGAAGAAGCGCCGCGCACCGCGCAGCGCGCTCGCCACCGCGGCGACCTTCGCGTCGGCCGGCAAGCGGCGCACGTTCGCACCACGGATCACCGGCAGCGAGAGGCCATCCTGGTACAGGCGGAACGCCGGCAGCGCGCCGTAGTAGATGTACACGGCCTCGTCACCGGCGGCGCGGCCCTGCACCCAAGCCAGGGCATGCGCGAGGTTCTCGTACGGCGGCGCCAGCCACGGGTTCGGCACCAGCCGCAGGTTCGGCAGGAACGCGATCAGGGTCAGCACGGCCGCCGTCCCCAGCGTGAGCGCGACGAGCCGCGAGCGCGCCAGCCGGCACAAGCCTGCCGCGACGAACAGGAACAGCAACGGGCTCAGGAAGAAGGCGTAGCGGAAGCCGAACGGATAGAGCCCGAGCAGGTGCGCGAGCCCCATCGCCGCGAGGCTCGCCCCGGCGACGACGACCGGCGTCGCCCAGCGCCCACCGCGCGTGACCAGGCTCGCGATGCCGATGGACGCCAGGGCCAGCGGCAGCAGCAGCAGGATGCGCGGTGCGCGCTCGCTCCAGGGAATCCAGAAGAAGCGCAAGACGTCGTCCTCGAGCTTGTCGAGGAGCGTGCCGAGGACCTCGACGGGCGACTGCTCCCCGAGCAGCCTGCGCAGATGGCCGGATGCGAACTCGTCGTACTGCTGCGCCAGCATCAGCCAGTACAGCAACGCCACGATCGCGAGCAGTGCGCCGTTGGCGGCGATGAAGCCGAGCCACTGCCGGCGCTCACGGCGCCGCCACACCTCGCGCAGCAGGACGACGTCGACCGCAGCCAGCAGGAACACGAGCCCGTAGTACGTCCCGACCGCGATCGCGAACAGCGCGCCGAGCACCAGCCAGTCGCGCGCGTCGCCACGATCGAGCGCGCGCTGCATCGCCAGCAGCACCCCTGCCCCCACCAGCCCCGCGAGCGCGTACTGGCTGACCTCTTGCGCGTAGAAGACCTGCACCGGCGCGATCGCGAGCAGCCCGGCGGTGACCAGCGCGAGGCGACGGTCGCCGAGGCGCACCAGCCAGCACCAGACCAGCCAGATGGTCGCCACCGAGTAGGCGACCGAAGGCAGACGCAGCACCAGCTCGCTCGAGGTCCGCGTCGCGAGCGGACTCTGCAGCAGCCGGAACAGCGGCGGGTCCGGACCACGCGCGAACAGCAGGATCCGCGGCCACGGCAGGCGCTCGCGCGCGATCTCGAGCGCCTCGTCGAACCAGAAATCGTGGCCGCCGAGCGCGATCAGGCGGATCGCCGCCGCGAGCAGCAGCAGGACGAGGATCGGCACGTTCCTATCGTGCCCGCCGGACCGCGCGCGCGCCGCGACCGCTCAACCCGGCGGGTTCTCGAGCGGGACGTAGGCGCGGCAGGGCTGGCCGCGCAGCGCGCCGCAGATCGGACGCTCGGCCGGGATCTCCACCGTACCCGCAGGCAGCACCGGCAGCAGGATCGACGAGGCGACCGCACCGCCGCGGCCGATCGCGTAGCCGACGCCCTCGCCGCCCGGATCGAGGTTCTCGAAGAACCACAGCGGCAGGTCGCCGCCCGGGGTGTTGATCTGCACGCGCAGGCGCGACCCTGCGCGCAGCGGGTGCGACACCGGGAAGATCGGCACCTTCACGTTCACCCACTCGCCGACCGGAACGGCCTCGTAGTCGTCGTAGCCGTAGAAGACCTGGATCTCGAAGTCGTCCGAGCGGTCCTGGTCGATCTTGCGGAAGCCGGCGTTGAGCACGCCGTTCTGGATGCGCACCTCGTCACCGTCGGGGGTGATCTCCGAGAGCACGATCTCCAGGTTCGCCTCGGGACTGTCGCTGCGCAGCCAAAGGTCGGCGTGGCCCGAGCCCGCGATGACGACGTCCTCGTCGAGCGGCTCGGTCAAGTAGGAGAGGCCCTTCCCCGAGCGCGTCGGGTACCAGGTGAAGTTCAGGGTCGGCGCCGGCTTGATGAAGTCGAAGCCGCCGTCGTTGCCGTAGCCGGTCATGCCGACCGCGGCGTCGAAGGTGAAGCGGTCGGCGCCCTCGCTGCTCGGTGCTTCCGCCGCCAGCGCGCCGCCGGTGTCGAGGTGCAGGCGCCACGGCAGCACGTTGGCGGGCGGGAACTCGGCGAAGGTCTTGGTGAAGCGTGGCACCGGTGCGCCGAGCGCGTTCTCCGGGTCGCCCATGCCGAGCTCGTAGTCCACCGTCACCGCGGGCTCGTTCTCCCAGCGCGCCAGCGCCTCGGCGTACTGCGAGTCGTCGAGGTCGGCGAAGCGGTCGGGGTCGAGCTCGAGGGGGTAGCCGAAGTTGCTCTCCATCTCGCCCGGCAGCGCGATGCGCACCACCTCGAGCAGGCGCGGCACCCGCTTCGCGACGTAGAGGCTGAGGAACTCGTACCAGCGGCTCAGGTTGTGCGCGCTGTAGCCGTCGGGGTGGTGGCCGTTGAACAGCACGAAGCGCTTCTTGCCGGGACCCGAGAACTGGTCGAGCATGGTGGCGAAGCGCGGACCGGTCTGCTCGTCCTGCCAGGCGCCGGTCAGGAACACCGGGCGGTCGATCTGCTGTACGAGCTTCGACAGGTCGCGATCGTCGGCGTCGTCCGGACGCAGCCCGAGCGAGCGCACGAAGGCCTCGAAGCCGACGCTCTGGGCGCGGAGATCCTGGTTCGCCTCGCAGGTGGTGTCGCCCGCGTTGATACGATCGAGCGTCCAGCCCTGACCGCTCGACGACTGGCGTTCGCGCTCGAGGATCCACTGCTTGGTGAAGCCCGCGTTGTAGATGCCGCCCGGCCACGCCATCTGCCACGAGTCCTCGATCACCGACAGCGCCGCGAGTCCGGCGAGGCTCGGCGGACTCGTCGAGCCGACGTAGAGCTGGGTGTTGCCCGAGTACGACAGGCCGACCATGCCGACGTGGTTGTGCAGCACCCACGGCTGGCGCGCGACGATCTCGATCGCATCGTAGCCGTCGGCCTGCTCGGCGGCGCTGAAGACGTCGAACACGCCGCCCGAGCAGCCGGTGCCGCGCAGGTTCACGCCGACGGTCGCGTAGCCGAACGCCTGCGCGATCAGCGAGCCCGGCTCCGGGCCCTCGGGATTGGACGGGTCGTAGCCGGAGAGCTCGATCACGGTCGGGTACGGCCCCTCGCCGTAGAAGCGCGGGTCGGGCAGGCGCACCATCGCCGACAGCGTCGTGCCGTCGCGCATCTCGAGGTAGTTGACGCCCTCCTCCGGCGAGTGCCCGTCGAGCACGCCGCCGATGATCTGCCACGGCACGCCGTTCAGCACCTGACCCGCGTAGAACGACTCCGGCGGATGATCCTCGATCGCCAGCACGCGGAACGGCTCCGAGGTCTGCATCGGCGTGGCCGACTCGTCGCGGATCACGTACCCGTCACCCGGTCGCAGCGTGTTGCCGCGCCCCGACGGCGGTGGCGCGCCGGTGCCGGTCTCGTAGACCACGTGCTCGAGCGGGATGTTGGCGAAGGTCGCGTTGCCGGTGGTGTCGGCGATCAGCGTGATGAGCCGGCGCCCGCCCGCGTCGATCAGGGTCAGCGCCTGCTGGGGGTCGGCGCCGGTCACCGTCACCTGGCTCACGCCGGGCGTCACCGTGAAGACGGCGGCGGTCGAGTCGCCGCCGCCGTTCGAGTCGCCGCACGCCGCGGCCACCGCGACGACCACAGTCAAGCACAGGAGGCGCAGGCGTCGGGTGAGGTCCGTCATCGTGTTCTCCCGGGAAAGCCAGGCCTGCCCTGAAGCCGGGGCGCAGCACGCTGGGCGGTTCGAGTACAGCGTTCCTAGCAGCCCCCGCGCGCGCTCGTCCACTCCCTTTCCGATCGCGTGACACGACGCGCGCCAGCGACCCGTCGCCGGCGGCGGCGCGCAGCCGGGTCGCGATCGCCCAGGCGTCGTGCTGGTCCGGCGTGCGTGCCGCGCGGTCGTGCGCGCGGTTCCACAGCGCGGGATAGACCTCGGCGATCACCGAGCGGCCCGGGCGGACCGCGAAGCCGTCGAACGGCCAGAAGTGCAGCCGGTCGCCCGCCGACTGACGAAGGTGGCGCAGCCACGGCACACCCGCGTGCGTCGACTTCGCGACCGAGCCCGGAACGTCGAAGTGGAACACCGACTTCGCGCGCGCGCGGATCTCGACGAGTCGCCGCCAGTGCGCGTCGCCGGTGCGCGCGGCACCGTGGCCGGCGAAGCCCTCGCGGACGACGTCCACCCAGACGCCGTCGTCGCCGGTCGGCCAGTGGCGGCAGAAGTCGTCGAGGAACGCGGGCCAGTCGGTGAGCGCAACGATCGTCAGGTCACGCGCCAGCAGCTTCGCGAGCATCGCGTGTCTTCCCCGGTAGGGCCTACGCCTCGTACAGCTTGACGACGTGCACCCCGTCCGGCGACGCCTGCATGCAGAGGTCGCAAAGGGTGCACTCGTCGAGGTTGTCCTCGACGATCTCGACGGCGTCGTCCGCCGCACCGGCGGCGAAGATCTTGACCGGGCAGACCTCGACCAGCTTCTTGGCGAGACCCGGCGTCTTCTTGATGATGCTGGCGTCGACGTCGACGCGGATGAACATCGCCATGGTCAGGCTCCTGCCGCTGCGGCGCCGCTCAGGCGCTCCTGGACGAGACGCGGGATGTCGCCGATCTCGTCGGCGACCGAGATGCCCGCCGCCCGCATGCGACGGATCTTGTCGGCCGGCGAGTCGAGCTTCTTCTCGACGATCGTCCCGGCGTGGCCGAAGCTCATGCCGGGCATCTCGTCCATGAAGCGTCCCGCGACGAACGCCACGATCGGCAGCCGGCTCTTGTTCTCCTGCGCCCAGCGCGCAAGCTCGGCCTCCGAGGCGCCGCCCGGCTCGGAATAGATGACGACCGCCTTGGTGGCGGGATCGGCCTCGAAGAGCGGCATCAGCTCGGCGTAGGTCGACCCGATCACCGGATCGCCGCCGATCGAGATCGCAGTGCTCTCGCCGAGGCCCGCCGCCGACAGCGCGTTGCAGATCTCGGTGGTCATGCCGCCCGAGCGCGACATGACGCCGACCACGCCCGGCTTGAACGCCTTGCGGCAGTCGACCGCCGGGCCGCCGAGGCTGCCGAAGCGGCAGACGTCGGGGATGATCACACCGAGGCAGTTCGGTCCGATGATGCGCGTGCCGTGCAGGCTGGCGTACTCGATCATCGCCGAAGCATCCTTGCGCGCGATGCCCTCGGTGATGATGACGATCAGCTTGATCCCGGCGTCGACCGCCTCGAGTGCTGCGTCGAGTGCGAACGCGGCCGGAACGGTGATGACCGTGCCGTCGACCTTCCGGCTGCTCGTGATCTCGCGCACGGTGTCGTAGACCGGCACGCCGTAGACGTCGCGGCCGCCGCGGCCCGGCGTCACGCCGCCGACGATCTTGGAGCCGTACTGCAGGCACTCGCGGGTGAAGTTCAGCGCCTCGCGTCCGGTGATGCCCTGAACGATGAACTCGAAATTCTCGTGTACCAGAACGCCCATGACAGACCTCAGCTCCCGATCTTCTCGACCGCGCGGCGTGCGGCCTCGCTGATCGAAACGGAGCGATCGCAGTACTCGACCCCGTACTTCTCGAGGATCTTGGCGGCGTCGGCTTCCCACGCGCCGGGAACCCGGAAGATGGCGATCTTCTCGGCCGGCTTGAAGCCGAGCTCGATCACGCCCTTGATGACGCCGCGCGCGACCAGATCCGCGCGCGTGTTCGAGACCACGTTCGACATCACGGCGATCTTCTCGACGCCGGGCTTCGACAGGATCAGCTTGGTCAGGCGCTGCGCCTTCTTGACGCTCGGGTTGCCGCCGAGTGCCGCGTAGTTCGCGGGCCGGCCACCGTGGCGCCGCACCGCATCGGTGAGCGTCAAGGAGCCGCCGCCCGCGCCGATCACCAGGCCGATGTTGCCGTCGAACTCGACCACTGGCCCTGCGACGCCACGCGGGTCCTCGGCGTCGATCTTCGCCGCCTCGATCTCGAACGGCGTCGGCTCGCGCACCAGGCGTCGGTCGTCTGGCGAGATGCCGAGCTCCTCGAGGATCGCCTTCTGCCGCGGACGGCCCTCGACCTCCATGTCGGCGTGGCAGTCGAGCGCGACCAGCTGTCCGTCCTCGAGCCGCCCGAGCGTGTAGACGTCGGCCTGCGTCAGGTCGTAGCGCAGGAAGAGCTGGGCGAGCCGCGCGACGATCGGCGTGAGACGCGTCAGGTCCTGGCCCTTCAGGCCGAGGGCCGCGACCAGCTCCTTTGCTTGATAGTCCGAGAACGGCGTCAGCGCGGAGAAGTGACGGCGCACGACCTTGTCGGGGTGCTCGTCCGCGATCGTGTCGATGTTGCCCGGCACGCTGCTCGCCGCCATGACCGGCAGCTTGGCCGTGCCGTCGTAGGTCACCGCGAGCGCGTACCGGGCGGTGACGGTGGGCTTCTTCTCGACCAGCACGCCCTTCGGCTTGCGCCCGCCGTCGTCGAGCTCGAGCAGCTCCGCGGCCGCCTGCTTCGCCTGCGCCGCGCTGTCGGCGGACTTGACCGCCTTCGCGGTGGTCGCACCCGACAGCACCTGCGACTTGAGCACGACCGGAAAGCCGAGCTCCGCGGCGAGCTTCTCCGCCTCCGCCGCAGTCTGCGCAACGCCGCTCTTGGGCACGGGAATGCCGTGCTTCGCGAGCAGCCGCTTCGCCTCGAACTCGTAGAAACGCATCTCAGCCGATCCTCTTGGGGTTCAGAGCCGCGCGCGCGGGCTGCGTGGCCGGAGTGCGGACGCCCTCCTGTATCTGTTCGGCAAAGCGCTGTGCAACCGGCACTACCCGGTGCTGACGCCCGCGCGCCGTGCACGCTCGAGGACGCGCCGCTGCACGGCGACGATCGGGGCGTCGATCATCTTGCCGTCGAGCGCGAACACACCGCGGCCCTCTGCCCGGGCCGCCTCCGCGGCGGCGATGACCCGTCGCGCGCGCTCGATTTCCTCGGCCTTCGGCGTGTAGACCTCGTTGGCGATCACCGCCTGGCGCGGGTGGATGCAGAGCTTGCCCTCGAAGCCGAGCGCGAGACCGAGCTCGGCGTCGGCGCGAAAGCCGGCTTCGTCCTTGATCGCCAGGTGGACGCAGTCGATCGGTGCGACACGGCTGGCCTTCGCGGCGATCGCGAGCGTGCAGCGCCCATGCAGGGTGACGCCGCGCGACGCATCGGCCTCGCCGAGGCCCATCTCGAGGCAGAAGTCGGCGTGTCCGAAGCACAGCGCCTCGACCCGCGTACTCGCAGAGCCGATCGCCAGCGCGCTGGCGATCCCGAGCGGGCTCTCGACGAGCAGCAGCAGCTTCACCCCCTGCCCGCCGCGCGCGTCGATCGCCGCCAGCGCGCGCGCGATCTCGTCGGGCCGCTCGGCCTTCGGCAGCAGCAGGGTCCGGCAGCCGGCACCGAGCACGGCGTCCAGATCAGACGGGAAATCGTCCGTGTGCGGTGCGTTGACGCGCACCGCCAGCTCGGCGGCGCCGAACCCCCCGGCGCGCAGCGCATCCGCCACGTAGTCGCGCGCCGCCGCCTTGCTCTCCGGGGCGACCGCGTCCTCCAGGTCGAGGATCAGGGTGTCGGCCGCAGCCTCGCGGGCCCGCTCGAGCTTGCGCGGCTCACCACCGGGAACGAAAAGCAGCGAGCGCCGCAATCGGCCGCCACCGACTTCCGGCTCGTTGGTTGGGTTGGTATGAGTCGGTTCCATGCGCAGCCCGAAAGATTTCTTCAAGCCACTCGCCCTCGGCGCCCCCGAGCCGCCGCGCGAGATCCCGTTCCGTCCGTCACGGATGATCCACTTCTTCGATCCGAGCAATCAGAAAATGGCGGCGAAGGTCGGCGATCTCGCCAGGCGCTGCGACGTCCTGCTCGGCAACCTGGAAGACGCGATCGCCGCCGACAACAAGATCGCGGCGCGCGAGGGGCTGGTCAAGGTCGCGCGCGCGACCGATTTCGGCACCTGCCAGCTCTGGACGCGGATCAACAGCCTCGACTCGCCATGGGCGCTCGACGACCTCGAGCGCCTGGTGGGCGAGATCGGCGACAAGCTCGACGTCATCATGGTGCCCAAGGTCGAGGGTGCGTGGGACATCCACTACGTCGACCGACTGCTCGCCCAGCTCGAGGCCAAGGCCGGGCTCAAGAAGCCGCTGCTGGTGCACGCCATCCTCGAGACCGCGACCGGCGTCACCAACGTCGAGGAGATCTGCGGTGCGAGCCCGCGCATGCAGGGGCTGTCGCTCGGCCCGGCCGACCTCGCCGCGTCGCGGCGCATGAAGACGACGCGCGTCGGCGGCGGACATCCCGGCTATCTCGTGCGCAGCGACCCCGATGCCGCGCACCCCGACGCCGCGCGTCCCACCGCGCAGCAGGATCTCTGGCACTACACGATCGCGCGCATGGTCGACGCCTGCAACACGCACGGCATGCTGCCCTACTACGGACCGTTCGGCGACATCCAGGACACGGTCGCCTGCGAGGACCAGTTCCGCAACGCGTTCCTGCTCGGCTGCGTCGGCGCGTGGAGCCTGCACCCGGTACAGATCGACATCGCGCGCCGCGTCTTCAGCCCGCCCGCCAGCGAGGTGCTGTGGGCGAAGCGCGTCATCACCGAGATGGGCGACGGCACCGGCGCGGTGATGATCGACGGCAAGATGCAGGACGACGCGACCTACAAGCAGTGCCGCGTCATGGTCGATCTCGCGCAGCGGCTCGCCAAGGGCGATCCCGAGCTGACCAAGGCCTACGGTTTCGACCAGAAGTGATTCGCGAGGGTACTTGACATGTTCGTACTCGACGACGGCGCCAGATTCGTCATCCCGCGCACCGAGCTCACCTACCCGGCGCACAACATCCGCCTGCACCAGAACGCCGCCGATCCCAACAAGACGCCGGTCGACGTCGTCATGGCCGACTTCGAGGACGCCTGTCCGTACGAGTTCAAGGGCGAGAAGAGCCGTGCGGTCGCCGTGCAGGCGCTCAACACGCTCGACTTCGGCCGCAAGGTGGTCGCGGTGCGCCCGAACAACCTGCTGTCGCACTTCTTCATGGGCGACCTCGAAGCCGTGGTGCTGGGTGCGCCCAACCGCTTCCACGGCATCGTGCTGCCCAAGGTGCACGGGCCCGACGACGTGCTGCACGTCTCACGCGTGCTCGACGACCTCGAGCGCCGCGGCGGCTGGCGGCGGCGCATCCAGATCGAGTGCCTGATCGAGACCCCGCAGGCGCTGCTGCGCGCGTACGAGATCGCCAGCGCGTCCGACCGCATGTGCGGCCTGATCTTCGGCATCGCCGACTTCGCGGCCAGCCTCGGCATCCGCGAGATCGTCGACGACCAGTCGGTCAACTTCCTCTACGCCAAGCAGTCGATGGTGATCTCGGCCAAGGCCGCCGGCCTGCACGCGATCGACAACGTCTACACCAAGCTGTTCCGCCTCGACGACGCACCCGAGCAGAAGCAGCACGTCGAAGCCGGCTTGCGCGAGAAGAACACGCAGGCGGCCGCGATCGGCATGGACGGCACCTGGATCGTCCACCCGCAGCAGGCGAAGATCGCGAACGAGTGCTTCACGCCGACGCCGGCGCAGATCGCGGACGCCAGGCGCGTGGTCGAGCTGTACCACCAGAAGGGTGGCGGCTCGATGGCGGATCCCGAGAGCGGCGACATGATCGACGAGGCGACCATCAAGGTCGCGCTGATGGACCTCGCCAAGGGTCTGCAGAACGGCGACGTCGACGCGCAGTACCTCGCCGAGCAGGCGAACAAGAGCCGCGAGGTGACGGGCTACGACATCCTGAACCTGGTGCGGCGCCACAGCTAGACAAGGGCAGCACGGCGCTGCGCACGAACCTGCTCGCGGCCCACCTCTCGGCAACCTGTTGCCTCCGTTCGGCCACCCCGATAGTCCCATCGCCCATCCGTTTCCGATCGCTGAGGTTTCGGAGCTCCCAGGTGTCCTCGCCTACGGCGACACTCGCGACGCGGCGATCGCCCGAGCCGAAGAAGAGCTCTACGTCACCCGGTACGAAGAGCTCATGACCGCACTGCTCGAACGCTTGCGCGCGGCGTGCGTGCAGGAGAAGCGCGACGTCCGCGCCCGGATCGTCGACGCCACCTGTGATTTCATCGCGGCGCAGCCCGACTTCCTCCGGCTCGGCAGCTTGATGAGCGGCGTGCTCGAGCAGAACCTGAACGACGCAGCTACGCGATCGCGCTCGGGCTCTGGCAGCAGGCGGATCGGCCGGGTGTCGTGCGCAAGCTGCTGAAGAGCGAGCGGCGACGCGCGTACGAATGTCGTGAGCGCCGTGCGCGCTCGCTGCTTCTTGTGAGCAACGCCATTTCGCGCTAGGATCGGCGCCAGATGGCGTCAACAAAAGAGCGCCGGGTCGCGAGGAGGACGACGAAGGAGCATCCTTCGAGTCGGCTCACCAGGCGAGACCCGACCACACCGCTCGGCTGGATCGAAGCCGTACGACGCGGGCTGCCGGCATCCGCCGTCGCGGAGGTGACGCGGAGCTTCGGACTCACGCAGGCGGAGCTTGCCAGCGCGACGGGGATTCCGCAACGAACCCTGGTGCGCCGCAAGCGCGAAGGAACGCTGTCCCTCGACGAGTCGGCGAAGCTCTACCGCCTGTCGCGGATCCTCGAGCGTGCGCACGCCGTCTTCGAGGCCCACGACGCCGCGCTCGACTGGCTGAAGACGCCCAACCGCTCGCTGCGCAACGAGACGCCGCTCTCGCTTCTCGACACCGAGATCGGCGCCGAGATCGTTCTCGACACCCTCGGTCGAATCGAGCACGGCGTCTTCTCCTGATCGGCCGCGGACGGGCTGCCGTGCAGGTCTTCCGCATCGTGACACGTCGCCACCTGGCCGGCGCCTTCTCCGGAGAGGGCGCCAGGCTCCACGGCGGGCGGTGGAACCCGAAGGGGGTCGCCACCGTGTACACCGCGGCCAACCGATCGCTCGCCCTGCTCGAGATGCTCGTCCAGGACGAGCCGCTGCGTGCCCGCTACTGGATCGTGCCCGCCGAGGTGCCCGACGCGCTGGAGATCGAGCACGTCGACCCGGCGAAGCTGCCTACCGACTGGCGCGAGCGGCTCGACATCACACGAAGGATCGGTTCGACCTGGGCCGAGCGCGCCAGCACCGCCGTCCTCGCGGTGCCCAGTACCGTGCTGCGGGCCGAGACCAACTTCGTGTTGAACCCGCGCCATCCGTCCTTCCCCCGGATCCGCATCGGCAGGCCGAGCGAGCTCGACACCGACTTGCGGCTGCTGCGGAAGCCGGGTGCCGAGCCCTGATCTCCGTCAGCCGTTCCGGACGATCATTTGCGCCCGGGCTCGGCCCCGCGCGCCTCGACCTCGTCCTTCACCGCCTTGACGGAGAGCCGGTCGTAGAGATCCCACTGGCTCTTGAACTTGCCGTCGCCGGCGTACTCGATGACCGAGATTCCCGGCGCCTCGTAGAAGCTGCCGTCCGGACGCTTGCCGGGGCCGCGATTCTGCCACTTGGTGACGATGCGGTCGCCGTCGATCACCGCCCACTCGTGCGGAAACGTCCAGCCGCCGTAGTCCTCCATGTCGCGCGCCAGGACCAGCTTGCGGATCGCGTCGCGGCCCCGCGCCTCGACGAGCCCCCCGGCCGCAAGACCGGCGTACACGTACACCGCGTCGTCGGTGTAGAAGTCGGCCAGCCGCTCCCACTTGCCGTCCTGCTCCGACTGCCGGTTGGCGGCGACGAAGCGGTCCAGCGTCGCCTGGATCTCTGTGCGCGAGAAGTTGCTCATCTCTCTCTACCTCATCGAGGACACCGAGGAGAACGGCGGCTTCGCCGGCACCCACCTGCACACCGATCACGTGGACGGCGTGATCGCGCGCTGCCCGGCCTCGCCCGGGTCCACGATCGAGGCCTTCATGACCGTCGCGCAGATGGAGCGGCCGAACTACACGACGCGCCCTGGCCTGGACCTGCTGGACGAGGCACCGTGCGTGCGACGCCGCGCGCTCGGCGGCAGCGCGAGCTGCGCGACTTCCTCGCCGGCCCGGCCGCCAGCGTCATTCGGCAGCCGCTGGCGGCTGCGCAGGTTCGCTCGGCTCGCGGGTCAGTAGCGACGCGAGCACGCTGCCCGCGAGGATCAGCAACACCGCGGCGAGCACGTACAGGTTGAAGTGCTCGCCGAGGATCGTCTTCAGCCAGGCGTGCGTCATCATCTTGACGCCGACCACGATCAGCACGATCGCCAGCGCCGGCTTCAGATAGCGGAACGAATCGATCATGCCCGCGAGCGCGAAGTAGAGGCTGCGCAGGCCGAGGATCGCGAACACGTTGCTGGTGAAGACCAGGAACGGGTCGGTCGTCACCGCGAAGATCGCCGGGATCGAGTCCACGGCGAAGATCAGGTCGGTGAACTCGACCATCACCAGCGCGAGGAAGAGCGGCGTCGCGAGCAGCGCCCCGGGCTTGGCCGCCGCGACGACCCGGTCGTGCAGGGTTCCACCGTCGGGGGTCTCCGCCTCGTGCGACGCGTCGCTCCCGGCGCGCACGAAGAAGTGCTGCCCGTGGTAGCGCTCCGTCACGTGGAGAAAGCGGCGCGTCAGCTTGACGATCACGTTGTTGTTCGGGTCGGTCTCGTGGTCCTTCAAGAGCAGCATCTTCACCGCGGTGAGGATCAGGAAGCCGCCAAAGACGTAGATGATCCACGAGAACTCCCGGATCAGCGTCGCGCCGACCGCGATCATCACGCCACGCATCAGGAGCGCGCCGATGATGCCCCAGAAGAGCACGCGGTGCTGGTACAGGGCGGGCACCGCGAAGAAGCCGAACAGCATCGCGATCACGAAGATGTTGTCCACGCTGAGCGACTTCTCGATCAGGTAGCCGGTGATGTACTTGATGGTCGCGTCGGCGCCGCCGTTCAGGCCGTGCGGATTGCTCGCGCTGACGGCCATCTGATCGGTGGTGGTGCCGAGGCCGAGCCAGCGGTTCTCGTAGCCGAAGTAGATGAACACGCTGAACGACAGCCCCGTCGCGATCCACACCGCCGACCACGCGAGCGCCTCCTTCATCCTCACGACGTGCGCCTTGCGATGGAACACGCCCAAGTCGAGCGCCAGCATCGCCAACACGAACACGACGAACCCGATCCAAATCCAGATCATCCGGAACCTCTCCTGCGCCGCCGCAGGGAATCCATGGTGCCGACCCGACCAGCCAAACCCGCGCGGCTGCGGAGACACTTAGCGAACCGCCTTTCTTTGACAAACACATGTGCGCAACTGGCAGCAGGGATGATCGAATGGCGCGACGATGGCGGCAGATGCTGAGGGCCGGGGGTATCGCGGTGACTCGGACGAGTCAGGATGCGGCGGCGACCGAGGTCCTGTCCGCGATCGCGGCGGCAGCGGGCGGGGTGTCGCCGTGCGCGCGCGAGTTTCGCGGCGGCGGGAGCAAAGCCTCGGAATGCGCATCGCGCCAGGCATCGGGCAACAGCTCGGGCAGACGGCTGTTGAGCCAGCGGCCACTGAGCTTGTCGAGCAGGTCGCGCACGTACGCCCAAGGCTCGACGCCCCAGGCCACCGCCGTGGCGATCACCGTGTAGAGCACTCCATAATCGAGCTTATGCTCAGCTCTCGGTTATGCGGAGCGCCGCGCGGGCGAGTTCGCTGACTCGGCCCCCGATGGGCGATTTCGTCCGTCCGTTGAGTTGACTCCGCATAACATCCGGTGCTCTTCGGCGCGCAAAAGCGCGGAAAGGAGAGCATCATGTTTGAGCAGCACTTTCGGAGACGGCACGCCGTCGTCTCGAGGCGAATCTCCTGGCGGAGCCACTCGTGGCGCTTGTCGATCGTGCGCAGCGCTAGCGCCGCCCAGCTCGATCGACGACGAGGTCATGATGTTCGAGGCCCACCTGCGCGAGACATGTGGCCTCACGGAGGCAACGCGCTGCTACTACATTCGCTACGTGCGCGAGCTCCTCGGCGCGCGATTCGGGAGCGGGCGGGTAGACCTCGCCGCCCTCACGCTGGCCGATGTGGTCGCGTTCGTGACGGATCGGGCCGCGCATCTGGCACCGGGGTCGGCCAACGCCGTTGCGACCGGTGTGCGGAGCTTCTTACGATTCCTCCAGCTCCGCGGGCTCGGCGACGCGCGGCGGGCAGATGCCGTACCGCGCGCGGCTTACTGGCGGCTCGCGAGCTTGCCGCGGGTGCTCAGCGACGATGAGCTCCAGGCCTTCCTGGCGGCGTTCGACCGGACGACCGCGACGGGCCGGCGGGAATACGCCATCGCTCTGTGCTTCACCGGCCTCGGGCTGCGCGTGGGCGAGGTCGCGCGGATCACTCTCGACGACGTCGATTGGCGCGCGGGCATCCTCACTCTTGCACCCGGCAAGGCTCGACGCGCAGACCGTCAGCCCCTACCGCCGCGGGTCGCCTCCGCCATCGCAGACTATCTCCGCCACGGCCGCCCGGCGACGGCGGCGCGGGAGATATTCGTGCACCATCGCGCGCCACGTGGCCAGCCGCTCGGCGCCTCCGGGGTGCGAAGCGCCGTGCGCCAAGCCTACCACCGCATCGGTCTCGGCCGGCGACCTCGGTCGCCGCCGCATCCTGACTCGTCCGAGTCACCGCGATACCCCCGGCCCTCAGCATCTGCCGCCATCGTCGCGCCATTCGATCATCCCTGCTGCCAGTTGCGCACATGTGATCCGTCGGGCGCTTACTTTGGAGCCAGAGTTGATCGATCATTTTCATCTCCCGAAGCCGGCCGTCAGCCAGCTAATTACGACGATGATCAGCAGGAGCATCGCGCCGACTGTTGTCCAGAAACGCAGCGTCCGATCCGCCTTGGCAAGAGCCTGGCTCAAGCCGAGGCGGATCGGGCGGAAAGCAGGGGTCGCGGGGGATTCGGACGTGCGGGGAGCCTTGAAGCGGAGCGTAAACTCACGACGGCAGGCGGATAGCAGGTGCTCGATCCCTACGAGAAAATCACCGGCGGGGATCCGCGGCACCGCGAAGGCCGTCTTCCTGGACAGCACCAGGACCGCCCAGGCCGCCAAAGCGCCGAGTCCAAACGGCCATAGCCCCAGCCACACCTTCGCCAGCTTGATCGCTTCCCGCTCTGCTGGGTCCGCGAGGGGGACCACCCACGCGACGGATACGACCGCCAGCAGGAGCAAACCCCACGGAATCCACAGGCCAGCGCGTGGGTGTCCGTGCGGGGCAGGCTTGGTCCAGACCAGCCAGAGCAAGCGCGCCATCAGCAGCGTGGTGCCCACCGCGGCCAGGGGCAGAACCCACTCGAGGAGCGCAGACCACGGGGCCGGGAGCGACTCCACTTTCGTTTTGATGGCCGCCTTCGCGATGGCTCCACTGGTGTAAGGCGCGCCCACGAGGGCGAGGGCGGGCACGCACAAGCCAAGGAACATCCAGGCGCGTTGCCGCGGCGTCTCGACACGCGATGCGAGACCCACGCCGAGAAACAGCGCGCCCTTGGCGAAGGCGTGGTGCAGGGCGTAAATCAGGATCGCAATGGTCGCCGCCGGCCACAGCGAAGGAACCAGCAATCCAATGCCGACGGGAATGGTGATGAGGCCCATCTGGCTGATGCTCGAATAGGCCAGCACGGTCTTGGAATTGCTCTGCGTGACCCCCACCAGAACGCCGTAGAATGCCGCCGCCAAACCCGCGCCGATGACCGCGGCGCCCCACCCCTCCAGGCCCGCCTGGCCCAGCGGCAGGAACCTCATCCATCCCAGAAGTCCGGCCTTGATCATCGCCCCGCTGAGCACCGCGCTGGCCGGCACGGGAGCGGCGGGATGCGCGAGCGGCAGCCAGCCATGCAACGGCAACGCGCCGACCTTGATGCCAAAACCAAGCAACAAGAGGGCGAGCGTGAGGGAGTTCATCGGCACCGCGGCCGCCTCGCGCAGCAGGAGGGAACCGGCACGCGCGGTCATCATCGCCAGCGCGGCGAACAGCATCAGCTCGCCGAGGACGACGAGGCAGAGATAAATCCTTCCCGCCCGCAATGCATCGCGGTCGCCGTTGTGAATCACCAGCCCGTAGGCAGAAAAACTCATCAGCGAGAAACTGACATAGAAGGTGACCATGTCCCGCGCGAGAATCAGCCCGAAGTTCCCGGCCATCGCCAGAAGGTAGAAGGCAAAGAAGCGCGCGCGCTGCGCATCGCCGGCCAGATAGCTTTGCGCGAAGAGGCCGCAGAGCCACCAAAGTGCGGCGGAGAAGAAAAGGAACACCTGCCCCGTCTGGTCGAGGCCGATGGTGCTGCCGAGGAAGAGCCATGCGAATGCCGCCTCCGTCCCCCTCGGCACGACGAACACCGCCACCAGAGCAGGCAGCGCGGCCCACGGCGCGAGTTCAGCGAGGCCCGCGCGCCATCCGCGGTTTGCCAGGCCCGCCGCCATCAGGAGCGGCAGCGCCACGGCGACGAGGAGAAAACCGGCGTGGACGTGGGCCGCGTTCATAGGCCGTATTCCCGATCAGAGATCAGCCGCACCCAGCCCAGCGGACTGAACGGTGCGTTCGCCAGCAGACCCGCCCCGAGGACGAGGCCGGCTGTGATCAGCGGCGGCAGCAGCAGCATCCCGCGCGTTTCCCAACGGCCGCGCGTCTCCTCCCGCGGCCACGGGCCTTGCTGCTCCTGAAACCATGCGGCGTGGATAATGGGCAGGAGATACGCGGCGTTCAATGCGCTGCTCACCGCGAGCACGCCGAGCACCCAGTATTGCCCGGCCAGCACCGCGCCGGTGCCCAGAAACCATTTGCTGACGAACCCGGCCAGCGGCGGCACGCCGATCATCCCCAGCGCGCCGATGGTGAACGCGGCCATCGTCCACGGCATCCGCTTTCCCACGCCGGCCATCTCGCTGACTTTGTGGACGCCGAGCGCCTCCGCCAGATTTCCGGCGCAAAAGAACAGGGTGATTTTCATGAGGCCCTGATGCACGAGATGCACGAGGCCGCCGATCGCCGCCACCGGCCCGAAGATCGCCGTGCCCAGGACAATGAAGGACACCTGGCTGACGGTCGAGAAGGCCAGCCGCCGCTTCAGATCATCCTGAAAGAGCGCCCGCGCCGAGCCATAGACGATGGTGAAGGCGGCGACGGCGGCCAGCGGCGGGAGCACGCCGAGGTGTTCGGCGGTGCGCACGCCGTAGAGGTCATACACCACGCGCACGATGCCGAACGCGCCGGCCTTCACCACCGCGACGGCGTGCAGCAGCGCGCTGACCGGGGCGGGCGCGATCATGGCCTGGGGCAGCCAGCCGTGCAGCGGCACGAGGGCGGCTTTGACGCCGAGCCCGGCGATGAGCAGCGCGAAGATGATGGTCAATTCGGTCCGATGCTCGAGGGCGGCCTGGCCGAGCTTCCCGCCCAGGGAGAATTCCACCGGCCCGGCCAGCGTGTGCAGCCAGACAGTGGCGAGGAGCAGGAGCGCGCCGCCGCTGAGCGTATAGATAAGGTAGTTGCGCCCGGCCTTCAGCGCCTTCTCCGTGCCGCGATGCACGACGAGGGGATAGGTCGAAAGCGTGAGCAGCTCGTAGAAGATGAGAAACGTGATGAGGTTGCCCGAGAGTGCGACGCCGGTGGTGGCGCTGACGCAGATGCTGAAGAAACCGAAGAAACGGCTGCGATGCGGTGCTCCTTCGAGGTAACCGACCGCATAGAGAGTGGTCACCAGCCAGAGCACACTCGAAAGCGCGACGAACAGGACGGACATGGCATCCGCGCGCAACACGAGGTCCAGGCCCGGGAGCAATGTGAGCCGTGATTCATAGACGTGATCCGCGTGAACCCCGGCGATCATCGCGCCCACCAGGATCACTTTAAGACTCGCGCCCAGCAGGTTGAGGAAGGTCCGCAGCCGGTGCGCTTCCTCGTCGAGAAAGAAGATGACCAGGCCCGTGGTGAATGAACTGAGCAGAATAAAGACGAGCAGCCAGTGGTCGAGGTTCATCGCGGACCTTCTGCGTCAGTTGCCACCGCCGCGTCGGCCACCGGCGCGCCGATGCGGAGCAGTGCGAGCGGACGTGCCGCTATCAAGCCCAGCAGCACGGCCAGCACTGCCAGCCCGGCGGCAGTCCATTCCATCGTGCGCGGCACGCGATGCAGCGGGAGCGCTGTATCCACCTGCGTGAAAGCGTGCCGGAGCACGCGCATGACGTAGCCCGCCGCCAGCAGGCTGCCGGCAAGCATCAGGAGCGCCCAACCCCACTGGCCGCTGGCGATGGCCGCCTTCAACAGCATCCATTTCGCGATGAACCCGCCGCTCGGCGGCAACCCGATGAGGCTGATGCCGGCGAGCATGAAGGCGGCGACCGACAGCGGCAGCGCGTGCGTGATGCCATCCAGCCCGGCGATGCGGTCGTGGCCGGCCGCATGCGCCATGTTGCCTGCCGCCAGGAACATCGCGGCCTTGGCGCAGGCGTGGGCCAGCATAAAGTAGATGCACCCGCTCCACGCCGTGAACGCGACGCCCGCGTTTTGCGCGAGGGGGAAGAGCAGACACAAATAGCCCAGTTGTGCGACGGTGGAATAGGCCACGAGCAGCTTGAGCCGCCGCACTCGCAACGCCTGGAACGAACCCCACAGAATCGCCGCCGCGCCGAGCAGTCCGAGAAAATTTGCCGCCGGCAAAGTCACGACGCTGCGGAACAACTCAAACCAGAGCCGCAGCAGAATGTAGAAGGACGCTTTGACCACGAGCGCGGACAGCAGCGCGCTCACGGGCGCCGGAGCATTGGCGTGCGCCGGCGGCAGCCAGAAATGCAGCGGAAACACCGCGCCTTTCATCAACAGCCCGCCCGTCATCAACCCGAGGGCCGACCAGGTGATTGGGCCGGCTTTCGCCAACCCGGCCAGCGCCGTCACATCCACCGTGGCGTAGGCGGCATAAAGCAGGGCGACGCCGAACAGGAAACACAGCGACCCCAGCAAACTCACGAGCAGGTAGCGCATCGCGGCGATCAGAGCGGCCCGCTGGCCGGCGAGGGCGGCCAGCGAGACGGCGGAAAATCCGAGCAACTCCAGCGTAACGTAGAGATGGAAGATGTCCGCCGAAAGGAACAACCCGTTCAGGCCCGCCAGCAGGAACATCCAGAGCGGCCAGAAATAGGCGCGCTTGTGCCGCTGTCCTTCCAGGTCGTCCCCGGCGCCCTCATCGGAAAAGTAACGGGCGGCATACACGCTCACCGCCACCCCGATGACCGCGCTCATCGCCAGCATCAGCGTGCTCAGCCCGTCCGCACGCAGGTCGATGCCCAGCGGCACACCCCAGCCGCCGACCGGGTAACGCAGCGACCCGCCGCGCAGCACTTGCGCCGTCAGGGCGGCGACGGCGAGCGCATTGCCGAGCGCGGCGGCGACTCCGAGCCAGGGCGCGGCCCGCCGGAAAAGAAAGGTGCAAATGCCCGCGCAGAGGGGCAACAGCACCGTCCAGGTCATCCATGGAGCCGTTTCCAAAAACGTCATGCGCCGCCCCCTTCATCGGGCAGTTGCATTTTGCCGGTAGTCGCCTGCACGCGGTTTGCCAGCGCGAGGGCGAGGCCGGTCGCGCAGACGGAGACCACGATGCCCGTCAACACCATCGCGTGCGGCACCGGGTCCGGCACCGGTCCCGCCGCGCGAGAAGCGATGGCGATGAGAAAGAGAAACACCCCGCCGCCCATGACGTTCAGGGCGAGAATTTTCCGGAGCAAATGCGCGTAAGCGAAGAGCGCATGGAGGCCAATGGCGAAGAGGCCGACTCCCGCCAGCGCGTAAAAAAGCGCGGGTTCAAGATTCATCGCCGTCCTTTCGTTCACCGGCTTCGCTGAGGCCACGATTGCTGCGGCCGGGAGGCCGGCCACCCACGAAGAGCGCGACCAGGGTCAGGGCGATGGAAATGAGCGCGGCAGATTCGATGAGCAGAATCAAAGTGCCCGCGTGCTGCGGGGGATACTCGAGCAGCTTGCCGCCCACGGACATGGTGCCCGCCGCCACGGCGATGAACACGGCCAGACCCAGCACCAACCCGATGCGCAGCCAGCCTTCCTGCGCGAGCGCGGCCCGGCCCCCGCCGGACAACAGCAGCACCACCCCGCCGCCGGCCAGCACCGCGCCGGCCTGGAACGCGCCTCCCGGCGCAAACGAACCAATCCACAGCAGATAGCCCGCGACCAAAATGATCACCGGCAACGCCAGCCGCACGAACGCCGTGAGGACTGGACTGGCCGGCGCATCATCTGCGCGAGGTTCAGCTTTCGCCACGGACCAAACGCCCAGCACCGCGAGCAGCAGCACGGCGATTTCCAGCAGGGTGTCATAGCCGCGATAATTCAGCACCGCCGCCGTGACCGGGTTGGTGACGCCGCTCCCCGGCAGTTGCGCCAGCGATTGCCCGGTCAAGCCGGGGGAGTCCGCGGGCAGCGACCAGACGGCCCACCCGAGCGCCGCCGCGAGGGCGACCACCAGCAGAAGAGTCACCAGCCGCGCCGGAGTGAAACGGGCGTGGTCTGCGATGGGTTCGGGCGCACTCATGGGTCGCGGCGGCGCGGTGGTGGATTGTCTCGTTCCAGCCGACGGGAGCGCGCCAGCGCGGACAGCAGCAGGGCACCGGTAATGCCAGAGCCCACGGCGGCTTCGGCCAGGGCAATGTCCGGCGCGCGCAGCCGCACCCAGGCCAGCGCCATGAGCAGGCCGAACGCGATGAAGAGCACCACGCCTTTGAAGAGGTCCGGTGCAGCCAGCGCGCGCCACGCGAGCCAGAGCAGCGCGAGCATCAGCACGAGGTCGAAGGCGTTTTCGAGTGCGTTCATGATTTCGTCCAAGGCTTCTGGCCGTGCCGCAAGGCCGTGCGGGCGACGAGGAAGCAAATCGTCGCGCTCGCCCCCAGCACGAGGAACCAAATCAGCACCAATCTCACCACGGTCGCCCACGAGTCGGCCTGGAGAGCCAGGCCCGCCACCACGAGTCCGAGACCGAGATTGTCCGCCTTGGTGAGGGCGTGCAGCCGGGTGAAGAAATCCGGGAAGCGGAGCAGTCCGACCGTTCCCGCCACAAAAAAGAACATGCCGCCGAGAATCAGCACGGCGGAAAACCATTGGCTAGGGCTCATGGCGTTCCTCCTGGTTTGACGTGGGTTCGGCCCAGCCGCGCCGCGCGAAGGCGACGCCGACGACCGCCGCGAGCAGCGCGAAGACGAGCGCCACGTCGAGCAGGCGGGGCATCTTCGCCGCAAAGGCGAGCAGGAGCACCACCGCCACGCCGGTCGTGCCGAAGAGTTGCGCGGCCAGCATCCGGTCGGCGGGCGTCGGGCCGCGGAGAATGCGGATCAGTCCCACGACGATCAGCAGGAGGAGCAGCAAAGCCAGGGCAAGATAGAACTCCGTCATCACGCGGGATTCCTTTCCCCGGCCACGTCGAGCGCGAACAAGGCGGCGATGTGATTCTCAAGAATCCTCATCTCTTCAAGGACCGCCGGACTGGCATCGAGCACGTGCAGCAGCAGATTGCAGCCCTCAAGATCGGCATTGAGCGTGCCGGGCAGCAGGCTCGTGACATTCGCCAGGAAAACCCGCGCCCGCTCTTCCGGCAGGCGGAGCTGATAGGTCATAAGTCCGGGGTTCAGCGGCAGGCGGGGATGGAACGCGCGCCTGGCCACGTCCCAGCCGCCGCGCAAGGATTGATGCGCAAAGAAGACGGAGAACTTCAGCGCCGCGAGCGGGTCAATCCTCAGCGCGAGCGGGTTGCGTAGCGCCAGGGCGGCGCCCGTCGCCAGCAAGACCACGGGCGCGCCCACCAGCCAGGACTTCGCATCGCCCGGATTGAGCGCCGCCCACAGCAACCCGAGCGCGACCAACCAACCCGCCGCGGCTCCGGCGTTGAACCTTCTTCGTGCGCCGCCGGAGGCGCCGGCGACTGGATGTGGCTGATTGCTCATGACGGGTCACGATTTCGGCCAGAGCAGAGAGACATATCCGACGTAGATTGCCACCAGCACGGCACCCTCCCAGCGGCGCAGGGCGAACCCGCTTTTCATCACGGGGAACAGGAGCGCCGCCGTGCCCAGCATCACGTAGAGGTCGAATCTCTGGATGCCTGGCCCGTGGAGCGGGGCCAGCAAACCCGAGACACCGAGGGTGGCCAGGATGTTGAAAATGTTCGACCCGACCACATTGCCGATGGCGATGTCTGGCTGTTTGCGCAGGGCCGCCACGATCGAGGTGGCAAATTCCGGCATCCCGGTGCCAGCGGCGACGATGGTGAGGCCGATCACGGCTTTACTGACCCCCAGCAGCGTCGCCAGGCCGATGGAGTTGGTGACGAGCAGATGCGACCCCGCCACCAGCACGGCCAGTCCGGCCACAATAAGGGCAAGGGAAAGCCAGAGGTTGCCCGGCCTCGGCGGGACCGCCTCGGCGAACTCGGCCTTGACCTCCGCGCTGAGTTCCTTGCGGGCCAGGCGGAGATTCACCAGGGTGTAAGCGATGATGCCGGCGAAGAGCAGGGCGGCCTCGACGCGGGTGATCCGAAAATCCCAGAACACCCCGAGCAGCAGCAGGGAAACGCCCACCATGATGGGCGTATCCAAACGGATGAGCTGCAGCTTCACTTTCAGCGGATATACGAGCGCAGACAGACCGAGGATGACGCAGATATTGAAGATGTTTGAGCCGACGACGTTCCCGACCGAGAGGTCGCCGTCGCCGCTGAGGGCTGCCTGGGTGCTGACCAGCATCTCGGGTGTGCTGGTGCCGTAGGCCACGACGGTCAGACCGATCACGAGCGGAGTGAGGCCAAGCCGGAGCGCCAACGCGGCGCTGCCGCGCACCAGCCATTCCGCGCCAAAGAAAAGCAGGACGAGGGAGGCGAGAATCCAAAGAATGTATTCGGTCATAATTTTGAGTTAAACTCAGCGGTGGCCGAAAGGCGATGAGGTTCGGCGCGGGGATCACGCCGCAGGCGGCCAGACGACCAGCACGGGGCGGCGGCTCCGCTGGAGCACGCTCACCGAGACGGAGCCGAGCATCTTCGCGCTCAAGCCGCAGGGCGAGCGCCGCACTGCCGCGCCAACCCCTCCGCGCCGAAGAAGAGCAGGACAAGGCCGAGCAGAAGGAAGAGGAGTGGTGAGTTCATGGAAAAATGAGTGATGGGTTCACGGCTGGAAAACGCCAAGCAGTTTCTCGATGCCTTTGACGCCGAGCAGCCAGCAAAGCCCGATGAACGCTCACGAGGCGAGCGTCATGAAGTGGCCGAGCAGGACGAACGTCCACGGCTCGACGCCCCAGGCCACCGCCGTGGCGATCACCGTGTAGAGCACGGCGGCGCGCCGAGCACCGGCATCCGAGCCTGCAAACATCCAGTTGGCTCGACCCAGAGCAACCATGCGCAGCGCTCTCTCGGCGGCCGTGTTGTCGATGTCGAGGGCGCCGTCTTCCATGAAACGCGAGAGCTGCTTCCAGCGCTTCACCGTGTAGTAGATCGCCTTGCCCAGCGGACTGCGCGGCGGCGCCAGCGGGTGGGTCGCGGCGATCCAGCGCCCGAGCTCATCGAGGATCGGAGCGCTGCGCTTCTGGCGCAGTGCGCATGTCGCCTCGGGATCGAGCCGCTGATCCTTGGCCTCGCGCTCGACGCGATAGAGGCGTTGGAAGATCTCCACAGCCACGGCGGCGCGCGCTTCGCCGCCCTTGAGCGCATCGACGAACTTGCGGCGCGCATGCGCCATGCAGCCCACTTCGATCGCCGTCGCTCTGGGGCGTGTGAACAGCTCGGCAAAGCCCGCGTACCCATCCGCCTGCAGCCAGCCCACGCGTTTGTCGACCAGCTTGCGGGCGGCTTTCCCCTCCCACGTTTCCGTGTAGGCAAAGGCGATCCAGCGCCGGTCGCCCACCAGCACCCACTGGTGCCCGCGCTTGATGTGCCGCGGATCGCTGCGGTCGAGCACCCGCAGCTTGGTATCGTCGACCTGCAGCGTGTGGGCCGAGAGCGCGCGCGCGAAGATCAGCTCGCTCAACGGGCTGAGCAGTGTGACCGCCGCCGTCACCCAGTCGCCCAGCGTCGAGGGCGACAGCTCTACGCCCGAGCGCCGGTAGATCTGCGCCTGGCGCTCGAGTGGGAGGTGGTCGCGATATTTCGCCACCACCACCTGTGCCACGAGCCCCGAGCCCGGCAGCCCGCCACCGATGACCTTGTCGGGTGCGGGCGCGATCTCGACACCCTCCTTGCACCGCCCGCAGGCGTACTTCTCGCGCGCGTGGACGAGCACGCGGAAGGTCGCCGGCGACCAGTCGAGCATCTCGCTGGTCTCCTCACCGATCTTCACCCGCTCCGACCCACAGCACGGACAGGCGAGCGAGGGTGGCGTGTAGACGACCCGCTCGCGCGGCAGAGCGGCAGGCAGCGGCCGGCGCCCCGTCGGTTTACTGCGCACCTTGGGCGTGCTGCTCGCCTCACCCGCCGCTGCAGGAGGTGGGCTGGCAGGCTCGGATGCCGGCTCTGCGACTGCCTTGGCGACCGCTTGGATCAACAGGGCGAGCTGGCGCGGGTCGATCTGCTCAGAGCGCCGGCCGTAGGTCTGGAGCAGGAGCTGAGCGACGCGCGCCTCGAGCCGCCGGGCATGATCGTGCATCTGCCCGAGCAGCTCGCAGGCAACGCGCACCAGCTCATCGCCCTGACCCTTGGCCAATAGCTCGCCGAGGACGGCGGCCACGTCTTCGGGCTTGGGCAGCGCACTCGGCTTCGATCGCACGAGCAGTCTGATAGCAGAGCGGGCGCAAAAGTCAAGAGCTAATTACAAAGAACCA
>Ga0163152_10000416_pt1 | contig 76303 bp, 61 predicted proteins | sample OliLakLV19MP8IB2_FD_148635 | JGI IMG/M metagenome (GOLD analysis project Ga0163152, IMG submission 148635) | Freshwater microbial mat bacterial communities from Lake Vanda, McMurdo Dry Valleys, Antarctica - Oligotrophic Lake LV.19.MP8.IB-2 | ecosystem: Environmental > Aquatic > Freshwater >... | reverse complement strand
GCGCTCAATTTGAAGGTGCCCAAGCTCGGCATCATGCTCCCGCTGCGCGACCGCGCGGGCCGCGACATCGGGGCGCTGGCCCTAGCCTTCAAGTATCGCGCCGGTGAGGATCAGGTGAAATATTTCGCCGAAGCCACAAGGATCCGAGATCAGGTGGCGCAACAAATTCCGATGCTGGCCAGCCTGTTCGCCCCCGCGACATGAATACGAGACCTTGCTCTGGGTTCATCCGCCTCGTCCCGCTGGCTTTCTGCCTCGGTCTTTGGGGCGGCCTCGCAGTCCGTCCGGCGCACGCGGGGGAGTTTGATCTCAGCGGCCTGCCGGCCTATCAATCACAGCAGCAAGTCTCCGGGGTCATCCGCAACTACGGCTTCGCCTTCGGCGGTCTGCTCAAGGTCTGGGAGGCGGGTTTCCAAAAACACCATCCGGGCGTGACCTTTCATGACACCCTGCCCACGAGCGACGCGGCCTTCCCGGCGCTGGTGACCGGGGTGACCGACCTGGCGCCCGACGGCGGCGAGCCGGCCATTACCGAGTGGCTGTCTTTCTTCGAAGTCTATGGCTATCACGCGATGGAGATTGTCGCGGCTTCCGGGACCTATGATGTGGACGGCAAGTCTCCGGGCATCGTCGTCTATGTCCATCCGGACAATCCGCTGACGAAGCTCACACTCGCGCAGCTCGACGGCATTTTCGGCGCCGAGCGCAACGGGGCGCTGCGCGGCTTCAAATGGGATCTCAAGGCGGCGCGCGGCCCGGAGAAGGACATCCGCACCTGGGGCCAGCTCGGCCTGACGGGCGAGTGGGCCGACAAACTGATCCAGACCTACGGCCATGCGCCGTCGGGCACCACGCGCTTCTTCCAGCTCCGCGTGCTGCGCAACAGCGACAAGTGGAATCCCAACTACCGCGGGTTTGTCGAGACCGGCAGTAAGATGATCGATGACGACGACAAGGAGACGCAGCGCGGCGGCGTGCAGCACATGCTCCGCGAGGAGCTGATGAAAAACAAATACGGCATCGCGTGGACCATCGTGCCCCAGGCGGCCAAGGTGCCCGGATTGAAACCGATCGCTCTGGCGGTGGAAGCAGGCGGTCCCGCCATCGTGCCGAGCAAGGCGAGCTTTCAGGACCGCAGCTACCCCTTGGTCCGCAATCTGTATTTCTATCTGAATCGTAAGCCCGGCACGGCCATCGAGCCGAAGCTCCGCGAATTCCTGCGCTACATCCTCAGCCGCGAGGGACAGGAGGCCATCATCGCCAACGGCAACTACCTGCCGCTGCCGGCAGAAGTGACGTTGCAGCAACGCACCAAACTCGACTGAGTTGTCGGAGCCACCCGACAATGAAGGAGAATTCAGGTTATTTTCAGGCTGGTTTTAGCCAACTCGCGCATCTTGGGCGCCTCCCATGAGTTTGAGTGCCCGCAAGTTGCTTTTGCCCCTGCATCTTTGGACCGGCCTGACCATCGGCCTGCTCCTTATGGTCATGGCGGCCACCGGCTCCCTGATGCTCTTCCGCAAGCAGCTTGAACATCGCCTCGACCCGCGGAAGTTCGTCGTCGAGCCGGGTCCTGCGCGGCTAGCCCCTGACGAGCTCGTGGCGCTGGCCCGGGCCGCCCATCCGGCGGGCCAGGTCGACAACGTCCGTTACTCCGGCGAGCCAACGGCGCCGTTCATGGTCTATTTCACGAACAAGGACTTTGTTCACCTCAATCCCTATACCGGCGCGGTGCTCGGCGTCCGGGCGCGTTACGGCTCGTTGTTCGGCTGGCTCGAGGGCATGCACAAGTTTCTCCAGCTAGAGCCGGCGGTCGGCGAGCCGATCACGGGTTACACGGCGATGGTTTTTGGTTTCATCATCCTGTCCGGCCTCGTGCTGTGGTGGCCGGCGACGCGACGCGCGCTCAAAGCCGGGCTGACGCTGAACCGGAAACTCAAGGGCCGGCCTTGGAATCTTAATCTCCACAAGGTCCTTGGCGCCTATGCCGCGCTGATTCTGCTGTTCAGTGTTTCGACTGGAGTGCCCATCTCGCTCGATTGGGCGAAGGACGCGCTCTATCCGCTGACCGGCTCGCAGAAGAGTCCGCCGCCCGTGGCGCCCGCCGCCGCATCGGGTGACTTCGCCGGATTTGACGCCGCCGCGCTCAGCATCGCCACCGTTTACCCGGGGGCGGCGGAAATCTACATTTCACTGCCGAAGAACGGACTCGTTGCCGCCTACGTGATCGAGTCCGGGGCCACGCATCCCAACGCCCGCTCCTATGTCTGGCTGGAGCCGGCCACCGCGATGGTGATCCAAGCCAAGCCCTACGCGCAGGCCGCCGCCGGCTTCTGGCTTTATTATTGGATGATGTCGCTGCACACCGGCGTCGTTGGCGGGCTGGTCTGGCAGTTCATTCTCCTGTTCGGGGCCCTCTCTGTTCTGGTCTTGGGCTATACGGGCACCGCCAGCTACCTCCGCCGCAAATTCGGCCGCCCGCTCGCATCCGCGGCTGCGGCCAAAGTCCCCGTCGACGTCTCGCTCAAGTCAGCCTGACGCCAACCATTCCTCCTTATGAACCGCGCCTCCTTCCGGATTTTCCCCTTCCTCCTGGTTTCAGCCGCCGCGGCTTTGGCGTGGACGGTCGACCCGGCCCTGCCGACCTATCAGCTGCGGACTTTCTCGATCCCGGCCGGGGCCCGTTACGTGCAGTCCGATGGCGCGATCCGCATCCACGGGGCCGAGCCGCTCTACTCGCGGCTCAAGGAATACCTGCGGCTCGCCCGGTTGGCCGAGGACCAGGCCATGATCGGGACGGAAAGGGACGGCGATGAAGCCTGCCTGCCGCTCAATGCCCGGACGTTCGCCGCGGAACGGGCCAAGCTCGACTGATCAACCCTGTCTTTACCCATGACCACCTCATATTCCTCCACGTTCTTCCCCGCGGTCTGCGCGGTGCTGCTGTTGCTGGCCCCGCTGGCGCTCCCCGCCCAAACCGGCGCCCTCGACCAGATCCGCCAGCGCGACCGCCTCATCATCGGCAACAAGCAGGCATTCCCGACCTTCAACGCGAAGGACCCGGCCACCGGCCGCAACGAGGGGTTCTTCGCCGACCTGGCCCGCGCCTTGGCCAAGCAGATCCTCGGCGACGCGAACAAGGTGACTTTCGTCGTCACCACCGACGAGAACCGGTTCGAGAAACTGGCGCACGGCGAGGTCGACCTGCTGATCGACACCATCCCCGTCAACGACGAGAAGCAGAAGGTGGCGGATTTTTCCGACGAGACCTTCTGCTCGGGCTCCGCGTTCCTGGTGAAAAAGGGTAGCCCCATCCGGGGCATCGAAGACGTCAAGCCAGGCACACGCATCGCCTACGTGAAGGCCAACGAAGACATCGCCCTGATCCGGGCCCGTGCGCCCGGCGCCACCTATCTGGAATTTGAGGGGAGCCCCGAGGCCCTGCAGGCCCTGAAGGACGGCCGGACCGATGCCTTCACGCAGGTCGTGACCCACCTGTTCCGGGCGGCGAGCCAGGATGCCAATTACACGCTGGTCGGTCGCTTCACCACGAAGCCTTACCATGTGTTTCTCAAGAAGGGTGACATCGGAATGCACACCTATCTGAACAAATTCCTCCACACGCTGCGCGCCAGCGGCGAATACGACCGGCTCTACCAAAAATGGTTCGCGCCTTATGGCGGCGACGGTGTCCGTTGACCGCCTGAAAAAAATCCAGACAGAGTTCACCTCGATCCAAGCTCACCATGAAAACCTCAAGCCTCACTCCCGGTCTCCACGCCGCCCTCGTCGGCATGAGCTTCGCATTGCTGACCATCATGTATGGCCAGGGCATGGGCATCTTTTTTGGCGTCAACGAGGACGCCATCAAGCACCAGCTCAAATCGTCGGCGATGGAGGTGCGGGAAACCATCTACAAGGGGAATGACGCCGCCATAAAGGTCGTGCTCGACAACTCATGGAACTACATGAAACGCGCCCACCTGCACGCCGGCGGCATGGGCACCACGGCGTTTGCCCACATGATCGCCATGGGCCTGCTCGAGATCCCGCGGGTGCTCGCGCTCCTGCTCGGTCTCGCGCTGGGCGCGGGCGGACTCGGCTACTCGCTCTACTGGATGTGGGCCGGCTTTCGTGCGCCCGGCCTCGGCCGCACCGGGGCGGCCAAGGAATCGTTGAAATGGCTCGCCATGCCCACCTCCGGGATGTTCGTCGTGGCCACGCTGACGGTGTTCATCCTGCTGTTGGTTGCGCTCTTCTCGCGGCCATCCGCCGCCTCACGGGTCGGCTGATTCGGGCATATTCCAGCCAGTCGGAATCGTTGCGTGGTGATCAGGGGCACGGTGCCGGTCTGCCGGGATCGGCCGGAAATGCGCGCCGGCTAAATTTTTATTCAGATCGGATTTAGAGTCGATTAACCTAAGGGGGCTATGTTCTCGCACCCCGTGAACCCCTCCCTGCTGACGATTTTGGCCTACGCAATGATTTTGGTCTTCATGGCCCTGATCATGACGAAGCGCATGTCCGTCCTGACGGCGCTGACCCTGGTGCCCATCGCCTTCGGCGTGGCGGCGGGATTCGGGCCCAAGCTCGGGCCGATGATGCTCGACGGCATCAAGGCGCTAGCGCCCACGGGCGTGATGCTGACCTTCGCCATCCTCTATTTTGGCATCATGATCGATGCCGGGCTGTTTGACCCCGTGGTGAAACTGGTCGTGCGATTGGTGCACGGCGATCCGGTGAAAATCGTCGTGGGCACGGCGGCGCTGGCATTGTTTGTGTCGCTCGACGGCGACGGTTCGACCACCTACCTGATAACGACCACGGCCATGCTGCCGCTCTACATGCGGCTCAAGATGGACCGGCTCGTTCTGGCCAGTGTCATCATGCAGGCCGGCGGAATCATGAACATCCTGCCTTGGGGCGGACCGACTGCCCGGGCGGCCAGTGCCCTCAAGCTCGACATGGGCCAGGTGTTTCCCCCGCTCGTGCCCGCCATGATCGTCGGGGCGGCTTGGGTGCTGTTCGTGGCGTGGATCCTCGGCCGCCGGGAGCGCAAGCGGCTGGGTATCATTTCCGAGGCAGCCCTTGGGGATGTGCATGCCTCGATGGCCGAAAGTGGCAACGGAAGCGACGATGCGGGCATTCGCCGCCCGAACCGCGTCTGGGTTAATTTTCTGCTGACCGCAGCCCTCATGGTCGCGCTCATCACCGGGCTGTTGCCCCTGCCGGTCCTGTTCCTCGTCGCCTTCGCCCTGGCGCTGGTGATCAACTACCCGAGCCTCGCTGAGCAGAAGGCCCGCATCGAGGCCAATGCCGGCAACGCCCTGGCCGTGGTCGCCGTGATCTTTGCCGCCGGCATCTTCACCGGCATCCTGTCGGGCACAAAGATGGTGGATGCCATCGCGGGCAGTGTCGTGGCCCTGGTGCCGCCCGCGCTCGGGCCGTATCTGGCGGTCATCACCGGCATCCTCAGCATGCCGTTCACCTTCTTCCTGTCCAATGACGCCTTTTATTTCGGGGTGCTGCCAATCCTGACCGAGGCGGCCTCCCACTATGGCATCACCGCCGCCGAGATGGCCCGCGCCTCCCTTGTCGGCCAGCCGGTGCACCTGCTCAGCCCGCTTGTTCCGTCCACCTACCTGCTGGTCAGCCTCGCCAAGGTTGAGTTCGGCGACCACCAGAAATTTACCCTCAAGTGGACCGTGGCGACCTCGATGCTGATGCTGCTGACCAATGTATTGCTCGGGATCATCCCGTTCGCCGGCGCGGCGCATTGACGGTCCCGCCCGTGTTGCCTGCTCGCACAGCATCGCCCCCATGAACCTGACCGCACGCAAGATCCTGCGGCCGCTTCATCTCTGGGCCGGACTGACGCGGGGACTGCGGCTGGTCATCATGGCGGTCATCGGCTGCACAAGTTCCTCCAGCTCGAGCCGACCATCAGCGAGCCGATCATTGGTTGCACCTCGCTGGTTTTCGGGATCCCTCGGGGCACCCCGGCAAAGGTGGACCTTGGCCACGGCTGAGACGGTAGATTTCCAACCCCCAATACTCCCAATATGAAAACCCTCCGTACCTTCATCCTCTTCGCGCTCGCCACGGGCTGGTCGCTACTTGATCTGCAGGCGGCCGGAAAAACGCTGCTCTATGTCAGCCAGCACAAGCCCACCCCCGACGTGCTCGAGGCCGACACGAAAGCGCAGCAGCACCTCACCGAACTCGGGTTCACGGTCATTTTTGCCGACCAATATGATTCACCCGCCGCGGCGGAGGACAAGGACCTGGTGGTCATCTCGGCGGGCGCGAGCGCCCACCGGCTCGAGGGAAAATACCGCACGGTGGCCGTGCCCGTCGTGGTGTTTGAGTCGTATGCGCTGCCGCACCTGGCGATGACCTCCCGCCGGCAGGACGAGGACTTTGGCACGAAGGATGGCAAGATCCGCTACCTCTGGCTCGTCAACGCCCCGCATCCGCTTTCCGGTGGCCTGGCGGCAGGCATGCTCAATGTGGTGCAGAAGGGATGCCCGATGAACTGGGGCCGGCCCGGCCCGGGGGCCATCGTCATCGCCACTTTCCCGGGCGAACTCGATAAATCCCCGCTCTTCGCCTACGAGAAGGGCGCCACCATGGAGGGCGAGAACCTGGCCCCGGCCCGCCGCGTCATGCTCTTTCTCGACGGCGCGACCTTCCCCAACCTAAATGCGAACGGTCTCAAGCTTTTTGACGCCGCCGTCCTTTGGGCCGCCGGAGTGGAGCGCAAATAAGGACGTGCGCTCCCCGCTTTCCCAGAAGATTGCCTTGGCCGGGCTGTTGCTGCTCCTCGGGGCAACGGCGAAGCTCCACGCCGAGGGCAGCCCGCCGCTGATCACCGATGATCCCGGCACGCCGGGCGACGGACATTGGGAGATCAATGTCGGCCTCAGCACCGAGCGGCGCCCCGGATCGCACGCTGCCGAACTGCCGCTGCTCGACCTCAACTACGGCATCGGCGACCGCCTCCAGCTCAAGTATGAGATGCCTTACCTGAACGCGCACGAGGCCGGCAGCCCGAGCTTGTCCGGCTTGGGCAACTCCGAGTTTGGCGTGAAATGGCGTTTCTACGATGAAGGCGAGAAAGGCCTGGCTATCTCGGTCTATCCCCAGCTCGAGTTCAACAACCCCGGCTCCCGCTCCGCTGACCAGGGTCTGGTCGAGCATGGCTCGGCGTTCCTGCTGCCGTTTCAGTTTGAGAAAGCGGTCGGCGGGTTCACCCTGATCGGCCAGGTCGGCCGGGAATTCCGCTCAGGCGGCGATTCTTGGTTCTACGGTTTCTCGCTCGGCCGTCAGCTCAGTGACAAGGTCGAGCTCGCCCTCGAGCTCGTGGGCGGCGCCAACGCCGGCCTGCACCGCTCGCAACTGGCGGCCAACCTCGGCGTCGTCTTCGACCTGAGCGAGCGCACCTCCCTGATGTGTTCGGTCGGCCGCGAAATGCACAACCACGACGAACCCAAGGCCACTTTTCTCGGCTACGTCGGGATCCAGTGGCGCCTTTGACCCGCGGCACCCATGACCAGAGAAAACACCCGCGAGATCACCCTCCGCTTCCTCGCCGAACCCGGCGACGTGAATTTCGGCGGCAAGGTCCACGGCGGCGCCGTCATGAAGTGGATCGACCAGGCGGGCTACGCCTGCGCCGTCAGCTGGAGCGGGCACTATTGCGTGACGGTCTACGTCGGCGGCATCCGTTTCCTGCATCCGATCATGATCGGCCACCTCGTCGAGGTGACGGCCCGGGTCATCCACACGGGCCGCACGAGCATGCACATTGCGCTGCAGGTGCGCGCCGGCGATCCGCGCGTGGGCGAACTGACCGAGACCACGCATTGCACGATGGTGTTTGTCGCCGTGAGCTCGACCGGCGCCTCCGTGCCGGTCCATCGCTGGGTGCCGGAGACCGCGGAGGACAAGGCGCTGGAAGCTTACGCGATCAAGCAAATGGAACTTCGGCACGCGATGGCAACCGCCCTGCCGGCGCCGGCCTGACAGAACGCCACCGCCTTATTGCGATGGGGTAGGAGCCGTTGACCTCAACGGCCCTTGGAAGGGCGCTTGGGGGCAAGCGCCCCTACCGCAGCTGGGCTACTCGAGCTTGGCCACTTCCTCCGCGATCTCATCGGCCCGCAGCGGGTAGTAGGCGGAAGTTGGAATGAATTCCTGACCCTCGCGGCTGAGGATGAAGCGGAAAAACTCACGGACCTGCGGCTTCAAGGGCTGGCCGGGCTCGCGGTTCAGGCGGATATACATGTAGCGGGTGAGGGGATAGCGTCCATTCGCGGCATCCGCGGGATTGCCGGCGATGAACCCGCCGCCGGCCTGCGCGGCGACCGCGACGGCCTTCAGTCCGGGTCCGCCGTCCTCAAAGCCGCCGAAACCGATGGCGCCGGGGTCGCGCGCGATGGCGGCGGCCACCTCGGCGACCGAGCCTTCCTGGACCGCGGCGCTCCATGGGCCACCCTTGAGCACGAGCATTTGCACGGACATGGCGTTCGGCGAGATGCGATAAGGGACATGCACCGTGATCGGGCGGTCCGCCCACTCACCGGTGAGGCCGAGCTGGCCCCATTTCGTGATCGGTCCGGCCAGATTCTGGCGGCGCTGCTGCCCAAAAATGGCGTCGATCTGCGCGACGGTCAGGCCGGCGAGAGGATTGCCTTCATGAACGAAGATGGCCTGAGCGGTTGTGCGCTGCGGAGTGTTAAAACCACCGCGTGCCACGCGGATCTCGAGCGGCTCGGCCTGGCCGCGCACCGCCTTGTAGATGACCTTTTCGCCCGGCCAGAGTTCGCGGCCCATCGGGGCGAGGTCGGTCTCGCCAGCGAGCAACGCCTGGTAGCCATTCAGCGTGCCTTGGTGCGACCAGCGGGCGCCGCGGTGCACGCCGGGCTGCAGCCGGCAGAACGCCGTCATCCATTCTTCCATCAGTGATTCCATGCCGTCGCTCCCGACATTGGCGATCGGGCCACCGACCTGCGCGGTGGCGCGGTAGGCCGGGATGGCCGGGTCCACCGGAGCAAGGTAGCCGGTGAGCTTGGCGCGTTCCCGCGCGGCGTCGGCGGCACGAAGGGCAAAAAAGTGTGGGTAATTCGCCACGATGGCCTGACCCTCGCGGCTGAGCACGAAGGCGAGGAACTCCTTCGTCTTGGGCGGCAGCGGTGCGCCGGGCCGCTGATTCACCGCCAGGTAGAGATTGCGGATGAGAGGATAGGAGCGGTCCGCCACAGTCGCGGCGGAGCCGGCGACGAAGGGTCCGGCATCGGTCTCGGCCAGCGCAAGCGTCTTGGCGCTGGCCGTGTCGATAAAACCGGCAAAGGCAATGGCGCCGGTAATGGTGGCGACTTTTTGCAAGGCGGCCGCCGGGCTGCCGACTACCTCCACGCCGGCGTGCCACAGGCCGCCCTGTAGCACGCGGTTTTGAAATAGAAGCGAGGGTGTCGAGTAGTCGGGTGTCGCAACGGGCACGATGGGCCGGTTTGCCCATTCGCCGGTGAGCCCGAGCTGGCCCCAAGTCTGCAGCGGGCCGCCGGCGCCGCGGCGGCGTTGCGCGCCGAAGATGGCGTCGAGCTGGGTGAGTGACAGGCGGGCGAGGGGATTGGCCGCGTTGAGGTAGACCGCCAGCGCCCCCGCCTGGCCGGGCGGAGTGAAGCTGCCGGTGCCGACGCGGAGAAGGACGGGCTCCTTCATCATGTCGCCCTTGAACTGGTGGGCATAGGGCGCAAGTTCGGCGGGCCAGGGTTCGCGACCGAGTGGGGCGACGTCCGTCACCTCCAGCATCAGGGCGCCGAAAGCGGCGGCCCCGCCCGGATGGGACCAGCGTTCCCCGCGCACGATGCCCGGTTGGTGCTGCTGAAAGGCGGCCAGCCACGCCTGCATCAGCGGTTCAATGGTGTCGTCGCCGACGCTGTTGAGCCCGCCGCTTACACTTTGTTCCGGCCGGTAGTCTGGTAGCGCGGGGTCGAGCGGACCGGCGGCGTGCAAGCTCGCCAGCCCGGCCAGCAAGCCCCACGCGGTGCGGAGTTTCATGGGGCGTCGAGCTGGGCGCGGCTTTTGGCCGCCTGCTCCGCGCGCAGCGGGAGGAAGACGGCCTGATCAAGGAGGACCTGCTGACCTTCGCGGCTGATGATGAAGCGGGCGAATTCGTCGAGCGCGGGATTGAGCAGCTTGCCCGGCGCCTTATTGAGATTGAGGAACACGAGCCGGCTGAGCGGATAGTGCGCGCGGGCCACTGCTTCGTAGTCTGGCGCGATGGCGGGTCCCTTGTCGTCCGGGGCGACGGCCAGCAATTTCACCCCGTCACCGACATAGGCGAGGCCGGCGTAGCCCAAGGCATAGGGATCCTCCGCCACGTGTGGGGAGATCGGGAACACGGTCTCCACAAAGTTGAGTTCTGGCCGCCATTCGCCGCGCCGGTCGCCGACGCTCAGGACACGCTGCCGGACGAATTCCTCAAAGCCGTTCCAGGGTTTCACCGCCCAGACATGGATCGGCTTGTCCGCCCACTCACCAGTGAGACCGAGCTGGCCCCAGGTCGTGATGGGCTTGCTGCCGCGGTGAAGCGTGGTCGAGAGGATGGCGTCGAGCTGGGCGTAGCTCAGCTGCTTCAGGGGATTGTCCTGATGCACGAAGAAACCCACGGCGTCCAGAAAGCCAAAATGCCGCCAGGTGCCGCCGGCGATGGGCGCGCTGAACGGATTGTAGCCGAATTTCTTCCTGAACTCGGCAATGTCGATCGGCTTGAGCTCACGCGATACGGCCACGAAATCGATGTCACCCTTGATCAACTCGATCGCCCCGAGGCTGCCCGCGTAGGGCGGCGGGACGTCGATCGTGACCTTGGGGTAATGTTGCTGGAACGCGGCGATCCACCGCTTCGTCAGGTCGGCCAGCACGTCGGAGGCCGCGCCTTTCAGGTGGCCGGTCAATCCGGCCGCATGCTTCGGCCGGAACGCCATCAGGCCCGGGTCGAGCGTAGGCTGGAGAAGTTCGCGCTCGGGCAGCACGCGGCCGTTTTGTCTCCAGTGTTCGGCTTCGGCGGGGGAAGCCTTGGTGGGCATCACCCGGCCTTGCAGAAGGCCGAAGGCACAGCTCAACAGCAAGAGGGACAATCCGGAACGACGGAGGCGGAGGTGTAGGCTCATGGGGGTGGATCCTGACGGGGTTAAGGGTCGGGCGAAAGCGTGCCTGAAGCGGACACACCCGACTATGCAGCGGCAGTCTTAAGCCAACATGAACGCTTTCCTAACAAAAATTCAGCTTGTCCGTGGCGCGATCGAGCCGGCGGAGGCCGTCGCCGAAAGCGGAATTTCAAACACCATGCGCAGCCCCTGACCGGTGGATGTGTCCTCGGCCCAGATCCGTCCCTCATGAAGCATGATGATGCTGCGGGAGATGGCCAAGCCGAGGCCGCTGCCCTGGTCGTGCTGCGCCGTGTGGGCGAGGCGGACAAACCGCTCGAAGATCCGTTCGCGCTCCCCTGGAGGCACGCCCGGGCCCTCGTCCTCGAAAGCCACGCGCCAGCTGTCGGGCATAAGCTGGGAGGTGAGAGTGATGCTTTTGCCCGGCGGAGTGTAGGTCAGCGCGTTGGACAGCAGGTTGAGCAGCACCTGGCGCAGCCAGCGGGTGTCGAACTCTACCCGGCCCTCGCCGCTGTGCACATGGGTGAGGCTCACGCCCCGGCTGTCCGCCAGCACCTGGGCGTCCTGGGCGAATCCCTCGATGTAAGTGCGCGGGTCGACCGGCTTGCGGCTGATGGTGATGGCATCGGCCTCCGCCCGGGAAAGGAACAGCAGCTCCTCAATGATCTTGTTCAAGTGGGATATTTCCTCGACCACGACATGCAGCGATTCTTCCTGCGCGGGAGTCAGGCCGCCCTCCATGAGCATTTTTTCCGTCTGCAGGCGCATGAGGGAAAGGGGCGTTTTCAATTCGTGTGAGGCCTCGGCGGTGAAGCGCCGCACCTGGTTGAAGGAGGATTCCAGGCGGTCAAACATCTGGTTGAGCAGACGGGCCAGGTTGGAAATCTCATCCTCGACGGACGAGACCGGGATGCGTTCGCCGAGATTGTCGGAACCGATGTGCGTGGCGGTCGCCTGGATTTGCCGCAACGGCCGGAGCAAAATGCGGCTGAGAGTGAAACCGATCACGCTGCTGGCGATCACCATCATCACCACCATGCCGTAGAACACCTCCTGGTAGGCTACGACCAGACTGCGCACCTGGTCCTTGGGGACGGCGACCCGGACCAGCAGATCGCCCAGGGTGAATTCACCGATACGCATTTCCCCTAGGTCGCCGACAATCGCGTTGTAGGTGCGGCCGCCCACCGGCATTTGCTCTGGCGAGCCGACCTCCATGCCTTGAAGCAGGCGCTGCAAGGCCAGGGATATCAAATGTCCCTGCATGGCCGTATCCGGGATGACACGGTCGCTCAGGTTGCGGGAACGATAGGTTACGCTGCTGGCAGCGCCGTGCACCTCGATATGATAACGCATCGAGGTGCTGATCGCGAGCCGTTCAGCGACCTGGGGGGGGGCAAGAACCGCCGCTTCCGGCCCGAGGCGGCGCTTGATCTGCTCAAACTCGGCCGCGAGGCCCAGGTCGAGCGAATGGATCAGATGCTGCTCGACGAGGAAGCGGCCCACCCGGAAGAAACAGCCCAGGGTCAGCAGCGACGCCACCGTATACCAGAAGGCGATCCGGACCCCGACCGATTTCATAGCAGCTGGTAGCCGACTCCCCGCAGGGTCTTGAAGAGCGGCTTGGCCGGGTCGGTCTCGAGCTTCATGCGCAGTTTGCTCATGTAGACGTCGAGGAGGTTCGTATCGATGTCGTAGTGCGACTCCCAGATCTTCTCGCAGATGAGGGTGCGCGGCAGGACGCGGCCGGCGTTCTGCAGGAATACCTCCAGCAGGGCGAATTCCCGGCTGGTCATCTCCACCAGCTGGCCGTCCAGTGTCACGGTGCGGGCCAGCAAGTCCATGCGGAGGCCGCGGCGTTCCAGCACGGTCTCCTTGCTGGTGGCCTGGCGCCGGAGCAGGGAGCGGATGCGGGCGAGCAGCTCCTCCAGGCTGAAAGGCTTGGGCAGGTAGTCATCGGCCCCGAGGTCGAGGCCGCGCACACGGTCCTGCACCGCGTCGCGGGCGCTGAGGATCAGCACGGGCTCGTTGAAGCCGCTCTTGCGCCACTCGCGCAGCAAGTCCAGCCCGTCGCCATCGGGCAGGCCGAGGTCGAGGATGATGCCGTCGTAATGCGTTTCGCACAGCGCATCACGCGCCTCGCGGCAGTTCTGGGCCCAGGTCACCGTGTGGCTGTGCTCGGACAGGCCTTTCTTGAGAAACTGACCGAGGCGTTTCTGGTCTTCGACCACAAGAATTTTCATGGGGCGGGGTAACCCGGTCAAAGATGAAGCACCCGGGGGGAGGCGCGAGCGCAAACTCCATAAAATATTATTCAGGGTGGGTTCAGCGAATGTTCAGGCTGGCGGGGTAACTTGCCGGACGACTCCAATCTTAGCCCCGTCCCACCGGATGGCCGGGCGGCTCTCTCCAACGTAATGGTTGCCTTCAATCTTCCGATGGTTGATGCCTCTTTCTCTGATGAATTATCTTAAATTTATTTTCTGGGTCGGTGTCCTGGCCTCCGTGGCAAATCTCGCCGCCCAGCCGTCGGTCTCCGTCGAGGAACGCCTGAAGGCTCTGGAGCAGCAGGTCCAGGGTCTGGTGCGGGAGAATGCGGAGTTGAAGCAGCAGCTGGGCGGAAAGGACAAACCTTCTCCGGTCGTGCCGCAGCCGGGCGGCAAGGAAACGAAACTGGTCATCGGTGGCTTCCTGCAGGGCCAGGCGGAGTTCGGCCGCGCCGCCGACCCGCGCTGGAACGGGGTGCGCGACCGGTTCTTTTTCCGCCGCGCCCGCATCTATGTCGCCGGCAGCTTCGCGGAGAATTTCGATTTCAAGGCCGAACTCGATCTGCAAGGCAACACCCTTGGCGCGGGCACGGGTCAGCTCGCGCGGGCCAACGAAATCTACCTCAACTGGCGGAAGTATGCTTTCGCCAATCTGCGCTTCGGCCAGCTGAAGCCCGCCTTCGGTGGCGAGGCCCTGGCGGGCGACACCAGCATATTCACCATCGAGCGCTCGCTCTCCAGCGACCGGCTCACTGATGGCCGACAGCTGTCCGCCGCAGTCATGGGTGAATTGCTGGACAAGAAGGTGAGTTACCTGGCGATCGTGGCCAACGGCAACGGCGCAAATGTCAGCGCGAACGACAACAGCAAGTTTCAGCAATCCGTCCGTGTGACCTACACGCCTCTTGCCACCGTCAAGGACAAGCTCGTGGTGGCCATGAATGGCCTCTGGACCGACGACGTCAACGTGGCCAAGAGCGACTTTGGCCTTCCGGGCAATGTCTTCACGGGTTCGCGGCAGATGCGCGGCATCGATGTTTTTTGGACGCATGGCCGGTTCGACCTGAATGCGGAATGGCTGCACGGCACCTTCAAGCCGACCGGCGGGGTGCCGGCGGCGAAGTTCAGGGCCGAAGGCTGGCAGGCCACGGCGGCCTACTTTGTCATCCCGGCCAGACTGCGTGCCGTGTTTCGCGAGGAGGCGTTTGATCCCAACACCGCCATCGGCGGCAATACCATCCACACCACGACCATGGGCTTAAACTATTACCTCAAGGGCGAGGACATCAAATTCATGGTCGATTACCTCGACGGGCACGTGCCCGGTTCCGTCACCGATGGTGGTCGGCTGCTGACGCGGATGCAGATTATTTTTTAGGCTGTTATAGGTTGGCTTCCGACCACACCGATTTCCCGTGGGCCTTACTTATAGTGCTGGGCGACTTTCCAGCCGAGCCCGACGCCGGCGATGCTGCCGAGGCTGCTCACAAGGAAGCAGCCGAAGAACTCCAGTCCGACCAGCACACCCAGAGACCAGAACGCGTAGCCGAGGATCGTGGTGCTGGCGAAGATGCAGAGCTTATTCACGAATGGGAGGGTGCGGAAAACGGGCGGGAAAGCGAGGGCCCTTACTCCAAGCTCGCATTCCAGAAGGCCTCGGCCAAAGCATAACCAAAAAATAAATTAGGCCCGTCGGCGGCTGCTAAATATTACTCCATGAACACTGATGAATCCCCTCCGACCTTCGGCTGGCGCCAACGTATCGGGTTGGTGCTCGGTCCGGCGGCGCTGCTCGCTACGCTGCTTCTGCCCGCACCCGGGGGACTAAGTGCCGCCGGCTGGCATACGGCAGGGGCGGCGGTGCTGCTGGCGGTTTTTTGGATCTGCGAATGCATCCCCATTCCGGCTACGGCCCTGTTGCCGCTGGTGTTGTTTCCGGCCTTGGGGCTCGGAGATATCAAGGATACCGCGGCGCCCTACGCGCATCCGATCGTCTTCTTGTTCCTTGGCGGCTTCATCATCGCGCTGGCGATGCAGCGCTGTAATCTCCACCGGCGGATTGCGATCAATCTGGTGGGGGCAATGGGCACGCAACCGAAGCGCATCATTGCCGGGTTCTTGCTGGCTTCCGCGCTGGTCAGCATGTGGGTCACCAACACCGCCACCGCGCTGATGATGCTGCCCATCGCCCTTTCGGTGGCGCAACTGATCCCGGCCGGAACCAAGGGCGCGCCCGCATTTACCGCGGCGCTGGTGCTTTCGGTGGCCTATGGCGCGACGACCGGTGGCATGGCCACGCTGATTGGCACCCCGCCCAACGCACTGCTCGCCGCCTACCTCAGTAAGGTCTATAACACCGAGATCGGCTTTGGCCAGTGGATGCTCCTCGGCGTGCCGATCGTCGTCGTGGTGCTGCCGGTGGTCTATCTCGTGCTCACCCGGGTCTCATTCAAGCTGGAGAGCGGTGAACTGCCGGGCTTCCGGGATCTGCTCGCGCGCGAAAAGGCCGGGATGGGCGGATTCAGCCGGGCGGAAAGGATTGTCACGGCAGTCTTTGCCCTCACGGCGCTCGGCTGGGTCTGTCAGCCGTTGCTGGCGCAAGTGTCGCCGCTGGTTACAGACACGACTATCGGCATGACCGGGGCGTTGTTGCTTTTCTTCATTCCCGCCGACGCCCGGCAGGGTGGGTTCATCATGGACTGGAGCACGGCCAACCGGCTGCCGTGGGAGGTGCTGCTGCTCTTCGGCGGCGGGCTCAGCTTGGCGGGTAACATCGAAAAGCACGGACTCTCCCGCTACCTCGGTGACCTGTGCAACGGGCTGCAAGGGGCACCGATGCTGCTGACCCTGGCCATCATCTGCTTTGGCATACTCATGCTGACCGAGCTGACGAGCAACACGGCCACGGCCGCGACTTTTTTGCCGATCGCGGGCGCCGTGGCGCTCTCGTTCGGACAAAATCCCCTGCTTTTTCTCATCCCGGTGGCGCTGGCCGCTAATTGCTCCTATATGATGCCCGTGGGGACTCCACCCAACGCCATCGTATTCGGCAGCGGTCGCGTGACTTTGCCGGAGATGGCGAAGGCGGGCATGTGGATGAACATCCTGCTGGTCCCCATCATCCTGACCCTCGTCCTGCTGCTGGGCCCGGTGGTGTTCAACATCCAGATCGATGTCATCCCCGACTGGGCCCGGTAAGGCCCCCGGGTTCAGCGTTTCAGGAGGGACAGATATTTGATGACGGCCTGCGGGGGTAATCCAGAGGAGGCGCGCGCGACCATCGACCTGCTATCGACTCGGTCGTGGGGAAGTGGGCGATATTGGGTTCGATCTTCGTGTCGATATTTATGCTCCTCGGCTGGCCACTGGGGCCGGGCGTCGCGCGCTTCCTCCGCTGAAATCGGGCTACCTTTTTGCCGGCCAGGCGAAAATGTCGTCGCTAATGACTACAGGAATATAACTTTAATCACCGTCGGCGGCCGGTCTTTCCCGTTTACTCCCCAGCCAGCCGATATAACTTCCCGCCATGAAAATTGCCTCTAAGCCCCTGAGCAAAAACCCGCACCTCATCCAGTGGGTGAAGAAGATGGCCGCGCTGTGCCGGCCGGATGCGATCCACTGGATCGACGGCTCGCAGAAGGAATACGACGCGCTGTGCACCATGATGGTGAAGGGCGGCACCTTCATTAAACTCAACCAGAAGAAGTGGCCGGGCTGCTACCTGGCGCGCTCGGACGCCAGCGACGTGGCGCGGGTCGAGGACCGCACCTTCATCTGCTCGCATTCCAAGGAGGCGGCCGGCCCGACCAACAACTGGGTCAACCCCTACGAGATGAAGAAGACCCTGCGGCGCATCTTCGATGGCTGCATGAAGGGCCGCACGATGTATGTGCTGCCCTACAGCATGGGTCCGCTCGGGTCGCCCATGTCCCAGATCGGCGTGCAATTGACTGACTCGCCCTATGCCGTGGTCAACATGCGCATCATGGCCCGCATCGGGAAGCCGGTGTTCGAGCTGATCGACAAGAACTTCAAGCGCGTCGTGCCCTGCGTGCATTCCTTGGGCGCCCCGCTCAAGAAGGGCCAGAAGGACGTGGTGTGGCCCTGCAACAAAGAGAAATACATCGTCCACTTCCCGGAGACCCGGGAGATCTGGTCCTACGGTTCCGGCTACGGCGGCAACGCGCTGCTCGGGAAGAAGTGCTTCGCTCTGCGCATCGCCTCCGCCATGGCCCGCGATGAGGGCTGGATGGCCGAGCACATGCTCATTCTCGGCGTCGAGAATCCCGCCGGCAAGAAGACCTACGTGGCGGCCGCCTTCCCGAGTGCCTGCGGCAAGACCAACTTCGCCATGATGATCCCGCCCCCCTCCTTCGCCAAGAAGGGCTGGAAGGTGTGGACCGTCGGCGACGACATCGCCTGGATCAAGCCCGACGCCAATGGCCGCCTCCGCGCGATCAATCCGGAGGCGGGCTTCTTCGGCGTCGCTCCCGGCACCGGCAACCACACGAATCCCAACGCCATGAAGGCGCTGGCGAAAAACACGATCTTCACGAACGTCGCCCTGACCGACGACGGCGGCGTCTGGTGGGAGGGCATGACCGACACGCCGCCCGCGCACGCCATCGACTGGCAGGGCCAGGACTGGACGCCCGCCCTCGCCCAGGAGAAGGGCGCGAAGGCCGCGCATCCCAACGCCCGCTTCACCGCCCCGGCCAAGCAGTGCCCGACGATGGACAGCGAGTGGGAAAACCCGGAGGGCGTGCCGATCCATGCCATTGTCTTCGGCGGCCGCCGCGCCACCACGATGCCGCTCGTTTATCAGGCCTTCAACTGGTCGAGCGGCGTCTACGTCGGCGCGACGATGGGCTCCGAGATGACCGCCGCCGCCGCCGGCACGATCGGCAAGGTCCGCCGCGACCCGATGGCCATGCTGCCGTTCTGCGGCTACAACATGGGCGACTATTTCCGGCACTGGATCAACATGCAGCGCAACCTCAGCGAGACGCCGCGCATCTTCCACGTGAATTGGTTCCGCAAGGACAAGGACGGGAAGTTCATGTGGCCGGGCTTCTCGGAGAACATGCGCGTGCTCAAGTGGATCGTTGACCGCGTCCGCGCCGGCGGTCGCGCCAAGGAGACACCCATCGGCTGGATGCCCCGCTACCAGGACATGGAGTGGGACGGCCTGGACTTCTCGCGGGAGAAGTTTGAGGAGCTGCAGACCTTCGACCGCGCCGCCTGGCGGGCCGAGGTGCTCGGGCACGAGGAGCTGTTCCTCGATGTGCACGCCCACCTGCCGAAGGAGCTCATGTTCGAACGCGAACTGCTCATCTGCCGCATGTAACTCCAGCGGACGGAGGCGGAAATAAAATGGCACGGCCGGTGGGCCGTGCCGCGCGCATTCTGGAACCGACCCTTAGCGGGTGGTGAATTTCTTGGTCCCGAGGAGCTGCGGGACCGTCGAGTTTCTCAAAGTGCGGTAGACGTCGATGTGGTAACGGTGGGCGCCCGCAGCGGTGTCGTAATTCAGCTGGTAGTGGTTCCCGTTGATCGCGTAGGTACGGTCCTCGCTCGAACCGTTCCCGCGCCGGCTGTAGATGAAAATCTCAGGCTCGGAAGTGCCGCCGTTCGCAAAAATCTCGTAGATGAAAATGACCACAGAAGTGTCACGCTCATTCTTGCAATCGTCGTCATCGCGACCCCGGCTGCAGCGGTCGCAGTTGCAATCAAGCGCGAACTTGATGGGCAGGACGGAGCCGCCCTTCTGCACCTTGCCCAGGGAGATGGGGGGCAGCCAGTCAACCGTGCAATCAGGGGATGGGGCGGGGGTTTGGTTGACGGTGAAATTGACGGAAGTGGAACCGGCCATGAGGCCGCTGTTCGCGCTCGCGACAAAAGTGTAGTTGCCGGGCGTGGTGATCGAAAAACTGCCGGTGCCGTTGGCGGTGGCCGAGCCGATGCCGGCAGCGTTGACCGTGACGGGGGTGCCATTCAGCACGCCTTTGATCGAACTGATCGTCGAACCCGTGCCGGCGACTGCGTTGAAGGAAAAGGGAATGCTCGTGGCGGCGCTGCCGGTCACCCGCGTGAAGACGGTGCCATTGAGCGGCTGGACGATCGTGACGCTGGGCGCCGGGGTGGATTGGCCGGCTGTCACCGAGAAGGAACGGGTGGCTGACGTGGTGCCGTGCGGCGAGGTGCCCGTGACGGCCAGCGTGTAGCTGCCGGCCGCGTTGATTGCGAGGGAGCCGGCGCCATTGGCCAGGAGGGAGCCGAGCCCCGTGGAGTTCACGGCAACCGGACTGCCGTTGAGGGTGGCGGTCAGGGAGGTGATACCACCCAGAAGGCTCGTCGCGTTGAAAGAGAGGGGGATCGCAAGGGTGGTACCGGTGTAGATGTAATTGCTGCTGGTCGGCTGGACAATGGTCACGACCGGGGGCGGCACTTGCAGGTTGACCGTGATTTCCACGGTATTGGCACTGGTGTCGGCGTTGTTGGTGGCCCGGGCTTGGACCGTGAAGATGCCGGCTTGGCTGAGCTGGATGGTCCCGGTCGCCGCGACGGCACCGGTGCCGATGCCAGCGGGGGTCAGGATCACCGCAGTACCGTTGATATCAGCGTCGATGCTGGTGATGGGGGAGGCCGCGGGTGCAGTGGCGGTAAAGGAGAGCGGAATCGAAAGCGGGGACCCGCCCAGCAGGTAGTTATAGACGGAACCATCAAGCGGCGCCCCGATGGTCACGGTGGGCGGCGAAGGGACTTGCGGCAGGGCGATCTTGGCGTTGATGAAACCAAAGGCATCCAGCGCGCCAGACGGCCAGCCGGGGGTGGCGAGGGCCCAGATGTAATCACCGGCGCCAGTCCCCACCGGAACACTGGCGGTCACGGTCGTCGTCAGGGTCTGATTTGGGCCCGTGAAAACCAACGTCATGGGATTGAGCGAAATGAAGCTCAGGGCCGTGGCAGTCGAGACTCCGGCCGGCGCGGAAACGGCCGAAACCACCGGCGTGATCGTTAGATTCGAGCCGACAGGGACATTTGCCGGCGAGGTGATTGAAAGAACATAACTGGTATTCAGTGGTTGATCCCCTTCGATCAGCTTGAGGGATGGCTGATAGGTGACGACAGGGGATTCATCGCGCGCGACCAGAGAGCTGGCAGCGATCAGGCAAACCAACAGGCGAACAAAATTCTTTAAGCCAGTCATGTCAGTGGGGTGGGAAAGCGTCGGGAAAAGGGAGTAACAGAACAATTTCTGCAGTCGCCAGCCGTGTGCAGCAAGCCAAAAACAGGTATTTCACCCTATTCATTCGGGCGCATTCCCTCCAAAATACCCTAGTAATAAATACTGCCAAATATCTGAAGTTCGCTGGCTTAGGATTGCGCGTAGGGGCTGCGCCCTAATTGAAATAGACTGTTCGGCGATATCGGATAGCCTGCTAGTAGTATCATGCCCCCCCGCAGTGTCATCCCGGCTACACCACTGCGTCCCAGCGTAAGATGGGGCGCGGGCGTGAGTATGGCCTTGTTGCTGGTGGTGGGTCTGGGCTTGGCGATGCCCGGCCAAGCGACCGTCATTGTTTGGGAAAATACTGGCACGACCTTCTCCACCGGCGGCAACTGGATCGGCGGCACTGCACCCGCCAACAGCCTGACGAGCGATATCGGATCGTTCGAGGATGTGACGGTGACCAACAACCCGCAACTCACGGGCAGCCGCTCCATCAACGGCCTCCAGTTCACCGCCAACACAGGTGCCTGGACCTTCACGGGCAACAGCGGCACCCGCACCCTCACCCTCGGGGCCTCGGGCATCGTCAATTCCTCGTCCAGCACCCAAACCTTCACCGGGGCCAATCTCGCCCTCCGGCTCGGCACAAACCTCAGCTTCACGGGCAACGGCGGCACGTTGCAATTCAATGCTTCCCTGAGGGGCATTGCGACCAATGCATTCCGCCTGACGCTGAATGGTTCGGGCACCACCGATAACATCGCCGATGTCATCAGTGGTTCCGGGGGCGTGACCAAGGACGGTTCCGGCACCTGGACGCTCTCGGGTGCGAACTCCTACACCGGCACCACCAACATCGGCACCGCCGCCGGGGCCAATGGCGGCACCCTGGTTCTCGGCGCCAACAACGTCCTGCCTGATACGACCGTGAACATCTTCGGCGGCACACTCGATATCAACACCCGCACCGACACCGTCGGGGCGCTCAACCTCGGCGGGGGCGCGAGTGGCAGCACCGCCAGCATCATCGGGACCACCGGCACCCTGACGCTCGGTGGTAACGTCACCTACAGCGCCACCAACAACCCGAATGGGGCCAACCTTTCCGCCAACCTCTCCCTCGGCGCGGCCGACCGCCTCATCACCGTCGGTGATTCCACGGCGGCGGCTAACGACCTGACCATCGGCGCGGGCGATTTCTCCGACACCATCACGATGGGCGTCCGCACCCTGACCATCGACGGGGCCGGCAATACGCTCATCAATGCCATGGTCGGGGCGGGCGGCGATACCGGCGCCTTCATCAAGAACGGCACCGGCACCGTCACCTTCTACGGCGACCGCAACTTCTACACCGGCACGACCACTGTCAACGACGGCACCCTCGTGCTTGACACCTCGAATTCCTACAACGACGAGACCATCCGGGGCAATCTGGTCATTGGCGACAGCAGTGGCGCGGTGGATAGCGCGACCGTCCGGTATGGCACCGGCTTGGCGAACAACAAGATCGCGGACACCTCGCAGGTCACCATCAACTCCGACGGCGTTCTGGATCTCAATAGCAAGGACGACACCATCGGCTCCTTCATCCTCAGCGGCGGCCACATCACCACGGGCACGGGGGTGCTCACGCTTAATGGCAACATCACCACGACCGCCAACGCCGCCGACCGCACGGCGGTCATCGACGGCGTGCTCTCCCTCGGCAGCACCACCCGCACCTTCACCGTGGCCGATGACGCCCCAGCCAGCGATCTGACGGTGAACGCCACCATCAACAATGGCTCGATCATCAAGGCCGGTCTCGGCACGATGACCATCACGGGAGACAACAGCATCGGCTACGGCGGCACGACCACCATCAACGCGGGCGTCCTTAACATTCAAAACTCCCTTGCCCTCGGTCAGTCGGGAGCCAACGACCCCACCAAGGGCACCACCGTCGCTTCAGGTGCGGCGCTGCAGGTGCAGGGAGGGATTGCGGTGGGCACCGAGGCCCTGACGCTTTCCGGCACGGGCGTGTCCACGGACGGGGCGTTGCGCAATCTCAGCGGCAGCAATTCCTGGGCGGGGGCGATTTCGCTCGGCGCCGCCACCCGGATCAACTCCGACGCGGGCACCCTGACGCTCGGGGGCGCCATCACAGCGACCAACCAGAATCTCACCGTCGGCGGCGCGGGCAACACCACCATCAACGGCGCGATCGGCACTGGCACCGGCACGCTGACCAAGGACGGCGCCGGCACGTTGACCCTCACCGGCAACAGCACTTACAGCGGCACCACGGCCATCAGCACGGGGGTGGTCAACATTCAGCATGCTTCGGCGCTCGGGTCCGCGAGTTCCGGCACCAGCGTGGCCGCCAACGCAGCGCTCGAGATTCAAAACAATATCACCGTCGGCAGCGAAGCGCTTTCGCTGATCGGCACGGGCGTCTCGGCCGGCGGCGCCCTGCGCAACGTCAGCGGCAACAACTCTTGGGCCGGCACCGTCACCCTGGGCACCGGCGGGGCCCGGATCAACTCCGACGCGGGCACCCTGACGCTTGGGGGCGCCATCACGGCGACCAATCAGAATCTCACCGTCGGCGGCGCGGGCAACACCACCATCAACGGGGCGATCGGCACCGGCACCGGCACGCTGACCAAGGACGGCGCCGGCCTCCTCACCCTCGGCGGCTCCAGCACCTACACGGGTGCCACCACCGTCAGTGCCGGCACCCTCCGGCTCGGCACCAGCGACAGCCTTGCCAACCTTACCGCCGTTTCCGTGGCCTCCGGCGCCACGTTCGATGTCAATAGCATGACGGAGACGGTGGGGTCACTGGCCGCGACGGGCGGCAATGTCCTGCTGGGCGCCGGTTCACTCACGGCCGGCGGCGACAACACCAGCACCAGCTTTTCCGGCAACTTCGACGGCACCGGCACCTTCACCAAGGCCGGCACCGGCACCATGACCATCGGCAGTGACCTTAGCTTTGGCGGCAATCTGACCCTGGCCGTTGGCACGCTTCAGTTCAACGTCGACAACGCCTTTGCGGGCGTCGTCACCATCAACGCCGGCACCCTGCGGCTGACCGACGCCGATCTGACCATGGGCACGCTCAACATCACGGGCAACAGCACCATCGATTTTGCCGGCGCGGCCAGCAGTCTGAACGTCGCCAACCTCAATATCAGCGCAGGCGTGACGCTCACGATCCTCAACTGGCAGAACGCGGTGGACTACTTCTTTGCCGCCAACTGGGTCGGGGCGGTGCTCGACACCACGGGCGCCGCGCCGATGAACCAGATCGTCTTTGACACCGACGGCACGCCGCCCACGACCTACGCGGGCAGCGACACCAAGTGGCAGGGCTACGACAACCAGATCACGCCCGTGCCCGAGCCATCCACCTACGGGGCCATCCTGCTGGGCGCCGGCCTGACTTGCTTCGGGGTGCGCCGCTGGCGGCAGTCCCGCGCTAAATAATTGCCGAAACAAATTTCCGACGCATGGTTCCTACCGCCATGCGTTTTTTATTTTCCCTGATCCTGCTGGGCCTGATCGCGACCGGGCGCGCCGAGGATCCGTCACGGCCGGCGACGCCCGAGGAGGTTGGGCTCTTCAAGGAGGCGGTCAAGAACACCACCCAGGACACGGAACACTGGGCCTACACGGAGACCACGGTCATGAAGTCCACCAAGGGCAAGGTGCGCGAGGAGACCGTGGTGCGTTTCGACCCCTCGAAGCCCTGGCTGGAGCAATACACGCCGCTCAAGATCGAGGGCAAGCCGCCGACCGAAAAGCAGCTGAAGAAATACCGCGAACGCGGGGAGAAACGCGGCGAGCGGATCGCCCGGACCGCCGAGCCCGCGGACGCGACCGAGCCCGGCCAGCCCGCCGCGCCGAAGCCGGAGAAGGGCCGGAAAGTGACGCTGGACCTGGACAATCCGCGCGTGTTGCGGGACGAGGGCGACCGGCTGATCTACGAAGCCGCGCTGAAAGCCGTCACGAAGGACATTCCCGTGGACAAGTTCGAGGTCCGCGTCGTGGTCGGCAAGACGGCCCGGCAGGTCGAGCACATCTCGCTCCGCCTGCGCGAATCGTTCCGCATGAAACTCGTCGCCAAGGTCAAGGCGGGCGAGGCCAGCGCTGATTTTGCCGTGGTGGATCCAAAATACGGCCCGGTCATGACCTCCGCCACGGGCAGCTTCGGCGCGTCGCTCCTCTTTGTGCCGGTGAGCGGCATTTTCACCAACACCCGCACCGAGTGGGAACGAGTGAAGCCCTACAACGACCGGCTCAAGGTGAAGCTGGGCCCGCTCGAGGTGCTGGATTTCTAGGCCGGCAGCTTGCGGCCCGGGAGCGGGGCGAAGGTTAGACCTAGATAACTGACTGGCAGACAAAAAGCGGGTTGCCTGTGCCGGCCTCACCCGCATGTTCCTCCGCGATGTCCACGCCCCCGTCGCCCTCGGATGCCGTGCATAGCGAGGAGTTCCTCCGCCTGCTCATGCGCCGCCAGCTGAAACTGTCCGTGGCCTGCGCGGCCGCGTTTCTCGTCGGCCTCATCGGCCTGCCCCTGCTGAATTATTACGCGCCGGCCCTCATGGCGACGCGGGTGGCGGGCTTCACGCTGAGTTGGCTGTTGCTGGGTGTGCTGAGTTTCCCGCTGGTCTGGACCATCGCCTATTTCTTCATCCGCCGCTCGATCTGGCTCGAAGAGGATGAGGTCGCGCAGGTCAAGAAAGGGAGGCTCGACTCATGAGCCTGCTGCCCGGGTTCGGTTTTCTGGAGGGCGTCGATCCCTGGATTTTCGCCTTTTCGTTCGTCACCGTGGTGGTGACGGTCTGGATGGGTTTCCGCTCGGCGAAGTCGTCGAAGACGGCGAGCGACTTCTTCGTCGCGGGTCGCTCGGTGTCAGTCGGTTGGAACGCCTCGGCCATCTCCGGCGAATACCTCTCCGCCGCCTCGTTCATGGGCGTGGCCGGCATGGTGATGTCGTCGGGCTACGACGCGCTGTGGTATCCGGTGTGTTACGCCTGCGGTTACCTGTTTCTCCTGCTCTTCATCGCCGGGCCGCTGCGCCGCTTCGGCGCCTACACGATCCCGGATTTCGCCGAGGGCCGGTTTGATTCGCCGCTCTTCCGCAAGATCGCCGTCTGCTTCGTGTTGTTCATCGGCTTCTTCTACACGATGCCGCAGATGAAGGGCGCGGGCACGACGCTCGCCTACATCTTCCCCGGCATGCCCTACTGGAGCGGCGTGGTGCTGGTCGGCGCCGTGATCACGCTGAACGTCGCGCTCGGCGGCATGAAGGGCATCACGCTCGTGCAGGCCTTCCAGTATTGGATAAAGATGTTCGCGATCAGTCTGCCGATCTTCGTCGTGATGTCGGTCTACGGTTTCTACGGCGCGCACCTGAAGGCGAACGATGGCGCAGCCCAGCTCACCGGCACGCCGGCCGCGATCACGCAGACTGTCGAGCGCAAGCCGCTTGTCGAGAAGGCCCCGGCCGACACGCCGTGGATCTCGCCCTTTGGTCCGCTGACGACGAAGGCCGCCAAGGCCGCCGGCCTGTCCGCCGAGGAGGCCAAGCCCTATTCGCTGCTCTACACTTACTCGCTCATCATCGCACTCGTGTGCGGCACGGCCGGCCTGCCGCACATCCTCGTGCGCTTCTACACCAACCCTGACGGCGTCGCGGCGAAACGCACGACGATGTGGGTCATGATCCTGATCGGCGTCTTTTATGTGTTTCCGCCGGTGTTCGGCGTCATCGGCCGCAACCTGATGCCCGAGCTCTACGCCGCCACCGGCGCCAAGGGCACGGACAAGATCGTCCTCGAGCTGCCGCGCGTGGTCGGCGGCGTGTGGGGCAGCATCCTGAGCGGTATCACCTGCGCCGGCGCCTTCGCGGCGTTCATGAGCACCTTCAGCGGCCTGCTCGTCTCGATGACCGGCGCGCTGGCGCATGACGTCTACGGCCGGATGCTCCGGCCGAATGCCACGCCCGAGCAGCGCATGCGGATGTTCAAGATCTCCGCCGTCGTCATCGGTGGCGTGGCCATCGGGCTCGGTTCCCAGGTCGAGCAGCTGCAGATCAACTTCATGGTCGGCCAGGCCTTCGCCATCGCGGCCGCGAGCTATTTCCCGCTGCTGTTCATGAGCGTGTGGTGGCGCGGCATGACGATGAAGGGCGCGGCCACCGGCATGCTCGGCGGCGGCCTCGCCGCGCTCGCCTGCACGACGATCATCAACTTGAGCGACCTGAAGCTGGTCGATCTCGCGGCCTTTTGGATAGCCAACCCGCTGATCCGCATCCTGTGCGAACAGCCGGCGATCTGGACGGTGCCGCTCGCCATCGGCCTGATGGTCGTGGTCTCCAAGGCGACCGCAGCCTCGGTGCCCGCCGACATCCGCATGAAGATGCTGGTCCTGCACGCGCCCGAGCAGCTCGGCCTCAAGCAGGAATATATCCAGGAACACCAGGCCGCCGCCGGGCATTGATCGGCTTGAGCTGTGGGCGAGGCCTAAGGCCCTCCTCCTGCACGGGAAATCATTCCCAAGGGTTGAGCATTTCCGCACCGGTGGCGGTGAAGTCGCTGGTGTTCCTTGTAACCACCCTCAACCCATGGGCCAGAGCGGTGGCGGCCAGCAGGGAGCCCAGGGCAGGCAGGGGCAGGCCTTTCACATCAGCGCCAGCCTGCAGGCGGCCCCACCAATCCGCGATGGAGGCATCAATACCAAGAATTCTCCCGGCGAAGCGCTCGGCGAGATCGTGCTCCAGCCAGCGCGCCAAGGCCTTGCGCTTGGGTCCGGCCGGCAGTCGGACACAGCCCCGGCGGATCTCCCCGAGGGTCAGCACGCTGAGATAAAGAGATTCTTCAGGCTGCGCGCGCAACCAGCCCAGCACCCGGGGCGACGGCTTCGTCCGGGTCGGCTCGCAGATGACGCAGGTGTCGAGCAACCAGCTCACAGCGTCACCTTGCGCGGCACATCACGCTGGCGCTTGGGCAGGTCGCCCAAGGCCCCCAAGGGCGAATCGGCAAGAAAGTCCACCAGCGACTGGCGGTGGGGCTTGAGCTTGCGGAAATCCTCAACCGCCATGATCACCACCGCGGGCTGGCCATGGCGGGTGACCACTTGGTAGCCGTCGGTCAGCGCCTTGTCCACGACGGTGCTGAATTGATTCTTCGCCTCCTACAGCTGCCAGTTTTTTGCCACGGATCCATTCTGGCTAGTCTAGCCAGAATGGCGAGCGGGTTATTCCTCGGGCGGAGTAAAACCGCGGCGCATCACATTCTCGGCGACCGAACGCGGGAACAGGAAGTTCTCGAGATAGCCCTTGCCGCCGGCCTTGGTGCCGCCGCCGGACATCTTGAAGCCGCCGAACGGGTGGCGCTCGACGATGGCGCCGGTGCAGCCGCGGTTAAGGTAGAGGTTGCCGACGAGCATCTCGTTCTGCGCCCGCTCCAGCGCCTTCGGGCTGCGGGAGAACAGGCCGCCGGTGAGGGCGTAGTCGGTGCCGTTCACGAGCGCGAAGGCCTCGTCGAGGTTCTTCGCCTTCAGCACGGCCACGACCGGTCCGAAGATTTCCTCGCGGGCGATGCGGTGCCCGGGCTTCACGTTGACGAAGACGGTCGGAGGCACGAAGTAGCCCTCGGTGGGCGCCTTGCCCTGGAAGGCGAGCTTCGCCTCCTGCTTGCCGGTCTCGATCATGCCGAGGATCTTCTTCTGGGCCTCGGCGTCGATCACCGGGCCGACCATCGTGCCGGGCAGCGCCGGGTCGCCAACGGGGAAGGAATCACAGGCGGAAAGGAAGCGCTCGAGGAAGTGGTCATATACTTCCTCCAGCACGATGAGCCGGGAGAGCGCCGAGCATTTCTGGCCGCTGAACCCGAACGCGCTGTAGAGCGCGGCCGGGATCGCCTCGTCGAGGTCGGCGTCGTTGTCGATCACGAGCGCGTTCTTGCCGCCCATCTCGCAGACGACCTGCTTGAGGTTCTGCTGGCCGGGTTGGGTCTTACCCGCGGTCTCCCAGATCTTGGTGCCCACGGCGCGCGAGCCAGTGAAGGCGACGAAATCGACCTGCGGGTGGCCGACGAGGTGGGCGCCGACATCCTCGCCGAAACCGGGGAGGAAGTTGAGCACCCCGGCCGGCACGCCGGCCTCGGTGAGGAGATCCATGAGCACGCCGCCGATGACGGAGGTCTGCTCGGCGGGCTTCATGATGACGCAGTTGCCCGCGACCAGCGGGGCGACGACGAGGCCGGTGAGGATGGCCAGCGGGAAATTCCACGGGGCGATGGCGACGCCGACGCCGCGGGGCGTCCAGGTCTGCACGCAACGCTCACCGGGGACGGACTGGGTGACGACGGGCTTCGCGAGCTTGCGCATCTCGACGGCGTAGAAGCGGCAGAAGTCGATCGCCTCGGAGATGTCGCCGTCGGCCTCGATCCAGGGTTTGCCGGCCTCCAGGATGAGGAGGGCGTTCAGCTCCAGGCGGCGCGACTCCATGAGGTCGGCGGCGCGCTCGAGGATTTTCGCGCGGTCGTCGGCCGGGGTGGCGCGCCATTTCGGGAAGGCGGCCTGCGCGGCGGTGACGGCGGCCTCGGCGTCGGCGATTGTGGCGCGGGCCCAGGAGCCGATGACCTGCGACGGCTTGGCCGGGTTGACGGAGGCGATGTATTCGCGGTCGATGATCTTTTTGCCGTTGATGATGAGCGGCCATTTCTGGCCGAGGCGGAATTTTGTAGCCGGGCTCGTTGAGCCCGGGCGACCGGGGTCAACGACCCCGGCTACAGCGCTCAGCATCGCGCGCTGTTGGTCGCGATTGGCGGCCTGCGTGTAGTCGGTGTTGGCGGCGTTCTTAAAGGTGGAACCGGCGGTCCCTCGCGGGTTCAAGCCCGCGCGGAGCGCGGGCTCCACCTGCGGTTCGCGCGCGAGGGGCGCGGGGGCGGCGGCGATGGCGTTGACCGGGTTGCCGAGGAGCTGGTCCTTGGTGGCCTCGCCCATGTTCTTGATGCGGAGGAAGCCTTCGTTGGAGGTGTTCTCGAGCAGGCGGCGGACGAGGTAGGCCATGCCGGGGAGGAGCTCGCCGATGGCGCAGTATTCGCGGACGCGGTGGCCCAGCTGGAGGAGCGACATCTTCAGCTCGTCGGCCATGCCGTAGAGCGCCTGGAACTCGTAGGCCCGCGGGTCGATGCCGAGGTGCTCGGCCTGGGCGATGACGTGGGCGCAGGAGCGGACGTTGTGCGAGGCGAAGTTCGGGGTGACGATGTCGATGTTCTCGAGGAGAAAGAGGGAGAGCTTCTCGTAGTTGGCGTCGGACTCGGGTTTTTTCTGCCAGACCGGGACCGGCCATTCGCGCTGCTGGGCGATGATGGTCTCGTAATCCCAGTAGGCGCCCTTGACGAGGCGGACGCTGAGCGGGCGGTTATTTTTGCGAGCCCAGGCGACGAGGTCGCGCAGGTCGGCCTCGCAATCGCGCAGGTAGGCCTGGAGGGCGATGCCGATGGCCGGCTGCGCGCGGAACTCGGGCTCCTCGAAGATGGACTTGAAGAGCTGGAGGGTGAGGTCCTTCAGCTTGTAGCTCTCCATGTCGAAGTTGATGAGCGCGCCGACCTCGGTGGCGCGGCGGAGGATGGGGCGGAAACGCTCCTTGAGGGCGGCGATGGAATTCTCCGGGTCGGCCGGGTGGACGTCGGGCGTGAGCGCGGAGATTTTAACCGAGAGGTTGAGGCGGGGCAGGGCCCCCTTGGGCCCGAGGTCGCTGAAGCAGGGTGTCGGCTCCTTCGCGTAGAACTTCGAGACCGAGTCGAGGATCTCGAGGTTGCGCTTGAGGAATACGTCGGCTTCGGCGTCGTTGAGGACGGTTTCGCCGAGGAGGTCGATGGTGGTGGCGAGGCCCAGCCTGGTGTTTTTCCTGATCTGCTTGAGCAGGTCCTCGCCGGATTCGCCCGCGACGAACTGACTGGCCATGTCCACGATCTGCGCCTTGACCGGCGTGGCGACGAGGGCGGGGGCAAAGGAGGAGGCGGCGAGGCCGGCCTTGAGGGCGGGGTTGAGCTCGACGGCCTTGTCGCCGAGGTATTCCTGCAGGTGGCGGACAATCTCGGCGGACGAGTTGAGCGAGGGCAGGACGTCGACGAAGCGGAAAAGCTGGGTCTTGAAGACCGGGTCCTTCATGGACCATTCCATCAGGCGGGCATAAGCGCCCTTCTTGGAGAACAGCGCCGGGGGCGGCTGCTGGTCCATGAGAGCGAAGAGCTGCTCGCCCTTGGCGCGGATGGCGGATTCGATTTTCGGGTCGGGAGTCAGGAAAGCGGACATGGGGATGTTTGCGGCGGAGTTTCGCCCGGTGTCATAAATAGGCAAGGGCGGCCCGGTCGGCCAAACAGAGCAAAACCGCGGCTAATCAGGCACGTTAGGATGGCGCCGGCCGCCGGGTGCGACTTTGCTTTCGGTTGGGTGTTCTGGGTTCTTATGGACTTGGCGTAAAGTGATTTGCGTGGCAGGAGGTTTCTGCAACTCTGCCACAGGTCGCCGTGTTCTTAGCATGAATGAAGATCCCCCAGTGCACACAATCACTCCCGAAGGCGTAACGGCCCCGCCCGACTTCACCACGTTCATGCGCAACTACCAAGACATGGTCTATTCCACCGCAGTGCGGCTCATCGGCAACGAGACGCAGGCGGAGGACATTGCCCAGGAAGTCTTCATCAAGGCGCACGAGCACTTCGACAATCTCCGCACCAGCCCGTCCGCCGGCGGCTGGCTGAAGACGGTCGCGACCAACCTTTCGATCAACCACATCCAGCGCTACAAGAAGCGCTGGAGCTTCTTCTCCGACCTGGTCCACAAGGACGACGAGGGGGGCGAGAAGGAAGTCGAGTTCGCCGCGCCCGACACGTTTTTCGCCGGCGTCGATTCCTCCGAGCGCCGCGAGTGGGTCGAGCGCGCCTTGGAGAAACTGCCCGACCATCAGCGCATCCCGCTGGTGCTTTATCATTTCGAGGACATGCCCTACGAGGACATTGCCAAAAAGACCCGCGTATCCCTGAGCAAGGTGAAGACCGACATCCTGCGCGGCCGCGAGGCCCTCGCGAAGATCCTGGGGCGCAGCGGCGCCAGTCACGAAAGTTTTGCCAACTGAAGGTGCCCCATGAACGAAAAAATGACACCTGAAGAGCTGGAAAAGTTCATCCACCGCGAGCTGCGCGGCCTGCCGCCCCGCAAAGCGCCGGCAGGCTTCGAGACGCGCCTGCAGGCCGCCGTGGAGGCGCGCCTCGCCCTCCGGACCCAGTCGTCCGAACAGCTCGAGCAACTCGTCCACCGCGAACTGCGCAGCCTCCCGCTGCGCAAGGCGCCCCTTTCGCTGGAATCGCGCGTCCTTGCCGCGATTGAGCACCAGGCGACCGTCGCCTGGTATCACAAGTCCTGGGCCTACTGGCCGGGCGCCGTGAAGGCGGCCTTCCTCGGCGTCGCCACCGGCGTGAGCGGCGCCGCCATCGCCGCGTTCTACCTGATCACCCAAGGGGCCGACACCAGCGCCCTGACCGCCGCGGCCGGCGAACGCTTCGCCGGTGCCGCCGCGCTCTGCCATGTCTTCCGCTGGATGACCAGCTATGTCGGCGAGACCATCGCGAGCATCCCGCCGCTGTGGCTCTACGGCGGGCTGGCGTTTGTCGCCGCCCTGTATGCCACCTTCTTCGGCCTCGGCGCCGCCGCCTACCGCACCCTTTACCGCAATAACTGATACCCTTTTCCCATGAGCAAGTCCCGTTACCCCTTCCTTTTTGCCGGCTGGCTGGCGCTCACCCTGGCGCTGTGGCCGGTGCTGCACGCGCAGGACGTCCCGCCCGCGCCGCCGGCACCCGCGGAACCCACCCCGGTCGTGATCCCCGCCGAACCCGCGGCGACAGAGCCCGCCGCGCCGGCCGGGACGCCGGCTGCGGAAAAAACCGACGAGGCCGCCCCGGCCGACGACAAGGCGGTCGCACCCGAGGAGAAGAAAGCCGACGGCGAACTCCGCGAACTGGGCACCACGGAGGAACCGTCCACCACGCCGGCCAAAAAGAAGTCCGACCGGCGCAACCGCAGTTCCGGTTCACGTGGCGCCGAAGTGGCGCCTCATTTCGGTGACCAGACAATTTCAGCCACCCGCACGCAGCGCGAGGCGGTCACGGTGTTCGGCAGCACCACGGTTGATGGTCATTTGACGGCCGCGGCGGTTTCGATCTTCGGCAACACCACGGTCAATGGCACCGTGGACGGTGAGGCAGTGTCGGTCTTCGGCACGACCACCATCAACGGCAAGGTGAAGGGCGAGGTGGTCACCGTCTACGGCGACCTCGTGCTCGGGCCCGAGGCCGATGTGGGTGGCGAGGCGGTCGTGATTTTCGGCAAAATCATCCGGGCACCCGGCGCCCAGATTCACGGCAGCACCCAGGAAGTCTTCAATTTCCGGCCGCTTGGCGACGTCGAGGGGCTGAGAATTTGGTTCACCAAGTGCCTGCTGATGGGACGGCCGCTGGCGTTCGACAGCCGCCTGCTGTGGGCGTGGTATATTGCATTCGGCCTCCTGGCCTTCTACGCGCTGATCGCCCTGATCGCACCCACCGGCGTGCAGAAGTGCGTGGACACGCTGGAGCAGCGGCCCGGCTCCTCGTTGCTTGCCGCTCTGCTCACGATGCTGCTCACGCCGGTCGCCTACCTGCTGCTGGTGCTGACGCTGACCCTCGTGATCGGCTTCATATTGCTGCCGCTGTTTTCGCTCGGGCTGTTTTTCGCCGCGATCTTCGGCAAGATCGTGATGCTGGCCTGGCTGGGCCGGCGCTTCACCAAGCTGCTCGGCGACGGCCCGCTGGCGCATCCCGTGTTCGGCGTGCTGATCGGCGGCGTGATCATGCTCCTGCTCTACACTGTCCCGATCGGCGGTTTCGTCCTCTATAAGCTGATGGGCATCCTTGGTCTGGGTGTGGTGGTCTACACCCTGATCCTGATGTTCAAGGCCAGTCGCCCGCCGAAGCCGGCGGTCGTGGCTACCCCGGTGGCCGCGGCCTTCGCTGCGACGGTTGCCGGCGCACCTGAAGCAGTCCCGACCGTGCTGCTGCCGCCGGTCATTTCCTCGGCCACCCTGCCGCGTGCCGGGTTCTGGATCCGGCTGGCGGCGGTGGTGCTCGACGCCATCCTGATCGGCATGTTGTGCGGCTTCCTGGGCAATATCTGGAGCGGCTTCGGCGTGTTCCCGTTCTGGTTCGCCGCCTATTGCGCCGCCATGTGGGCGACCAAGGCCACGACCATCGGTGGCATCATCTGCAGCCTCAAGGTCGTGCGGCTCGACGACCGTCCCATCGACTGGGGCGTGGCCGTCGTGCGGACCCTCGGCGGCTTCCTCTCGCTGTTCGTCGCCGGCCTGGGTTTCATCTGGGTCGCCTTCGACGACGAGAAGCAATCCTGGCACGACAAGATCGCCGGCACGACCATCGTGCGGGTGCCGAAGGGCACGCCGCTGCTGTAAGAGCTTCAAGCAATAAACGATAAGCTTTAAGAGCCTATCCGAATAACCACGAATTCGGCCGTGGGCGGCGTGCTTGCCCGCGCACTTCTGCTCTGGCGCGACCAAGGTCGCTGGCCCACCAAGGCTCTTCGTCCGCTGGTTTCGGATAGGCTTGGAGCAAAGGCCGGGTGCGCGCCCGGCCTTTTCCTTTGCTGGACTTGGCCACTCCAAGCTTACAGCTTAGCGCTTCAAGCTTATGGCGTCATCACCACTTGTCGGAATCATCATGGGCAGCTCCTCGGACTGGGCAACGATGTCGCACACCGCCGCGACCCTCGCCGCGCTGGGCGTGCCGTTCGAGAAACGCATTGTCAGCGCCCACCGCACGCCGAAGCTCATGGTCAGTTACGCCGAGTCGGCCGAGAAGCGCGGGCTGAAACTCATCATCGCCGGTGCCGGCGGCGCCGCCCACCTGCCGGGCATGACGGCCTCGCTCACCACGCTGCCCGTGCTGGGCGTGCCCGTGGAGTCCAAGGCGCTGCACGGTCTGGATTCGCTGCTTTCCATTGCGCAGATGCCGGGCGGCGTGCCGGTCGCGACGTTCGCGGTCGGCAAGGCCGGGGCCATCAACGCCGCGCTCTTCGCCGCCTCCCTGCTGGCGCAGTCGGACAAGAAAACGAAGCGGGCGTGGGAGAAATTCCGCGCGGCGCAGACCAATAAGGTTCTCCGGACCAAGCTGCCGTGAGCGCGGGCCAGGCGATTCTCCCCGGGAAAACCATCGGCGTGCTCGGGGGCGGCCAGCTCGGCCGCATGCTGGCCCAGGCCGCGACGCGGCTCGGTTACCGGGTCCAGGTCTACGAGCCGGCGGCCAACTGTCCCGCCGGCGCTGTGAGCCACAAGGAGGTCAACGCCCCCTACGAGGACACCGCGGCGCTGACGGCCTTTGCGCAGGAGTGCGACGTCGTCACCTACGAGTTTGAGAACGTGCCGGCCGTGCCCTTGCAGGCGATCGAGGCGGTCACGCTCCTCCGGCCGCACTGGAGCGTGCTGGAGACGACGCAGAACCGCTCGCGCGAGAAACGCTGGCTACGCGACCATAAGTTTCCGCACGCCAGATTCTCCGAGATCGAGGTAGCCGGGCTCGCGGAGCCCGGACCGGGGTCAGCGACCCCGGCGACAAGACTGGAAACCGGCATCCGCGAGGTCGGCGTGCCCTGCGTGGTGAAGACCGCGGACTTCGGCTACGACGGCAAGGGCCAGCTCAAGGTCATGACCGAGGCCGACATCCCCGCGGCCGTGCAGAAATTCGCCGGCCAGCCGGTCGTCATCGAGCAGTTCATTGACTTTGCCTGCGAGGTGTCGGCGGTCGTGGCGCGCTCGCCCGGCGCGGCGGTGCGGGTGTTCCCGATCGCGGAGAACATCCATACGAACCATATCCTGGATTTTTCGATTGTGCCCGCCCGGGTCACCCCGGCGGTGACGGCCGCGGCGGAGAAGCTCGCGCGCCTCATCGCGGAGAAGATCAACCTCGTCGGCGTGATGGGCGTGGAACTCTTCGTCACGAAGACCGGTGAGGTGCTGGTCAACGAGCTGGCGCCGCGCACGCACAACAGCGGCCACTGGACGCTGGATGCGTGCATGACCTCGCAGTTCGAGCAACAGGTACGCGCCATCTGCGGGCTGCCGCTCGGCGCGGTGACGCTGTCGTCGCCCGTCGTGATGGTGAACATTCTCGGCGACGCGTGGGCCAACGGCGAACCCAAGTGGGACACCCTGCTCGCGCAGCCGAACGTGCGGCTGCATCTCTACGGCAAGGCTGAGGCGCGGCCCGGGCGCAAAATGGGCCACTTCACCGTGACGGCGCGCGACGCCGACATGGCGCTGGAGCTGGCGGAAAAATACAAGGCGCGGCTTTAGGGCCTATCCGAAAACCACGAATCTGGCCGTGGGCGGCGTGCTTGCACGCGCACATCTGCTCTGGCGCGACCAAGGTCGCTGGCCCACCAAGGGTCTTCCACCGCGGGGTTCGGATAGCCTCTTGGCCGGCCGAATGTAGGCTCGCTGCTTGCGGCGACCTTGCTGGGGAACGTGGCCGAGGTCGGCGCCAGCGCCGACCCTGCACCCGATCCAGTCCGAGCGGTTTCGCTCCCAACCAAGCAGGCAACGGCATGGCTGCCCGACTTCAGCCGGCGGCGGGCAGCACGCGGCCGCGGCATTCGCCGAGGCCGATGCCCCGGGCCCCGGGCCGTTCGGCGTAGCCGCGCAGGATGACCTCGTCGCCGTCCTCCAGGAAGCGGCGGACTTCGCCGTTGGGCAGGCGGAGCGGTTCGGTGCCGCGGGCGGTGAGTTCGAGCAGACAGCCACGGGAGCCAGGCGTCGGGCCGGAGACGGTCCCGCTGCCCAGCAGGTCGCCCGGTTGCAGGTTGCAGCCGTTGCTGGCGTGGTGCGTGAGCAGCTGGGCGAGCGTCCAATACATCTGCTGAAAACTGCCGGAACTCAGGGGGTGCGGGGCGGTGCCGGTCGCGCGCATTTTTTCCGTGAGCAGCCGGACCTCGAGGTTGAGGGCGAGGCCGCCGTGGGCTGCATCATGCTCATCGGCAAGGTAGGGCAGGGGCGCTGGATCGCCCGTCGGACGGACGAAAGCCGGCGCCCGGAACGGGGCGAGCGCCTCCATCGTCACGACCCACGGCGAAATCGTGGTCGCGAAATTTTTCGCGAGGAAGGGCCCGAGCGGCTGGTATTCCCAGGACTGGAGATCGCGGGCCGACCAGTCGTTGAGCAGCACAACACCGAAAAGGTGGCCGGGGGCCGCGGCGAGCGGAATGGAGTCGCCCCGGGGGTTGCCCGGGCCGACGAAGGCCCCGAGTTCCAGTTCGTAATCGAGGGACTGGCTCGGGCCGTAGGTTGGTGCCGGTTGGTCCGCCGGTTTGCTCTGCCCGTGGGGACGACGCACCGGGGTGCCACTGATCGCGATGGAGGAGCTGCGGCCATGGTAGCCGATGGGCACCCATTTGTAGTTGGGCAGGAGCGGCTGGTCGGGCCGGAACAGCTTGCCGACATTGGTGGCGTGAAAGCTGGATGCGTAGAAATCCGTGTAGTCACCGATGGCGGCCGGCAGCAGCATCGTGACGCCGGCTGGCGGGACCAGGCAGCGTTCGACTTGGATGCGCAAGGGGGCGGGACAGGAGTCAACGCCGAGCAACTCACTCAACCGGGCCCTGAGTGCGGTCCACACCGCGGGGCCGGCGGCCATCAGCGGGTTGAGGGTGGGTTGCTGGCAGGCGGTCCGAGCCGCGATTGGGAGAAAGTCCAGTTCAGCAGCTGCGGTCAAATCGAGAATCTGGTTGCCGATGGCGACGCCGATCCGGGGCGTGAGGTTGCCGGCGGCGCGGAAAACGCCAAACGGCAGGCTCTGCAGGGGGAAATCCGCCTCAGCGTGGTTGGCGGATTCAATCCAGCTGAGGCGCGCAGGATCGTGGGTTTGGTTGAGCATCAGGGCCACGGGAGACGACGCCCGGAGTTTCGGAGACGAAACAGGCGGAGTCAATGGACTCCGCCTGCGGCAAAAATAGAATCAGTCGCGACCAGGGTCAGTTCTTCTTCTCCTTCGCCGGCAGCTCCAGAACCTTCAAGGGTCCGAGCCGGGTGGAGGAATTCCCGCCCCCCATGTATTTGCCGAGGAAGGCTTCCAACCGGGCGTAGTAGCCGATGCGGCCAGCTTCGTTGCGGAAGCCATGGCCCTCGTCGCCCTGAATGATGATCTCATAGGTTTTGCCGTATTGCTTGAGTTTGGGCTCCAACCGGGTCCAGTTTTCAATCTCCACCCGGGGATCATTGTAACCGTAGGCGTGGAGAGTTGGCACGCGGATGCGCTCGACGAAGTTTACCGGCGACCGGCTGAATTTGTATTCCTTGTCGTCACCCACCCACTCACGATAAAACATGTCGTTGCCCCGACCGGCACGGCCCTTCGCCCAACTGGTGATCAGATTCAGGTCCGAAACGCCCACATAATTTATAGCGCAGCAATAGAGTTCCGGGGTAAAGGTGACGCCGGCCAAGGCGGCATAACCACCATAACTGGCTCCGTAGATGGCCACGCGGTCGGGGTCGGCGATGCCTTGGGCGATGGCCCATTTCACGCCGTCGCTGAGATCGTCCTGCATTTTTCCGCCCCACTCGCGCTGGCCGGCTTTCTGGAAGGAATAACCATAGCCGCCCGAGCCGCGGTAGTTTACCTGGAGGACGGCGTAACCGCGGTTGGCGAGCAGTTGCACTTCGCGATTGAAACCCCATTGGTCACGCGGACCAAAGGGCCCGCCGTGGGGGTTGATGATGAGCGGACCGGGCTTGCCCTCTGAGCCGGCCGGCCGGGTGAGGTAGCCGTGTAGCGTGAGTCCGTCGCGGGCTTGGAAGGAAATGGGCTCCATCGGTCGCATGTCCGCGGGCTTGATGCGTGAATTTATTTTCCCGATCATCTTCAGGGCGGGCTGGCGCAGATTGAGCACATAGTAGGTGCCGGGATCGCGATCACTCGAGGCGAGCACGATCACGACCTTTTCGTCCTCGGAAATACTGGTGACGGTATTGTGGGTGCCGGGCAGGGAAGCGTCGATGGTCTGCTGCAGGTTGGCCCGGCCCTGATCGGCAAAGCTGTAGTGGACCTTGTCCGTTTCAAAACTGACGCCATAGAATTTGCTCCGATCCCAGGACAACAGGACGCTGCCAATCTCGCCCTTCGGGGTGTGGAAGAGCACCGGACTGAGCTGGCGGGTGCGAACATTGAAGGTGTGCAGGGCACCCGTATCGGTCTGGTCGTTGGTGATCAGATAGAGGGTTTCGTTATCGGCCGCAAAGCGGCGGAACGACCATTTGGGTTCGTTGGCGGGGAATTCGGCGACCTTGACAAAACCATCTTCAGCAGTGGGGCGGACTTCAAAAATTGCCTTGGCGCCCAGCAGGTAGCTGCGCGCGCGGACGACGCCACTATTATCAACTGCAATCTCCAGGGTGTCTGCCTTGGGTTCATAGCCGGTCGCGGACCGGCGCTCGCCGGTTCGGATGTCCAGCTTCCAGATTGCGCCGTTGAAACTGCCCGCGCTTTTCGGACCGGACACCAGCAGATGGTGGGGAGCAAACTTCAGTTCATCCACGATGCCGGCGGCATTGGCCCGATCGGCAAAGCGTTCATCGTAGGAATCAGCCAGCGGGACCACCTTGCGCTTGCTCAGGCTGATGGAACGCAGCGCGCTGGACTCATTGCCGCCGATATCGCCACCGAAAACAATCCAATCGCTGCCTTTCCAGAAAAAGCCCTCGTAATTTTCATCCTTGGCGCCAACCAACGGCTCAATTTTGCCTGTGTCGAGATGCATCAGCGCAATGCCGACCTTGCCGCTGGCCAGGGTGGTGAGAAAGGCGAGCTTGTTGCCGTCAGGAGAAACCTGCACGGAGCTGATCTCCGCTTCGGCAAACAGTGTTTCCACAGGGAGGTGTGCCGGGGTCTGGGCCGGTAAGACGACCGAGAGAACCAGGGCTGCGGCCAAGCTTAACGCGTGTCGTAACCCCGGGAGTGCGTAGTTGGAGTCTGTTGTCATAATGGAGGCTGATAGCGGGGGCATAGAGCTGACGGTTCTGCGGCCTGTCGGAATTAACGGGGTGTTCGAGCGAAAGCTAACCGGGCCGGGTAATTATTGATTTAGCTTCATAACCTGTTGGTGGACTTGGTGGCATTAATTGCCTCAGTTGCAAGTTATGAATTTTTACAACCGCAGAAATAGATTGCTGTTGGTCGCTTAAATAGTTCATTTCGTCGCAAGAAATTAGCCGGTCACGGGTAGTTTCCTACCAACACAAACACCTGAGAACTATGAACATTAGCTCCGTAAGTTACCTACGGAAGCCTTTGGCGCTGCTTTGCGCCGGGCTTTCCCTGTTCGCGGCTAAGGCCGCTTTTGCCCAAACGGCTGCGGCTACCGATGATACGGTCAAACTGGAAAAATATGTCGTTACCGGCTCCTATATTCCGATAGCCGGGACGGCCACGGCGATCCCGGTCACCATCTTGGATTCCAAGGCCATCGAGAACACTGGCGTCACTTCCAACGTCATGGAAATCCTGCGGAAAGCCTCTCCTCAGTTCACGGGTAACGGCAACTTGGGCAACACGAACGCCAACATCAGCAGTGGTGCGACGGGCGGCGGTTCCCAAGTGGCCTTCCGCAACACCCAGACGCTGGTGCTCCTCAACGGACGCCGGGTGTCGTATGCCCCGGTTTTGGCCTCGGGTGGCTTCCAATACGTGGACGTCAACCTGTTCCCGGTCGGTGCCATCGAGCGCATTGAAATCCTTCAGGATGGCGCCTCCGCTATTTACGGCACCGATGCCGTCGCGGGCGTGGTGAACATCATCCTGAAGTCTGACTTCAAGGGCTTTGAGATGTCCGGCCACTACGGTTTCTCTGACAACAAGGGCAAGTGGGCCGAGCGCAAATTCTCCCTCGTCGGCGGCACGGGCACCGACAAGACCGGCATCACCATCTCAGCCGAGTGGTATATGCAGGATCCTTTGAAGCAGTATGAACGCAGCTTCAGTTCGCCGATCTATGGCACGGCCACTTTTGCGGGTATCGTCAACATTGGCGGCCAGTTCTATGTGCTTAATCCTTCACTGAACGCCCCGCCGAACCCCGGCACCCATCTTTCCGCCGCGCAGCTGGTGGCCAATGGCACCTACATCCCCCTGGCCAGCAGCAGCAACCTGATCAGCGGTCTTGGTGCGGAGGCTCAATACTCCTTTGACCTCTCGAAGTATCCTACGCTGGTTCTCGGCAGTGAGCGCAAGAGCGTCACGATCAACTTCGACCACAAGTTTACGGACAACGTAACGGTGTTTGGCGACATGCTTTATACCATGACGAACACGTTCTCGCAGTTGAACGCGCAGCCCACGAACTTCCGTTCACCGGCCACCGATTTCAACAACCCGTTTGATGTCACCGTGACCGCCCGCAACCGCTTCCTGAGCAATCCCCGTCAGTATTTCTACGACACCACCAGCATTCGCGGTGTGATCGGCATGAAGGGTTCCTTTGGGGACGGTTTCAACTGGGAGACGGCGGCCAACAAGAACATCATCAACCAGCAATACCGCAACGAAGGCGTGATCGACACGGCGACTCGCCAGATAGTGACGGCCGACGGATCGATCAACTACTTCCGCCGCATCCAGGCCACTGGGGCCGTGGCGGCTTCCGGAATGTTCGGCACGGCGCTGGGCTCGGCTACCTCCACCCTCACCACCTACGACGCCCGCCTCACCGGCAAGCTGGTGGATCTTCCTGGCGGCGAGCTCGGCTTCGCAGCTGGCGTCGAATACCGCTCAGAGACCCTCAACCAGACGGCCGATCGCAACAGCCAGGCCAACACCTTCGGCTGGGACTCGGCGACGACGCTCGATCCCTTTAACTCCGGTCGTGATGTGAAGGCGATGTTTGCTGAGGTCCGCATCCCGGTCTTCGGCGGCGACCAGAAGCAAAATGGGGCCCATCTGCTTGAGCTGACGGCAGCCGGGCGTAAGGAAATCTACAGCGACACGGATGACCCACTCGTGCCGAAGTTCTCCTTCCGCTGGCTCCCGGTGGATGACCAACTGGCCATCCGCGGCACCTATTCGAAGTCCTTTGCCGCTCCGACCCTGTTCAATCTGTTCGGCCCCGGTGGCGTCGGCTTCACCAGCGCGCTCAACTTGCCCCGCTTCGGCGGCGGCCCGAATATTACCGGCCAAGCCAATGCTAAGTCCGGCTCCAATCCGAACTTGCTGGCTGCGCGGTCGAAGAGCTACACCTTCGGCTTTGTCTACTCGCCTAAGGCCGTCAAGGGCTTCTCGGTCACGATGGACTACTTCGACATCAAGCAGACCGACCTGATCTCCTCGATCGGAACGAGCACCATCTTGGGGAGTGTCGAACTGCTCGGCACCGCGTCGCCCTATGCCAGCTTTGTTCGCCGCGGCACCACCTCCGGCAACAACGCGTTCTTCACCACGGGCACGCCGATCACGGCCGCCGGTCAGGTCGGTAACATCGCCATCGACAACATCTACGTGACGGACACGCTGACGAACATCGCGGGCGTAAACCTCTCCGGTGTCGATCTGATGGCGAAATACACCTATAATTCGGACGCCTTCGGCAAGTTCGACTTCTCCCTCGCGGGCGCCTGGTATAATTCCTATACCGTCCAGAGCCTGCCCGACGTGGATCCGTATGAGACCGTGGGCCTGACGAGTGCGACCAATGGCACCACCCCAGAGTGGCAGACCTACACGAGTGTGGCTTGGAGCCGTGGCAAGTGGCGCGGCACCTTGGGTTGGACCTTCATTCCTTCCACCACGGATGAGAACGGTATCCCGGCCGGGGCGGGTGTTCCGGCTGCGTCCGACGACCACGTCGAGGCTTACCACGCCTTCGACGTCTCCGGGGGCTACACCTTTGGCTCGGAGTTTAAGTGGCTCAGCGGCCTGACCGTCCGCGTTGGCGCGCAGAACGTGCTGAACGAGGGTCTGCCGATGAACAAGGGCACCGACACCAGCAGCAACGGCGATATCGCCACCTACAGTGCGATCGGCCGTTTGATCTTCGTCGAGGCCAAGTATAGCTTCTAAGCGGCACACGCTTAATTACTCCCAAGGCGGCCCGGCAACGGGCCGCCTTTTTCTTGCCCGGCATAAAGAAATGGAATCGGAAAGGAGTCTGCTGCATGCTTTGGCCATGAGATTTATTCCGATGGTGGCATTGGTGGCGGCGCTGACCATTCCGGTCGCGGCGGCGGATGATTTCTGGCGGCAGCTCACGCCGGACGAGCGCAAGGCTGCCGGTTACGACCAACTCAGTGACGAGCAGCGAGCCCTGATTGACCGGCTCGCCCGGCGCTTTGCCGAGCGCCAGGCGAACCAAGCGATCCCGGTGATCACGGGAAAGGCCCGCGAAGAAGGCCGGGCCGAGGCCCGGGCGGAGGCCCAGGAGAAAAAGAAGACCAGCATCGGCCTGGCCCCACGGGAGGACGACGAAACTGAAGTCATCCGTACGCGCATCAGCGGTGAGTTTCGCGGCTGGACGGGGCGCACGCGCTTCACCTTGGCGAACGATCAGGTCTGGCAACAGGATCAATCCGAGAGCCGGTTTTTCCCCCTGATGGTGGATCCGGAAGTGGAAATCAGGCCATCCCGCCTAGGCGGCTGGAAAATGACCCTGGTCAAGGAAGGGCTGTGGATTCGCGTCAAGCGCGTCCGTTAGGTGCCGCTGACGGGGAGGGACCATCGCCTGGGTTGATTTACTAGGCAACTCAGGGGGGGGCGTGGGGGCATGCCGGGCGCCGCGAAGCCGCAATACGAAAAATGTCACCAAATGTACTGTAAAATAGGTTGAATTTCATCGTTAAAGATGAGCGTATGGCCGCAAGAAATTAGCCGTTTAGCTGGTTTTTTCTTACACACAACACACCGAACTATGAACTACAGCTCCGTAAGACACCTACGGAAGCCTTTGGCGCTGCTTGGCGCCGGGCTTTCCCTGTTCGCGGCCTCGGCCGCTTTTGCCCAGACGACTGCCGCTAGCGAGAAGAAGGATGAGACGCTCAAGCTTGAGACCTTCACGGTCACCGGCTCGCTCATCCCGATCGCTGCTAACTCTCCCGCTATCCCGGTGACGGTCATCAGCGCGATCGATATCAAGGAGTCGGGCGTTAATACCGACCTCTTGGCCGTCCTCAAAAAGACCGAGCCCTACTTCTACGGCGCCAACAACATCGGTTCGGACAACGGTAACATCAGTTCCGGCTCGTCCAACGGTGGCTCGGCGGTCTCGCTGCGCAACCGTGCGACCCTCGTGCTGATCAACGGTCGTCGTGCAGCGGTCTCGCCGGTCACGGCGAGCGGTGGTGCCGACTTCGTCGACGTCAGCCTGATCCCGGTCTCGGCCGTGGAGCGCATCGAAATCCTTTCCGACGGCGCTTCCGCGACCTACGGTTCGGACGCGGTCTCGGGCGTGGTCAACATCATCCTGAAGACCAACTATCGTGGTGGCGAAGTGAGTGGCCGCTATGGCTTCAGCCCGGCTGACGGCAAATACGCCGAGAAAAGCTACTCGGGCGTGTTCGGCGCCGGCACGGACAAGACCAACGTCACCATCTCGACGGAATACAAGAAGAGCGATCCTGTGCTCCAGAAGGATCGTCCTTGGGCCAAGGGCCAGTTCCGCACGCCGACCTTCGCCGGCTCGCTCAACATCGGCAACAGCTTCTATTACCTGAATCCGACTCTGAATGCGCCGCCGCTGAACACCGACCTGACGGCCGCCCAGCTGGTCGCCGCCGGTATCTATCAGGGCCCGCTGACCCAAGGTGCGGTCGCCCAGTTCTTCGATCTGGCCGAGAAGCCCACCATGCTGATCGACGCCCAGCGTCGCAGCGTGGTCGCCGCGATCGATCACCGCCTGACGGACAACACGACGCTGTTTGCCGACTTCATCTACTCGACCACCGAGACCCGTTCGGTGCTCAACGCCCAGCCGGTGAACAGCGCGGTTCCCGGGGCCACGGCGACCAACCCGTTTGACGTGCAGGTGACCGCCCGCAATCGCTTCGTCGATTTCCCGCGCGTCTACAATGCCGAGAACTTCGCCACTCGCGGGGTCGTGGGTGTGAAGGGCAGCCTGGCTGACACCAGCTGGCGCTACGAGGCTGCGGCCAACTTCAACAACACGACCACGAAGTTCCGCAACAACGGCCTGATCGACGCCGTGGCCTACACGGCCGCCATCGCCAACCTCACCTACAATCCGTTTGCCCGCGTGCAGGCTCCCGGTGTGATCGCGGGTTTCATCGGCACCAGTTTCCGCGACTTCCAGAGCCAACTCGTGGGCTTTGACTTCCGCGTCACGGGCGAAGTGTTCGACCTGCCCGGCGGCCCGATCGCCGTCGGCTTCGGTGCCGACACCCGCCGTGAGTCCCTGGACTTCACCAATGATCGCTACGACCAGAGCGGTGGCTGGCTCGGAGCCACGCCCCGTCAGCCGTTTACGGCCAACTCGAGCGTCGACGGCTTCTTCGCCGAAGTGCGCGTGCCGATTTTCGACAAGAGCAACGCCATCAAGGGTGCCCATATCCTCGAGCTGTCCGTCGCCGCCCGCAAGGAGCTCTACAACAAGACGACCGATCCGTTCGTGCCGAAGTATACGATCCGCTGGCTGCCGTTCAACGACGAGTTCGCCGTCCGCGCGACCTACTCGGAGTCGTTCAGCGCCCCGTCGCTCTATAATCTCTTCGGGCCGGTTTCCGCGGGGTTCACTCCCAGCATCAATATCACCCGCTACGACGCCTCGGGCAATTCGCTCGGTGTGACCACCGGCTCCCGCCAGTATCGTTCCTCCTCCGGTTCGAACGCGGCGCTCGTTCCTTCGCAGTCGCGCAATTGGACCGCCGGTGTGGTCTGGTCGCCGAAGGGCGCGCTCAAGGGTCTCGAGGTTTCCGCCGACTGGTTTAACATCGACGAGCGCGACCTCGTGTCCTCCATATCCTCCTCGCTCATCGTCAGCAACGTCGAGCAACTCGGCACGGCTTCCCCGTATGCCTCACTCGTCCGCCTCGGCCAGAGTCTCTCGGGTGAGACCTACTTCGGCACGGGCGCGGCCATCACGACCCCGGGTCAGATGAGCAATCGTCCCTCGGATGAGGTCTGGATCACCAACAAATTGGTGAACATTGCCGGCGTCTGGCAGTCGGGCGCTGACGTGAAGGTGTCCTATAAATACGACACCAAGACTTGGGGTATGCTGAGTGCCCGTCTCTCGGGTGTTTACCTCGACGAGTATGTCATCCAGAGCCTGCCGACGGACAGTCCGTTCGACTATGCCGGTTCCTATTCCGGCACAAGCGTTTATGCTCGTTATCGCATCTACACGCAGTTCGGCTGGAACTTCAAAGGCTGGTCCGCCGGCCTGAATAATACCTACATCCCAACCCTGAACGATGTGGCTGCTGGTGTCACCCCTGACCCGGAGGTCGCGGCCTACTCCACTTGGGATGCTCGCCTCGGCTACAGCTTCTCCGGTTCCAGCAACCGCTGGCTGAAGGGCATGTCGATCGGCGCGGGCGTGAACAACGCCCTCGACGAGGATCCGCCGTTCATCTTCTCGGAAGGCAACCAGAACCACGACATCAACGCCTACGATCCGATCGGTCGGTTCTACTACTTCGACCTGACCTATAAGTTCTAAGCGTGTTCGGTTAACATCGCTTCGATTTACGAGCCGGGCCTGCACAGGGCCCGGCTTTTTTTCGCCTCGCCCCGTCTCCACCTCCGCCCACCCACTCCCCATGCACCGCATCTCCCTTCGCCTCCTGCCGCTCTTCGTCGGCGCCACTCTGGCCGGCCTGCTGCACGCCGCCGAGCCCGCGCCTGTCCCGCTGCTGCCGCTCTCCCTTTTCTTCGACAACCAGTCTATCAGCCAGGCCTCCATTTCCCCGGACGGCACGAAGGTGGCGATGATCGCCCCGAACAACGGCCGCTACAGCATCGCCGTGCTCGACACCAAGACCGGCAACCTCACCGTGCCGGTCCACTTCTCGGACGAGAACATCACCAGCTTATTCTGGAAGGGCAACGACCGCCTGTTGTTTCAGTCAGCCATCGAGGGCCATGAAATCCCCCTGCTGGCCTCCGTCGACCTGCAGGGCAAGTCCTACAAGCGCATCCTGGAGCCGCGGCGGACCAGGGACGACCAGTCCATCTTCTTCGGCAACCTCGTTGACCGCTTCGTGGCCAGCGATGATCACATCCTGATCACGGGTTTCACCGATGAATCCGATGCCCGCCGGATCAATCCCAGTATGCCGCGCAACCCCACCCCGACAGTCTACAAGGTGAACGTCAAGACGGGCCGCCGGGCGCAGATCGTGGGTTTGGACGAAGGTTACAGCGCCGGCTGGTTTGACCGTGACGGCAACCAGCGCCTGACCACCCGGACCGAGGGATTGAAACAGGAATTCCTGATCCGGGAGCGCAACGATCAGGCCTGGCAGGTGATCAAGACCTTTGATGTTACGGATGTCCGCTGGGACGTCCAGGCCCTGCTGGGCGACGGTCACACCGCCTATCTGCTCGACTACACGACGGAGGATCGCGGGGTGCTGCGTTCGCTGGACCTGAACTCGGGCCAGCTCAGTGCGCCGGTATTTGCCCCGCCCGAGGGTGAGATCACCAGCATGGTCCTCTCGCGCAAGCGGGAGCGATTGCTCGGGGTCAATTATGCGGGTGCCCAGGCTCACACACACTGGATCGACGCCCGCTGGAAGGCCATCAGCCAGGCCGTCGAGTCCCAGTATCCGAACCAGCGGGTGGCGATCACCTCTATTGCGGAGGACGAGAAAAGATTCGTCTACGTCGTCTATTCCGACCGCAATCCCGGTCAAATCTTCCTGGCCGACTTGAATGGCGGCGGCTTGCGCGTGCAGATGATCACAGCGTCGCGACCGGCGGTGAAGCCTGAGCAGATGAACCCGATGCAGCCGGTCAAGTTCACGGCGCGGGACGGCCTGGAGATCCATGGCTACCTGACCAAGCCGTTGGCCGCGGCCGGCCGCAAGGCGCCCCTGCTGATCATGCCTCATGGCGGCCCCTTTGGTATCCGTGACTCCTGGGGCTATCAACGGGACGTCCAGTTTTTCGCCAACCGCGGCTATGCGGTGCTGCAGGTCAATTACCGCGGCTCGGGCGGCTACGGCCGCACCTTCGAACGTGCCGGCTACCAGGAATGGGGTGGCAAGATGCAGGACGATCTTACTGATGCGGTGAAGTGGGCCGTGGCCCAAGGCGACGCCGACGCCGACCAGGTCGGTATCATGGGCGCCAGCTATGGCGGTTATGCCGCGCTCGCCGGCGTGACCTCGACGCCGGAATTATACAAGGTGGGCATCAACTATGTCGGCGTCTCCGACCTGCACCTCATCACGCGTTATGACCTGCGCACGAGTGCCGCCGGCAACGCCGCTTATGAAAAGCAGGTCGGTCGCGACCCAGCCCTGCTCTCGGCGCGTTCGCCGGTGGAGCACGTGAAAAATATCCGGGTGCCCACGCTGCATGCCTACGGGCGCAACGATCCCCGCGTTGATTTCGCGCACTGGGAGGTGCTGGAAAAAGCCCTGAAGAAACATGGCAAAACCTACGAAACCCTGATCGAGGAAAAAGAGGGCCACGGCTTCCAGAAAGAAGAAGCGGCCTTCAAGTATTATGGCACGGTCGAAGCCTTCCTCGCCAAATACATGCCGGCTCATAACGGCGGCACGGTGAAAATGGACCAGTTGAAGGTGCTTGAGCTGCCGGCCAAGGCCAAGTAATCGCGATTCAGAAATATTCGTCCACCGATCCTGCAGCCGGGGTTGATCTCACGTGGCGGCCATCAGGCCGCCACGTTTGCTTATGCCCACGGTTTGCACTGCGCGGGCAGGAAAGTAGGGGGAAACGCCTTCGGTTAAGTGTTCGGGGTTTACTGAAAACCTATTGTATCTCGGCGTGGAAAATGCACCATTTATTGTAAGAAATTAGCCGGTCAAGGTGGTTTCTTACTAACACAAACCCTAAGAACTATGAACAATAGCTCCGTAAGTTATCTACGGAAGCCTTTGGCGCGCCTCTTTGGCGCCGGGCTTTCCTTGTTCGCGGCCTCGGCCGCTTTTGCCCAGGGGGCCGCCCCCGCCAGTGATACGGTCAAGCTGGAGAAATACGTCGTAACAGGCTCCAACATCCCGACCACGGAAACGGCCGGCGAGGCCCGCACCTTCCCGGTGCAGGTCATCGACCGCATGGCCATTGAAAGCAGCGGCGTATTCAACACGTCCGAGCTGCTCCAGAAAATGACTCTGTCCAACGCGGGCAGCGTGCCGGTAAGCAATAACGCCACCGGCTTCACCCCCGGCGGCAATTCCACGTCGCTGCGCGGCCTCGGGCCGGAAGCCACCCTCGTCCTGATCAACGGCCGTCGCGTCGCGCCCTATCCGATCGGTGCGGGCGGCACCACGGCCTTCGTCGACCTCAACAGCATCCCGCTGGCGGCCATCGAGCGGATCGAAGTCCTCAAGGACGGTGCCTCCGCCACCTATGGCGCCGATGCCGTCGCCGGCGTGGTCAACATCATCTTGCGCAAGAATTACAACGGAGCCACCGCGACCCTGTCGTATGGCAATACCACCACCCTGGACTCCTCCGAGTTCAGTGCGAACATGGTCTACGGCGTAACCTCCGACACCGGCAGCATCACCTTCGGCGCCAACTACTCGATGCGCCAGCCGATCTTCAACAAGGATCGCGATTACTCGGCCGTCCCGGCCTTCTTGAGTTCCAACGCCTCGCCGCCGAACTTCCAGCTGAACCGGAACGCCGTGCTCGCGGCTCTCGGCCTGCCCGCCGGCTCGCCGATCACCATCAACGGCGTCGCCAACACGACGACACAGACGTTTTTCGGCTCCACCTTTAATGTGCGGACGACGAACACCGGCAATTTGCCGGCCAGTCAGTATCAGTTCACGACCGGCCGCTCGTCCTCGTTCAACTACAACGAATTCTCCGGGTCGTATCCAGAGATCTCCCGCCGCGGGATGTTCACCGCATGGGAAAAGGACTTCTTCGGGAAGGACGCCCAGTTCTTCGGTGACGCCATGTTCCAGAACGTCGTCGAATACGACGAGCTGGCCCCCTATGCCACCGGCAACTTCGCCTCGCCTGGCCAGAAGAGTATTGTGATCCCGGCCAGAACCGCGAACCCGATCCTCACAGCGGCTGAAACTGCCGCCGGCTTGGGCCGCACCGCCGTCGCCGGGGCCTTCAACCCGTTCAATCCTTTCAACCAGGACATCTCGGGCAGCTCCCGCATCCGCCTCGCCGAGTTCGGCAACCGCGTGTACGAAACCGACAACACGGCGTTCGCCATGACCGGCGGCCTCCGCTTCAACAATGTGGCGGACAAGTTTACCCTGAACCTGGTGGGCCGCTACAGCCAGATCGACAACAAGCAGAACAACCGGCTGATCAACACCACCCGCATGCTGCGGGCGCTGAATGCCGCGGATCCGATCTTCAATCCGGCCAGCTCGGAATACATCGGCACCACCGTGCCCTACAATCCGTTCGGCTATTACAAGAACACGATTCCGTCCAACAGTGCGCCCGTTGGTTACGCCATCCAGTACCAGCGCGACAACAACAAGGCGACGCTGTTTGACGGCGGCATCAACCTCACCACCGGTGAATTGATGAGCCTGCCCGCCGGCGATGTTGGCTTTGCCTTCGGCGCCGACTTCCGGCGGGAAGCCATTGAGCAGCGGCCGGACTCTTCCGGCCAGGCCGGCGAGATCCTCGCGCAAACCCCCAGCTCGCCCATCTCGCGCCAGCGCAAGGTCTCCTCCTACTACGTCGAGGCCGAGATCCCGCTCTTCAGCGATAAGCACTCGGTGGATTTCGCGAAGAAACTCTCGCTCAATGTCGCGGGTCGCTATGAGAACTTCCTCACCAGCGACAATACCGTCTTCGTGCCCAAGGTCGGCGTCAAGTGGATGCCCGTCGACGAGACCCTGGTCGTCCGCGCCAGCTGGGGCAAGGGCTTCCTCCAGCCTTCGCTCTATCAGCTCTATGCCCCCCCGGTGAACGCGCTGACCAACGTCAGGGACCCGGTGACCGGCATCAATGAAACCGAGCAACCCGTCACTTCGCGGGGCAACCCGAATCTCAACTCCGAGTCCTCCAAGTCCTACAACCTGGGTGTCATCTGGACCCCCAAGGGCGCGATGGAGGGCTTCACCTTCGCCGTGGATGCCTGGCGCATCGAGCGCAATGGCACCGTCTCGATCGACCACCAAGATACCGTGGATCGCTCGGTCACCAACCAGCTGATTCCCGGCGAGAACATCGTCCGCGACTTCGCGGGCAATCTCGTCCAAGTCAACGCCGTCTACCGCAACCTTGGCGAGACCGAGATCCAGGGTCTCGACTTCACCACCAGCTACACCTGGAAGACGGACACGGCCGGCCGCTTTGAAGCCGGCCTGAACATCGCCTATATCGACTCCTACAAGATCGACTTCATCGGCGACGGCACCTTGGTCGAATACATCGGCCTGGGCATCCCGGCGAATTCCTCCGATGACGGCTACCTGCAATGGAAGGGCCAGGGCTGGTTCGGTTGGAACTTCCGGGGCATCAACGCCCGCCTGACCGGCACCTACACCGACGGCTTCGCCGACCTCGACCTCGACAGCAACCCACGCGAGGTGGAGTCGACCATCTTCTACGACCTGCAGGTCAGCTATAAACTCTTCCCCTCGAAGAACCCGAGCGACGTGAAGTGGTGGACGGACATGAAGCTGACCGCCGGCGTCAACAATGTCTTGGATACCGATCCGCCGCTCGCCCAGGACGAGGGTAATAATTCCACCAATTACCCCGGTCACCTCTACACGAACGTCGGGCGCTTCGTCTACTTCCAGCTCGAGAAGAAGCTGTAAGCCGGCTGCCCGGTTTTTCCCTCCGCTTTGCAAGGCGGCTCCATCCGGAGCCGCCTTTTTTTGGCCGGGGCGACGGCGGCAAATTGCTTGTCAGCGGGCGCGGGCCGGCAAGGCTACGGTCTTATGCGCCGTAGCCGCTTCCTCCCCGTATGGGGCTTCCTGCTGGCCTTCGTGGCTCAGCTGCCGGCTGGCTTTCTGGCGAGCCTGACGCCCGCGCAGGCCCGGCAGCTAGGCCTCGATCATCTGACCCCCGACCAGGCCGCCGCGATCGACGCGGCCGTCGAGGCCTACCTCCAACCCCAGGCCGCCACCACTTCGCAGCAGGCCGCCGTCGTCGCCGTGGAGGAATACAAGGCCCGCCAACAACCGGGCGTGATTGCGCGCGCCCTGGCGGTGCTCCAGCAGAAACAGGAGCAGGAAAAAACCGAGCGGATCACGGCCAAGATCAGCGGCCGCTTCACCGGCTGGGAAGGCAGCACCAAGTTTACTTTGGACAATGGCCAGGTCTGGCAGCAGGCAGAGGGCGGAATTTATTACACCGCTCCCGTGACCAACGCGGCCGTCGAACTCGTCAAGGCGTGGAGCGGGCGCTTCCGGTTATACGCCCCGGACGGCAGCTGGGTGACAGTAAAGCGCATCCGCTGAGCCGGCGCGTACAAGCCAGCAGGGTGGGCCTGCTGCGTTCAGGGTTTTTGCCATGGGCGGCGGGTTGGCAGGCAGGAATTGCCGGTGTTTCCCCTGAGCCCAAAGCGCATGCAATTGATTCTGAATTCCGCAGAAGGAATGGCCACAAAAAGCACAAAAAACGCAAAAAACAGAGAGTTAGGTCAGGTTGATCCCGAGTAAAAGCATTCACCTCGCGGGTGAGCCGATATCTGAGCACAATTGATCGATCTTCACTCTGGGTTCTCCGGCCATTCGGCAGGCTCAGGCCGCCCTGAGTGAAGTCGAACGGGCGCGACCTCCGCGTTTCAACTACCGTTTTTAGGTTGAAGGCGAGATAAGTTAGCCGAGGCCTGCTTAGCCGAACAGTCGTGGGTCTGACGCAGCCGGCCGCTACTAAGAATATGACCAAAGCGGCAGCCCTTGTAAGGGTCTGATCAGGCGGTCAGCCGGACGGCATGGCAAGGGCTTGGGCGTTTTTTGACCAATCGATCGTCGGCAGCCCGCGGCTGGGCGCGCGTTGGCCGAGGATTCTTTTCAGGCTGAAAGTGCGGGTCCGCCGGACTTCGACCCCATTGGTCAGGGCCGCATGGCTGATGGCGACTTGACCGATGCCGCGCACCGCGATGCGCAGCTTGGCGCAGGGTGAATCCACCGGCACGGTGAATTCGCGCTTCAGCTTCGTGCGCGGCCGCGCAGCCTGGGCGCGGAACTCGATGGTGAATCGTCCTGCCAGGTCCCGCCAGGTGCCATCCGTTTCCTGCTGTTCGACGACAACCTTCTGCACCGCGGGGGCGAAGTTGTGCACCATGAACTGCAACTGCCACGCCCCGCACACCGGCGTAGCCTGCCACATCAGATCAGGCTGTCTGGAGGCGGTTTTCAGCCATTCGCGCCAGCCGGTCAGCCGGCGGGCGTCGGCCTCAAGCAGCGTTTCGTTCTGTCCGCGCGCCTGCGGGTCGCGGGTGCGGGCCCACATGGCTTGAGCGGCCCGGCGGGCCGCCGGCAGGGTTCGGGCGAAAGCCATGGCGTTCGCCTGCATGGCTTTGAGGTGGAGTCCGGCCTCAAGACGGGTCTGCTCAAGCCTCCGCAGCTTGAAAACATCGCGCGCGGCTTGGCGCACAAACACATCGCGTTGCGCCAGGTAGCGCCGGAAGGCGAGGCTGGCGGCGAAGGCCTTGGGCCACGGTAGGTTCATGGCAAGCAAACGGGCAAAAAATCGTTCCTCGGTCTGGTAGGGTTTGAGACTTTCGGTGCCGGCGAAGACGTCCCAGCGGTCGTTGATCTGCCAGCGGGCATAGCCGGCAAAGGCATGCTCGTCCGCCGCGAGCAGGGCCCGGGCGAGAGGCCGGGGTGACTTGGCCCGAAAGGTCCGGGTCAGGCCACCAGCCAGCAGGCTGGTCGCGTCGTCCTGGGCGGGCTCAAGCCACAGGCCGGCGGCGGCGGCATCCACCGTCGTGGTCGTTTCCAGGGCGAGGCGATAAGCCTCCCAGGAAGTAACCAGAAAGCCCTCGGCCTTCACGGCCGTGCAGCGCTGCCACCAGGAACGGATGTTGGCCACCCGGTCGCCGAACACCGGCAAGGGTTCGTGCCGGAACGCGCCGTTCATCGGACAGCCGTAGTAGGCGATGCCCTGCTTCCGCAGCGCAGGCAGCAGGTCGCGCTCTGCAAAATTGAAAAACTCCACCCGCGGTTTCTTCGCGAAAGGGTAATAATACCAGTCATAGGCCGTGAGGCCGCGCGGCAGCAGCGGTATGGCCTCGGGCGTGAAATAGAGCATGTCAGCCCATATTCCCAGCTGCAGGCTTTGCGCGCCGGCGATGGCATGCAGCCGGTGGACGTGGTTGGCGAAGTGCCCGCCCAAGCCAATGCGGGTGACTTCTTCGCGGCAGCGCGGGCACTGGCCGAGATGGAAAGACTCGTCGAGTCCGACATGCACCTTGCCCGCAGTGCAATACGGCGCGAGGTCGCGCAGCAGCCGCTCCGCGACCTCCAGCGTGCGCGGGTGCAGCGGGCAGATCTGGCCGTGCGGCAGCGGCCGGTCGCGCTCGTCGCGCAGCTCGTTCAGGTCACGCCAATCGGGGTGCTTGATGAGGTACTGCGTGTGGCCGAGAAGGTTGACGATCGGCACGACGCGGATGCCGTTTTGGGCGGCGGTAAGCACGAGTTCGCCCAGCTGCTCGTAGGTGTAGGCGTCGTCGCGGGCGACGCCGGGCAGGCTGGGGTAGTGCACGGCATCCTCGAGATGCAGGTAAAGCTCCTGATAGCCCCAAGCGGCGTAGCGCGGCAGCAGGGCCAACAGGAAATCGAGCCGCTCCATCTGGCGCGCAAGGTCCCACTGAAAGGCTTTGATGGGCGTGGGTTGCATGGAGGAGCCTGCGAGCAGGCGATTTCGGCCCAAGCATCGCTGGCAAGCAAGCTCCTACGGGGAGCCGGTTCGGAAACTGTAGGGCGGGATCGCTGATCCCGCCGGCTTGCGAACGTAATAGCGCGTTCGTGGAGGGATCAGCGTTCCCGCCCTACAACGGATGCTCAGCCGCGCTTCTGCTTGATGAGATCCTCGAGCTTGCGGATGTCGGCGGCGAAGACGCGGATGCCCTCGGCCGTTTTCTCCGTGGCCATGGCGTCCTCGTTGAGGGCGAAGCGAAAGCTCTTCTCGTCGAAGCTGACCTTCTTGAGGTCGGCGGCCTGGGCCTTCGCGGGGTCGAGCTTGCGGACGAGCGGTTCGGTGCTGGTCTTGAGCTCGGCGAGCAGTTGCGGGCTGATGGTGAGCAGGTCGCAGCCGGCAAGTTCCGTGATCTCGCCCTTGTTGCGGAACGACGCGCCCATGACCTCGGTGGCGTGGCCGAACTTCTTGTAGTAAGTGTAGATTTCCGTGACGGACTTCACGCCCGGATCCTCGACGGCGGTGTAATCCTTGCCGGTGCTCTTCTTATACCAGTCGAGAATGCGGCCGACGAAGGGCGAGATGAGCCGGACCTGGGCCTCGGCGCAGGCGACGGCCTGGGCGAACGAGAAGAGCAGGGTCAGGTTGCAGTTGATCTTCTCTTTCTGCAGCAACTCGGCGGCCTTGATGCCCTCCCAGGTCGAGGCGAGCTTGATGAGGATGCGCTCGCGCGGGATGCCGGCCTTCTCGTAGAGGGCGATGATCTCGTGGGCCTTGGCGATCGAGCCGTCGCGGTCGAACGAGAGACGCGCATCCACCTCGGTGGAGACGCGGCCCGGGACAATCTTGAGGATTTCCTGGCCGAAGAGCACGAGCAACCGGTCGATGACCTGCTCCGTGCTGGCGGTGGTGCCGGCGTCCTTGACGGCCTGGTCCAGCAGGTGGGCGTAAGCCGGCAGGGCGGCGGCCTTGAGGATCAGGCTGGGGTTGGTCGTCGCGTCCTGCGGCGCATATTCCTTCATGCTGGCAAAGTCGCCGGTGTCGGCCACGACCTTGGTGAATTGCTTGAGTTGATCGAGTTGGGTGGAAGTGCTCATGGAAGGGGGGTGGGTTGGGAGGTTAAAACGGGCGGGTGGGCCCGCAAATAGTTTCGCATCCAATCGAGGCCGCCGGCCTCGTCATAAAACGCGCCGTCGAGCTGCGATTCGAACGCCGCCTCCAGAGCCGGCTTGAACGGAGGTCCGGGATGCAGCCCGAGGCTGATGAGATGCCGGCCCAGCACGATGGGCTTGGGTGAGGCATGCTCCAGGGCGAGGCGCTTGGCGGCGGTGCGCAGATGGTCCAGGCGGCGCACGGTCTCGGCGGAGACCAGCGGCGGGCGGCCGAGATGGTCGGCTTGCATCACGGCGATCAGTTCGTCGATCGTAGCCGGCTCGATCTTGCGGGCGAGGCGCCGCACCGTGGTGTCGCGGTATTCTTCCGCGCCTTGGTGGTGCAACAAGTGGTTGACCACCAGCTGGCGCACGCGCGGGATCAGGTCGAGCGGAGCGCCGATGCGCGTCAGGAAAGTGTCGGTCAGCGGACCACCGGCCGCCTCGTGTTCGGGGCTGACCCAGCGCAGCTTGCCGCGGCGCTCGGCCTGTTTGGTCGTGGTGGCCTTGCCAAAGTCGTGGGCGAGCACGCTGAGAGACAAGAGGCGCCGGGTCGGGGGCGGACCGTTGCGCCACGAATCGAGCCCCACCAAGGCGTCGAGGCAGTGGTTGGTGTGGATGAGCACGTCGCCTTCGGGATGCCATTCGGGTTCCTGGGGAACCCCATCGAGCGCGGTGATCTCCGGAAAATGTTTCAGCCACCCGGTCTGCTTGAGCGCGATGAGGCCGAGCGAGGGCTTCACCGCCTTTGTGGCCCACTTGTCCCATTCGCCCCAGACGCGTTCGACGGCCAGTTCGGCATAAGTGCCGCTGATCGAGCGGCACAACGCGACCGTTTCGGGCGCGAGCGTCAGTTCGAACCGGGCGGCGAATTGGAACGCCCGTAGCACGCGCAGGGGATCTTCCACGAAGGCCGGCCCCGTGTGCCGCAGGATCTTTTTCTTCAGATCATCGGTGCCGCCGTGAAAATCGAGGAGCCGGTCGCCTAGGGGATCGTAGGCGATGGCGTTGATGGTGAAGTCGCGCCGGGCGGCGGCTTCAGCCTCGGTCAGCGCCGGATCGGGCGCGACGGCGAAGCCGCGGTGGCCGGCCCCGGTCTTGGACTCGCGCCGCGGCAGGCTGAAATCGTATTCCGCGCCCTCGAGCCGGACCTTGAGCACGCCGAAGCTGCGGCCAACGAGATCCGTCGGGCCGAACGGCGTGAGCGCGCGACCAAGCACCTCATAGTCGAGGCCATAGACCTCGATATCAAAGTCCTTGGGCTCGAGTCCGAGCAGCCAGTCGCGTACGCAGCCGCCGACCAGACGCGGCCGGCCGCCCGCGGAGCGCAGGGCGGAAAGGGCGGCGAGCAGGGGCGGAGGCAGCTTCATTCCTGGGGTGATTTAAAGGCGCGCCAGGCCAGCAGGGCCCAGCCGAGGAGGAACGCAACCCCGCCGAGCGGCGTGACCGGGCCGAGGATCTTGGGCCCGCCGAGGGCGAGCCAGTAGAGCGAGCCGGAAAACAAAACCACGCCCGCCATCCAGCACCGGCCGACCCAAGGCCCGCCGGGGAGGGCGACCAGCGCCACCACGTGAACCAGATGGTAAAGGACGGCCGTCTGCCAGGTCGCCATTGTGCCATTGGTCGCGAGAGTTTCCTTCAGGGCATGTGCGCCAAACGCACCCAGGGCGACCCCGGTGAAGCCCAGCAGGCTGGCAGCGATGAGGTTCGGGCGGGTGGCGGAATTCATGGGTGAAACGAGTGTGTGGACAACAGGGGCAAAAACAAACACATCCATGGCCAGCGGCGGCCATGCGTTTTCCCTTAAAAATTTTCGTCCTCGGGCTCGGTTTGCTGGCGTGGGCCCCAAGCTGGGCGCAGGAGGCGCCGCCGCCGCTGCGGGTGGATGTGGCCTATGCCTCGAGTTATCTCTTTCGCGGGGTCGAGCGCGCGGGCGATTCCGTCCAGGTGGCGGTGGAGTTCAATCGCGACAGCTTTCGCGGCGGACTTTGGGTCAACCAACCGTTTGACGGCAACGACGCCCGCGAAGTGAACCTGAATGCCGCTTATGCGTGGCAACCCATGGACTTACTCATGCTGGAAGCCTCGGTGACCCACGCTTGGTTCGACGAGGTACCGGGCGGTGGCGTGGATCGCTCGTTGGAGGCTGGGCTTACGGCCACGCTGGCGCCCGCCCGCGGCTTCACGCCGAGTGTCGCCTACTACCACGACTTCCGTTTGCGCGCCGACACCGTGCAGGCCTCGTTGGCGCGCAGCATCGCGCTGACCAAGGTGGGGGCATTCCTTGAAGTAAGCCTTTTTGCCGGGTGGGTGCGCGGTGATGACTGGCGGCCGGATGCGCCGGGGCCGCGACGCCATGACAGCTACGGTTATTGGGGCGGGGAAGTGCACCTGCCTTATCGTGTCGGGGCGCACACCACGGCGGTGGCCGGGCTGCATTACGCCGACAGCTTTGGGCGTTCGGCAACCAATGGTCCCTTTGGTCGCGCTGCGCGCGGGAATCTGTGGGTTACACTTGGCGTAACCCTCGATTTTTGAGGGGTTAAGCCATTCGCGCGGTGGTTTTCAGGAATGTGAAAGGTTCGGGGTTGACAGGGGTAGGCGAAATCCTTCCCTTTGGCCCCTTTCCGCAAATGAAAACCTATCTGGCCAAGAATGAGACGAAGCAACCCCCCAAGTGGTATCTGATCGATGCCGAAGGCAAAGTGCTGGGCCGCCTCGCCGTTAAAGCCGCCAACATCCTGCGCGGCCGTCACAAGCCCACTTACACGCCCCACGTCGACACCGGTGATTTCGTTGTTGTCATCAACGCGAGCAAGGTCGTCCTCACCGGCAAAAAGGAAGAGCACACCGAGTACATGTCGTTTTCCGGCTACGTCGGCGGCGAGAAGTATCGCAAGCTCACCGACGTCCGCCGCCAGAAGCCCGAGTTCATCGTCTCGCAGGCCGTCAAGGGCATGCTCCCGAGGAACCGCCTCGCGGCCAAGATGCTGACCAAGCTCCGGGTGTTCCCCGGTGCGACGCATGACCATGCGGCCCAGAACCCTGTTGCCCTTAAGTAATCCATGAGCGCTGAAACCTCCGTTTATCTCGGCACCGGCCGTCGCAAGACTTCCACGGCCCGCGTCCGCCTCGTCGCCGGCTCCGGCCAGCTGTCCGTCAATGACCGCAAGTTCGATGTCTATTTCACCCACGACAACTTCGTGCGCCGCGCCGTCGCCCCGCTCGTCACCGCGGACAGCAAGGACAAGTTCGACGTCATCGTGAACGTCGCCGGGGGCGGCATCAGCAGCCAGTCCGGCGCCGTCGCCCACGGCATCGCCCGCGCCCTGCTGAAGTTCAATCCCGAGCTCCGCGTCACCCTCAAGAAGGCCGGTCACCTCACCCGTGACCCCCGCGAGAAAGAGCGCAAGAAGGCCGGTCAGCCCGGTGCCCGCAAGCGCTTCCAGTTCTCCAAGCGTTAATCGCCCGATCCTGGAACACGTTTTCCCCCGAAGCGGAGCGCCTCACGGCCTCCGCTTCTTTCTTTTGGCGGTCACGAAACTTCTCGATTCCCCCGCGGGAATTCATAATTCTACCACTCCCTTAAATGAATGTCGGCATTGTCGGCGCGTCGGGTTACTCCGGCGAAGTTCTGGTCAAGCTCCTCCTCGGTCACCCGCAGGTCAAACTGACGGCGGTCACATCGCGTCAGCACGCGGGCAAAATCGTTTCCGTGATCATCCCGGCCCTGCGCGGCACCGCGGCCGACCAGCTTAAATTCAGCGACTCCGACGCGCAGGCCCTGGCCGCCCGCAACGACATCGACCTCTGGTTCCTGGCCCTGCCGCACGGCGCCGCGGCCGATTTTGCCCAGGCCCTGGTGCCGGCCGGCCGCAAGGTCGTCGACCTGAGCGCCGACTTCCGCGTGGCCGACCTGGCAACCTACGAGAAATATTACGGCACCCACCACGCGCCCGAACTGCTGCCGTCCGCCAAGTTCGTGCTGCCCGAGCTGACTGACCCGAAGTGGAAGGCGGAGCTCAAGCTCGCCGCTGCGCCGGGTTGCTATCCGACGAGCACCCTCGTGCCACTCGCCCCGCTGCTCAAGGCCGGGCTCATCGCGCGCGAGCATATTGTGGTGAACTCCTTCAGCGGCGTCAGCGGCGCCGGCAAGAAGCTGGAAGAGGCGTATCTTTACGTCGAGCGCACCGAGAGCGCCAAGGCTTACGGCCTCACCCAGCACCGGCACCTCGCCGAGATCGAGGAGCAGCTTTCCGCCACGGCCGGAGTGAAGATCGTGCTGCAGTTCAACCCGCACCTGGCGCCGATGCGCCGGGGCCTCGCCACCACCATCACGGTGCCTGCGGCGAAGGGCGCGACCATCGAGTCGCTCTATGCCGCCTGGCGCGCCGCCTATGCCGGCCGGCCTTTCGTGGCCATTCTGCCGACCGGCGAGACCCCCGACACGGCGCACACCCTCGGCACCAACCGCGTCGACATCTCCGCCGTGCATGATGCCCGGACGGGTAATTTTGTGATCACCTCCGCCCTCGACAATCTCGTCAAGGGCGCCAGCGGCCAGGCCGTCCAGATCATGAACCTGTGGCTCGGCCTGCCCGAGACCGCCGGGCTGGTCTGATTTTTCACCCCACCATGACCCATCTGCTTGTTACTCCCGACAGCGCCGGCATCACGGATGTGCCCGGCTTCGAGGCCGCCGGGGTGGCCTGTGACATCCGCGAGAAACATGATCTCAAGCGTCTCGACCTCGCGCTCCTCTTTTCCCTGCGCCCCTGCACGGCCGCCGGCACCTTTACCAAGAACGCCGTCAAGGCCGCGCCAGTGCTGCTCTGCCAAAAGCACCTCGCGCACGGCGGGCCGTTCCACGGCCTCGTCGCCAACTCGGGCAACGCCAACGCCTGCACCGGCCCCGACGGCCTGGCGGACGCGCACACCACCGCGCAGCGGATCGCGGCCTCGCTCAACCTGAAGCCGACCTCCTTCTTTGTCTGCTCGACCGGCCGCATCGGCCAGCCGATGCCGATGCCGAAGCTGCTCAAGGGCCTCGAGCGGGTCGTCAGCGAGAAGGGCCGCACCTCCGACCACGGTCACAAGGCCGCCAGCGCCATCCTCACCTCCGACACGAAGCCCAAGACCGTCACGGTCAGTTTCACCTACGACGGCAAGAAGCACTTCGTCTCCGGCATCGCCAAGGGTGCCGGCATGATCCAGCCGAACATGGCCACGATGCTGGCGTTCCTCGCGACGGATTTCTCCGTGCCGCGCAGCTTCCTGCAGAAAACGCTCTCCGAGGCCGTCACCGGCACCTTCAACTGCATCACGGTCGACGGTGACATGAGCACCAACGACACCGTGCTCATGCTGGCCAACGGCCACTCCGGCGTCAGCGTCGGCGACAAGAGCCCGCGCGAGCTGCGCGTCCTGTTCGCTGAGGCGGTTTGGAAGGCCTGCGAGATCCTGGCCGACAAGATCGTCTCCGACGGCGAAAAGATTACCAAGGTCGTGGAGGTGAAGATCAACGGCGCCGCCTCCGCCGACGACGCCGAGAAGGTGGCTCGCGCCATCGGCAACTCGCTGCTCGTGAAATCCTCCTGGTATGGCGAGGATCCCAACTGGGGTCGCCTGGCCGACGCGGCGGGTTACGCCGGCGCCAAGCTGGTCGAGGCCAAGCTGGACATCCTCTACAACGACACGCCGGCCATGACCGCGGGCAAACCGCACGCCGACCTGAAACCCAAATGGAAGGAGGTCGTGAAGGCCCGCCGCTTCACCATCACGCTCAATCTCCATCTCGGTAAAGCGTCGTTCCGGCTGCTCGCGACCGACCTCACCGAGGGCTACGTGCACTACAACAAGAGCGAGTGAGCCGCGTGACATTTGCGGCCCCCTGCATTTTTTTAGTGAAATCTGCGCGCATTGCCTTAACAGATTCAGCCACACGACAACTGATGAATACCGCGCCGCAGATTTTTGCCCGCTCCTGACCTCCTGATGGACGTTTCCGAGGTCATTGCCAAAGCGCGCGTGCTTCTTGAGGCCCTGCCTTACATCCAGGACTTTCGCGGCGCCACCTTCGTCGTCAAATACGGCGGCAGCTTTATGGACGATCCCGACCCGGCCGTGCGCAAGAGCGTGGCCACGGACATTGCGTTCCTCGCGGCGGTCGGCATCAACGTCGTCGTCGTGCATGGCGGCGGCAAGGCCATCAACCGGGCGATGGATGCTTCCGGCCTGAAGGCGAATTTCATCAACGGCCTGCGCGTCACCGATGAAGCCACCATCGCGATCGTCAAGAAGACCCTCGACGAGATCGTGAACAAGGAGGTCTGCGACACGCTCGCCGCGGTCAAGGCCAAGCCGAAGGGTCTGGCCGGCGACAGCGTGCTGGTCTGCCAGAAGCTGGAGACCGACGACGACGGCAACAAGATCGACCTCGGCTTCGTCGGCGACGTCACCGAGGTGAAGGTGAAGCTCATCAAGAAGGAAATCGCTGACGGTTTCATGCCGGTGATCTCGCCGGTGGCCGAGGGCTACGACGGCAAGCCTTACAACGTGAACGCCGACACCGTGGCCGGCCGCGTGGCCAGCGCGTTGCGCGCCCGCCGTTTGGTCTACATGAGCGATGTGCCCGGCCTGCTGGCCGACCCCAAGAATCCCGCGACCCTCATCTCCTCGGTCAAGGTCGGCGAGGTGGACGGCCTCAAGAAGAAGGGCATCATCGACAAGGGCATGCGCCCGAAGGTGCAGAGCGCCGTGCGGGCCCTGCAGGAAGGCGTCCAGCGCGTGCATTTCGTGGACGGCCGCATGCCGCACAGCCTGTTGCTCGAGATTTTTACGGATCGTGGCGTGGGCACCGAGATTGTGCACGGCTGAGCGCCGGCACGCGGCGCATTGCGCGCGTGCATTTGCCCATCGGATCCGTAAACTGACGACTTCTTTCCCATGAGCCTGCCGACCATCGTCCGCACCAACACCGCCGAGCTTTACGACGCCTATGTCATGAAGAACTACGGCCGCGCGTCGCTGACGATCGTGCGCGGTGCGGGCGTTTCGGTGTGGGATGACACCGGCCGGGAATATCTCGACTTCACGTCGGGTGTGGCGGTGGCCGCGCTCGGGCACTGCCACCCGGTCTGGGTGGAGGCCGTCCGCCGCCAGGCCGGTGAACTCATCCATTGCAGCAACCTCTTCCGCAATCCCAACCAGGGCGAACTGGCGCGCCGGCTGGTGCAGCAGGCCGGTCCCGGCCGGGTGTTCTTCTGCAACAGCGGCACCGAGGCCAACGAGGGCCTGATCAAGCTCGCCCGCCTGCACGGCCTGCGGAAGTCGGGCGAGGAGGGGAAGTGCATCAAGATCATCGGGGCGAAGAACGCCTTCCACGGTCGCACCTTCGGCGGCATGAGCGCGACTCCGCAGGAGAAGATCCAGAAAGGTTTCCGTCCGCTGCTGACCGGGTTCGCCTTCGGCGAGCTGAACAACCTGCAGAGCTTCGCCGACCTCATTGACGAAAATACCGCGGCCATATTTCTCGAGACCATCCAGGGCGAAGGCGGGGTCACGCCGTGCACCGATGAATTTCTCTGGGGGCTGCGGCAGCTGTGCGACAAGCACAACCTGCTGCTCATGCTTGACGAGGTGCAGTGCGGGCTCGGCCGCACCGGTACATTCTACGCCTTCCAGCATTCCGGCGTGCGGGCGGACGCCATCGGCATGGCCAAGGGCTTGGGCGGCGGCTACCCGATGGGCGCCATTTGGGCTGCGGAGAAACACGCCGACCTTTTCACGCCGGGCTCGCACGGTTCGACCTTCGGCGGTACACCGCTGGCCTGCGCGGCCGCGCTGGCGGTGCTGGACGTCTTCGAACGCGACAACCTCCTGCAGAAAGTGCAGACCAACGGCACCCTGTGGAAGGCCGCGCTGGAAAAACTCGTGGTTGAATTTCCCAAGCAATTGAAAGCCATCACCGGCCGTGGCTACATGATCGGCGTGTTGCTGCACGGCGAGCCGGCACCCTACATTGCGGCGCTCCGCGACGAGGGACTGCTGGCGCCCGCGGCCGGCACCAACACTTTCCGGCTGCTGCCGCCACTGATCGCCACCAAGGAGCACCTCGACCGCGCGACGGCGATCATCCGGGCGGTGTTAACCAGGAAAAACTGAACCGCCATGAAACACTTCCTTCAAGAAACCGATTTTACGCGCGACGAGGTTGTGCAGATCTTCTCCATGGCCCGCCATTTCAAGCAGGAACGCGGCCGCCACGAGAAGCCGCTGGCCGGCCAGACCTGGGCGATGATCTTCGCCAAATCGAGCACCCGCACTCGCGTGTCGTTCGAGGTCGGCCTCCACGAGCTGGGCGGAAATCCGCTGTTTCTTAACACCAACGACATTCAGATTGGCCGCGGCGAGCCCATCAGTGACACCGCCAAGGTGCTGGGTCGTTTCGTGCACGGGTTGGTGGTGCGCACCTACGCCCATGGCGACATCATGGGGTTGGCGCAGGACAGCGGGGTGCCGGTGGTCAACGCTCTGACGGATTTTCTGCATCCCTGCCAGATCTACACCGACGCCTTCACTGCGGCCGAGCGCTGGGCCGGTCCGGACGGCGACCTGTTTGCCTCGCTCCAGGGACGGAAGGTCGCGTTTCTCGGCGACACCGGTTTCAACATGGCCAACTCTTGGATCCTTGGCGCTAACCTGTTTGGCATGAAGGTCTCGCTGGGCGGTCCGGCGAGCGATGGCCCAGGCAAGTTGATCCGGATGATGGCGAACAAGATGGGCGGCTCCTTCCACTTCACGTCGGATCCCTACGAGGCGGTCGCCGGTGCCGACATCGTCTACACCGACGTCTGGGCCAGCATGGGACAGGAGGGCGAATCGGCCGAACGGCAGAAACGCATGATGCCCTTCCAGGTGACTAAGAAATTGTTCGAGGCCGCGAAGCCCGACGCCCTGTTCATGCACTGTCTGCCGGCCCATGCTGGCGAAGAGGTCACGCAGGAAGTGCTCGATCACCCGCGCTGTGTGATTTTCGACGAGGCGGAAAACCGCCTCCATGTCCAGAAGGCCATCCTGGCCATGCTGGCCCGGGAGCGGGGCTGAAGTGGTTCGCGAACTTTACGGACCCGTCGCCAGGACATACATCACGCGCGTGGCCGTGGTCTTCTGAAAGTTGCCGGTCGTCAGGTCGCCGTCATCGATCTTCACGTCGATCTCTGTCAGCTGTTCGTCGGTGCAGGTGAAGGCGGCAATACAGATGCCGGCTTTGCCACCGGAGCCGAGGTTGTTGTCCCAGTTCCACCGGCCGCCGACCACGGTGACCGCCTGCCAGGAGGCGACCTTGAAGTCGCCGTTCATGGGCACGGGTGAGGTCGGCACGACGCCCGAGCCGGCATTGGCCGGCCACGCGCCATTCTGAGAATTGTAGATCTCAAAAGCCTGCGCGAATACGCGAAAATCATTAATGATGCGTGCGTTTTGCGAGGCGCGCTGCACGCGCTGGAAAGCCGGAATGGCCAGAGCGGCCAGCAGGCCGATGATGACCACAACGATCATGATTTCCACGAGCGTGAATCCGCTCTCTGGAACACGGCCGAACCGTTGTGGGGTCTTGCTCATGCAGTTGGGTAACTGGGGTGGATCATCCGCGCGCTGGGGGTAAAGGCAACCCCGGAGGGGCCATTTGGTCTTAAATGCCTGATTTTTACTTTGCGCAGGCGGGCTGATTACCAACACTGCAAATCCTATCATGAAGATCGTCCTCGCATACTCTGGAGGCCTAGACACCTCCGTCATCGTCAAGTGGCTCAAGGAAACCTACGACGCAGAGATCGTCACCTTTGCGGCTGATATCGGCCAGGAAGAGGAGCTTAAGGGTTTGGACAAGAAGGCCCTGAAGACCGGCGCCTCCAAGCACTACACCATCGATCTCGTTGAGGAATTCGCCCGGGACTTCATCTACCCGATGATCCGCGCCAACGCGATTTACGAGGGCCAATATTACCTTGGCACCTCCATCGCCCGCCCGCTGATCGCCAAGGCACAGGTGGACATCGCCCGGAAGGAAAAAGCCGACACCGTCGCGCACGGTGCGACCGGCAAGGGCAACGACCAGTGCCGCTTCGAGCTCACCTACATGGCGCTCGCCCCGCACCTTCAGATCATCGCGCCGTGGAAGATTGAGGCTTACCGCGAGCTTTTCCCGGGTCGCGCCGAGATGATCGCCTACTGCGCGAAACACAAGATTGCCGTCGAGGCCTCGCTTAAGAAGCCGTATTCGATGGACCGCAATCTTTTGCATATATCCTACGAGGCGGGCATTCTCGAGGATCCGTGGTTTGATCCGACCACGAAGGCGAACAAAGCGATGTTCAAGCTTTCCGTCGCCCCCGAGGATGCGCCGGACAAGCCCGAGTATGTCGAGATCAATTTCGTGAAGGGCAACGCCGTCGCCGTGAACGGGCAGAAGCTCACCCCGGGCGGCGTGCTCAAGGCGCTGAACAAGCTCGGTGGCAAGCACGGCATCGGCCGCGTCGACCTCGTCGAGAACCGTTTCGTCGGCATGAAGTCCCGCGGCGTCTACGAGACTCCGGGCGGCACGATCCTCATGCAGGCCCACCGCCAGGTGGAGTCGCTCACGCTCGACCGCGAGGTGCTGCACCTGCGCGACGGCTTCATCCCAAAATACGCCGAACTCGTCTACAATGGCTTCTGGTTCGCGCCCGAGCGCGAGATGCTTCAGGCGATGGTCGACGAGAGCCAGCGCTTCGTCACCGGCACCGTCCGACTCAAGCTCTACAAGGGCAACATCATCACCTGCGGCCGCAAGTCGAAGTATTCGCTCTACGACGACAAGATCGCGTCGATGGAGGGCGTGAAGAGCTGGTATAACCAGAGCGACGCGACGGGCTTCATCCGCCTCAACGGCCTGCGCCTCCGCGCGCGCAACCTCGCGCAGGGCGGACCCAAGATATAAGGCGTAGGGACATCCCCCGGTAAAAACGAGGCGGCCTCACTGGCCGCCTTTTTTGCGCCAGTGCGCTTTGGCGCGATATAATGCAGGCTCGTCGCGACTTCCGGCCGACTGGCCACACGCTGGTTGTAGGGGCGCCGCGCATTGCGTTGGCTCGGCCTGTCTGCTAGCAACTTCACCACCGGTGGTGCGTTGGGCTTCAACGCAATCACGGGCTTTCCTGGTGGCACCCGCCGCACCCGTTCGGTCTACCTCGAGACCGGCGTGCCGATCACCAATGCGAAAATGGATTTGCCTGGTTTGCGCTCCCTCGACCTCACGCTCGGTTACCGGGCTGAATTCCTTTCCCCTGGCGACAACACTGCAAAAACTCCCAAGGTCGGTATTCTTTGGAAGCCTTTCGATGATCAGTTAGTCATTCGCGGCACTTGGAAAAAAGGGTTTCATCGCGCCTTCCGTCCTCGCTTTGTTTGGGCCTCCCGGCGGCAATGCCCCGACCGTGAGCGTTCCGCTGAGTGCCACGGCGGGCACCGGCCCTGGCGGCGCGGCTACTCCCGTCACGTTTGTCTCCGGCCAGTTCCTGCCGACGATATCATCGGCCACCGGTTCTTCCTCGAGCTGAAGAAAGAGTTCTAAGCCCGGACCAACCCCGCGAAATTCATTCGCCTCAGCGGCGGCCCTTTGCGGGCCGCCGCTTTTTTTGACGCCCCGGGAGTGCGCTTCGGCCGAATTTGTTGGCGGCAGGTCGCGGAGGCATTGTCGGCCTGCCGGGCGGCACTTCCATGGGGGCATGAAACTGCCCCTCAGTCTGCTCTGTCTCCTCGCCCTCCTTCTAATGAACACTTCCGCGCAAATTCCACCCCCGGCGCCGCCACCCCTGCCCCCGGAGGCGCGCCAGCTTGATTTCTGGATCGGCGAATGGAATGTCACCAACCCCGCCGGCCAGCCCGCCGGCCAGAGCCGGGTCGAGTCCATCGCCGGACAGGCGGCCTTGCTCGAGAACTGGACTGGGGCTGGCGGCTTCACTGGCAAGAGTCTCAACGCCTACAACGCCGCAAAAAAGCAGTGGCAGCAATTATGGGTCGGCAGCGACGGCGGCGTACTGGAGTTGAGCGGCGGCCTCGTTGACGGCCGCATGGTGCTGGTCGGTGGACACGAAGTGAGCGGCGGACACCGCCTCGAACACATCACCTGGACGCCAAAGGCCGACGGTATGGTCCGCCAGCACTGGGAGCAGTCCGCCGATGGCGGCAAGACGTGGACGACGGTGTTCGACGGACTCTATCGCAAGCGGAGCTGACTATACGTCGCGGACCACATGCCCCGCGGCCTCGATCACCCGGCGCGCTTCCTCGAACCGCCCGGTCTGCACAAGCACGTAGTCGGTGTCGAAGGTCGCCGTGGCGAGGATGCCGATCTTGGCGGCGGCCAGCGGCGCCAGCACCGCAGCGAGGATGCCCGTCTCGTTGAAGGCGAACGGTCCTTGCAGTTTAAGCAGCCGCCAGCCGGACTCGTGCTTCACGCTGGCGGGCACCTGCGCGGCCGGGCAGAGGATGGAGAGTTCGTCCGCCGTACGCGTGACCGAGCTGAAAACCGCGAAGCCGGCCCACACGGGGACCGGCGCGGTGGCGGGCAGCCGGCACACGGCGAATTCGCCGGGGAGGAGACGGAGGGTGAGAGGCATGGGGTAGATGGGGGTTCGGGTAGGTTGCGCGCTCGCGCGCAACGCCTGTGCGCTTATGGCGCGTGGCGTGCGAGCACGCCACCTACAAAAAGGCAGGGCGCTTGGGGGCAAGCGCCCCTACCGGATCAGAACGGCATCAGAACAGCGCGCCGGCGACTACGCCGACGGCGGTGATCGGGCCCTGGTCGCCCAGGCCGTCGAGCGCGCGGTCGGCCTTCTTCATCGTGGATTGCACGTTGAGGTAGAGGCTGTCGTCGGCGATCAGCTTGCCGAGCGTGCCCTGGCCGCTGTTGAGCTTGTCGGAGACTTCGCGCAGGTTGGTCATGGTCAACTTGAGGCTGTTGGCGGTGGCGTCGTCGTAGAGGAGTAAGCCGAGCGCGCCCTTCCCGGCCTTCACGTCGGCCACGATGGCCTTGGTGTCACCCATGAAGGTGCGGGCGTCCGCCGCGGCGAGCTTGATCTCGCCCATGCCGGCGAGCAGGTCGTCGTGGAGTTTGGGATCGTTGATCAGTTTCCCGAGGGTACCCTCGCCGGTTTTGATCTTGGCGGTGATGTCCTGCAGGTTGCTGATGGTCTCGGTGAGCTTGGGGCCGTTGTCGGTGACGAGCTTGTCGATGCGCTGGAAGATGCCCCCGCCCTCGCTGCCGGTGCCCATGGACTTGCCGATCTCGCCGATGACCTGCTCGAGCTTGGAGCCGAGGTTGCCGAGCTGGCTGATGACCTCGCTCATGTCGACGGTGGCCTTGGTGCTGATCTCTTCACCATCCTTGAACAGTTCGTTGCCGGGGGTGCCGAAGGTGACCCCGAGGTAGTTGCTGCCGAGCAGGCTGGACTGCTCGACGCTGGCGACGGCGTCGGCGGGGATCTTGACGCCCGGCTCGATGGCGAGGAGGGCCTCGACGCGGTGGCCGGCGAGGCGGGTGAGCTCGACGGCGCCGACCTTGACGCCGGCCATGCGCACCTCGTCGCCGGTCTTCAGGCCCTTCAGGTTGGCGAAGCCGGCCACGAGGGTGTAGCCGGGTTTCTTGAAGAGCTGTCCGCCGTTAAGCGACTCGAACGTGATCCAGGCGAGCGCCAGTCCGAGGAGGAAAAAGAGACCGACGCGGATGCTTTGTGACATGTTATTCATGGCTGTTCTCCAGTTGTTTGAAACGGGGATTTTTTAGGTCGATGACCGGGTTGAGGAAATTGGCGATGACGGGGTCGGTAGGCGCCTTGAAGTCGGCACGGGTGCCGACGCCGCGGATCTTGCCATCCATCACGAAGGCGAGGCGGTCGGCGATGTTGAAGGCGAGATCGCGGTCGTGCGTGACGACGATGCTAGTGACCGCGGTCTGCTCGCGGAGGGTGGCGATGATCTCGGTCAGCGTGGCCGACATCACGGGATCGAGTTCGGAGGTGGGCTCGTCGTAGAGCAGGAGCTGGGGCTCCATGACGAGGGCGCGGGCGATGGCCACGCGTTTCTTCATGCCGCCGGAGAGGTCGGAGGGGAACTTGTGGGCGGCCTTCTCCAGCGAGAGGATCGAGAGGGCGTGCATAACGCGCTCGCGGATCCCGGCCTCGTTGCACTGGCGGTGCTCGCGCGGGTAGAGGGCGAGGTTGTCGTAAACCGAGAGCGAGTTGAAGAGCGCGCCGGCCTGGAAGACGAGCGCCAGGTGGACCTTGTTGCGGGTCTCGGGGTCGGCGGCGTCGAACTCGCCGATCTTCACCTCGCCACTGGTGGCGTGCTCGAGGCCGGCGATGTGTTTCAGGAGCACGGTCTTGCCCGAGCCGCTGGGGCCCATGATGCAGAAGATCTCGCCAGGCCTCACCGCGAGGCTGACGTCCTTGAGCACGGTGGTCTTGCCGAACTGCTTCGTCACGTTGGTCACGGTGACGCCAAACGTCCGATCGACGAAGGGGGAGGCGGTGAAAGTCGAGCTCATGTGAAGAGGAGGGCTTTGGTGACGAAATAATCGAGCACCAGGATGAGGATGAGCGAGGCGACAACGGCCTTCGTCACGGAGGCGCCGATCTCGCGCGGGCCGCCGCGGGTGTTGAGCCCGATGTAGCAGCACACGAGGATGATCACGAAACCGAACACCTCGGCCTTGACCAGGCCGTCGACGATGTCCTTCGGCTTCATGAAGGCCTTCAGGGCGGTGAAGTAGGCCTCGGAGTCGACGGAGATGGAATGGGTGTATTGGCAGACCAGCGCGCCGCCATACCAGCCGCAGAGGTTGGCGATGATGGCGAGGACCGGCATCATGACCGTGATCGCGGCGAGGCGCGGGAGCACGAGCATGCGCTCGGGCGGGATGTTCATCGTCGTGAGGGCGTCGATCTCCTGATAGACCTTCATCGAGGCCAACTCGGCGGTGATGGCCGAGCCGACGCGGCCGGCGATGAGGATGGCCACCATCACGGGACCGAGCTCGCGCGCCATGGTGAGGCCCACGAGGGTACCGATGAACTGCTTGGCGCCGAAGTTCTCCATGCTGTAGCCGCTTTGCAGCGCGAGCACGCTGCCGATGAAGAAGCTCAGGATGGTGACAATGGGCAGGGAGGTGTAGCCGATGACGTAACACTGCTCAATGAAGCGCGGGAACTGGCGCGGCAGCGTCGGCAGGTATTTCACTGTGCGCCACAGCAGGAGCAGGGTGCCCCCGATGTGGCCGAGGATGGCGGTTAGGTAATTCATGGCGGCGAAGCCCCGGCTGGATTGTTAGTGGTTTTCCGGTTGAAATCGAACAGGAAGAGCCGGCCGCGGTGCTGGCCTGGCAGGCGTTGCCAGCCGATCACGCCGTGGCCCAGCGCGATGCGTTTCTGGTCCGGGCCGGTCTGCAAGCTGAAGAGCGGGCCGAGGTGGAACTCCTTGCCGGTGGCGCTGCGGCGCCAGGTGACGGCCTTCCAGAGCAGGGAGTGGCGCGAGGTGTCGGCGTCGGTCCGGTCGTAGCGGTAGAGCGCAAAGATCGGCGTGTAAAGCTGGCGGATGACGTCGTTGGTCGGGAAAAAGACTTCGAGCGGACTGAGCACCTGCACCTGGCGGCGGCCGGCGCCGTTATCCCAGGAGCTGAGCAGGGGCCAGAGGTGGGTTTTGTGCGCCGGGGCGGCGGCGGGGTTGGTCAGGCTCCGCTGGGTCTGGGACCAATACAGGAAATAGAGTAACTGATTTTTCTCCTGCGCGATGCCGGAATCCTGCCATTCGGCATGGCGGAAAAGCGGCCAGAGCACCCAGGTTTTGTCGTAACCCTTGATGATCGAGTGGGTGTAGACCGGCGCCCAGCGATTGATGCGGCGCTGGTCCCCGCGGGCCTGGACGACGAACGGCCAGAAGTAGCGCTGCTCGTCGTAGCGGTAGGGCTGCGTGCGGTGGGTGTAGCCAAAGAAGGGCCAGCCGTAGGTCTCGCTGATGTAGCCCGGGGCGGTGTCGCGGGTGTAGAAGGGCAGGGCCCCGACGCTCACCGTGGGTTCCGGCGCGGAAAGGTTGCGCGCGGATTTGTAGAAGAGCGGCCACAGGTAGAAGCGGCGGTCGTAGTCGCCTGCTCGGCTGCGGTGGCCGAACAGCGGCCAGAACTCGAAGCCGTGGTGGCCCGCGCCATCGATGAAGCGCAGGAAGGGCCAGGGCGCGGTGGTGATCTCCATGCCCGCCTTTTCGCTATGCATATAGAGTGGAAAGACATACCACGACAGCTCGTCTTTGCCGAACCGCTGCTTGATGGTACCGGCGACCGGGAACAGGGCGTGATAGCTTGTCGCCGGGTCACCGGTCTCCTTCGAAAAATAGAACGGCCAGACGTCGAAGCCGCGTTCCCCGGGCTGCCCTGGCTCATCCTGCTGGCGGAGGTTGATGAGCTTGAAGAAGCTGAATTCGCGGTAACCGGGCTGTTTTTGCCAGGTGAAAAGCGGGTAGAGGAAGGTGGCGGTTTCCTTGTGGTCCACCCGGGTCTGGAGGTAGAGCGGCCGGACACCCGATACCACGCCGGCGGCCTGTTGGGAGAAAACCAGCGGCCCGAAGTATTGCACGGTTTCAGCCGGGGCATTCGGTGGTGTCTGGCGCACGATCAACGGCCAGCCGTTCTGCTCCTCCGCGGGAAGCGCAGCAGCAGCGAGCAAGGCAGCGCAGAGCGGCCAGACTAGGCGTCGGAAAAACATGCTTGGTGGACTGGGTAAGGCATTGCCTTCGCGCGGCACGGAAGCCAGTTAGGTGGCTGGCTTGAGACCGTCGGAGGATGAGCTAAATCGCCCCCCGTCCACGTGCAAACGCTATGTTAATACAACCACTGGCAGCAGAAAGTGTTCCCTTGTTCCGCTGGGCCGGACGCACCGGGCTGACCGGCCTAAATAGGGCAGGCCCATGCGGATAACCGGCGGCCAGGCCCGTGGCATTGCCTTGGTGCTGCCCAAGGGCGACGCGGTCCGTCCCGCGACCGATGCCATGCGCCAGGCGGTCTTTTCCAGCCTGGCCGCCCGCCTGGCCGGGGCGCGGTTCCTGGACCTGTTTGCCGGCAGCGGGGCCTACGGGCTGGAGGCGCTCAGCCGTGGGGCGGCTGGCGGGGTGTTTGTCGAAAAGAATGCGCGCACGGCGGACTTCATCCGCCAAAATATTGCCGCCGTCTGCAAGAGCCTTGGGCGGACGCCCGATGATCTGCAGGTGGTGACCGCCGACGCCACCCACGTGATGCCCGGCGAAACTCCGGATCTGGTGTTCATCGATCCGCCGTATGAGATCATCCGGGAGGTGGCGCCGAGGCTGTTTGTCCGGCTGGACGAACTGCTCGTGGCGAAACCAGATGCGCTTGTCGTATTTGAGATGCCCGGCGAGGTTGAGCTTTCGCCCCCGGGCTGGACCTGTGTGAAACAGCTCGGCAAGGGCGCGCGCCAGCCTACGGTGCGGGTCTTCAGGTCAAGCCGAGCTTCGCCCTGATGAGGGTGATGGCGGCGAGGCACGCCGTCTCGGCGCGCAGCACGCGTTTGCCCAAGTGGACAAAGGTGAAGCCGGTTTCGCGCAGCAAGGTCCTTTCGGCCGGCGACCAGCCGCGCTCGGCCCCGCAGGCCAGCACCACGGACCGACCCGCTGGCACGGCGAACTGGCTGAGCGCCGCCGGTGATTCGTAGTTGTCGAGCGCGAGCCGGATTCCGCCGGCGGGTTGCACAGCGATGGCGTCGGTAAGCGAACGGCCGTGGGAGACCTCCGGCAACCGCGTGCAGAAAGCCTGGGCTGCGCCGTTTATGACGTACTCCTCCCACGCGCCCGAGAGCCAGAGGGAACTGTCCGCGTAGCTGGGCTCGCCCTTTTCCGTGCGCACAAAATGCATGGCCGCCACCCCGAGTGTCGTGGCCTCGCGCAGGATGTCGCGGGCCGTTTGCGGCCGCGGCAGACCGATCAAAAGAATGAGCGGACAGAGCGGCGGCGGCGGCTCGCCCCAGGAGAAGGCGAGCGAGAGGTGATCCTGATCGGCCGAGACCAGCGTACCCTTGCCACGCGGCCCATTGAGGAGGCCGGCATCAAACGTTTCACCGGGGCGGCGGCGCAGCACGCCGAGGATGTGTTGCGCCCGGGGATCGCTCCGGGGCAGGGGAAGCTGGACTTCTGACGAACGAAACAAGATGATGTTCACGTAAGGGATAGAATCAGCCTGAAAGTTCCGTGAATCTAGTCACGCAGCTGAAATCGCCCTGCCCGGAGCATATTGCAATAGAATCAAGTGAACCCAGCGGACAAAACTTCACCCAAACCCCCGGCCGGACCGCCGGTCAGCGGCCGCGTCGTGATCGTGGAGGATCAGCGGATCGTGGCGGAATTTTTCACCCATCACTGCCGCGGTCTCGGTCTGCAGGTGTTGCAGGCCTGCGGCACCTGCCAGGACGGCCTGGCGGCGATCCGCAAACACCGCCCGGAACTCGTGCTGCTGGACATCTCGCTGCCGGATGGCGACGGGCTGGAAATGGCCAAGGTCATCCTCGACGAGATGGCCTCGGTCAAAATCCTCGCGATCTCCGCCCACCGCGATCCTTGGACCATGTTGCAGGTGCAGCGCATCGGGCTCCACGGCTTCGTGGACAAGAACGAACAGCGGCCGGAGGTGCTCTCCGAGGCGATCCACGCGGTGCTCGGCGGCCGGGTCTATTACACGCCGATCGTGAACGAATCAAGCGCCACCATCCGGCGCGACCCCAAGGCCTTCATCCGCGTGCTGTCGGACTATGAGACGCGCATCCTTTCGATGATCGGCGAGTCCAAGAGCGACGACGAGATCGCCGCCGTGCTGGCCATCAGCCCCGCCACCGTGCAATCGCGCCGGCGCGACATCATGCGCAAGCTCGACATTCACACGACGCCCAAGCTGATCCACTACGCGATCGTCAACGGGCTTACGCGCGCGGAGCAACTGGGTCAGAAGAAGCCAGCCTGATACGCAGGCCGTCCAGTTGGGTGGAGAAATCGCGCCGCAGGCGCCGCGCCTCTTCCCACCGGCCGAGGCCGGCGGCGGTCTCGATCTGGCGCTGCGTCGCCTCGAGTTCCCGCTCGTAGATGAAGGCACAGCGGCCGCAGAGCAGGTGGGCATAGCGGCCCGCGGCACCGGCGTCCTCCTGCTGGAGGCCCGCGTCGAGTTGGGCGAGCTCGGCCTCCAGTTCGGTCAGAAACAGCGCCAGCTCCGAGCTGAAGGGGGCGTTTTTCTTGCGCGCCAGCAGGCGCAGGTTGCCCAGCGGATCCGCGGGTCGCCCCGGCGCGGCGGCCGTGGCCGACGGTTGCGGGGTGACCGGCGCCAGGCTGGCGAGGGCCTTGAGCAACCGTTCCCGGGTCACGGGCTTGCTGAGAAAGGCGTCCATCCCGGCATCCAGGCATTGGGAACGTTTTTCCGGCGTGGTGAAAGCGGTAGTTGCCAGGATGAGGGCATGGGCGGAGGCGCATGGCTGGGTGCGGATGCCGCGGGCGACATCGGTGCCGCTCAGGCCCGGCAGGTTGAAATCGAGGAAGATGGCATCGAACGCCTGCCGGCCGGCCAGTTTCAGGGCGGCCTCGCCTTCCTGGGCCGACTGGACGGCGAAACCCAGCGATTGCAGCAGGTCGACCAGCACGATGCGGTTGTATTCCTGGTCGTCGACCACGAGAGCCGTGCGGCCTGCCAGAACCGGTGCAGCGACCGGCGCCGATCCGACCGCGCCGTGCGCGAGGGGCGCGCCGAAATAGAAGCACGAACCGTGGCCCAGTTCGCTCTCCAGCCAGATCCGCCCGCCCATTTTCTCAGCGATGCCCTTGCACAGCGCCAGGCCCAGGCCGGTGCCGGGCACGCGTCCCTTTTGTGCGGCGGCGCCGCGCTCAAAGCGGGTGAAGAGTCGCGCCTGTTCCTCGGGGGCAATGCCGGGGCCGTCGTCGGAGACGGCGAAGATCACCTCGGTCTGCGCCGGCCCGAGGGTTTTGCACCAGACGGTGAGGCTGACCTGTCCGCGCCCGGAGAATTTCAGGGCGTTGCTGACGAAATTGATGAGGATCTGGCGGATGCGCCGGGCATCACCGATCAGCGTGGGCGGCACGGCGGGCGAGATGGCGAGTTCGACGGGGATGCCGTATTTTTCGCTGTCGGGCCGCGTGATCGCACCAACGGATTCGACCAGTTCGGACAAGTTGAATGGTTTGGGGTCCAGCTCGATGGCCCCGGCCTGCAGGGTGGAAAAGTCCAGGATATCCTCGAGCAGGGAGGACAGGTGGCTGGCGCACTGGCGGAGCAGGCCGAACTTGCGCCGGC